>Ga0172372_10010234_pt1 | contig 12048 bp, 9 predicted proteins | sample LakKiv5m_2_FD_114544 | JGI IMG/M metagenome (GOLD analysis project Ga0172372, IMG submission 114544) | Freshwater microbial communities from Kabuno Bay, South-Kivu, Congo - kab_092012_9.5m | ecosystem: Environmental > Aquatic > Freshwater > Lake | place: Democratic Republic of the Congo...
CGGAGCGCATGATCGCGATCGCGTCGTTCCACGACCAGGCGACCTGCACCTCGCCCGTCGCCATCAGCTGGGCAAGCTCGGACGGGTCCGACCAGTAGACGCGCACGTTCGCATGCGCCGTCCGCATCCAGGCGGCGGCGGCATCGAATTGCGCGTCGGTGATGTTCGTCCAGTCCGACACGCCCGTCGCGAGCAGCGCGAGCGCCCAGATGTCGTCCGTGTTGTCGGGCAGCGAGATGCGGCCGGCATATTTCGGATCGTGGAACACCGCGAGTGTGGCGACATCGGCCTCGGGCACGTCGGCCGTGTTGTAGGCGATGGCGGTATAGGCGTAGTCGGTCGGCAGGTACCACACGCCCGCCTCATCCTTGAAGACCGAGGACTCGAGCATCCGCGCCTCGATGTTGGCGAATTCGGGGATCCGGCTCGTGTCCCAGGGCTCGATCAGGCCCGCCTCGCGGTATTTCGGCACCATCGCCGAGCAGGGATGCGCGACATCGGCCTTGAAGCCCGAGGAGAGCTTCTGGAATGCCTCGTCATCGTCGGCGAAGAAGGCATAGGTCGGCATCTGGCCGTGCTTGGCGGTGTAGGTCGCCATCAGGGCCTCGTTCTCCCAACCCGCCCAGTCGAAGACGACGAGGTCGGGGTCGGCGGCGAAGGCAGGCAGCGCGGCGGCGGCGAAGGCGGCCGAAGTCAACAGACGCTTGAGAGCGGTCATCCGAGGTCCTTTCTCTGTCCTGGTCGGGTGGTAGGGGCAAGCGCGCGGAACGATTCGCGTTCGGGTTCTTAGCCCAAATCCCCGCCTTGAAAAGGGTCTCGGCGTGATTGCGCGCGCAGGTCGCAGCGCGTAATCGGGGTTCGTTCCCTGCCAGAGGTCCGATCATGCCCGCACTCGACGTCGAATTCGTCCGCAGCCAGTTCCCGGCCTTCGCCGAACCCGCGCTTCAGGGCTGGGCGTTTTTCGAGAATGCGGGCGGATCCTACCCTTGCCGGCAGGTGGTCGAGCGCCTCGCGCGCTTCTACACCGCGCGCAAGGTCCAGCCCTACGCGCCCTATCCCGCCGCGCAGGCGGGCGGGGCGGAGATGGACGAGGCGCGCGCCCGCCTTGCCGCCATGCTCGGGGTCGCGACGGATGAGGTCTCTTTCGGCCCCTCGACATCGGCCAACACCTTCGTGCTTGCCCAGGCGGTGCGCGAGTGGCTGACGGCCGAGGGCGGGGCGGTCGTCGTCACCAACCAGGACCACGAGGCCAACACGGGCGTCTGGCGGCGGCTTGCGGCCGCCGGGATCGAGGTGCGCGAATGGCGCATCGACCCTCAGACGGGGCATCTCGACCCCGACGATCTCGCGCGGCTGCTCGCCGACGGGCGGGTGCGGCTTGTCTGCTTTCCGCATTGCTCGAACGTGGTCGCAGAGGTGAACCCGGTCGCGGGCATCTGCGCGATGGCGCGCGCCGCCGGTGCCGCGACCTGCGTCGATGGCGTGAGCTATGCGCCCCACGGCTTTCCCGATGTCGGCGCGCTCGGGGCGGATGTCTATCTCTTCTCGGCCTACAAGACCTACGGGCCGCATCAGGGCATCATGACGATCCGCCGCGACTTCGGCATGCGCCTGCCCGCGCAGGGGCATTTCTTCAATGCCGGCACGCTCTACAAGCGCTTCACCCCGGCCGGGCCCGACCACGCGCAGGTCGCGGCCTGCGCCGGCATGGCCGATTATGTCGACGCGCTGCACGCCCACCATTTCCCGGGTTCCGACGCCCCGCCCGCGGCGCGCGCGGCGGCCGTCCACGACCTGATGCGCGCGCATGAGGTCGCGCTGACCGGGCCGCTGCTCGACTATCTCGGCGCGCGCAACGATCTGCGCCTGATCGGCCCGCGCACGGCGGCAGGGCGCGCGCCCACGGTTGCCGTCGCACTCGACCGCCCGGCCGAACCCGTCGCGGCAGACCTCGCCGCGCACAGGATCATGGCGGGGGGCGGGGATTTCTATGCCGTCCGTCCCCTTGGCGCGATGGGGGTCGATCCCGAGGCGGGGGTGCTGCGGCTGAGTTTCGTCCACTACACCACCCGGGCCGAGGTTGACCGGCTGATCGCCGCGCTAGATCGCACGCTCTGAATTCGGGGGGGCGGGCATGACGGCCGAGGGCGCGATCATCTGGTGGGTGCGGCGCGACCTGCGGCTCGGCGACAACCCGGGGCTGGCCGATGTCGCGGCGCGCGGCCGGCCGGTGATCCCCGTCTTCGTCCTCGACCCCGAGACCGAGGCGATGGGGGCCGCGCCCCTCTGGCGGCTCGGCCTCGGGCTCGAGGCCTATGCCCGCGCGCTCGAGGGGATCGGCAGCCGGCTGGTCCTGCGCCGGGGGCCCGCGCGCGAGGTGTTGCTCGCGCTTGCCGACGAAACCGGGGCGGCGGCGGTCGAATGGGGGCGGTTGCACGATCCGGCGACGATCCCGCGCGACAGCGCGGTGAAGGCCGCGCTGAGGGCCCGCGGGATCGCGGCGCGCAGCCATCTCGGCCACACGATCTTCGACCCCGCCGGGGTCGAGACGGGGCAGGGCGGGTTCTACCGCGTCTATTCACCCTTCTGGCGGGCGGTCGCGAAGATGGGCGCGCCCGCCCCCGCGCCCCGCGTCGCATCCCTGCGCCCGCCCGCCGCCTGGCCCGCCTCGGAGGCGCTCGCCTCCTGGGCGATGGGGGCGCGGATGCGGCGGGGCGCGGCCATCGTCGCCCCCCATCTCGCGGTCGGCGAGGCGGCGGCGGCGCGGCGGCTGTCGGGTTTTCTCGACCGCGCGCTCAAGGGCTATCGGGCGGCGCGCGACTATCCGGCGCAGCCGTCGACCTCGCGGCTCTCCGAGAACCTCGCCTGGGGCGAGATCGGGCCGCGCGCGGTCTGGCACGCCGCCGCCCGGCGGATCGAGGACGGCGAGGGCGACGAGCATTTCCTCAAGGAACTCGTCTGGCGCGAATTCGCCTGGCACCTCTTGCACCACACCCCCCATATCGCCACCGCGAACTGGCGGCCCGAGTGGGACGACTTTCCCTGGCGCGGCGACAGCCCCGAGGCCGAGGCCTGGCGGCGCGGCCTGACGGGGGTGCCCTTCGTCGATGCGGGCATGCGCGAGATGTATGTGACGGGCACGATGCACAACCGCACGCGGATGATCGTGGCCTCCTACCTCACCAAGCATCTGATGACGGACTGGCGCGTGGGACTCCACTGGTTCGCCGATTGCCTTGTCGACTGGGATCCGGCCTCGAACGCGATGGGCTGGCAGTGGGTGGCAGGCTCGGGCCCCGATGCCGCGCCCTATTTCCGCATCTTCAACCCCGAGGGGCAGGCCGAGCGATTCGATGCCGACCGCGCCTATGTCCGCCGCTTCGTGGCCGAACTGTCGCGCGATCCGGGGCCCGAGGCGCGCGCCTATTTCGATGCCGTCCCGCGTTCGTGGGGCCTCGACCCCGCCGCGCCCTATCCCGCGCCCGCGATCACGCTCGAGGCCGGGCGGGCGCGGGCGCTCGCGGCCTATGGCGCGCGCGGCGGCCGCGAGGTCGACCCCGCCGCTTTGCAAGGCTGAATGTGACATCCGGGGCTTGAGCGTGCGCGGTCTGGCGCGCTAAGGTCCGCGACTTCCAACGGAGCCCGTGCATGACACCCTTGACGACGACCGACGGCGAAAAGGACCTGCCGCGCTATTTCCCTACCGTCTTCTCGCTCGTCCGGCGGGGCCTCGAACACGGGCGGCTCGATTTCGTGCTGCCCGACGGGCGCGTGTTCAGGGCCGAGGGGCGCCGGCCCGGATCGGTCGCAGTGGTCGAGGTCCTCAACCCCGACACCTTCGCACGCCTCGTGCGCGACGGCGACCTCGGCTTTTGCGAGGCCTATCTCGACGGCTGGTGGACGACCCCCGACCTCATGGCCTTCATGGACCTTGTGCACGAACGCAACGAGGCGGTCTATGACGGCTTCCCGGGCGCGGGGCTCGTGCGCGCGTTCGAGCGGCTGCGCTTCTGGCTGCGGTCGAACACCAAGACGGGTTCCAGAAAGAACATCGCCTATCACTATGATCTCGGAAACGATTTCTATCGTCTCTGGCTCGACGACACGATGACCTATTCCTCGGCGCTCTTCACCACGGGCCAGGAATCGCTCGAGGCCGCGCAGCGCGCGAAATACGCCTCGATCGTCGACCGGATGGGCGCGCAATCGGGCGATCATGTGCTCGAGATCGGCTGCGGCTGGGGCGGTTTCGCCGAATATGCCGCCGCCGAGCGGGGCTTGCGCGTCACGGGCCTGACCATCTCGCGCGCGCAATACGAGTACGCGGTCGAGCGCATCGCGCGCGCCGGCCTCGCGGACCGGGTGGAATTCCGCCTGCAGGATTACCGCGACGAGCGCGGGCAATATGACGGCATCGCCAGCATCGAGATGTTCGAGGCGGTCGGCGAGCGCTACTGGCCCATCTATTTCGAGGCCATCCGCGAGCGGCTGAAGCCCGGGCGCAATGCCGCGCTCCAGATCATCACGGTTGAGGATGCGCGCTTTGAGGTTTATCGCAAAAGCGTTGACTTCATTCAGAAATACATCTTCCCGGGAGGCATGCTGCCGTCGCCCTCCGCGCTGCGCCGCGAGGTCGAGGCGGCGGGCCTGCGCCTGATCGGCTCGATCGAGTTCGCCGACAGCTACAGCCAGACCCTGCGCCGCTGGCACGACGTCTTCAACGCCCGCTGGGACGAGGTGCAGGGCCTTGGCTTCGACGACCGCTTTCGCCGCATGTGGAACCTTTACCTCGCGGCCTGCGCGGGGGCGTTCCGCGGCGGGCGCTGCGATGTCACGCAGGTGACGCTGACGCGCGCCTGACGCCGGCGATGGCGCTTCCCCGCCCGCCCGCGGGTTGAGTTCGCGCCGCCCCCGGCCTAGAAGGAGGCGACCAGCCGAGGGATCATCCGATGCGCCTTGCCCGCGATCTTGCCGACGCCGTCGGCCGCACCCCCCTGATCCGCCTGCGCGCGGCGAGCGAGGCGACCGGCTGCGAGATCCTCGGCAAGGCGGAGTTCCTGAACCCCGGCCAGTCGGTCAAGGATCGCGCGGCCCTCTGGATCATCCGCGACGCGGTGGCGCGCGGCGCGCTGCGCCCCGGCGGCACCATCGTCGAGGGCACGGCCGGCAATACCGGCATCGGGCTTGCGCTTGTGGGCGCGTCGATGGGCTTTCGCACCGTCATCGTCATCCCCGAGACGCAGAGCCAGGAAAAGAAGGACATGCTGCGGCTCGCGGGCGCCGAACTCGTCGAGGTGCCGGCCGCCCCCTATCGCAACCCCGACAACTATGTCCGCTATTCCGGCCGCCTTGCCGAGCGTCTGGCGCAGACCGAACCCAACGGCGCGATCTGGGCCAACCAGTTCGACAATGTCGCCAACCGCCAGGCCCATATCGAGTCGACCGGCCCCGAGATCTGGGAGCAGACGGGCGGGCGCGTCGATGGCTTCGTCTGCGCCGTGGGCTCGGGCGGCACGATCGCGGGCGTCGCGATGGCGCTGCAACCCAAGGGCGTGCGGATCGGCCTTGCCGATCCCGAGGGCGCGGCGCTCTGCAGCTATTACACGACGGGCGAGCTGAAGGCCGAGGGCTCCTCGATCACCGAGGGGATCGGGCAGGGGCGCATCACCGCCAACCTCGAGGGCTTCCGCCCCGACATGGCCTGGACCATCCCCGACAGCGAGGCGCTGCCCATCGTGTTCGACCTGCTCGCGCATGAGGGGCTCTGCCTCGGCGGGTCGTCGGGCGTCAACATCGCGGGCGCGATGCGGATGGCGCGCGCGCTGGGCCCGGGGCACACGATCGTCACCATCCTGTGCGATTACGGCACGCGCTATCAGTCGAAGCTCTTCAACCCCGAGTTCCTGCGGGCGCGCAACCTGCCCGTGCCCGACTGGCTCGACCGGCCGGCGCGGGCGCTGCCCGACGTGCGCGCGGGCTGATGGCGGGGCTGCGCGCCCTCTGGACCGCCCTCTGGCTCGCGCTGCTTGTGGGGGCGGTGGCGGCGCCGCAGGGCTGGACGGGGCCGGCGCATGCCCAGACATCCGAGGCAGCGGCCTTTGACGCCGAGGCGTGGGGCAGCCTTGCCGGGCGCGCCGAGGCCCTCACCGCCGATCCCGATGCCACGACCGAAGACCTGCGCGCGCTGCGCGCCGAGCTTGCCGAGTGGCGCGCCCGGCTGCTCGGGGCGCAGACCGCCAACCACTCGCGCATCGAGACGCTGCGCGGCCAGCTTGCCGCGCTCGGGCCGGCGCCGACCGAGGGCGCGGCCGAGGCGCCCGAGATCGCCACCCGCCGCGCCGAGCTCGAGGCCCAGATCCAGCGTCTCGAGGCGCCCGCCATCGCCGCCGAAGAGGGCTGGCGGCGCGCCGACGGGCTGATCGGTGAAATCGACCGCCGCCTGCGCGACCGGCAGGCGGCTGCGCTCATGACGCTCGGGCCGAGCCCGATCAACCCGCTCAACTGGCAGCGCGCGCTCGTTCCCCTCATGGCGGCGGTCGGCGCGCCGCTGGCCGAGGTGCGCGCCGATCTCGCACGCCCGTCGGGGCGGACCGAGGCGCTTGCCAACCTGCCCGTCGCCATCGCATTCGCGCTGCTCGCGGCTGTTCTGGTCCTGCGGGGGCGGCGCTGGATGGGGCTCCTGCGGGCGGGGATCGACGCGCGCGCGGCGCCGCGCTGGCGCGGCATCCTGATGGCGCCCGCCTCGCTCGCGCAGGTGATCGTGCCGACGCTCGGCGTGCTTGCGGGCGCGATCGCCTTTGGCGCGACGGGCCTCGGGGATGCGGCGACGCACGCGCTCATCTCGGCGCTGCCGCTCGCGGGGGGGGTGCTCTTTACCGCGCTCTGGCTGGCCGAGCGCGTCTTTCCCCCGCCCGGCGCGGATGAGCCGCACCTGCCCCTCGGGGATGAGGCGCGGGGCGGCGGGCGGTTCTATACCGTGCTGATCGGCTGGATCCTCGCGGCGGATCTGATGCTCGAGACGCTCGTCCCGCTGGCGGGCGGGGCAGGCGGCCCGGGTGCCGCGGCGGTCCTCGATTATCCGCTGATCGTGCTCGGGGCCCTGGTGCTCTGGCGATTCGGCCGGATCCTGCGCCTCGTGCCGGTCGCGGGCGCGCCGCCTGCCGTCTCCGCCACCGCCCCCGATACGACGCCGCTGCGCGACCGGCTCGTGCGTCTCATCGGGCTCGGGGCGCGCGTGGCGGGGGCGATCGCGCCCGTCCTCGGCGCCTTCGGCTATCTCGAGGCCGCGGAGATGCTCGTCGGGTCCTCGCTCCTGTCGCTCGGGCTTGCGGGGCTCGTGCTCGTGCTCCAGCGGATGCTTTCGCGACTTGCGCTCGCGGTTGCGGCGCAGGCGGGCGTGGTCGGGAGGGAGGCCGACACCGGCGCCGACGGGGGGGCTGGCCTCCTGCCCGTGCTGGTGGGGATCATCCTCATGGCCGGCGCGGTCCCGCTTCTGGCGCTGATCTGGGGGGCGCAGGCAACGGATCTGGCCGAGATCTGGGAGCGTTTCGTGGCCGGCGTCCCGGTCGGCGACACGCGCATCTCGCCTGCCGCCCTCATCTGGTTTGCGGTCGTGTTCGGCGCGATCTACGGCGCGACGCGCCTCGTGCAGTCGGGGCTGCGCAGCTCGGTCCTGCCGCGCACGACGCTCGATCAGGGCGGCCAGACCGCGATCGTGGCGGGGGTCGGCTATCTCGGCATCTTCCTCGCCGCGGTCGCGGGCATCAGCGCTGCGGGCTTCGATCTCTCCTCGCTCGCGATCGTGGCGGGGGCGCTGTCGGTCGGCATCGGCTTCGGGCTCCAGAACATCGTCTCGAACTTCGTCGCGGGCATCATCCTGCTGATCGAGCGGCCCGTCTCCGAGGGCGACTGGATCGAGGTCGGCGGCGTGCAGGGGATCGTGCGCGCGATCTCGGTCCGCTCCACCCGGATCGAGACCTTCGACCGGACCGACGTGATCGTGCCCAATGCCGATCTCATCTCGAACCAGGTCACGAACTGGACGCATTTCAACCTGTCCGGCCGGCTGATCGTGCCGGTCGGGGTCGCCTATGGCACCGACACCCGCCGCGTCGCCGACATCCTGACCGAGATCGCGCGCGCAACACCCGGCCTGCTCGCGCAGCCCGCCCCGATGGCCGTCTTCGCCGGCTTCGGGCCGAGCAGCCTCGATTTCGAGCTGCGCGTCTTCCTGCGCGACGTGAACACCTCGGTCGTGACGCGCTCCGAGATCAACCACGCCATCGCCCACCGCTTCGCGCAGGCGGGGATCGAGATCCCCTTTCCCCAGCGCGAGGTCTGGCTGCGCCCCGCCGCCGCCCCCACCCCGATATCGCCCGAGGCCCGCCCATGATCACCGACCCCGTGTTCCGCACCGCACCCTATCAGCCGACCCTCGGGACCCGCGTCCTCGGACTGACCGCCGAGGGCGGGATCGTGCCCGCGGCCTCGAACTTCTATCCCACCGGCGGTGGCCAGCCGGGCGATTCGGGGCATCTCGTCTGGCAGGGGGGCCGCATCGCCATCGCCACGACGCTCAAGGGCGAGGCCGGCGCGATCGTGCTGCTGCCGGCCGAGGCGGGCGCCCTGCCGCCCGAGGGGGCCGAGGTCGAGCTTCACCTCAACTGGGGGCGGCGGCATGCGCACATGCGGATGCACACGGCGCTGCATCTCCTCTCGGTGGTGGTGCCGCTTCCGGTCACCGGCGGGGCCATCGCCGAGGGGCGCGGCCGGCTCGATTTCGACATGCCCGAGCCCCCCGGCGACGGCTACCGGATCGAGCGCGACCTCAACGCGCTGATCGCGCGCGACCTGCCGGTCACCGACGACTGGATCACGGATGCCGAGCTCGAGGCCAACCCGGGCCTCGTCAAGACGATGTCGGTGCGCCCGCCGACCGGGCAGGGGCGGGTGCGGCTGGTGAGGATCGGTGCGGGTGCCGATCAGGTCGATCTCCAGCCCTGCGGCGGCACCCATGTCGCGCGGACGGGAGAGATCGGCCTCGTGAGCGTTGGGAAGATCGAGAACAAGGGCCGTCAGAACAGGCGCATCACGCTCGAACTTCAGGTCTGATCGGCATCTTCTGCGGCCCCTCGTCGCTCAGCGTCGGGCGCGTGTCGGGCACGCCATCGCGCGACAGCAGCACCGCAAAGGGGCGCAATCCGTCGACATGGGCGCAGACGATCATCACCGCGACCATGATCGGCACCGCGAGGAACATCCCCGCCACCCCCCACACCGCCGCCCAGAACGCCAGCGACAGAAGGATGCCGAAGGAGGAAAGCCGCAGCGCGCGCCCCAGCAGCAGCGGGTCGAGCACCATGCCCACCACGAACTGGATGGACGTCAGCACGGCAAGAAGCCCGAGCGTCAGCACCGTATCGCCGGTCTGGACATAGCCCACGAGCGTTGCCGCGATCGTCGCCACGATCGAGCCGACGTTGGGGATGAAGTTCAGCACGAAGGTCAGCACGCCGACCGCCAGCGCGAGTTCGAGGCCGAAGGCCGTCATCGCCGCGAAGGCGAGCGCGCCCGTGACCGCGCTCACCAGCGTCTTGACGAGCAGATAGCGGTTCACCCGGTGGATGATCGAGCCGATCACCGCCTCGGCCTGCCGGGCGCGCGCCGGATCGCCGAAGAGATTGGTGAGCTTGGCGGAAAAGAACAGCCGCTCGGCAAAGAGGAACCCCACGAACAGCACGATCAGCACGACCCCCGAGAGGATCCCGCTCGCCTGTCCGGCCAGCGTGCGCAGATAGTCGGCCACCCGGAACTGCTGCATCGAGAGCAGCACCGCCGCCTCGACATCCTCGCCCATCCAGGAAAAGAGCTCGGCCACCGCGCGCTGCGCGGGGTCGGTGTATTGCGCGACCGTCGTCACCACCGTGTTGGCCTGCGACAGGAACAGGCCCGCGAGCGCGAACAGGAAACTCGCGATGATGCCGAGTGCCACGATGCTCGCCGCGACGGGCGGGATGCGCAGCCGCCCGATCCGCGCCCCGCCGACCCAGCGGATCACGTCCGAGGTCAGGCTGAAGAGGATGATCGCGATCACGAGCGAGATGAGGATGAAGCGCGCCTGCACGAGCAGGAAGAGGATCACCGCGAAGGCGATGATCCCGAGCAGCCACGCCTGCAAGAGCCCCCCCGGCGGACCCGGGTGCCGGAGGCCCTGCGCGGCGCGCCCGACCTGATCTTGACCTTCGATCATCCCTCGTCCCCTTGGCCGCGCGAAGGATGACGCGACGGCGCGCGCTGCGCAAGTGCCGGGCGCGCCCCGAAATGCTTCCGGTGGCGTTCAGCCCGGGATGGCGGGCGAGAAGGCTTGGCCTTCGGGGGCAAGGATCGTGCATTCGCGCAGGCCGAGGGGCTTGGTCGCCGGCGGCTCGAGCAGCACGCCACCCGCCGCCTCGGCGCGCCGGGCGGCGCCGTCGGGATCGATGCCGAAGAGATAAAGTTGCAGCCCGCTGCCGCGCGGCGCGCCCTCGGGCAGGAGCGCGTGAAGCGGGTGGCGTGCGAATGTCCGGTCGGCATGGAGCTGGATCAGCGCCCCGTCATGGTCGAGAAGCGCGAAATCGGCCGAGACGCGATGAGAGCGCAACCCGAACACCTCCGCCATGAAGCGGACCATGGCCGGAACGTCGCGGACGATGAGGTTGACGCCGACGCCGCGCAGCCGGCGGGCAAAGACGGCGGCGGGCACGGTTTCGAGATCGGATGCCGGCTCGGCCATCGGATCGGAAGAAGGGCCGGACATGTCGGGCGCTCCTCTGAGGCTGGTCGGGTGCGTGCTCGGGGCGTGGACGGCGCAAGACGGCGTAGTGCGCGGCGGGGCGAGCGTCAACGAACCGGCGGGACGGGCGGCCGCCGTGGGGCCGATGCCGCCCATCTGCCCTTGCCCCCGGGGATGTGAGAAGGTCTCCTCGATCAGGGAATCTCCCGACCGGAGCCGGCCATGACCGCACGCCCCCCCGCATCGCCGGTTCCGCCCCCGCCGCGTCCGCCCGTGGCGCCGGGGGGCGGGGGATGGCGACGCACCCCGCCCGCGATCTTTCCGCCGATCCTCGGCCTCTGGGGGCTCGGGCTCGGCTGGCGCGCGGCGGGCGAGGCTGCGGGGTTCGGCCCGGCGCCGGGCGAGGTGATCCTCGGCGCGGTGTTCCTGCTGTGGCTCGGCGCGCTTGTTGCCTATGGCGCCAAGGTCGCGCGCCGGCCGGGCGTGCTCGCCGAAGAGGTGCGGGTGCTGCCGGGGCAATCGGGGCTCGCGGCGCTCGGGATGGCGACGATGGCGGGGGCAGGGGGCGTGCTGCCCCATGCACCGGGCATCGGGGCGGCGATGCTGGTTGCCGGTTTCGTCGCGCATGTGGCGCTGGCGGTCGGGATGGCGCGGCGGCTGCTTGCCGCCCCGCCCGAGGGGCGCGCCTTCAGCCCGGTCTGGCACATGATCTTCGTCGGACCGATTCTGGCCGTCGCCCCCGCCGCCGCGCTCGGGTTCGGACTGGCGGCGGCCGCGATCCTTGCGGTGACGCTGGCCAATGCGGTCGTGCTCTGGCTCGCGGGGGGGCGGGCGCTGGCGCGTGCGCGCCCGCCCGGCCCGCTCAGGCCGACGCTTGCGATCCACCTCGCGCCCGCAAGCCTTGCGGTGATCGGCGCCCTCTCGGTCGGGGCGGGCTGGCTCGTGCCGGTCGCGGCGGTCTGGACGCTCGGGCTGCTGGTCGCGCTGCTGGCCTCTGCGCGCTGGCTGACGGCGGCGGGGTTCTCGCCGATGTGGGGGGCGTTCACCTTTCCGCTCGCGGCGGCGGCGCGCGCGCTGATCGAGGCGGGCGGGGCCTTTGCCGTCGCGGGGGCACTCGCGCTTGCGCTCGCGACGCTGATCGTGCCGTGGATCGCGCTGCGTATCCTGCGGATGTGGGCCGACGGCACGCTGGCAGAGCGCACGAACGCCGCCACCGCCTGAGGGCTTGCCAACCCCGGCCCCGCATGCGAAGGGGGTCCGCCAAACGCCACCCCGAC
>Ga0172372_10010236_pt1 | contig 12047 bp, 7 predicted proteins | sample LakKiv5m_2_FD_114544 | JGI IMG/M metagenome (GOLD analysis project Ga0172372, IMG submission 114544) | Freshwater microbial communities from Kabuno Bay, South-Kivu, Congo - kab_092012_9.5m | ecosystem: Environmental > Aquatic > Freshwater > Lake | place: Democratic Republic of the Congo...
AGCGACGGCGGCGCCCGCGACCGACGCCCCCCGCGTCCTGCGCGCGGACGAGACGCCCGCGACGCGCCCGACGCGATCGGTCACCGCCGCCGCGCTCGACTCGCAGCAGGCCGCCGCACGCCCGCTGCGCGACACGGGCGCGACCGATCTCGGCAGTCTCTTCGCCGTCAAGGACCCCGAGCCGCGCACCTTCGCCGTCCATGATCTCGTGACCATCGTCGTGAGCGAGCAGAGCAAGTCGAAGAGCACCGCCGACGCGAAGGCCGACAAGAACTGGGAGACCTCCGCGGCGGTCGACGCATGGGTGTCGATGGACCTCAACGCGTTCGGCCAGGGGTTCTTCACGCCGCTCGACTCGGGCGAGCTTCCATCGCTCGGGGTCGGCGGCGACAAGACGTTCAAGGGCAAGGCGAACTACAACCGCGCCGACGACTTCTCGGCGCGCGTGACCGCGGAGGTCGTCGAGGTTCGGCCGAACGGCCTGCTCGTCCTAGAGGCCCGGCGCGAGATCACCAACGACGGCGAGACGCAGGTCATCGTGCTCTCGGGCATATGCCGCCCCGAGGACGTCGACACCAACAACCAGGTCCAGTCGCAGCGCGTCGCCGACGCCGTCATCAAGAAGACCACCACCGGCCAGCTGCGCGACACCACCGAGAAGGGCGTGCTGGCGAAGCTCATCGACACGATCTTCGCGTTCTGAACCCGCGGCGACCGTCGTCCGAGGGGCGTCAGGCGGCGTCCACCTCATCGCCGGCGTCCGCATCGCCGTTCCTGCGGGCGAGCGCGCGGCGGCGGTTGTGGCGCACGAGGGCGATGATCGACACGGTGCCGAGCGGCGCCGTCACCGCGATCTCGGCGGCGCGGTGCACGAGCTCCGCGACGATCGCCTGCGGGGTCGACACGGGTTCATGCGAGATCATCGGTGCGAGGAGCCCGATGACCCACTCGCGGATGCCGAGGCCGTTCGACACGATCGGAAGAAGCGTCGCGATCACGCTGACGCTCGCAAGCACGATGGCGGTCTCGAGATCGATCGGCGCGCCGACGAGGCGGAACACGGCCCAGTAGCGCAGCGTCCAGAGCGCGAGCTCCGCCTGCCGCACGAGCAGCGCCTGCGACAGAGCCCGCGCCTTCGGCCACAGCATCGCGAAGGCGAGCACCGACGGCACCGCGAGCGCCCACTCGCCTTCGATCTCGTGGCCGGCGATCGTGAAGCCGCGCGCCTTCAGCGCCCTGAGCCCGACCACCGCCAGCAGGAAGAGCGATGCCACCGTGCCGGACAAGCCGATCGCCTCGAGGATCGTCCGCAGCGTGTGGGCTGCGCGGATGCCGTGGCGAAGACGGTGGTACGCCACGCGCCCGACGAAGCCGGGCTTGAGCGGCAGGTAGTTCACGAACGCACTCGCCGTGATGAGCGCCTGCATCTCCCAGAACGGCACCTTGCCGAAGCGCCGCATGAGGATGTGGAAGAGCGTCGCGCTGAGGACAACGCCGATGGCGACCGAAGCGAGCACGAGCGCCACCGCGAGCGGCGGCGGATCGCGCAGCGCCTCGAGCGCCTTCGCGAACTCCGCCTGCTCCGCCATCGCAACGCGCACGGCCAACACGAAGAAGAAGATGCCGACCGCCAGGCCGACGACCCGCAACGCGGTGCGGCGGCGCTCGGGATCTTGGAACAGGGGAAACTTCATCGCTGGCGCTGCGGCGCGCGCCGCACAGCCTACTGCAGGTTGAGCTCGCGCCGCCGTTCGGCCTGTACGTCGAGCAGCCACGACTGCAACGTCCGCGCGAATCCTGCGAGCCGCTCGTCCGGGGACTTGAGCGTCGCCTCGAGGACCGGGTCCTCGGGCCGGAGCGCGCGCACCGAGATCCATGCGAGCCGCGGCAGATAGCCCTCGTCCTCGCGCAGCACCTGCATCAGCGGCTCGAGCTCGGGCACCGGCGCCGTGAGCAGGGCCATCTGCGCGTCGACCGCGGCGCTCGCGCCCGCGCCACCCGCCCCGGCCTGCTCGACCGCGGGCGCGTGCGGCGCCGCGAACGCAAGCCACGCCCGCGCCTCGGGCCAGAGCCTCCGCGCGGCCTCGGCCAGCAGCGTGCCGCTTCCCGCCAGGGCGTCGCGGATCGCGGGATCCGCCGCCGCGCCCTCGCGCACGGTGCGGCGGTGCGCATGGGCGAGCATCGCGATCGTCTCCGGCTCGGGAACGCGCGCGACGTCGCGAAGCTCGTCGAGGCGCTGGCGAATCCACTCGGCCGTGAGCCGCACGCCGCCGACATGGATCGGCTGCGACTCGACCTCGATGCCGAGCGGTCCGGGTTCGAGGCCCTCGGCGGTGGTGCGCCAGTTGAGGATGCCGTGGAGCGAGAGGAACGCGCCGACGATCGGGTCGTCCCGCAGCGTGATGCTGGCGTCGGTGAGCGACGCGTCGAAGGGAATGCGCAGCGTCTGCTTCGACGCGATCACCAGCTGGCGGTCGATCGAGACGATGGCGAAGGGCGGGATCCCGGGCATCTTGCCGGGGACATTCACCGCAGCCGTGATCGTCATCGTGTCCGCAAGCGGGCCCTCGGGCGAGATCGCGAGGGGCCACTCGCTCAGGTTGATCAGTTCGATGTCGAAGAGGAGCGGATCCCATGGCCGGACCTCGAGCTTGCGCGGGGTGATGCGCAGGAGGACCTTGCGCGATCCATCGCGCATGAGCTCGAGGAACTCGGCGGGAAGCGCAGCGGCGGACTCGATCGCGGCCGCGCTCTCGACGGCCTCGACCCTCTGCCCGAGGATGCCGTGAAGCTTGTCGCGGCACCAGACGCCCATGGCGGTGTTCGGAGTGGCGCGCACGATGTCGAGATAGATGCGCGCTGCGCCACGGCGGTCGCCCGCGTCCTCGAGCACCATGCCGAGCCCGAGCTTCGCGGGCAGGTCGCGCACCGCGATCCGCTCGAAGATCTCCTTCGCCTTGTCCTTCTCGCCCTTGCGGAAGAGGATCCAGCCCTCGAACCGCGCCCGCGCGTCGTCGGAAAGCGGCGAGGCCGCGGCGGCCTCGTCGATCCAGACCGCGGCCTTCGCGATGTCGCCGCCGAGCCAGAGCTGGACGAGCGCGCCCTGCAGTCGGCTCGCGCTCGCCTCCGACCGGATCCGCGCGACGTCGACGTCGGGGCGCTCAGGGTCCTTCAGGATGCGCTCGAGCGACTGGAGCTGCGTCTCGTACGAGAACGCGCAGTTCTCGATGGCGATCTTCGCGTCGCCCACGGCGCGCGCGTTCGAGAGCGCCGCGAAGGTCGCCGCCAGCTGCGGCGCGACCGGCATGCTGATCTTCCGTCGCTCCTCGACCGAGAGCAGCGTCCCCGAGCGTCCGAGCTCCTCGAAGAGCGCGGCGTCGAGCATCCGCTGCCGCTTCGACAGCACGCCGAACGCGTCGTCGAGGCGGTCCGCGCCCCAGAGCGCGACCACGAGATCGGTCAGCACGCCGTCGAACACAGGGTCGGGGCGCGGCGTGGCGAGGATGTCCGCCTCGACGTCGAGGATCTCGGCGGCGGCGCGGTAGGCACCCTTCTCGAGGCAAAGCCTCGCGAGCCCGAGCGCGGCGGGCGTGCGGATCGGATTCGCGATCAGCGCAAGCCGCATCGCGCGGGCGTCCTCGACCGCCGACGGCGCCCGCATGCGGAAGTAGCCTGCGGCGAGCTCGGTCGCTTCGGGAAACGCGGAGTCGAGGTCGATGGCGTGGAGCAGCTCGCGCTCGAAGCCCTCGATGTCGCCGGTGCGACGGCGCAGCACCGCCGCGTCGAATGCAAGCCGCGCCGCGACCGCGTTGCCGATGCGGGCGACCGACTCGGGCGCGAGCAGCTGGTCGTAGATCGCGAGACGCTCTTCCGCGGTCTGCCGGTCGGAGATCGCGTCGAGGATCCTCCGGAGGCGGATCATCTCGTTGCCGGGATCAAGCTCGTTGATGCGGCGCAGCGCCTTGCGGGAGAGCGCCACCGCGGTCGGATCGCCGTCCTCCATCGTCGTCGCCAGGTCGAGCGCGACGCGCCAGATGTACGGGTTGTCGGGAGCGAGCTCGGTCGACAGTTCGAGGAGGGCCTCGGCGCTGTCGAGCATGCCGAGAAAGACCCGGTCGGTCTGGAGGAGGTTGCGGGCGCGCTGGGCGAACGCCCGCGAGAGCCGTTCCTTGACGACCGCGCGGGCCTCGGCGCTCGGCTCGGGTGCGGCCGTCGCGGCCGTCGCGGCCGTCACCGATGGCGACCCCGCAGGCGCGGGCTCGGCTTGGGCGGTTGCGGCGGTTGCGGCGGTTGCGGCGGTCGGGGCGCCGGGCGCCGGGGCAGCGGCGGCGCCCAGAAGGACGCAGGCCGCCACGGAGACGGCACCTGCCGATCGCCGCGGTCCGCAGGCGATGAAGCGCGGCCACCGAAGGCTCTGCGCCGTGGTCTGGAGGCTTCGAGACGGTCCGCTGTGGTTCTCGCTCATCAAGGTTCTCAGTCAGTACTGGCGCAGGTGCGCCCGAGGCGGCCCTTGAACCCCGCGGCGGCTCATCCGCGAGCGTTCTACTCTCTATCGGTTCTCCTTCATCGGCTCATCTGCCGCGCTCTGTGGAACGAGAGACGCCCGCCGGATTTCGCCACCCCCGACGCACAGGCGGCGCGGCGCGTTCGTTGACATCCCGCCTCGGTTGGATTAGCGTCCAAAACCTTGCGCCTCTCGGCTTCTCGGCCGATGCCGCCCGACCCACCCAGGATTCTGGATCATGTCTTTCCGACCCCTCTTCGGCACGCTCCTCGTCGGCTCGATGCTCGCGCTCTGTGGGCCGGCCGCCATGGGACAGTCGACCGGCCTCGACCGGTCGGTTCTCTCCGCGACCGGCGCGTTGAACGACACCCAGAAGTCGGCGGTCTCCGCCTTCGTCGACAAGCATGCCGAGGCGCTCCGCTCCGCCGACAAGGCGGGCGCGGTCGAGGAAGCGCGGACCGCGCTCATCGGTCCCCCCCGCGATCCGGCGGCGTCCCCGAACTTCCGCAAGGCCTACGGCGCCGCGCTCGTCGCCGAACTGTCGCCGATCGTCAAGGGCAGCGACCTTCACCGCGCGCTCAACGCCATGCAGGCGCTGCGCTTCTCGCGGACGCCCGAGGCGCTCGACGTCATCGTCGAACGGACCAACGTCGCCGCCGAGCCGAGCGCGGCCAAGCGCATCGCCGCTGGCAGCCTCGTGGCCGACGCGTTCGAGGATCTCGACGCCGCCAACGCGTACTTCGACCCCGTCGCCCGCCGCCTGCGCGATGCCGCCGTCGCAGAGACCGACTGGCTGGCGCTCCAGCAGAAGCTCGCCGCCATGGGCGCGGCCGCTCGCCGCAAGGACCTTCCGGCGGACAACGCGCGGAACGTCCGCCGCGCGCAGGCAGAGGCGATCGGCTCGATCGCGAAGGCGATCAAGTCCTCCGCCGGCGCCGATGGCCGCATGCAGGCGATCCAGCGGACCCTCGTCGGCCTTCGCAACGATCTCCTCCTGATGCAGACGGCGGACCGGTCCGCGATCGCGAAGGTGCTCGCGCCGGCCCTGTCGGAGCTGATCGGCTGCGCCGATGTCCACTGGGAAAGCGCGCACGCCAATCCGACGCTGTCCGCGTCCTACGGGTCGGTGCTCAACAGCTGCGAGGTGCTGCTTCGCCTGATCGACCGCGGCGAACGGCCGCAGGCCTATGCGGGAACCAAGCCCGACGGCGACTCACGCGTCCTGACGCCCGCCTGGGAGGCGAAGGACAAGACGAAGTTCGAAGCCGAGGCGAAGCGCTGGGCGGGCATCGTCGCGGCTGCGCCGTATCGCAACTGAGCGGCGGGCTTGAGCGGTCGTGTCTTGAGCGGTCGCGGCTGCGGCCGCTCCCTCTGGCCAGCCGCGCCGCGAGTGAATCGCGGCGGGCTGAGGAAATGCGTGTCTTGAGCGGTCGCGGCTGCGGCCGCGACCTTTGGCCAGCCGCGCCGCGAGTGAATCGCGGCGGGCTGAGGAAATGCGTGTCTTGAGCGGTCGCGGCTGCGGCCGCGACCTTTGGTGCTTGGAACCACCGCACCCCCCAACGCTATCCTGCCTCCGTGCGGCTTCTGGTTCCAATCATCGCGCTTGTCCTCGCGCTTGCGGCGGCGGTGTCGCTTGATCGCCCCCTGCCGCCCGCGGACTTCGTCCTCATCGACCGGAGCGACGTCTACACGCTCGACCCGCAGCGCATGAGCTACCAGCACGAGCTCCGCCGCGCGCGCGTCCTCTACGAGCCGCTCGTCAACCTCCGCGCCGCCGACTGCGCCGTCGTTCCCGGCGTCGCCGAGCGCTGGGAGGTCTCGCCCGACGGCCTGACCTACACCTTCCACCTGCGCGACGACGCGAAGTGGTCGAACGGCGACCCGGTCACGAGCGAGGATTTCCGCTACACGTGGCGGCGGGCGATCCTTCCCGACAGCGCCGCCGACTACTCGGGCCTCTTCTTCGCGATCGCGGGCGCCAAGGAGTTCTTCGACGCGCGCGAGGCGATGACGACGGAGTTCGCGGCCACGCACGCGGCCGCGCCGTCACCCGCCGACGCGGAGGCGCTGTGGAAGCGCACCGCCGAGCTCTTCGACACGACCGTCGGACTCCGTGCGCCCGACGCGCGCACGCTCGTCGTGACGCTCAAGGCGCCGGTCGCGTACTTCCTCGATCTCTGCGCGTTTCCGTGCTTCGCGCCCGTGCATCCGCCGACCGTCGAGGCGTTCGTCTCGATCGACCCGACGTCGGGCCGGCTGATCCAGCGGCACGACTGGACGAAGCCCGGCCGCATCGTCGTCAACGGTCCGTACATGCCGACCATCTGGCGCTACAAGCGCGACATGCGGCTCGAGCAGAACCCGCACTACTGGAACAAGGACGCGGTCGTCGCCAAGACGATCGAGTGCCGCACCGTCGAGAACGCGAACACCGGCGTCCTCAGCTTCCAGTCGGGCGCGGCGGACTGGCTCACCGACCTCGGGCCCGAGTACAGGACGGAGATGATCGCCGAGCGCCGCGCGTATCTCGAGCGTTTCAAGGCCGATCTCGAGGCCGGGCTTGCACGCGGCGGACGCGTCGACGACGTCGTGGCTGCGCTTCCGCCGCCGGGCGAAGGCGAACGTCGCGATGCACGCGGCTTCAGCGCCTTCGGAACCGACTTCTTCAGCTTCAACTGCCGGCCCGAGCTGCCCGGCGGAAAGCTGAATCCGTTCAGCGATGCGCGCGTGCGCCGCGCCTTCGCGCTCGCCGTCGACAAGCAGGCGCTCGTCGACCGCGTCACGCGGCTCAACGAGCACGTGGCCTCGACGCTGGTGCCCCACGGCACCATCGCCGGCTATCCGATCGTCGAGGGACTCGGATACGACCCCGATCGCGCACGCGCGGAGCTCAAGGCCGCCGGCTGGGACGACCGCGACGGCGACGGAATCGTCGAGAACGCGGAAGGCGTGAAGTTCCCCACCGTCGACATCCTCTACTCGACGTCGAGCCCGCGCTACCAGAACCTCGCGCTTGCGATGCGCGACATGTGGAAGCGCGAGCTTCGCGTGGCGGCCGAGTGCCGCAGCAAGGACTCGAAGCTCTACAAGAACGATCTCCAGAAGGGGAACTTCATGATCGCGCGCGGCGGCTGGTACGGCGACTACGGCGACCCGACGACGTGGCTCGACCTGCAGCAGAGCCAGAACGGCAACAACGACCGCGGCTACCGCAACCCCGAGTTCGACCGGCGGCTCGCCGAGGCGAGCGGCGAGACCGATCCCGCGCTTCGCCTGCGGAAGCTCGCGGAGGTCGAGCGCTGGCTCTTCAACGAGGAGATGCCGATGCTGCCGATCTGCAATTACGTCTCGGTGTACATGTACGACCCGGTCGAGACAGCCGGCATCACCGATCATCCGCGGCTCGAGCAGGATCTCTCGGTCCTCGGGCCGCGCCGCGACGCCGCGACGGGGTCCGCGCCATGAGCGCGCCGTCCGTCTCGACCGGAGCCCTGATCCTGCGGCGCCTCGTGCAGCTGCCGTTCATCGTGCTCGCGGTCTATACGCTCACCTTCATCCTCGCGTGGAGCGTGCCCGGCAACCCCCTCGAGAACCCCGAAGGCCGCCGTCCGCCCGCGGAAATCGTCGAGGCGATGAAGAAGCAGTACAAGCTCGACGACCCGGTCGCGTTCTACGTCGACTACCTCGAGAAGGCGAGCGGCATCGGCTACCTGCGCGGAACGACCGACCGCGTGTTCGACCTCGGCCCGTCGCTCAAGCAGCCCGACTGGAACGTGAACGAGATCCTCGCGACCGGCCTGCCGGTCTCGATCACGCTCGGGCTCTCGGCGATGATCCTCGCGCTCATGATCGGGCTCTTCGCAGGGCTCGTCGGCGGACTGCGGCCGGGATCGCCCGCCGACCTCGCCACGCAGCTCGTCGCCATCGTCGGCATCAGCCTGCCGAGCTTCGTGATCGGCAGCGCGCTCCTGATGCTCCTCGCCGTCAAGCTCAAGCTCTTCCCGGTCGGCGGCTGGGGCGGGCTTTCCTTCATCGCGCTGCCGGCGCTGACCCTGTCGCTGCCCTTCGCGGCGTACATCTCGCGTCTCGTCCGCTTCGGCATGATCGAGGAGATGGGTGCGGACTACATCCGCACCGCCCGCGCCAAGGGCCTCACCCGCGCGCGGGTCGCGCTGCGTCACGCGCTCAAGAACGCGTTCCTGCCCGTCCTCAGCTATCTCGGGCCCGCGACCGCGGTCGCGCTCACGGGCTCGTTCGTCGTCGAGAAGGTCTTCGCGGTTCCGGGCGTCGGCCAGCACTTCGTCGACGGCGTGCTCGGCAAGGACATCACGCTCGTGATGGGCGTGGTGCTCGTCTACTCGACGCTGATGGTGGTGTTCAACCTCGTCGTCGACGTGATGTACCGCTTCGTCGACCCGCGCATCGCGTGACGCCGTCAACCACTGCCGGCGGCCGATGCGATCCGCTTCGACAGCCGCTCGATCAGCAGCCGCTCGAGACGCTCGTCGCGTCCGACCGCGGTCCATGTCGAGCGGTCGCGCGGGGTCTGCGGATCGTCCTTGATGGTGACGTCGGTCGAGTAGGAGCCCAGCGCGCGCGTGTACGGGCTGCCTTGGTAGCCCGGCCGAAACTGCCGCTCGACCGAGACCGAGACGCGCACCTCGAGGTCCTCGGCGCTGCGCGTCACGTCGGCGCCAGGGCCGCGTTGCGAACCGGGCAGGATCGGCCCGGCGAGCGGAGCGGTTCCCTCGGGGCCGGCCGGCCGGAATCCCGATGGCACGAACTCGACGCGCACGCGCCTGCGTTCGAACCCGAACGTGCCCTCGACGACTTCGTCCGCCTTCATGTCGCTCCACGCCCACGGCTCGATCAGCGAACCGGCGAAGCGGGGCTCCGTCTCGATCGCGCCCGCGTTGCGGTCGGCCACTTCGGGCACGAATCCTTCGGCCCGCACCGTCTCGCACGCGGCGTCGAACACCTGCTCGTACTGCGCGTGCGGCACGGTGAGGAAGGTCGGCCCCGTGGCGTCCGAAGCGCATCCGATCGCGGACGAAACCGCAAGGATCGCCAGCGCCGCCCGCGCGCTCCGAGCAGGCGCGGGGCGGTCGTCGCAGAGGCGGCGCGTCAGGCGACGGACGGCGTTCAGCATGCGCGGAGTGTAACGCTGCGTCCGATACAGCGCCCCACCAGAGCGACGCGGCCGCAGGAGAAGAGCCTCCTTCGATCTTCGCCCTCGAACCTTGACCCTCGGAAAGCCGATCGTACTCTTGGTCCTCCCCCCGGCGGTGCGGTCGCGCAGGGGCGGAACCATCGCGCGTTTCCCGAGTTTTGCGGAACGCGCCGCGTCGGCGTGCGAACCGATCCGTAGGCTGCACGGAGTCGTCTCCGTGCTTCCCAGGCCGCGGTCGGACGCGTGCGCAGGCGCTTCGAGGTCCACGCCATCGTCCGATGGCCGAGCGAGTCAGAAGGCGAGTCCCAGATGCAGCGAAATCCATCGACCCACCGACCCAGCCGCACTCCCGCCCACGGCAAGGCAGTGCGCGGGCTGCTGATCGTCGCTGCCCTCGGCGCGGTCGCCGTCACCGTCGGCGCCGTGGCGTCCCGCAGCGGCTCGCAGGTCCAGGTGCCGACCACCGCCGCGGACTTCTTCCAGCCCGGAACGCAGCCGAACGCGGACGTCGAGCAGTTCACTCCCGTCGTCGGCGCGATCAACTGCACCTACTGCCACTCCGGCTACGGCGTCGAGGTCGCGCCCTTCGACACCTGGGTGGCGAGCCTCATGGCGCAGAGCGCGCGCGATCCGATCTGGCACGCGGCGCTGACGATCGCGAACCAGGATGCGAACATCGGCGGAGAGACGTGCATCCGCTGCCACGCGCCGGGCGCATGGCTCGGCGGCCGCTCGTCGACGGGAACGACCGCAGAGTTCAACTCCGACGACTGGGACGGCATCAACTGCCACTTCTGCCACCGCGCGGTCAATCCCGAGCTCGGGACGAACAGCGCGATCGGCTATCCGGGCGATCCGGCGGAGCCCGATGTCCCCATCATCAGCGCCCTCCAGTCGCAGGGCCTCATTCCCGAGGGCGCCGGAAACGCGCGGTACGTGATCGACCCCGAGGACAACCGCCGCGGACCGTTCAGCGACGTGCCTGAGAACCTCCACGGAGGCGGCACCAAGCTCATCACCTCGCCGTACCACCGCTCGAGCGAGTTCTGCGGAACGTGCCACGACGTGAGCAATCCGCTCTACACCAAGAACGCGAAGGGCGGATACGTCCTCAACTCGCTCGGCTCGCCGCATCCCACGCAGGATCCGCACGAGATGTTCCCCGAGCAGCGCACCTACAGCGAGTGGCTGAAGAGCGCCTATCCGAACGGCGTCGCGTATCCCGACAACCGCTTCGGCGGCAACGACCCCGACGGCGTCGTGTCGAGCTGCCAGGACTGCCACATGCCGAAGGTGATCGCGGGCGGCTGCCGCTTCTACGAGTTCGGCGACCCGTGGTTCGAGCGGCCCGACATGCCGCAGCACTCCTTCGCAGGCGCGAACACGTGGGTGGTGCAGGCGATCCGCAACCAGCTCGGGCCCGACGACGCCGACTACATCGGGCTCACGCAGGATGCGATCGACCAGCAGGCGGCGCGCACCATCAACATGCTGCAGGCCGCAAGCGACATGACGCTCTCGCAGGTCGGCGCGAACCTGAAGGTGCGCATCACCAACGAGTCCGGCCACAAGCTTCCGACGGGCTACCCCGAGGGGCGCCGCATGTGGCTCAACGTCAAGTTCAAGAACGCGAAGGGCCAGGTCATCGCCGAACGCGGCGCCTACAACAACAAGACGGCCGTCCTCAACGCGACGGACACCAAGGTCTACGAGGCGAAGCAGGGAATCACGCAGCCCGTCTCGAAGCTGACGGGCATCCCCGCCGGCCCCGGCTTCCACCTTGCGCTCAACAACAAGGTGTTCTTCGACAACCGCATTCCGCCGCGCGGCTTCACCAACGCCAACTTCATCGAGATCGGCGCAGCGCCCGTCGGCTACGCCTACGCGGATGGCCAGCACTGGGACGACACGGTCTACGCGATCCCGCAAGGCGCGACGAGCGCGACCGCGACGCTCTACTTCCAGACGACGACGAAGGAATACATCGAGTTCCTCCGCGACGCGAACAAGACCGACGACAAGGGCCAGGTCGCCTACGACCTGTGGGTCGAGGCGGGCAAGAGCGCGCCCGTGGCGATGGACAGCGCCACCGTGTCGCTCGTGGCGTCGAATCCCGCCGATCTCAACGGCGATGGCGCCGTGAACGCGGCGGATCTCTCGATCCTGCTGTCGAACTGGGGCACGCGCGGACCCGGCGACATCAACGGCAACGGCGCCGTCGACGCTGCGGATCTGTCGATCCTGCTGTCGAGCTGGTCGTGACTCCACGAGCGCGGAGCGCACAAGCGCAGCCAGCGTCCACGAGCGCGGAGCGAAGCGAAGCGCGAGCAAGTTGGCGACAACTTCGCCAAACGTGCCGTGTGGCATCACCTC
>Ga0172372_10010240_pt1 | contig 12044 bp, 7 predicted proteins | sample LakKiv5m_2_FD_114544 | JGI IMG/M metagenome (GOLD analysis project Ga0172372, IMG submission 114544) | Freshwater microbial communities from Kabuno Bay, South-Kivu, Congo - kab_092012_9.5m | ecosystem: Environmental > Aquatic > Freshwater > Lake | place: Democratic Republic of the Congo...
AACGGTTGCACGCGCGCAACCGGCTGGGAAGCGGGCTTGATACCGATACCCAGATCGGACCGATGGCAAACCCCCGCCGCCCCGCCGCGATCGAGGAAATGGTCGATGACGCAAAAGCATCGGGCGCGCGGCTGTTGACCGGTGGAGAACGCGGGAGCGACAACGGCTTCTTCTTTTCGCCAACCGTGCTGGCCGACGTGCCGCTGACCGCGCGCGCGATGAACGAGGAACCGTTCGGCCCGCTCGCGCTGCTCACCCCGTTCGACACCGTGGACGACGCGATCGACAACGCCAACCGCCTGCCCTTTGGCCTGGCCGCTTACTGCTTCACCGAAAACGCCCGCCGCCAGCGCATGTTGATGGACGCGATCGAGGCGGGGATGATCGGCATCAACAATGTTCGGCTGAGCTGGGCGGACTCGCCCTTCGGCGGCATGAAGGACAGCGGTTTCGGCTCGGAAGACGGCCCCGAAGGCGTCGCCGCGCACCTCGTCACCAAAACCGTCCACGCGATGTAGTATTCGGAATAGAGAACAATATTCTCTATCGTTGACAGCGCGCAGCACAGTCCGCATGATCCGATGGAAGCCAGGCGGAGCGCCGCCGGCTCCCCGCCACAGGAGAGCGAAAGTGAGTTCGATACAGCGCATCCGGGGCGGCATCGGCGCGGACGAAGACTATTGGCTCGCGATCGAACGCGGCGAACTGCGCATCTCTCGCTGTGCACATTGCCGCAAGTGGATGTGGCCCGCCAATGTGCGCTGCGGCGATTGCGGATCTTGGGAAATCGACTGGGAGCGGATCGAACCCGTCGGCACCGTCTATACCTGGACTCGCAACCATGCGGTGTCCGAGGTGCTCGCCGAGCGGCAGGCGGACCTGCCCTATGTCACGTTGCTCGTCGAACTCCCACAGGCGGGCGGCGCGCGGGTCGCAGGCGTGCTGGAGGGTAACGAAGAGCATCTGCGCATCGGTGCGCGCGTTCGCGGACGGTTCGCAGGCCCCGAAGAACGCTCGAAAGGCTATGCCACCATCGTCTGGCATATCGAGGAGGACGCGTGATGCGCAGCCTGCGCGGCCAGACCGCCATCGTCGGCATCGCCCAGACCCCCTATTACAAGCGCGGCACATCGCCCGATTCGGAAATGAAGCTGGCGCTCCGCGCGATCGTCGCGGCGTGCGAGGATGCCGGGATCGATCCGCGCGACGTCGATGGCTTCGTCTCCTATGGGTCGGAGAACAACACCGCGCAGAAATTGCTGCCGGGGCTCGGCACGCGCGAATTGCGCTTCGGCGCGCTTGCCTGGACGCATGGCGGCGGCATTCCTGCGGCGGTCGGCGTCGCGGCGGCGGCGATCCAGGCCGGGCAGGCCGATGTGGTTGCGGTCTATCGCGCGCTGGCCGAGGGCAGCAACCAAAGGCTGCGCGTCGCGGTGACGCAGAACGACACGCCCGCGCAATTCCTGGTCAACGGCATCGACATGGTGCTCCAGCGGTCGGCGATGCGCACGCGCCGCATGATCGAGGTCGATGGCGTGCCGCCCGAGACTCTGGAGGCGCTGGCCAAGGTCAGCTATCACCACGCCCAGAACAATCCCGGCGCGGTCGCGCATGGCCGGATGCTGACCAGCGAGGCCTATCACGCGTCGCGGATGATCTCCGAACCCTATCATCTATACGATTGTTCGCGCGAAAATGACGGCGCGGCGGCGATCATCCTGGTTTCCGCCGAACGTGCGCGCGACCTCAAGCAAACGCCCGCCTATGTGTTGTCGGTGCCGATGGGCGCGAGCCATGACGGTGGATCGCGCGAGGACAATCACGAACCCTATAGCTCGGTCGGGATGATCGGCCTGGCGCGGCGAATGTGGGCGGAATCGGGCTATGGTCCCAAGGATGTCGACGTCGCCCAGATCTATGAGAATTTTACCGGCATGGCGGTGCAATCGATCATCGATCACGGTTTCTGCACCGCGGCCGAAGCGGGCGATTTCATCCGGTTCGACAATCTGATCGCGCCGTCGGGTGCGCTCCCCATCAACACGTCGGGCGGCAATCTGGCCGACGGGTTCATCCACGGGATGGGGATGATGGTGGAGGTGGTTCGCCAGATCCGCGGCACTTCGACCAATCAGGTGCCGGGTGCGAAGCTGTCGATGATGGCGGGCGGCCCCGGCGATTCGATGACCAGTACCGGCCTGTTCGGCAGCGCGGAGACGCTGTGAGCGCAGGCGCAAGACGGAGACGATGCGATGACCGCCACCGGCGATACCCAGCCCGCAGCCACGCCCCCACCGCGCAAGGTGGCGACGCTCGACACGCTGAGCGCCAGCCAGATCGCGGCGATCCGGTCGATCCCCGAATATGGCACCCAGCCGCCCCCGGTGATGACCGAAACGCGACCCGCGTCGATCTTCACCGATCCGGCACGTTTCGAGCTGGAGCAGGACCGGATTTTCCGGCGGCTGGCGGTGCCGGTCACGCTGTCGGCGGTGGTGCCCGAACCCGGATCGGTGGTCGCGCATGACGGATATGGCCTGCCGCTGCTGATCGCGCGCGGACGCGACGGCACCGTCCGCGCGTTCCTCAACGCCTGCAAGCACAAGGGCGCGAAACTGGTCGAGGATTGCGAGCATCGCAAGATGGGCCGCTTCACCTGCCCCTATCACAGCTGGACTTACGGTCTCGACGGCAAGCTGCTGGCGGTCGCACGCGCCGATGCGTTCGAGGCGATCGACAAGGCGGACTATGCGCTCACTCAATTGGCAGCCCGCGAATATGGCGGCATCATCTGGGTATCGCTCAACCGCCACGTCGAACCCGATTTCAGTGCACTGGTGCCCGAGCTGGAGGCCGATCTTGATGCGCTCGGCATTGCCGATATGCATTTGTACGGGCGCAAGACATTCCATGTGAACGCGAACTGGAAGCTCGTCCTCGAACCCTTCATGGAAAGCTATCACGTACCGCGGCTGCACGCCTCGTCGATCGGCGAGTTGTTCGGCGACGTGACGCGGATCGTCGACCAGTTCGGACCGCATCAGCGCAAGATCGCGGGCAAGGTGAAATACAAGCCGGAAATGCTCGATATCCCCGGCGAGAACATCCATAAGACGGTCACCCACGCCTATCAGATTTTCCCCAATGGGGTGCTCATCACCAGCCCCTATTACATCAGCTTCATGACGCTGATGCCGCAATCGGCGAGCGAGACGATCGTCGAATATTTCAACCTGGTCCCCGGTCCGGCGACCAGCGAAAAGGTCGCCGACCTTTACCAGCGGTCGTTCGACCTGGTGCTTCAGGTATTCGGCGGCGAGGATTTTCGTGCGGCCGAAATCTCGCACGCCGGGTTGGCATCGGGGGCGCTCGATCAGGTGACTTATGGCGGAATGGAGAACACCATTCCGATGTATTACGAACAACTGGAAGCGCGGCTATGACGCGGAACGGACGGGTGCCATGACGTTCAACGGGCTGATGCACGATGGGCTCGCCTATGGCGCGCGGCGCGATCCCGACAAGATATTCGGATCGATCGACGGCGAGACCGTCAGTTACGCCGCGCTCGCACGGTGGAGCGACGGCGTCGCCCAGCATTTGCAGTCGCTGGGGGTCGTGGCGGGGGACCGGGTCGCGATTGCCGGCGCCAATTCGCTGGAATGGATGGCGTCGGCGTTCGGCGTTCTGAAATGCGGGGCGGTGATCGTGCCGGTCAACGATCGCTATGTCGCGGACGAAGTCGCCTATCTGGTCGATTTCACCGAGCCGCGGGTGATCGTCGCCGATGCCCCGCGCGCCGCGATCCTCAACGACATCGGCGCGACGCAGCCGATCGTCGATATGGAGGCGCTTGGGGCGTTTCGCGGAGGGGCCGGGCCTGGCTGGGTCGAAACGCGCGTGTCGTCGGACGATGTCGCGATGATCATCTTTACCAGCGGCTCCACCGCGCGGCCCAAGGGCGCGATGATGGCGCATGGCAATTACCTCGCCAAATTTTTCGAAGTCACGTTGCTCGACAAACGGCTGGGACCGGACACGCGCGCGCTGATGCCGCTCGGACTGCATTCCTCGCCGGGCCTTCCCTGGGGTATCCTGTTCACCGCGACGCTGGGCGGGACGCTCTATGTCACGCGCAAATACCGGGCGGAGCAAACGCTCGCGACGCTGACGGATGAGGGTATCAGCTTCTTCATCGGTGCGCCGATGATCTTCGACCAGATCGCGCGGCTCGACGGCTTCGCGACCGCCGATCTTTCCGCGCTCGGTTTTGCGCGGTGTGGCGGCGCGACGCTGTCGCCTGCCACCGCCAGCGCCTGGCGCGACAGGGGCGTGGTGGTGCGCGCGCTGTACGGCATGACCGAAGTCGGGGGGGGATCGATCATCGCCACCGAGGAAGAGGCGATGGTTGCCCCCGATTCGTGCGGTCGCGGATTGGCCTTCACCCGCTTTCGCATCGTTCGCCCCGACGGCGGCGATTGCGCGCCCGGAGAGCCGGGCGACGTGTTGCTGTCGGGCCCCGGCATGATGCGCGGCTATTGGCGCGACCCGGATGCCACCGCCGCGACGATCCGCGACGGCTGGCTGCATACGGGCGATATCGGTTCGGTCGATGAAGCGGGCTATTTCCGGTTCGTCGACCGATCGAAGGAAATCATAAAATCGGGGGGGTTCAACATTTCACCGACCGAGATCGAGGCGGTGATTGGCGATCATGCGGGCGTTATCGAAGTCGCGGTGTTCGCCGTCCCCGACGACAAATATGGCGAGGTGCCCTGCGCGCGCATCTGTGCTGCCGAAACGATCGATCGGGCCGCATTGCTCGATCACTGCCGCAGTCGGCTGGCCGGTTTCAAACTGCCCCGATATCTGATCGTCGATGCTGCGCCGCTACCGCGCCTTTCCAATCAGAAGGTGGATCGCCGCACGATGAAAGCGATGTATGCGACGCCCGAAAACCGACCGGAAGCGCTAGGCTAGGCCATCAATATTCTGAATACAGAATAGCATTCTAATTTTATTGACACACGCCAGAGAAGGTGACACTCATCCTTCAGGCGATCGGAATTCCAACCGCGTCGCTTGCAGGGAAGTCCGAAACCGGCCCCTGCGATCCGCCGAATTTCCGGCGATGATCAGGGGAGGATTCGAAATGCAGACGCGCCTTCATCGCACAGTCTTGTTCGCATCGGTCGCAACGCTGGCGCTGGTCGCGGCTCCCGCTCATGCCCAGCAAGTCGATCCTGCGGTTGCCGAGCAAGCGGAAGCGGTCGAACAACCCGCCGCAACCGGCGGAGAGATCATCGTCACCGCACGGCGACGCGATGAAACTTCGCTCGAAGTCCCGGTCGCGATCATTGCGATCGGCGGCGCGGAGCTTGAACGTCGCGCGATCAGCAATGTGGATGCCCTGTCGCGCGCGGTGCCGTCACTCATCACCAGCGAGGCGACATCGTCCCCCCAGGGCGGGATCGTCGCGATCCGCGGTCTGTCGGGGGTGGATGCCAACCCGTTCGGCGATCAGGCGGTGTCGTTCAACGTCGATGGCGTTCAGGTCGCGCGATCGTCGGTTCGCCGCCTCAGCCAGATGGACATGGCGCAGATCGAAGTGTTGAAGGGGCCGCAAGCCCTGTTTTTCGGCAAGAACAGTCCCGGCGGGATCATCGCCATCCGGTCCAACGACCCAACCGACCGGTTCGAAGCCCAGTTGTCGGGTGGCTATGAGTTCAATGCCGACGAAATCCGGACGGAAGGCTTTATCTCAGGGCCACTGACCGACACGCTGGGCTTCAGGGTTGCGGGCTTCTACAGCCGCATGGAAGGTTATGTGACGAACGTCGCGCCCGACAGCGGCACCGGCGTTTACGTGCCGTTCGATCGCCGCCTGCCCAACGGGTCCGAATATGCCGTGCGCGGCACCCTGAAATGGGATCCGAGCGACCGGTTCAACGCGCGGCTGAAGGTGACTTACTCCGACCTCGACTCCTCGGGTTCGACCGACAATCTCCAGCATGTGAACTGTCCGACCGGCACACCGCAGACCAGCTTCAATCCGCCCGAGGATTGCGTTGCGGACGATCGATCGACTTCGACCGACAATATCGGCCCCAATTTCGGTCGGTTCGACTCGCGGTTCGGCAATGGCGAAACATTTCTGAAATCGGATCAGCTGTTGGCTGGTCTGGAAATGAACTACAACCTGACCGACACGCTCACCTTGTCTTCGATCACCGGATATTACGACGCCAACAATAGCTATATCGGCAATTTTACCGGTATTTATCGCGAAACCGGTGCTGCGCCGCGCACCTTCCTGCCCGCTTATGCATCGCTCGGCATCCAGGAAATATCGCAGGAATTGCGACTGACCAGCGATTATGACGGGCCGGTCAATTTCCTGCTCGGCGGCTTTTATCAGGATACCGACGCCGATGTCGAAGCACTGGTGTCGTTCAATGCCGATGCTCCGGTATTCCGATCCGATTATTATTACCGGCAGAAAGGCTCGGCACATTCGATCTTCGGCCAGGTCTTGATCGATTTCACGCCGCAGATCGAACTGTCGGCAGGTGCGCGCTATTCGTACGAACGCAAGAATCTGGTCAATTTCACCACCGCGACCGCGGCCAATCGCAACCAGATCGAAGTCGATGTGCCGCGCGAAGTCAGCTTCAACAATCTGTCACCCGAATTCACCTTGTCCTATCGACCGACCAGTCGGTTCACGGCCTATGCCTCCTATAAGGAAGGCTTCCTGTCGGGCGGATTCAACGCGACCCAACCGGTCGTGACGACACTCAATCCGGCGACCGGTCGCTACACGTCGCTCACCGATCCCCGTTACGACCAGCAGTTGATCCAGGGATTCGAGGGGGGTGTGAAAGCCGCGCTTCTCAACGACATGCTGCGGGTCAACCTCTCCGCCTTCACCTATCGTACGATCGGCCTGCAAGTGGCGGTGCTGGTCGATATCCAGCAGGAACTGAGAAATGCGGGCGAAGTGCGAACCAAGGGGGTCGAATTCGACTTCAGCTATCGTACGCCGCTGCCCGGACTGACGATCAGCGGGGCCATCGCCTATCTCGACGGCAAGTACACGGATTATCAGTCGCAATGCTATCGCGGGCTCGCCGCGCCGCAATGCCGGGTGCAGGTCAACCGGTTTACAGGCCGCTCCGGGCTGCTCAACGACCTGAGCGGAACCCAGCTGGTGCGCGCGCCCGAATGGACCGGCAATATCGGCTTCGATTATCTGTCCGAACCCTTTTCGGGGATCAAGATCGGGCTGAATGGCAGCACCAATTTCAGCGACAGCTTCTTCACCGACACCGTCTCCGCCCCCGGCGGGCGTCAAGGCGCATATCAGCTGTTCGATGCAGGCGTGCGCGTGGTCGCCGATGACGATCGCTGGGAACTCGCGTTCATCGGCCGCAACTTGAGCGACGAATATTACTTTACCCGCTCGGCGGACAATCCATTCTCGGGCTCGGCCCCCGGCGGCGCAGGAACGATCCGCGGCGACACGGTGGCGGTGCCGAGCCGCGGGCGCGAACTTTGGGTGAGGGGCACGGTCCGCTTTTGACGCGGATGGATCGCCGGCGTTCGCTGATCGGGTCGGGAGGGTAAGCTGATGCCCGATATCGACCGGCGGACGCTGCTCGCCGTGACCACATCGTTGCCCATCACGCGATGGCTCTGGGGCGATATGTCGCGCGAGGATGTGGTCGTCGATACCGGCAGCGGGAGATTGCGCGGCAGTCGAACAGGCCGGGTCGCAAGTTTCAAGGGTGTACGGTACGGCGAGGAAACCAGCACGCGTCGATTTCGGGCGGCCCAGCCCGCCAGACGCTGGGCGGGGATTCGCGACGCCCTCGATTACGCGAACCAGGCACCGCAATTGTCGATCGGACTGGGCGAGGCATCGATCCTGGCCGGATTGTCGATCGAACGACCGCAATCCGAAGACTGCCTGTTTCTGAACCTTTGGGCGCCATCCCCGACGGCTCGCGCGCAGTTGCCGGTGATGGTGTGGCTGCACGGCGGCGGGTTCGTCGCCGGATCGGGCGCATCGCATCTATATGACGGCACAAGGCTGGCGGACCGCGAGAATGTGGTGGTCGTCACCCTCAACCATAGGCTCGGCATCTTTGGGCATTTGCCGCTTGGCGATGCTGCGGATGGGGAAGCGACCGCGACATCGGGCAATGCCGGGATGCTAGATATCGTCCTCGCGCTGCGCTGGGTGCGCGATCACATCGCCGCGTTCGGTGGCGATCCCGGCAATGTAACGGTGTTCGGCGAATCCGGTGGCGGCGCCAAGGTTTCGACCCTGATGGCGATGCCCGCGGCAAAGGGGCTGTTTCACAAGGCGATCGTGCAGAGCGGTTCGCTGATCCGTGCGCACGATGGGGAAAGCGCGGCCGCGTTGCAGCGCGCGGTCTTGAATGTCTATGGCCTGGGACCTGACGACGCCACGCGCATGGTCGCCATGCCGTTCGCCGCGATCCAGAGCCGGGCGGGCGACGTGGCCAAAAGCGTGGGCTGGCGGATGGGACCGGTGGTCGATGGCCATCACCTGCCCCGTCATCCCTGCGATCCCGATGGCCCGGCAATCTCGCGCCATGTTCCGCTGCTGGTCGGTTCGACCCGTGACGAATCCACGCTAATCGCGGGCGCGCTCGACCCAGGTCTGTTCACGCTCGAAGAGTCTGCATTGCCCGCTCGCCTGACCCGGCTGGTCGGCGCGGCGGCGGCGCCTGAACTTATCGCCGGGATGCGTGCGATCCATCCGTCCGCGCGACCCGGCGACCTTTATTTCCGTATCGCATCGTGGCTGTCGGTCCGACGCAATGCGACGATCCAGGCGGAACGCAAGGCTGCCCAAGGCGGCGCGCCCGCCTATGCATATCTGCTGGGATGGGAAACGCCGGTCGAGGGCGGCCGATGGAAATCGCCCCATGCACTGGACTTGCCGCTGGTGTTCGACACCGTCGATCGCGCGCCGCAGCTGGTGGGGAAAGGCGCCGAGCCCCAACGTGTCGCGGACGCGATGCGCGCGGCGTGGGGGCGCTTCGCCCGGACGGGCACGCCGGGCTGGCCGTCCTTCGATCCCGAGCGGCGGGCGACGATGGTATTCGATGTCGAAAGCCGAACCGAGTACGATCCCGACGGCGCAGAACGACGATTGCTCGCCGGGCCTCCCGTCAACACGCTTGCGCCAGGCCGCTAAGTTCCGCCCTCGGCGTGCAGCCGCTCGATCAATTCGCTGGCCCGTACCGCGATCGCCAGCACGGGGGCCAGCGTATTGCCGCTGGGAATCTGCGGGGCAATGGAGAGATCGACGACATGGAGTCCGTCCACGCCGCGCACGCGCGTCATCGGATCGACCACCGACGCGGCATCGCTGCCCATCCGACACGTCCCCGCTGCATGATAGGCGGGAATGCCATGTTCACGAAACGCGTCCAGGATTTGCTCGTCGCTTTCCGCCTCGGGTCCAGGGCGGGTTTCGGAGATCACCATGTCACCGACCGGCTGGCTGCCGACCAGGCGCCGGACGAAACGAACCGAATCGATCAATTCGAGCCGGTCGTCCGCATCGGCGAAGAAATCGATGTTGCTGGCGGGCAGGATATTCGGGTCGCGCGACGTGATGCGGACCCGTCCGCGCGCCCGTGGCCGCAAGGGATAGACGACCGCCTGCATGCCGGGAAACCGCTCCATCGCCATCGTTGCCTTGGACCGGTCGATGCTGTGCGGCACCGCCAGCAACTGGGCGTCGGGGCGATCGGCGGCGGGATGCGTTTTGAAACTCGCTCCCAGCTCGAACGTCGCGATCGCCAGGGGTCCGCTATGGTTCAGATAATAGCGAATAGCGTTTTTCAGGACGCGCCAGCCCGAATATTCGCGGTTGCGAGACGTGCCTTTGGCGGTTCGCCACTGCATGGTCAGCCCGCAATGTTCCCGCAGATTGCCGCCCACCTCGCCACGATCGGCGATGGTTTCGATGCCCAGCGATGCGAGCAGATCGGCCGGCCCCACGCCCGAGCGTTGAAGGATCGCGGGCGACCCGAACGTGCCCGCCGAAAGGATGATCCGGTCAGCGGCGATCGTTTCATGCTTGCCGTCGATGGTCGCCTCGACCCCGCAAGCGCGCTTGCCGTCGAAGGTCACGCGGTCGATCAGCGCGCCGGTGCGGATCGTCAGATTGCGGCGACTGCGCGCGGCGTCGAGAAAGGCGACCGCCGCGCTCTGGCGGCGGCCCTGCCAGATGGTTTGCGGGCAATAGCCGATCCTGGCCACATCGTCGGGCGCGTTGAAATCGGCCACGGTCGCCAGGCCGATCCGTGCGCCTGCGGCGATCAGCGCTTCGAGCATCGCGTTGTCGCGCGGCGGCATCGACACGCCGAGCGGCCCGTAAGTGCCGCGATGGTCGCCCGGCCCCAGTTCGTGCCGCTCGATCTCCTCGAAAATGCGTGCGAACTCGCTCCAGCCCCAATCGGGGCCCGCGGCCTCGGCCAGCGCATCGTAATCGGCTGGCTGGCCGCGCACATACATCATGCCGTTGACCGAGGACGACCCGCCCAGCACCTTGCCGCGCAGCCAGGACTTGGGCGCGCGATTGTCGCCCGGTCCGCCACCGACCGGATAGGCCCAGACATGGCGGGCATCGCCCAGCACCTTGCCGACCCCCTTGGGCATGTGGATCATCGGATGGTCGTCGACCGGCCCGGCCTCAAGCAGCAGGATCGATCGATCGGGACAGCGCGACAGCCGTTCGGCGAGCACGCATCCGGCCGCACCGCCGCCAACGATCACCACATCGTGACGTCGTTCCAACCCGGCCCCTCCCTTATCTCTTTAGAGAAAGACGTTTGCCATAGAGAATTAGTTGGTTCAACGTCCGTTTTACGAAATCGCGAAAGTAGGTTCGATGGACGACAGCCGAATGCCAGTGATCGTGGGCGTGGGCGAATTGGCCGACCGACCAGCCGAACTATCGTCGGCGCTGGAACCTGTGGCATTGATGGCCGCCGCCGCGCGTCGCGCGGAGGCCGATGCGGGAGCGTCGCTGCTGACCACGCTCGACGGGCTGGAGATCGTCAACGAGATCAGCTGGCCCTATGCCGACATTGCCGGGCTGCTGGGCGATCGATTGACATTACGCACCGGCGTGGAGGCGACCTATCATCCCGTCGGCGGGCAGACGCCGCTGCTCGCCCTTCACCGCGCGGCGCTGGCGATCCGCGACGGGCGCTGGCGGTCTGCGCTGATCTGCGGGGCGGAGGCTCAGGCAAGCGTGACTACGGCAGAGCGCAACGGTGCCGCACTTGACTGGTCGCCACGAATCGACGGCTTTCGACCCGTGCGCGGCGGCGACTATCAGCGACCGATCGCGCGCGCGCTCGATCTTGCCACGCCCGCCCATGTCTATCCCTTCTACGAAAACGCCACGCGTGCGGCATGGGGAATGTCGTTCGACGAGGCGCAGGCGGAATCGGCAACGATCTGGGCGAACAACGCCGTCATCGCCGCGACCCGCGAGGCCGCATGGCGACCGCGCACGACGGGCGCGGCGGACATTTCGCGGATGACGCCTGACAATCGTCCGATCGCCTGGCCCTATCCAAAGCTGATGACCGCCAATCCCGGCGTGAACCAGGGAGCGGCTGTGATCGTCACCAGTGTCGCACATGCGCGATCGCTGGGAATAGCACAGAATCGCATGATCCATTTTCTCGGCGGCGCGGCCGCCGACGCGCCGCGCGACTATCTGACACGAACCGGTTACGACCGGTCGCGGGCGATGGAATGGACGCTGGAGCAGGCGAGCGGCATCGTCGAAGATCGCCGGTTCGATGCGGTGGAGCTGTACAGCTGTTTTCCTTGCGTGCCCAAAATGGCGCGCCGGGTGCTGGGGCTAGCCGTCACCGATCCGCTCAGCGTCGCTGGCGGACTGACTTTTTTCGGCGCGCCGCTCAACAACTACATGACCCATGCCTGCGTCGCGATGGTCGAACGCTTGCGCGCGTCCGGAGGCACGG
>Ga0172372_10010242_pt1 | contig 12041 bp, 7 predicted proteins | sample LakKiv5m_2_FD_114544 | JGI IMG/M metagenome (GOLD analysis project Ga0172372, IMG submission 114544) | Freshwater microbial communities from Kabuno Bay, South-Kivu, Congo - kab_092012_9.5m | ecosystem: Environmental > Aquatic > Freshwater > Lake | place: Democratic Republic of the Congo...
AGGCGTCGAAGTGGATGATGTGCGAATCGACCGGGCCACCGAAGTAGACGTTCGTATTGCCGCCCGGTCCGGTCCAGAAACCGTTGCCGAGCGTGTTCACGAGGAGTCCGCTTGCGGGGATCACAACATTCTGCTGTTCATCCCAGCAGAAGGCCGGCGGACCCGGAAGCGCGAGTTGCAGCGCAGAGGCGGGAGCCGCGATCTGCACGGCACTTCCCGTCACAGAAACGATCGCAGCATGTGCGGAAGTTGTAAGAACGAGTGCAGCTGTGGTGATGCAGGTGATGTTGGCAAAGTTCGAGCGCATGAGAGAGTCCAATCTTTGGTGCGAGTGCTTGCGGCAAGCGAGATGCCGACAAGTGCACTCCGCGCGAGCAGATTGAGATCTCGCAAAGCAACTTCAAAAATTTGTGAATGAACCGCGAACTGCGCTGTATGGGGAATGTTCCTACGGGAACAATGCGCTCGACCCACAGCGCGTGTCTCACACGATGCATGACGCGGTCACATCACGGCTTCGTGATGCGATGTCCGCAGTTCTTACAAGTCGAAAGCACTGGGTCTGCCCAAAACTCTTCCATCGCATGCGCGAAGTGATGCACGATGTCCTTGCAAACAAACACCTTGTCGTAGACAAGCGTGTTGCACTTCTCGCAGAAGAAAATGAGGTGCTCTGGCTCGCCTTCTGTTCGGCGACGCTCAACCACCAGTCCAAGGGTGTTCGGACCTCGCCGCGGTGAGTGCGGCACATTCGGCGGAATGAAAAACACTTCGCCCTCACGAATCTTGTGCACCTTCACAACCCCATCTTCGATGGTCTTCACATGCACATCGCCCTGTAACTGAATGAAAAACTCTTCGCTGTCGACCTGATGAAAATCGTTGCGGGCGTTTGGGCCTTTGATGATCATCACAAAGAAATCGCGGCCGGAATAGAGGTACTTGTTGCCAACAGGTGGCTTGAACTGCTCTGCGTGCGCTTCGACCCACTGCAGAAGATGAAACGGCGCCATCACCGAACCATCGCGCATGAAGCCGTTCGGCTCACCAGGCGTCTCGGGAATCGACTGAAAGCCGGAGAGGACACCAGGCTTTGACGGCAGGTTTGTCGGGAAGTTTGCAGCGGTGGTAGTCGGGTTCGAAGTGTTTGCAGGCGTCATACGGTCATCGTACAGCCGCTGCGTGTCGTTACCATCTCTCTATGGCGCACCACGAAGCCACGGCACGCTCTATTCCCTTCGCCAGTTCACTTGCAGGAAGACTGTTTTTCCTTGGCATCCTTCCAGGCGCGTTGATTACCGCGGCCATTCTCGGATGGGGAACCTATGAGAAGTTCGAGTTGCTCGAGCGCGAGGCAGAAGAATCACTCGCCCGCGAGGCGTTGTTCGCAGCATCTCGTATCGGTGAAGCAAACACCAGTGCGATCGACCTCGCCCGCGCGCTTGCCGCACAGCAAGAAGCCGGCCTGTTCGGCAAACGAGCGCTGACGGTCGAACTCTTGAAAGGCACGCTTGCTGCATATCCAAGTATCACCGCAGCCTATGTGGGTTACGAGCCGAACGCAGATGGCAACGACAGCGCCGCACGCGGTGTTGATCCGGCCGCTTGGATGGACACTTCGGGCCGATTCATCCCGTATCCGTTTCGCGATTGGACCAAGGGCGATGCGATTGCCGTGAAGCCATTGGCAGACATGGATTCAAGTCTCTACTACGACGGTGTTCGCCGCGCATTTGCAAGTAGCGGGAAAGCATCGACTCTGGTGACTGAGCCGTATGTCTATGACGGTCAGTTGATCGTCGAGCAATCACATCCGATCGTGATCAATGGAAAGTTTCGCGGTATCGCAGCCGCAGACCGCACGCTTGCAGAGATCGAGCGCGTGGTGCGAGGCGCTGCGAAGAAGGCGGGCGCAACTGCGTATCTCATCTCCTCGCGTGGCAAGTTCATCGTGGCCACCACCGACGCTCCGCTTGAGGGCGCGGTGATTGCAACGGGCCAGAATCAACTCCGCACGAAGGCTGTCGCAGGCAGCGAGATTGAGTCGTTGGTGAGTTCGCTCGTACGCAATGCAGATGCAGACGGCGCTATCGAAGATGTGTCCGATCCGCGTGACGGTTCGACATTGCTGTGTGCTGGCGTGCGCATTCCCGCCGGAGAATGGACGATTGTTTTCACCAAGCCGCGCGAGATCGTTGTTGCGCCGATTCGCGCAGAAGTGTGGCGTACTGGCGCGATGTTTGGCGCTGCCTTACTTGCGGCTGCAGGGCTTGTGGTGTGGACTGCCTATCACACAAGTCGACGCTTACGCATCGCTGCTGTCGCGGCTGATGCGATTGCTGCGGGAAACTTGGCGACCGAGATTCCGCCGTGCCCACTGAATGATGAAGCGGGAGTGCTGACGCGCAGTCTGCGCGCGATGCAAACCAATCTCAACAACTTGTTGGCAACGGTGAAGCGTGCGGGCGTGACGCTTGATTCGAGCGCGCTTGAACTCTCGGCAACCAGTCGCGAGCAAGAGGCGATGGCACATCGCTTCGGTGAGTCGACAAGTCAAATTGCTGCTGCAACGCGGCAAATTAGCGCAACAGGTACCGAACTCTCGCGCACGATGTCGGAGGTTGAGCGCGCTGTGCAAGAAACTTCGCGCGTGGCAACAGGTACGCGCGCCGACTTGGCGTCGGTGGATCTCACGATTCGCCAACTCGCCGACGGGACAACTTCTATCACCACGAAACTTGCAGCAATCAGCGAACGCGCTGCGAGCATCAATACCGTGGTAACCACCATCACGAAGGTCGCAGATCAGACGAATCTGTTGTCTGTGAATGCAGCAATTGAGGCCGAAAAGGCTGGCGAACAAGGGCGCGGATTCTTGGTGGTTGCGCGTGAGATTCGTCGACTTGCAGATCAGACCGCTGCAGCCACGCTCGATATCGAGCAAATCGTGCGCGAGATGCAATCGGCTGTTGGCGCTGGCGTGATGGAGATGGATCGCTTCGCAGAGAAGGTGCGTCGCGGCGTTGATGAGGTGGTCGCGTCGAGTCGACACATGGGCGAGATCATCGAGCAGGTTGGATCGAATGTGGATCGATTCCATGCCGTGACCGCAGGGATGGAGAGTCAATCGCAGGGCGCGTCGACCATTAGTGAATCGATGTCGTCGTTGGTCGCTGGAGCGAAGCGCTCTGTCGAAAGCGCGGAAGAGTTCGGCCGAACTGCCAGTGAATTGCAGCGCGCGAGTTTGGCGCTTCGCGAAAGCGTGGCCGCGTTTGTGTTGAAGGCAGGGTGACAGCGCGTCTGAGAAGCCACGGCTTTCGTCGCGAGTGGAGTTCAATTGGTGGTCAAACGCTGCTGATTTTCCGGAAATCACTCATTGCCCCTTCGCGCCTGTGACGGGCTGCTGTACTTTCGCAGCATGATTCTTTCCGGAATGTTTCGCGCCGTCGGTTTCATGTCGTGTGTGTTGTGCGGTCTGTTGGTTGCGTCGAGCGCGCACGCGCAATCGCGGCTTTATGTTGATCCAGCGATGCCTGTGAGCGGCAATGGCTTCAGTTGGGCGACTGCGTACAAAGGCATCAAATCGGCTGTCACGGCCGCGGTTGCAAATCCAGCGATCACAGAGATCTGGGTCAAGAAGGGTACTTACTACCCAGGCACAACGCCGTACACCACGCGCAACGGTCTCGCGATCTTCGGTGGTTTCGCGGGAACTGAAACCGACCTTGCTGAACGCGATCTTGTGGCGAACGAGACGATTTTGACGGGTCAAGATGCAGTGCGCGTGATCAGCGGCGGCAATGTCGCAGGCGCGTTGTTCGATGGCTTCACCATGCGCGACGGTCGCACCAATCAAAGCGGAGCCCTGATCGATGGTGGCAGTGAACTCACCTTTCGCCGATGCAAGTTTCTCTCCAGTCGCGCTGGCGCGACAGGCGGCGTGTACGCGAATTACGAAGGAACTGTAACTTTCGTCGAGTGTCGATTCTCGACCAACGAGTGTGGGCTGCAGGGATCGGTTGCGTCGACCTACGGCGGCGAGATGAAGTTCATCAATTGCCGCTTGTACGCGAATGCTGCCGATGACAGGGGTGTGGTGGAAACCTACGAAGGCACTGTGGTGTTGCTGAATACAGCTGTATGCGACAACACGGGTGTTGGTGGCGGCGGCGTGACGACCTACGAAGGCGCTGTCACCGCTGTGAACTGCACATTTTCTGGCAACACTGCGTTTGGGCTTTCGAGTTACACCGGTCCAATCAAGATGGTGCGCAACTGCGTGTTTAGTGCCGGTCAGTTGGTTGGCCCATCGGATGTGGCATATTCACTTCTTACCGATGAAACACCAGGCGAGGGCAATGTGGTTGGCACACCTGGCTTTGTGGATACAGCGGCACGGGACTTTCGCCTAGCGATCGGAAGTGCCGGCATTGATGCGGGTCTTGACGCAGCACTTCCTTCCGACACCTATGACCTCGATGACGATGGCAATGTGGTTGAAGCAGTTCCGTACGATCAGAATGGTGACGATCGTGTGCGGGCAGCGAACGGCGGCATGAAGGGCGCGCGCGTTGATATGGGCGCGTTTGAACACTATCCCGATTGCAACGGCAACTTTGTGCTTGATCGTGATGATGTGTTGAACGGAACGAGCAAGGATCTTGATTCGAATGGCGTGCCCGATGAGTGCGAGGATTGCAACAACAACAATCTGCCCGATTCCATCGATATTGCGGCTGGCACAAGTGTCGACTGTCAACCCGACGGCATTCCTGATGAGTGTCAGCAAGCGACCATCACGCGCACCTACAAAGTCGACGACGGAAGTGCGGAAGACACGATCGGGTTGACGCAGGCGTCGGATATCGCGTGGATGAATCGCTTCACAGTGATCGACGGCGGCGAAACGCTGCGCACAGTGAAACTGGCGTTTGGCTCGGGAATTCCAGAGGGAATCGCATTCGAGTTGTGTGTGTGGGGTGACCCGAACAACGACGGTGATCCGCGTGATGCGTTTCTTCGTCGATCGCAAACGCTCGAGGTTTCTGCCGGTGCGGCTGGCGCGTTGCGCGACTACGACATCACGGATACCTATGTTGGACCCGTTGGATCGCGGTTCTTCGTCGGTGTGTTCTTGTCGGGCGCGCAGACGGCGATCATTCCGATCGATCAAACAGGTGCGAGCGCACAGAAGAGTTGGATTGTGGTTGCACCCACTGGAACGCTTGATCTTGAAGCGCTTGGAAAGGCGCCGCTTTTCGGGTTGATTGATTCGTTCGGAATCACTGGAAATTGGCTTGTGCGCGCAGTTGCCACGCGCGTTGCGGATTGCAACAACAACGGCACGCTTGATGAGTGCGATATCGACTCCGGCACAAGCAGTGATTGCCAAGGCGACGGGATTCCAGATGAATGTCAGTTGATCGACAACGACTGCAACACGAACGAGATTCCAGATGACTGTGAGCTCGCATCTGGCACGCTGGCAGATTGCCAACCGAACGGGGTGCCAGATGTGTGCGAACTTGCAGCAGGAACTTCGTTCGATATCGATGTCAACGGCGTGCCCGACGAATGCGAAGATTGCAATGGCAATGGCCTTCCCGATTCGATCGACATTGCGAATGGCGCAGAAGATTGCCAAGGTGACGGTGTTCCTGATGTGTGCCAACTCAGCAGCGACAAGGAAATTCCATACCGCCGCGATGACGGAAGCGCAGAGGTATATGTGTCATCTGACGCGCCAAACATGGCCTGGCTTGTGCAGTATCAAGTGACTGCTGGTGGTGAGCGCATGCGCGCGATTGAAATCATTCACGGCTTGATGCCCGTTGGATTTCTGGTGGATGTGTACTTGTGGAGCGATCCGAACGGCGATGGAAATCCCGACGACGCGCGCGTGTTGGCGCATGTGCCAACCACGATTTTGTCGCCAGACAGCAACACATTCGAGCGTGTCGAACTTGATGATGTGTATGTCGGCGAGGTGGGCACCTCGTTCTTTGTTGGCGCGATCGTGCACAACTTCACAGTGTTTGCGGATTATCCAGGCGCGAAGCACAACACTGGAATCACCAATAGTTCGTGGCTTGTTGGCAAGTTCGGAACGATCGATCCGAACGACTTGTCGCGTGACAACGATGAGTTCCTCAAGATCGATGACCTCGGTGGTCCCTTTGTTGGTGTGTGGTGTATTCGCGCTGCTGCAACAGCCACGAATGACTGCAATCTCAACGGAATTCCGGACGACTGCGATATCGCCGATGGAACAAGTGCCGATGTGAATCGCGACGGTGTGCCTGACGAGTGCTACGCAACGCCGTGCCTTGGCGACTTCGACAACAGCGGTGATGTTGGAGCGGCAGATCTTTCACTGTTGCTTGCAGACTGGGGCTCGAGTGCCGAATCGCAAGCAGATCTCGACGGAGATGGTGAAGTGGGCGCAGCGGATCTTTCGCTGTTGCTGGCTGCGTGGGGCGCGTGCTAGCGAAGACCGATGGGCGCGCTTGAGAGCGCGAGATTCACGCGTTCGGCGATTCTTCGCTTGTTGTCGTTTCTTCGCTTGTTGTCGTTTCTTCGCAGCATCCGCGATCAATGCGTGACTCTGCTGTTTCGATGGCCGTGATAAGCACATCGACGGCCCCGCGACGCTCAAGAAATTCAGCGAGGTGCTTCAACGCCAACGGGTTTGCCAAACTTGAGGCAATGGGCGTCAGGAAGTGGATCGACGCTGCGCCGACACCGGCAAGCGGGCGCGACATTTCCAAAAACGCGATCGCGGTGGGTGCCATGCGTCGGCGAGCGACTTCGTCCGCAACACGCTCAACCACGGCGCGTTCCTCGTCGTTTGGGACGCACGGTTTTCCGTCGTCGAGGGCGAATGCGTTTCGCAGAAAATCGCGCATCACAGAAGCGTACCGTGCGTTCGTCTTACACTGAAATACCGTGACACCGACGATTTCCCTCATCGCCTTCGTGCTCTGCCTGCAAGAAGCGCTGCAACCCTCAGCGCCCACGCGAGCCATAACTCCACCACCTGGCATGGTGTGGATTCCAAGCGGCAACTTCGCGATGGGTTCGACCGATCCGTTGGCGCGACCCGACGAGAAGCCTGTACATCGCGTGCAAATCGACGGATTTTGGATGGACGCCGCGGAAGTGACGAATCGTGAGTTTCGCCAATTCGTCGAAGCAACGGGATACAAGACCATTGCAGAGCGGCCTGTCGATTGGGAAGAACTCAAGAAGCAAGTTCCGATTGGAACGCCGAAACCGCCGGACGAGATGTTGCTTCCTGGGTCACTCGTGTTTCATCAAACAGATGGGCCTGTCGACAAAAACGACTTCACGCAGTGGTGGCGTTGGACCACGGGTGCGAATTGGAAAAATCCGCAAGGGCCAGGTAGTTCGATCGACGGAATGGACGAGCATCCAGTGGTGCACATCGCGTGGGATGACGCGGTGGCGTACTGCGCGTGGGCTGGCAAACGCTTGCCGACCGAGGCGGAATGGGAGTTTGCAGCGCGCGGCGGACAAGATGGCAAGGTCAATGTCTGGGGCGATGCGGCGGTAGATCCGGGCGCTGGAAAACCGTGGCCGTGCAACATTTGGCAAGGCGAGTTTCCGTGGCGAAACCTCGCATTCGACGGCTTCGTGCGCACTGCGCCCGTGCGCACCTATCCGCCGAACGGCTACGGCCTCCATCAAGTCGCGGGCAATGTGTGGGAGTGGTGCTCGGATCTCTACAGCGACTCGGCGTATGCCGAGCGTGTGGCAAGTCACGGGCCAAACGCGGTTGTTTCGAACCCCACAGGCCCGACAAAGACGCGTGATCCGCGCAATCCGAGCGCGCCTGTTTCGCGGGCCCATCGCGGTGGTAGTTTCCTGTGTAACGACAGTTACTGCGCGAGTTACCGCCCGAGTGCGCGCATGGCATCGACGCCTGATTCCGCCATGGAACACCTTGGATTTCGCTGCGTGATGACGCCAGCGATGCGAGAGGCAAAGGACGCTCGAGACAGTGAAGTGAAGCCAAATTCGCAGGCGAACCCGCAGGCCACACCGATTCCGAGGTGAGATCGAGTTCGCACGCTTCCGGTACGCTGCCGAACCATGACAGCGCACGGCCACGCAGCGAAGCCAGCCATCGATCTCTCGAAACTGCGGTTCATTCTCGCGACCGATTGTGGTTCGACCACCACCAAAGCGATTTTGATTGAAAAGGTCGGCAATTCATGGCGGCAGACACAGCGCGCAGAAGCGCCCACAACCGTCGAAGAGCCCTTTGCAGATGTCACGATCGGCGTGTCGAATGCGTTGACCGAAATCGGTGAGCTCGCGGGGCGACGATTTATCGCAGACGACGGCACGATCATTCGTCGCACCAATGCGGATGACGCGCAAGGCTGCGATATCTACATTTCTACTTCGTCTGCAGGCGGTGGATTGCAGATGGTTGTTGCAGGCGTTGTCGCGCAAATGACGGCAGCGAGTGCGAAGCGCGCGGCACTCGGCGCAGGTGCGATTGTGATGGACACCATCGCGTCGAACGACAAGCGGAAGCCATTCGAGCGTATTCAGCGTATTCGCGAATTGCGCCCAGACATGGTGTTGATTTCGGGTGGCACTGATGGCGGCAATGTGCAGCAAGTCGTGCAGATTGCAGAGCAGATCGCGCCTGCGAAACCGCGTCCGCGATTTGGTGGCGAGTACGAATTGCCTGTGATTTTCGCAGGAAACAAAGAGGCCGCGCCACAAGTGCGAGCCATCTTTGGTGCGAAAGGCGAAAAGGGCTTTGATCTTTCGGTGGTCGACAACATTCGTCCAACGCTTGAAGAAGAGAATCTTGGGCCAGCGCGTGACCGCATTCACGATGTGTTTCTTGAGCATGTGATGGCGCACGCACCTGGATATGACCGCTTGATCGCGTGGAGTGATGCGCCCATCATGCCGACGCCGGGTGCTGTGGGTGACATTCTGCAGCGCATTGCAGAGCGTGATCGCTTGAATGCGGTCTGCGTTGATATCGGTGGCGCAACCACCGACGTTTTCAGCGTCTTTGGCGGCACTTTCAATCGCACGGTGAGCGCCAATCTTGGAATGAGTTACTCGATCTCGAATGTGTGCGCAGAGGCGGGCATGGACAATGTTCTGCGCTGGGTGCATGTTGCGATGGATGAGCGCGAACTTCGAAATCGCGTGAAAAACAAGATGATTCGGCCAACCACGATTCCGCAATCAGCGGAAGCGTTGGTGTTCGAACAAGCGGTGGCGCGCGAGGCGCTGCGACTGGCCTATATCCAGCACAAAGAATTTGCGACGACCTTGAAAGGCGTACAGCAACAGCGAACGGTTGGAGATTTGTTCTCGCAATCGACCGGTGGCGGTTCGATTGTGGATGACATGCAACTTGATTTGCTTGTCGCATCGGGCGGCGTCCTAAGTCATGCTCCAAAAATGGAGCAGACGGCCGCGATGCTGGTGGATAGTTTCGAGCCGCAAGGCTTCACGCAACTTGCGAAGGACTCGATCTTCATGATGCCGCACCTCGGTGTTCTTGCGAGTGTGCATGCGGATGCTGCGATGGAAGTATTCGAGCGTGATTGCTTGGTGCGACTGGGTTGGTCTGTCGCTGCCAAGGGCACTGGAAAGTGGGGCAAGCGCTGCTTCTCGTATCAGGTGTCGGGTGCTGTGCAGGCCTCTGGAACATTGGCATGCGGCGATGTGGCGCTTGTGCGCGTTGCACCTGAGCAAGAAGTGGAAGTGGTGGTCGAGCCTGCAAGCGGATTCGATCTTGGTGCTGGCTCAGGAAAGCGCATCGCACGACGCGTGAAGGGTGGAACTGTGGGCATTCTCTTTGACGCGCGTGGGCGACCGTTGACGCTTCCAGAGAGCGCAGCAGATCGACGGGCAGCTGTGGCGCGTTGGGCGCAGGCGTGGGGCGTGTTGAGTTCGTAAAGACATGAAGGTGAGGTATAGACCGATGGCGAAGGCATATACGCCAGGACTCAAGGTTTCCGCGCGCACGACCTATCGCGCTCGTCGTCAATTGCCTGTGACGGGTGATGTGCTTGTGACCGTTGGCGCTCGCGTGCGTGCGCGCGACACAGTTGCACGAACATCGATCGATGGGGATGTGACACCGGTTCCGCTTGCCTCGCTCTTGTCGGTGCCAGCGAGTGATGTTCCGGCGCTCTTGTTGGTCAAGCAAGGCGACGCTGTGCAGCAAGGAACAATCATCGCACGCACGAAAGGTATCTTCGGATTTGGCAAGAAAGAACTTGCTTCTCCGGCAGCAGGAACCGTCGAAAGTGTGAGCGCAACAACAGGTCAGATGATGCTGCGCGGCGCACCGATTCCAGTCGAAGTGAAGGCATACATCGACGGCACAGTGATCGAAGTGATGCATGGCGAAGGTGCAGTGATTGAGACAGACGCTGTCTTCATTCAAGGCATCCTTGGGGTTGGAGGCGAAACGGTCGGTCCACTTCGGATCGCAACGCCGAACGCACAGACTTCCCTTGAAGCACGACATATCCAAGCCGATATGCGAGGCACTGTTGTCGTTGGTGGCGCGCGTATCACGGCGGAAGCTGTTCGTGCCGCGCGTGATGCAGGTGTTGCAGCGATTGTGTCGGGCGGCATCGACGACGCAGACTTGCGCGATGTGCTTGGCTACGACCTCGGTGTTGCAATCACAGGCGCTGAGAAGATCGGTATCACCATCATCATCACCGAAGGATTTGGTGATATTGCGATGGCATCGCGTACTTTCGCGCTCTTCCAATCGTTTGAAGGGCGCGAAGCAAGTGTGCATGGTGCGACGCAGATTCGTGCGGGCGTGATGCGACCGGAGATTGTGATTTCGCGACACGCGGACGATGCACGACCGATTCAGAGCGCGCGTCCCGAGGAAGGTGCACTTGATCTTGGAACGCAGGTGCGCTTGATTCGCGATCCATACTTCGGTTTGCTTGGCACTGTGGCCGCGCTTCCTACGGAGCCAGCTGTGCTCGGTTCGGGCTCGAAGGCGCGCGTCTTGGAAGTGCAACTCGACGACGGTTCACGCGTGGTGGTGCCGCGCGCGAACATTGAATTGATTGAAATGTGAAGTGCATGATTCGATGGCGATGTCTGTGGAGGTGTCTGTGGTCACAGGTCCGATGATTCGATCAAAGCGCTCCGTTCACATGTTGGCCACGCAGGCAGCGTTTGTGGCTGCGTGGGGTTGTCTATGGTCGATGACCTTGCCATGTGCGATGGCTTCGCCCATGCCTCCTGCTGCGGAAAATGTGCGTCTGAGTGATGTTCCCGATGACGCTGGTGGCGCGCTCCTTCTCCAGTGGACAACACCGGCGCCAGAACTGAGTAACGGCGCGGTGATTGAGCGCAGCGCCACAGCGAAGGAGATCGCGAAGGACCCGAACGCAACATGGGTTGAGGTCGAGCGACTTGGCAAGTTGGCGGTTCTTGCGAAGGAAGGCTCATACACACTCAAGGGAGTTTCGAACAGCGAGGACACGCGTGTTCGTGTTGCCATTCTTGGGACCGATGGCGAGTTGGCTGAGTTCGTCGAGTCGAAGCCAGCGCGACCACTTGCAAGTTTCTACGCGTGGAAGCGAACCCCGCTGTTGTTGGTCGTAGGCTTTGTGTCGCTTGCCGTGTTGGTGTGGGTGGCGCTCGCGCGACTTGGTGTTTCGACGCGCATTCGACGGATTGCTGCGCTTGACGCGGTGGACGAAGCAGTAGGTCGCGCAACAGAGATGGGCCGCGCTGTCTTGTTCGTTCCTGGCATTCAGGATATGAACGATATTCAGACCATTGCTGGATTGACGGTGCTCGGTCGTGTGGCGCGCACTGCCGCTGAGTACGACGCGCGACTTGAAGTTCCAACTTGTCGTTCGATTGTGATGACGGCAGCGCGTGAAACGGTGCAATCTGCGCATCAAGCAGTGGGCCGACCCGAGACATACTCGGAGAGCGCCATCAATTACATCACCGACGAGCAGTTTGGCTATGTCGCCTATCTCGCAGGGCACATG
>Ga0172372_10010243_pt1 | contig 12041 bp, 7 predicted proteins | sample LakKiv5m_2_FD_114544 | JGI IMG/M metagenome (GOLD analysis project Ga0172372, IMG submission 114544) | Freshwater microbial communities from Kabuno Bay, South-Kivu, Congo - kab_092012_9.5m | ecosystem: Environmental > Aquatic > Freshwater > Lake | place: Democratic Republic of the Congo...
CCCTGAAGTTGTGCGCCGAGGGGAGGATGGTCGAGTGCAAGGATTGCCACAGGCATTACAAGGTCGTCTGGAAAAATCCCACGGGCAAAAGTGGCGGCAACGAACTCAAAATGGATATCGTCAATGCCAAAGGCGAATCCTGCATGTTCCTCGCGAAGCTGAAATAGCCCTCCTGCGGAAATCCGGGCGCCCCGCCCGGTCGGCGCAAACCATTCCTTGAGCGTTTGCGCCGGTGTTTATAAAAGGCATTCCGGTTTTCGCTTCCGGAAGGCGCGGTGGATTGTTGCCGTCACACGCTCCGGGTGGATTCCCTGTTCCATGAAATCCATTCCATTCACCATCAATCCCGACGGGCGGCCCAAGCAATTGTGGGATGCCTTTGTCCTTGGCGTGACGGTGTTGGCGGCGGTGGAAACCCCGCTGCGACTGGCTCTGCAGCTTCCGCTCACGGGCGGGTTGCTGGCGTTGGAGGTTTTCATCTCGGCCTGTTTTCTTGCGGACATGGTGTTGAACTTCATCACTCCCGTGAATGTGAACGGACAGCTTGTGACCTCGCGCAAGGAGATCGCCCGGCACTATCTGAAGGGTTGGTTTTTAGTGGACCTGCTCTCGATTTTTCCTTGGGCGATCTTCGGGGCGCTCTGGGAGGAGATGCGGTTGCTTCGTCTGCTGCGTTTGGTGCGCATTGCGGACTTTATGCGGAGGATGGCGAAGGAAAATGTGATCAATGCCAGCGTGCTGCGGATGATTTTTCTTGGCTTCTGGGTCGCGCTTTTCGCCCACCTGGCGGCGTGCATTTGGATCACGCTGGGTGCTGGAAATATCGGGCCCGAGTGGGCCTCGCACGGTGGTCTGCTCTACCTGAGAAGCCTCTACTGGGCGGTGACGACGATTGCGACGATCGGCTACGGCGATGTGACTCCGGTGACTCCGCTGCAGACCGGTTTCACCATCGTGGTCGAGGTGATCGGCGCGGGCCTCTACGGCTATGTGATCGCCATTTTTGCGAGCTTGATTGCGAACCTCGACTCGGCGCGCCGGAAGTTTTCGGAGCAACTCGACGAGATCAACACCTTCATGCGCTTCCGGAAAATCCCGGCCGATCTTCAGAAGCAGATTCGCAGTTACTACGACCACCTCTGGGAATCGCGCCGTGGATACAACGAGGCCCATGTGCTGGCCGATCTGCCGGATTCGCTCAAGCTGAAGGTGTCGACTTTCATCAACAAATCGATGCTCGATAAAGTGCCCATCTTCGAAGGCGCGGGTGCGCCGCTCGTGGAGGAACTCCTCATGCATCTGAAGCCGGCCATATTCACTCCGGGGGATTATGTTTTCCGGACGGGCGATGTCGGGGATTGCATGTATTTCGTGAACAATGGCCGCGTGGAGGTGGTCTCCGGCGATGGCGGCACGGTCTTCGCCACGCTCTCCCCAGGGAGTTATTTCGGGGAAACCGCGCTGCTGCTGAACCAGCCCCGAAACGCCTGTGTGCGCGCCGTGGATTATGTCGATCTCTACACGCTGAACCGGTCGACGCTGGGCGAAATCCTGGAAAAATTCCCCGCCTTTCAGACACACCTCCATGAACTCGCTGCGGAGCGCCAGGCGGGGAAGAAGGCGTAGCGGCCTCCGTGCCGATTGCGGTCGGCATTTTGTATGTTAAAACAAGGCATGACGATCGCTCTCCGGCTCGCTTTGGGGCTTGCTCTTCTACTCACCGCTGTGCAACCCGTCGGCGCGCAGGTTTACAAAGGCCAGGCGCTGGTGAAAGCCACGCTGCTTGCCGACACCTCGGCCATCGTGCCGGGGAAGCCATTCCAAGCCGGCGTGCTGCTGGAAATGGCTCCCGGCTGGCATACCTACTGGCAATACAGCGGGGATGCAGGCCTCCCGACGAGCATCGAGTGGGAGCTGCCGCCGGGCTTCACAGCGGGGCCGATCCAGTGGCCCGTGCCGCAGAAAAAAACCGAGCCGGGGGATATCCAGGTTTATGCCTACAGCGGTCGGGTGCTTCTGCTGACGGATATCACAGCGCCCTCCGCTATTTCGGGAAATGTCACGCTGCGCGCGGATGTCTCGTGGCTTGTGTGCGAGGAAATTTGTGTCCCGGGCGGAGCCAAGCTCGAGCTCGACTTGCCGTTCGCGAAGTCGGCAGAATCAGCAAATATGCCGCTCTTCGAGGAATTCCGTGCGGAGCTGCCGTTGAGTTCCAAGCCTCCCTTCGATCTGGTCTGGAACCGTGCGGGGGATTTCCTCTCGCTTCAGGTGCTGGGCGCGCCGGAGGGGATGCCGTTCGATCTTTTTCCATTGCCTGCGGAAAACCAAATCGTGGGGCACTCCACTTTCTCCGCACCCGACACGCTCCGCATCAAGGCGGGCAGTCCTTTTAGCGGCGTGCTCTCGGCGGGTGAGGAAGCCGCGCGGCGGGCATGGTTTGTCTCGGACTCGGCTGCGAGCGCGGTTCCTGCGGGCGAGGCCGCGAGCCTCTCGCTGGCACTGGCTCTTTTTTACGGATTTCTGGGCGGTCTGATTTTGAATCTCATGCCGTGTGTGCTGCCGGTGATCTCGCTGAAAATATTCGGCTTCATCAAGCAGGCCGGTGATTCGCGGCGGAGCATTCTGCTGCATGGGCTGGCGTTCGCGGCGGGGATTTTCGTTTGGTTCCTTGGCTTGGGAGCGGTCGTCGTGGCGCTCAAGTCCGGCGGCAGCGAGGTGACATGGGCGTTTCAATTTCAAAATCCTTGGTTCAATGTCGCCATCGGCTCCGTGGTGTTTGTCTTTGCCCTGAATCTCGCAGGCGTGTTTGAATTTGTCCTGCCCGGCCGGGCCTCGAATGCGATGGAATCCGCCGGCTCGAGCGAGGGATTGGCGGGCTCGTTTTTTCAGGGCGTTTTCGCCACGCTGTTGGCCACGCCTTGCACGGCGCCGTTTCTCGGAAGCGCGCTGGGATTTGCCTTCAGTCAGTCGGCGGCCTTGATTTTTGCGATGTTCGCGGCCGTGGCCTCCGGCATGGCGCTGCCTTACCTCCTCCTAAGCGCGAGTCCGGGCTGGCTGAAATTTCTGCCGCGCCCGGGCGCTTGGATGGAGCGGCTCAAGCAATTCATGGCCTTTCCGCTCTTCGCGACGCTGGTCTGGATTTTTTCCATTCTCGGTGGACAACGAGGCACCGAAGGCGTCGTGTGGTTCTGCGCTTTTCTGCTGTGCCTGGGTCTCGCTGGCTGGCTTCTGGGCTCGTTCTGCGGTCCGCTGGCTTCAAAGCCTAAGCGCGCAGTCGTTCTCCTGCTGATCGCGTGCATCCTCGCCGGCGGGGGATGGTATTTCCTCGGGAAAAAATTCGCCCAAGCCGGTGCGGCGACGGGTGACCGTCTGGAATGGGTGCCATTCTCCGAGGCGCGCGTTCAAGCCGAGCTGGCCGCTGGGCGTTCGGTGTTTGTGGATTTCACGGCGGATTGGTGCATCACCTGCAAATTCAATGAACGCACGGCCATCGATACCCCGGCCATTCGCGCGCTGTTGAAGGAAAAAAACATCACGCCGGTCAAAGCCGACTGGACGAATGCCAATCCGGAGATCACCCGCGCGTTGAAAAGTTTCGGCCGGGTCGGCGTTCCTCTCTATGTGCTCTACTCCGCCTCAAAACCGTCCGCGCCTGTCATTCTTCCTGAAATCCTTACCGAAGGCATCCTGGCCGATGCGCTCAAGACCATGCCTTGAAGTCGCGCGGGCTTATTTTTTCCGGTCTGATTTTTGAAGAACCCCCGGAAGCCAGGTCCATACGATCTGGGTTGAAACCGCGTAGTTCCAGACCGCACCCACGAGCGCGCCGGCCGCTCCTGCAAACCACCAGGGAATTTTTTGCTCAAAAAGATATTCCGCCGCCTGCACATTCACCACGGCACCCATTCCGCAAATAACCATGTAGGCCACGAGGCCCGGCAGAAGAAGGCTGCCTTTGAGGCGCTGCTGGCGGAAAGTCACCGAGTTGTTCACCAAAAAATTCGAGGCCATCGCCGCAAGAGTTGCCAATATCTGCGCCGTGACAAATGGAACCGCCGCCAACTTGTGCAGAACACCGAGCATTGCCAAATGCAATACCAATCCGCTCAATCCGGCCAACACATAAAGAACAAAGCGGACCGGCACGAAGCGGCCGAAAATTTTATCCGCCAGCAGGTAAAGATACTCAAACACCACCACGATATCCAACTTGCTCTCGCCATGCTGGCGCGTGCGGAACTCATACGGGAATTCCTGCACGCGAAGCGGCCGCCCCGCTGATAGCACGATATCAAGCAGGATTTTGAATCCCTTCCCGGTCATTGAACGCACGGTTTCCTCAAAAAGTTCCCGCCGAATCGCAAAAAATCCACTCATCGGGTCGGTGAGAGGAGTCTTGCGAACAATCGAACCAATCCGCGTGGCAAAACGGCTCACAAAAACGCGCGATTTCGACCACTCCCCCGTGCCTCCACCCAGACCCGTATAGCGACTGCCGACAGCGAGTTCCAGCTGCGGATCCTCCTCAAAGGCCCGCAACATCGCCGGCAAAATTGTCTCATCATGCTGCAAATCACAATCCATCACCGCAAAAACATCCGCATCACTCGAAGCCATCCCTTCCAAACAAGCCGATGCCAACCCCCTGCGCCCAATCCGCCGGATGAACCGCACTTGCCGCTTCTCCCGCGACAACCGCATCAAGACCTCCAACGACCCGTCCTTCGAGTCATCATCCACAAACACAATTTCCCAATTGTCACCGGGAAGGAGTTTTTCAAGACGCTCGACGATGAGCGGAATGTTGTCGCGCTCGTTGTAGGCGGGGATGATGATGGTGAGTTTTTTCACCGTATCTTCCATGTATATAATTTTTTACCAACAAATAGCAGAGTCAGAACTAACGCGACGGCCAAAATTAAAGAATGTTGGACAGACAAAAGATGCAGGTATCGATCAATGTCGAAGGAATGAACAACGGCCACCGTAAGCGTTGCGCCAGCAGACGAAGCCCATAAAATGCCGAAGACAAGCGTGGAAGATGCCAAAATTTCCCGCTCTTTTTTGCCATAAACAAATATATAAGCTGCCAAAAATGGCCAAAAAAGCATCCATAAACCCAGGAACACCGGCCCTAGGCCTAATGTCAAAAATTTATTTAAACTTGGCCCAAAAACTAATTTTCCTGACGAGGTTTCGGAAAATTTCACCGATTGATCGCGAACTTTTTGATATGAGGCAACTAAAGCAGTATCAACTTTAGGTAATTTATAAAAATCCATAGATTTGACACTGCCCTGAAATTTCTTAATTAAATTCAAGTCTCTGCGATAGAGAGTCCTGGTTAAGTCCGAATGGGCATATAGCAACTGCCTAATGATTTTTGCCGAAATTTCGATTGGAAATTTCTGCATCGCATCAAAATAAGCAGAAAGCATATATTTTCTGGCTTTTTCAGATGATTCTGCATTTGGCAAGTTCGCGATCGCATCGGAATGGTAGAACAGATAGTCGGGGTCGTGATCAAGAATGTGGTAGCTTGTGACTTCGAGCTGCGAACTTTCCGCAACTCTTTTATCCCACTTTTGCAAGAAACCAATCTCTTGAGGTGTCGATTTACCCGATTGAACCCGTGTGTGAAGCACCTTGGAAATAGTTGGCGCATGAACCGTAAACAGCGTTGCGGGCAGAAAACCTTTGGATCGTTCGTCGGGAATCCAACCCATAGCGGGCGGGAGAATTTTAAGCCAAATAAAAACAAGCCCCAATCCAAGCACAAAGGTAAACATACGGGGGGCTAATCGAGACAATTCTTTATTGCCAAAAATGCCGACAAATACGAGAGCGAATGGAATAGTAGCCGCAAACCCCCAACTCGGCTTTGCGCTTAAACAAATCATAGCAAACAATATAGCCAAAGAACCTGCTAAAGCCAGTAAACTGTTTTTCCCGCCGACCCACCTCACCCTGGCATAAAGCATGCAAAAGTAGGTTTGAGCCAAAGCAAGAATTGGGAATACAGCTTCAGGGCGAATGGCTTCTTCGTAATAAATCGTGTTAGCGTTCCACAAATAACAAGCAAGAAATGCAATTCCAATACCTTGAATCCAAAAAAGATTGGATATATTTTTAGGCAACCACTGCCGCCATTCTCTCCAGACAGCCCACCAGAAAAGTCCAGAAAGGATGCCAATGAAATGTTGAAACAAAGGAATAGCGAAAAAAGATTTAGTTGATGTTAGGACTCCAAACAAAAAAAGCGGATAAGCAATTCCCCTTCCGTGTGTTTGTTGGAACCCATCCCCTGAAATTTTGCTGAGACCCGGATTGAGGTATCCCCATGTGTCTGGATCGGAAATGGGAATTCCAGGGGCAAGTGCCCTCAACCAAAAAGCTGCGCCTAAAACAAAAAATAAAAGCAGGAGGACTGCTTTAGGCCTTTCTTGGCATGCAACCCGAGCCAATGAAGAAACTGCCCTATCGATCATGAGTTTTTAATCTAATAAGCTTATGAATCTCATTGTGGTAACGAAGTTGTGTTTGGAGTATCAGTCCGATCGCGGCGCTTAGTCCCGATAGCAGAGCCAAGCCAGTTGCAAGAATTGCCAAGGGAACTTTGTAAACATATTGGAAATGAATATAATCAATAATTGGACCGATGCCCGCAGTAATGCTGGCTATTGCGAAAAGCATGGCGAAAAGCCCAAAAAACAAGCCGGGCCTGTAACTTCTACAAATCGATGCAAAAGTCCAAAGCACTATTAATCCATCTCGATAGGTATTAAGCTTCGACTTGCTACCCTCTGGTCTGCTTCCGTATGGAACATCCCGCTCTTCCACATGGTAGCCTTTCGATAGGGCCTGAAGAGTCATCTCAACTTCAATTTCAAAGCCACCAGCACGAAGTGGCACTGTTTTTGCAAATGAGCGATTGAATACGCGGTAACCACTGAAAACATCCTGAATGGGACTTCCAAATGCCGTTCCAATAAGTCCGCAGACTAACTGGTTTCCAAACTGGTGCATCGGGCGATAGGCTTTTTCCAACTCCTCTTGAAGTGTGACTCTTCGCCCAACCATCATATCCACATGATGCTCTATTGCCTCGGAAAGAAGCATCTGCGCGTGGGAGGCGGGATAAGTGGCATCGCCATCGACCATAATATACCAATCCGCATCAACGCTCTCGAACATTTGTTGAACAACAAATCCTTTGCCTTTTCTGGGGGAGGGCACGACTTCAGCACCTGCTTCGCGTGCGCGCTCGGATGTAGAGTCGGTGCTTCGGTTGTCGAAAACATAAATCTTTGCTTCGGGAATATGTTTTTGGAAATCCGCGACAACGGTGGCAACTGTGAGTTCCTCGTTATAACAAGGGATGAGAACTGCGATTTGGAAATCGTATTTTTCAGGCATGAGCAAAGATTTTTATCTGTAAGCCGGCGTCAGCGGGTCCGGCACGGGCAGCCCTTGCAGCGCGGCCAGATCGGCGTCGACCATGATTTTGACGAGTTCCGGAAAGCGGACTTTAGGTTCCCAGCCGAGTTGTTTTTTGGCTTTGGCGGGGTCGCCGATGAGGAGGTCGACTTCGGCGGGGCGTTCGTAGCGGGCGTCGTATTTGATGTGCTTTTCCCAATCGAGGCCGACATGGGCGAAGGCGTGTTCGACAAATTCCTTCACCGTATGCGTTTCGTTGGTGGCGATCACATAGTCGTCGGGTTGGTCTTGCTGGAGCATGAGCCACATGGCTTCGACATATTCGGGGGCGTAACCCCAATCGCGTTTGGCGTCGAGGTTGCCGAGGTAGAGGTGTTCTTGTCGGCCGAGTTTGATGGCGGCAACGGCGCGAGAGATTTTGCGTGTGACGAAAGTTTCGCCGCGACGAGGGCTTTCGTGGTTGAAAAGAATGCCGTTTGAGGCGTGCATTCCGTAGCCTTCGCGGTAATTCACGGTGATCCAGTAGGCATACATTTTGGCCGCGCCGTAGGGGCTGCGGGGCCAGAAGGGCGTGGTTTCGGTTTGCGGCACGGCCTGCACCTTGCCGAACATCTCGGAGCTGGAGGCTTGGTAAAAGCGGGCGCTCACACCGGCTTCGCGCATGGCTTCCAGGATGCGGGTGGTGCCGATGCCGGTGACATCGCCGGTGTATTCAGGGATGTCAAAACTCACGCGCACATGGCTTTGCGCGCCAAGATGGTAAACCTCGTCGGGTTTGAGGTCGTAGATGAGTTTCACCAAGTTCACGGAGTCGGCGAGGTCGCCGTAGTGAAGAAAAAGCCGGGTGCTGTCGAAGTGGGGGTCTGTGTAAATGTGGTCGATGCGTGCCGTGTTGAAGGTGCTGGCGCGCCGAATGATGCCGTGGACTTCATAGCCTTTGTGGAGGAGGAGGTCTGCAAGGTAGCTGCCGTCTTGACCTGTGATACCGGTGATGAGTGCTTTTTTCATGTTGTCAGAATTTTCTTAATCGGATTGGAGCTAATCGAAATTGGATCGCCTAATCTGGCAGATTCGCAAAAGCTGCGGAAAAAACAATCCTGCTTTGCGAGTCATCCGATGCCGATCACAAATCGCAAATAAAAATAGAGCAAAGGCGCGGTGAACAGGATGCTATCGATCAGGTCGAGCGTTCCGCCGATGCCGGGTAACATGGCGCTTGAGTCTTTCGTGTGGGCTCCGCGTTTCACGACGGATTCCGCCAAGTCTCCTATGACGGCAGCGAAGCCGAGCGCGAGGCCGAGAAATGTGAGATCGCCAAAGCGGATGGCGGAGAGTTTTTCCGGCATGAGCGCATATATCCAGTAGCTGCAAAGGAGCGATGAAAGAAGCGCGCCGGCGAAACCCTCCCAGGTTTTTTTGGGGCTGATGTGCGGGGCAAAAGGGTGACGACCAAAGAGGCTGCCAAAAACATAGGCCCCCATGTCGCTGAATTTGGTCACGGCGACGAGGTAGAGCACATAATATTGCCCAGTCGTTGCACCACTCTCCAATCGCGGAGTGAGGTAGATGATTTTTGTGAGAAAACTGAAGAGCCAAGGAATATAAAACAGACCGAAGACCGTGTAGCTCATCGCCCTCAACGGGTCGTTTTCCGCGCCACGAAACATCTGCCGCGCGAAAATCGTCAGGAGGAAAAGCACGAGCACAAGCAATTCAAAGTCGTGGCTCGTGCCTAGGGTATCGCTCCTCACCAAGAGGAATCCGCCCAAGAGCAGGCCGGCGGCGCAGATCATTCCCGTGAGTGTGAAAACGCCGATACCGTCGTGTTTGAGCATTTGGTAGTATTCCCACAGGGCGCGCAGCGACATGGTGGACAGGAGCAGGAAGAAACCGACATCCCATCCGGTGAAAACAGTCGTCAGCATGAGCGCCCACAGCACGAGCGTGCTCGTGAGCCTGTAGAGAAATGTCAACCGTCCTGGAGTCATCCGCGCGAGGTTGTCCGAGTCGCGCGCGTTTCGCAATGCGGGAGAAGTGGGGCTTTTCCCCCTTTCCAATTCCTTTGCGGGCCTTTAAATGTCCCGCTCACCATTTTTGTCATGTTCAGTTGGATCCTTAAAAAAATCGTCGGCTCGAAAAACCAGCGCGAGTTGCGCCGCATGATGCCGGTCGTCAAACAAATCAACGAAATCGAGCAGGGCCTGCAATCCTTGCCAGATGATGCCCTGAGGGCAAAGACCCTCGAGTGGAAGGAGCGGCTGGCGAAAATTTCCGATTCCGAAAAACTCGCCGCCGAACTCGACGCGATCCTCCCCGAGGCGTTCGCAGTGGTAAAAAACGGTGCGCGCCGCCTCTGCGGACGCGAGTTCATGGTGTGCGGATATCCGCTCACTTGGAACATGATTCATTTCGATGTGCAGCTCATCGGCGGCATGGTGCTGCATCGCGGCCGTATCGCGGAGATGGCCACCGGCGAGGGCAAGACGCTCGTCGGCACGCTGGCGGTTTACTTGAACGCCCTCTCCGGCCGTGGCGTCCATGTGGTGACCGTTAACGACTACCTTGCCCGGCGCGATGCCGAGTGGATGGGACAACTCTATACCTTCCTCGGACTCACGGTTGGCATTATTCAAAACGACCAAATGCCGCAGCACCGTCGCCAGCAATACCAGTGTGACATCACCTACGGCACGAACAGCGAGTTTGGTTTCGATTACCTCCGAGACAACGGCATGGCGACCAGCCGCGAGCAGCAGGTCCAGCGCGGGCATTATTTCGCCATCGTGGACGAGGTGGATTCCATCCTCATCGACGAGGCCCGCACGCCGCTCATCATCAGCGGCCCCGCGACTGTTTCGACCCATCAATACGACCGCTTCAAGCCGCTCGTGGAGCAGCTCATCCGCAAGCAGACCATGCTCTGCAACCGTCTTGCCACCGAGGTTAAGGAACTGGCAGACGCCGGAAAACCCGCCGAGGCAGGGCGCACACTTTTCAAGCTCAAGCTCGGCCAACCCCGCAGCAAGGCCCTCCTCCGCCATCTCGAGGAGCCCGAGATGCGCAAGCTTATGGATAAGGCGGAGCTGGAATTTTACAAGGATACCGACGGCAAAGCCGCGCTCGTCGCCCTCAAGGAGGAACTCTATTTCACCATCGAAGAGCGCTCCCACGAGGCCGATCTCACCGAGATGGGCCGCACCTACCTGAACCCCGACGACCCTAATGCCTTCATGCTCCCCGACCTCCTCACCGAGTTCGCGGACATCGAAAATGACACCACGATCACCCCCGGCCAGAAGCTGGAAAAAAAAGCCGCACGCCAACAGCATTGCGACGCCCAAGGCGAGCGCATCCACAACATCACCCAACTCGTGAAGGCCTACTGCCTCTACGAAAAAGATGTCGAGTATGTCGTCGAGGACAACAAGGTCGTGATCGTCGATACCTTCACGGGCCGCAAAATGGCAGGTCGCCGCTGGAGCGACGGGCTCCACCAAGCTGTCGAGGCCAAGGAGGGCGTTCAAATCGACCGCGAGACCCAAACCCTCGCGACCATAACGATCCAAAATTATTTTCGCCTCTACCACAAACTCGCCGGCATGACCGGCACTGCCGAGACTGAGGTGAGCGAGTTCCACGACATCTATCGCCTCGATGTGAATGTCATTCCCACCAACCGCCCGGTGAAGCGAGCGGACGAGAACGACCGCATCTACAAAACCCGCCGCGAAAAATACAATGCCGCCATCGAGGCAATCAAAGAGGCCCATGCCAAAGGCCAGCCGGTCCTCGTCGGCACCGCGAGCGTCGAGGCGAGCGAGTTGCTCGGACGCATGCTGAAGCTCCAAAAAATTCCGCACACGGTTCTGAATGCGAAATTCCACATGCAGGAGGCCGAAATCGTTTCCCGCGCCGGCCTCAAAGGCGCCGTGACCATTTCCACAAACATGGCGGGCCGCGGCACCGATATCAAACTCGGCGAGGGCGTCGCCGAGCTGGGCGGGCTCTTTGTTCTCGGCACCGAGCGCCACGAATCCCGCCGCATCGACCGTCAGCTTCGTGGCCGTTGCGCCCGCCAAGGCGATCCCGGCCGCTCGCGCTTCTATGTGAGCTTCGAGGACGACCTCATGCGCAACTTCGGCGCCAGCGACCGCATGACCAAAATCATGGAAACCTTCGGCCTCCAAGAGGGCGAGGAACTCGAGCATCCCTGGCTGAACCGCAGCGTGGAAACCGCGCAGAAACGCGTCGAGCAGCGGAATTACATGATGCGCAAACGCACGCTGGAATTCGACGATGTCATGAACCAACAGCGCGAAGTCGTCTACGGCTACCGCAACGAAGTCATGGACGCCGAGAATCCGCGCGAACTCATCCTCGAGGTTATCAACGAAGTCGTTCCAAAAAAAATCTCACCATTCCTCGAAACCGCCGAAGGCCAAGAGCCCGACCATGAGGGACTCCTCCACTGGGTCAACACAACCTTCACGCTGGGCCTCACCAAGGAGAAAGCCGCGCTGCACACTAGTTCCACCGAGGAGAATGCCGCCTTCCTAATCGAAACCATCGGCGAAGCATACGAGAGAAAGGCAGCCATCGAGCAC
>Ga0172372_10010245_pt1 | contig 12040 bp, 9 predicted proteins | sample LakKiv5m_2_FD_114544 | JGI IMG/M metagenome (GOLD analysis project Ga0172372, IMG submission 114544) | Freshwater microbial communities from Kabuno Bay, South-Kivu, Congo - kab_092012_9.5m | ecosystem: Environmental > Aquatic > Freshwater > Lake | place: Democratic Republic of the Congo...
GGAACTGGCCGGTCAGGCTGAATTTTTCTCGTTCGGCACCAACGATCTCACCCAGGCGACCTTCTCCTTCTCACGGGAGGATGCCGAAAACAAGTTTCTGCCGCTCTACACCGACACCGGCATTCTCGATGAAAACCCGTTCGAGGTACTCGATACCCTGGGCGTGGGCAAACTGATGGAGGTGACCGTGCAATCCGGTCGTGAAGTCAACCCGGCCCTCAAGATCGGCATTTGTGGCGAACAGGGTGGGCATCCGGCATCGATCCAGTTCTGTCACGGTATTGGTCTCGATTACGTGTCCTGCTCACCGCACCGGGTACCGGTAGCCCGGCTGGCAGCGGCCCAGGCCCAGATCAAGACAGCAAAACAAGACCATTGAAGCCCTTCGGCGTGCGGCCAGGATGGCCGCACGCCCTGACTTTTTCCCTGCAAAACCGCTGTATGAACCTCAACGCTTGTAGTATCACCGAAGCCAGGATGCTGCTGGGCGTACTGCTCAACAGACTCTCCCTGCCCAAAACCCCGTCCCGGCAAAAATTCATCGAACGTCTGGATGAAACCGCCCTGTCTGCTCCGGACAGCGTATGGCCTGCCCTGGGACTAAAGCGCACCGCCTTGTCGTTACCCCTGCATCTGGCTCAGGACCTGACCGGTTCCAGCAGCGTGCTGGTAACCGTGCTGCAACCCGGTATCGAGACATCAGGTCAGACCTGGCTGGTACTGTATGGCACGCTGGGCCACCGTTTGAAGGTGATAGAGATTGGTGTCGACGGGACGAGTGAACATCAGTTAACGCCTGAGGAACTGGCCGAAAAACAGGGTAAAACCGCAGACGCGATCTGGGCGTGGTGGGCAATCGAACCGCTGGCTCCCCTGGATGCTGCGGCCCAATCGGAAGGCGAACACGAACACGAACACCCACCGCCGTTTCGTCGCTTGTTGAACCTGCTGCAACCCGAGCGTCAGGACATCATGCTGGTGACCGTATTTGCCTTTGGCATGGGTTTGCTGGGGCTGGCCACACCGGTTGCCGTACAGGCTCTGGTCAATACCGTTGCCATGGGCGGGTTATTGCAGCCGGTCATCGTGCTGGCCTTGATGCTGTTCCTGTTCCTGGGATTTTCCGGGGCGCTCCAGATATTCCGCACCTATCTGGTGGAAATCATCCAGCGGCGCATTTTCATCCGGGTTGCCGCTGACCTCGCCTACCGGATGCCCCGGGTACAACGGGAAATTTATGACAAGCGGCACGGTGCCGAACTGGTCAACCGTTTCTTCGATGTACTGACCGTACAAAAGGCGGGTGCCGGGCTGTTACTGGAAGGGGTAGCAACGGTGTTACAGGCCGGTATTGGTCTGGTGGTGCTGGGTTTTTACCACCCCTTCCTGCTGGCTTTCGATTTGCTGCTGCTCATCGCCATCAGCCTGATCATCCTGGTACTGGGACGGGGCGCGGTACCCACCGCCATCGACGAATCCCGCTGCAAATATGCCCTGGTCGCCTGGCTGGAAGAAACCGCCTACAACCTGGTGACGTTCAAATCCAGTGGTGGCCCGGCCCTGGCCCTGGAACGGGCCGATGCCCTGGCCCATGCCTATCTGGAAGCCCGTCACAGCCACTTCAGAATCCTGTTGCGCCAGACCATCGGAGCGGTGGCGTTACAGGCCACGGCCGGTACCATCCTGCTGGCCCTGGGCGGGATGCTGGTGGTGGAAAAGCAGTTGAGCCTGGGCCAACTGGTCGCGGCTGAATTGATCGTGTCTTCCGTGCTGGCCGCCTTCGTCAAGTTTGGCAAGCAACTGGAAAACTTCTACGACCTGCTGGCAGCGGTAGATAAACTCGGGCACCTGATCGATCTGCCGGCCGAGCGGGAAGCCGGTGGCAGCACCGACCCATTACCACATAAAGCCGCCTCCCTGAGCTTGTACCGGTTGAGTTTCAGTTACCCGGGGCATCCGGCTTCGGTATTGGCCGATCTGGATTTGACAGTGCAGGGCGGTGAACGCCTGGCCATACTGGGCGGTGCCGGTTCCGGTAAAAGTACCCTGGCGGAACTGATCATGGGACTCAGGGAACCTTCTGGCGGACGCATCGAATTCAATGGACTCGATCTCAGGGATATCCGGCTGGAGGCCCTGCGTGAACGGGTGGCGTTGGTCAGTACCATCGAAATGATTGCCGATACCGTACTGGAGAACGTACGTCTGGGCCGCGAATGGGTGAGCCATGCGGCCGTGTTGACATTGCTGGCTCGTCTGGGACTGGAGCAGGAACTGGCCATCGACTTGCCGGATCGCCTCCAGACCGAAGTCGGTCCCAGTGGTTCTCCCCTGTCCACCGGACAGGCGCGTCGGGTCATGCTGGCCCGTGCCCTGGTCGGCAAACCCGCCCTGTTGATCCTCGATGCCCTGCTGGATGATCTGGATCAGGTTTCGGCGGATCGGATATGGCAGACCCTCACCGCCCCGGATGCTACCTGGACCTTGTTGGTACTGACCCGTCGACCCTCGGTTGCTGCCCGCTGTGACCGCGTCATTCACCTGAAGGGCGAACCGCTCTCATGAAAACACCGCGGCGTTTTTCTGCCCTGCAGGCGGCCCAGACCCCACGACGACTGATGGCCTTTGCCCGTACCCTGGCCTGGCTGTTTTTGTTGGGACCGCTGGTCTTGCTGGTCATGCCCTGGCAACAAAATATCGTGGGCGAAGGCCGGGTCGTGGCCTACGCACCCAATGAACGCCAGCAAGTGATGGAAGCCCCCATCACCGGACGTATCATCCGCTGGGCGGTGCAGGAAGGTTCACGGGTCAAAACCGGCGATACCCTGCTGGAATTATCCGATCTGGATGCGGACTTCAGCGAACGTCTGGACACACAAAAACAGGCGGCTGAAACCCGCTTCCGGGCCAAGGAAGAAGAGACCCGTGCCTACCGCCTGCAACTGGCCAGTTTACAGGCAGCCCAGGATTTACAGGTGACCACCGCCCAGCACCGCCTCGATGTGGCCCGGCAGCGTACCCGTTCCGCCGAGGAAACCCTGGCCGCCAACGAGGCCACCCTGTTGACGGCCGGTTTGCAGACCGGGCGGCTGCGGCGACTGATTGCCGATGGGCTGGTCTCGCGGCGTGATCTCGAAGTCGCCGAGCGGGATGAAGCCGTTGCCCGCCGCAACCTGAACAGTGCGACGGCCGGGGTGCAGTCGGCCCGGGCCGAACAGCGGGCGGTGGAAGTCGAAGTCGAACGCATACGGGCGGATGCCCGGGCCCGGGTGGATTCGGCCACGGCCACCCTCAATAAAACCCTGGGCGAACTCGAAGACAGCCGGGTCAGCCTGACCCGGTTTCAGGTCGATGTTTCACGGCAACGCAACCAGACCATCCAGGCACCCCGGGATGGCATGGTGCTCAAGGTCATGGGCAATACCGAGGGATTGATCGTAAAACAGGGTGATCCGTTATTGTCTCTGGTGCCGGATACCCAGGCCCGGGCGGTAGAACTGTGGGTCGATGGCAACGATGCCCCGCTGATCATGCCGGGACGACCGGTACGCCTGCAATTCGAGGGTTGGCCAGCCGTGCAGTTCGGCGGCTACCCTGAAGTGGCCGTGGGTACTTTTGGCGGGCAGGTTGCCTTCATCGACCCCAGCGACGATGGCAAAGGCAAATTCAGGCTGATGATCGTACCCGATGAACAGGACGAACCCTGGCCGGGCGACCGCTTTTTGCGACAAGGGGGCCGCACCCGCGGCTGGGTGTTGCTGGGCCGGGTAACCGTGGCTTATGAAATCTGGCGACAACTCAATGCCTTCCCGCCGCTGATCATGATGGAGGCCTCCAAAGATGAGCCCAAAACCGATCTGGCCCGGAAACGATTGAAATGAAACCTCACCCCCTTTACCTGTTCCTGCCGGGTTTACTGGTCGGCTGTGCCGATTTTCAGGCCCGTATCGATACCGGACTGGACGAAAGCGTGCGTCACCGCCTGGAACGCCCTGAGCACCTGGACTTGCCCGCTTACGCCCGGGGTACTCCGGAGACCCTGGAAGCCGGTGTAGCCCGCATCAAGGAGAAACCCCCGGTTTCGGCAGAAACTACCCCGACGGAGCCGGGGGTTGCAGCCCCGGCGCATCTGGATCTGGCCCTGGCCGATGCCCGGGCGAAGGCACTGGAAAATAACCTGGATCTGGCGGTAGCCCGTATCGATCCGGCCATTGCCGCTACCGTGGTATCCGAAGAGGAAGCCAAATTTGATGACCTGATTTTTGCGAAGGCCAAATTTTCCCGCAAGGACACCCCGCCCTACGATGCTGAAGTCGCCAAATTTACCGATGTCGATCCGTTATCCCCGCTCAATGGCGAAACCGTCAAGTTGACCGAGATCGCCCAGACCACGGAATACCTGGATGTCGAGGCCGGTATCAGCATTCCGCTGCGCACCGGTGCCAAAGTAACCCTGAGCGTGCCGTTCGACCAGAAACAGAGCTTCAAGGGCGTACGCTCCGATCAATACCGCAGTGCCTTGCGTTTCTCCATCAGCCAGCCACTGCTGCGCGAAGCGGGGCCGAAAGTCAATGTGGCCGGGATACGGATCGCCCGCTATGAGCAAGCCATGACCACCCTGAAAACCCGATTGCAGGCCATCCGGGTACTGGCCGCCGTGGATAAGGCCTACTGGACGTTGTGGTCGGCCTGGGGCGAACTGGACGTACGCCGTCAACAATACGAGTACGCCAGCCAGAATCTGGGCATGGTCAAAAAACGGATTGCCGAAGGTCTGACGGCCGCCGTGGAAGCCAACCGGGCCGAAGTCGGGGTGGCCGAGCGTCTGGAAGGTGTCATCGTGGCCGAGACGACCCTGAAAATCCGCCAGCGTCAACTCAAACTGCTGATGAACGATCCCGGTCTGCCGCTGGACTCCCCTACCCTGCTCAATCCTGCCCTGTCTCCGTTACTGGTCGCTTTCGATTTCGACCGGGCCCAACTGGTGGAGCAAGCCCTGGCCGGGCGGCTGGAACTGCTGGAACTGGAACTGAAACTGGCGGCCGATCTCACCAAAATCGATTATCTGGAAAATCAGACCCTGCCCCAGTTCATGCTGGATTACAGCTATGGCAGCCTGGGGCGGGAACGGGACTGGGATTCCAGTTTTGAAGACAGCCTGGGTGGGCGCTATTCTGACTGGTCGGTGGGTGTGCGTCTGGAAATCCCCTTCACCAACGAACTGCGCAAATCACGCCTGCGCCGGGCTGTGCATGAACGCCAGCAACGCCTGGGTACCCGGCAACTGCGGGAACTGACGGTGCAGCGGGAAATTCATGACGTACTGGATCAGATGCAGCAAAACTGGCAGCGGATTCTGGCGGCCCGGCAAAATGTCATTGTCGCCGGCATCAACTATGATGCCGAACAAAAACAGTTCCGCGAAGGGTTGAGAACCATGACCGAAGTGCTGGAATCACTGACCCGCCTGGGTGAGGCCCGGATTCGGGAAGTCCGGGCCATCAGCGATTACCAGCAAACCCAGGTCGATCTGGCCTTTGCCACCGGTACGTTGCTCGGCTACAGCCGGGTGGCACTGTAAAGCCCGGATTAAAAACCGAATCTTCACTCATCCCTCGCACCAAAACCAAAGAGCGTGTTGCGGGCATGTTCCAGAATGGCGGTAACCGCCGGGTGTTGTTGCTTGCGACGTATCGTTACGGCATAAAAAGTTTCCCGCACCGCCTCTATCCGGCCCAGCAGGCCGACACCATACTGCTGGCAGATTTCCGATTCAACGACGGTGGGTGCCACGAAAAGCCCGGCCCCGCCGCTGCCAAAGGTTTTGAGCAAACCACTGTCTTCGATTTCTGCCCGGATATCGGGGGTGATGCCCTCGCCATGAAACCATTGATCGAGCGAACGGCGGAGCGCGGTGTTGCCGGTCGGCAACAAAAAGGGCGCACCGTGCAGCGAACGGGGAAAACCGGCCCGGTAAGTCTTCAGTACGGACTCGATGCCAAACACCGTCACCGAACACTCGCCCAGGCGGTGACTGCTGGCCTTGCTTTCACTCGACAAGGTGGGTGGTGCGTCAGACAACACCAGGTCGATGCCCTGCCAGGACATTTCTGCCAGTAATCGATCCGTCTTGTCTTCGTAGCAGAGAATCTGGGTCGACTCCACCATCCGGAAAACCGGTTCGATCAGACGGCAGGCGATGAGCTTCGGGATGGCATCCGAAACCCCTACGACCAGACGTAAACCCCGCCCGCCCGGATGGCCGTTGAGGGTGTTGGCCAATTCCTGCCCCAGGCTGAAAATTTCGTCCGCATAATGAAAGGTGATGCGACCGGTATCGGTCAGGGTCAGTCTGCGACCGTTTTTTTCAAACAGTTTCTGACCGATGGCTTTTTCGAGGGCGGCCAGTTGTCCACTGATGGTCGGCTGAGCCAGATGCAATTTCTCCGAAGCCCGTGTGATGCTCTCTTCCCGCACCACGTTCCAGAAATAAAAGAGGTGTTGATAATTCAGTCGTTGCAAAGACATTATCGTTTTAATCTATATGTGTATTAGAAACATCCTATTTTACTATGCAAAGGGGTGCGTTTAAGCTAGCCTACCCGCGAGGCGTTTGCCTGGCGGATAGCCCCGATTTGTGATACCGGTTCGACTTTCAGCGTTCGGCACATTATCATTCACCCGTTAATCCTTTCGTCAAAAAAACGCTTTATGGAACATCCAATCACAGAACTTCTGCTATCCGGTGTCCAGTTGATGCTGATGGGCATGACCATCGTCTACCTGTTTCTGGCTTTGCTGGTCTGGGTCATTGGCATCACTGCCGGGTTAGTGCGCCGCTATGATCAGCGTCTGGCGCAAAGAGGGGGAGATTCTTCGCTCGCGCTGGATGACCCGGGTCTGGAGCCGGATGAGAGTGAAATCGTGGCTGCCATTTCGGCAGCCATTCATCGTCATGAAAACCCGTAGACAGGACAGGATCCTGACGGATATTGATCCTGTCCATGACCACTTCAAACAAATAGAAAAAATTCATACCAGGAGCTTTACCCATGGCTAACCCGTTAGGCATTACCGATGTCGTCCTGCGAGATGCACATCAATCCCTGATTGCCACCCGTCTGCGTCTGGAAGACATGCTGCCTGTCTGTGACAAACTGGATCAGGTCGGTTTCTGGTCGCTCGAGGCCTGGGGAGGTGCCACTTTCGATGCCTGTATCCGCTACCTGGGGGAAGACCCCTGGGAGCGTTTGCGCCGCCTGAAACAGGCTCTGCCCAATACCCGCCTGCAAATGTTGTTACGCGGTCAAAACCTGCTCGGTTACCGGCACTATGCCGATGATGTCGTGGAAAAATTCATCGAAAGGGCCGCCGAAAATGGTGTGGATGTCTTCCGTATTTTCGACGCAATGAACGACATCCGCAACTTCACGACGGCCATCCGGGCCACCGTCGCCAGCGGTCGCCATGCCCAGGGTACCATTTCGTATACGGTGAGTCCGGTTCATACCCTCGACATGTGGCTCAATCTGGCCAGGGCACTGGAAGATCTCGGTGCCCATTCGCTGTGCATCAAGGATATGTCCGGTTTGCTCACCCCTTATGCGGCCGGTGAACTGGTGTACCAACTGAAACAAACGATCCACATCCCGGTGCACCTGCATTGCCACGCCACCACCGGACTCAGCACGGCAGCCATCGTCAAGGCGGTGGAAGCCGGGGTAGACAACGTGGATACCGCCATCTCCTCCATGAGCATGACGTACGGTCACAGTCCGACCGAATCGGTCGTGGCCATTTTCCAGGGGCAGGCGCGTGATACGGGGCTCAACCTGGTGTTGCTGGAGGAAATCGCCGCTTATTTCCGTGAGGTTCGCAAAAAATACGCCCGGTTCGAGGGCAGCCTCAAGGGGAGTGACAGCCGGATTCTGGTCGCCCAGGTACCGGGCGGCATGTTGACCAACATGGAAAGCCAGCTCAGGGAGCAGGGTGCCCTGGATCGCTTCGATGAAGTCCTGCGGGAAATTCCCAGGGTCAGGGAGGATCTGGGTTTTATTCCCCTGGTAACCCCGACCTCCCAGATCGTCGGTACCCAGGCAGTCATCAATGTACTGGCCGGGGAACGCTACAAGACCATCGCCCGGGAAACGGCGGGTGTGCTGCGGGGCGAATACGGAGCCACGCCGGGATACGTTAATGCCGAACTGCAACAGCGTGTCCTCGAGGGATGGCAGGCCATCACCTGCCGACCAGCCGATTTACTGCAACCCGAGCTCGAAAAGTTGACGGGTGAATTGCTGCAACTGGCACAAACCGAAAAGGTCGAGTTGTCCGAACATCAGGTCGATGATGTGCTGACCTATGCCCTGTTCCCGCAGATTGGCTGGAAATTCCTGAGTAACCGGGGCAACCCGGCGGCCTTCGAAGCCCCGCCGGGAGCAAAGACAGAATCCAGCGCACCCGCTGCATCAGCGACCGTGGTGGCTTCTGTCGAGACCGGCGAGGGTCTCAAGGCCTACACCGTCACCGTCAATGGCCGGCTTTATCAGGTGGAAGTCGCCCCGGGTGGCACTCTCACCAGCCTGCAACCGGTTGGCTTGGGTACGCCTGTGGCAAGACCTTCCGCCATTCCTGCAGGGGGCGGGGAAGTCAAGGCACCCATGGCAGGTCATATCCTGCGCATCAATGTGAAGGAAGGTCAGTTGGTGAATGAAAGCCAGGTCGTCATCGTCATGGAAGCCATGAAGATGGAAACCGAAGTCAGAACCCGTTATGCCGGTACGGTCAATCATCTTGCAGTCAAGGTGGGTGATACGGTAGCGGGTAATGATGTCCTGCTAACGGTGGCGTGAGGTTTTCCATGGGTGGTTTCTACGAACTGTGGCTGAGTACCGGTATTTCCAACTTCGAGTGGCAACAGGCCGTCATGATGGCGGTGGGTTTTTTGTTGCTGTACCTGGCCATACGCAAGGGCTTTGAGCCGTTGTTGTTGTTGCCGATTGGTTTTGGTGCGGTGCTGAGCAACATTCCTGTTGCAGGCATCGCCGATGAGGGCGGTTTGCTCTCCTACCTTTACCTCGGCATCAAGGCGGGCATTTTTCCGTTGCTGATCTTCATGGGGGTCGGGGCCATGACTGATTTTGGCCCCATGCTGGCCAACCCCAAGACCCTGTTGCTGGGTGCCGCAGCCCAGTTTGGCATTTTCGGAACCCTGTTCGGCGCACTGGCCCTGAACGCCATCCCGGGCCTGCATTTTTCCTTCAGGGATGCCGCCGCCATTGCCATTATCGGGGGAGCCGATGGCCCTACCGCCATTTATGTGGCTTCCAGACTGGCTCCGGATCTGCTGGGTGCCATTGCAGTAGCGGCCTATTCCTACATGGCCCTGGTTCCCCTGATACAACCGCCCATCATGCGCTGGTTGACCACCGAGGAAGAACGGTTGATCGAGATGGCCCAGCTTCGAATCGTCAGCCGCCAGGAAAAGATCATTTTTCCCCTCATTCTGCTCGTACTCAGTATCCTGCTGTTACCCTCGGCCACGCCGTTGATCGGCATGTTCTGTCTGGGTAACCTGATGCGCGAATGCGGTGTGGTGGAACGTCTCAGCAAAACCTCACAAAATGAACTGATCAATGTCGTAACGATCTTTCTTGGGCTGTCGGTGGGTTCCAAACTCAGTGCAGATCAGTTTCTTCGCCCCGAGACCCTGGGCATCCTGCTGCTGGGTGCCATTGCTTTCAGTTTCGGTACTGCATCCGGTGTCATCATGGCCAAAATCATGAACCGCTTCAGCGAGAACAAGATCAACCCGTTGATCGGGGCCGCCGGTGTATCGGCTGTTCCCATGTCGGCACGGGTGGCCAACAAAATTGGCCAGGAAAGCAACCCGCACAATTTCCTGCTCATGCATGCCATGGGACCCAATGTAGCCGGAGTCATCGGTTCTGCAGTAGCCGCAGGTGTACTGCTGGCCCTGGTCAAATAGGGATTGGGATCGTGCCATAATACGCGCCCTGTATGCATCACCTGGATTCTTCCATCAATACGTCCTGTCTGGTCGCCCTCATCATGGGTTTGTTCAGCAGTCTGCATTGCCTCGGGATGTGTGGTTCCATCATCGGTTCCCTGACCCTGAGTCTCAGGCGGGAAATCAGGGATCAAAAATCATCCCTGACACCCTTTGTCTTGTGTTACAACCTGGGGCGAATCACCAGTTATTCGCTGGGCGGGTTACTGGCCGGTATGGCCGAGCAGGTATTGAGCCTGCCCTTTGGTGAAGGGCATGGTCATCGCCTGTTGCAGATCATCTCGGCACTCGTCATGGCCGGTGCAGGCATGCATCTGGCGGGGTGGTTTCCCCGTTTTGCCTATATTGAAAAGGCCGGCGTGCTCGTATGGCGGCGTATCGAACCCTATGGCAGGCGATTGATACCGGTAGAAACCCTGCCCAAAGCCTTTACGTTCGGGATGGTGTGGGGATGGTTACCGTGTGGTCTGGTTTATACCGCCCTGGCTCTGGCGGCCACGACGGGCGGTGCCCTGCAGGGCACCCTCACCATGATGGCTTTTGGTCTGGGAACCTTACCGGCGGCGGTGGGAATCGGTATAATGACTTCATGGATGATCCGGTTGTCCAACATGAAGCGATTTCGTCAGATCGCCGGAATTTTCATGCTTGTCCTGGCTCTTCTGGCTGCATTTCCCTGGTTCAATCCCATGGTACGCCACTCGCTTGGCACATTTTGATGCCGATCTGGCATGGTGCGGTAACGCCTTTACAAGCATTCCGCAAGATACGAATCAAGAGGCTCGTTTTATGTTTAAAAATATGATTGGTCAGTCGCCCAACTTCGAATCGTTGTTGCGCAGCGCAGGCCTGGTGGCAGCGACCGATGTCACCGTGCTGGTCACGGGAGAGACCGGTACCGGCAAGGAAGTGCTGGCCCATGCCCTGCAGCAGCACGGTCCCCGCGCTGACAAGCCCTTCATTACCCTGAATTGTGCGGCCCTGCCCGAAACGCTGGCCGAGTCTGAATTGTTCGGCCATCGCAAGGGGGCTTTCACCGGGGCAACCGGTCATCAGATCGGGAGGCTTCAGGCCGCTCACAGCGGTACTGTCTTTCTTGACGAAGTGGATTCGCTTCCCGTTGCACTACAGGCCAAGCTCTTGCGATTTCTCGAATCCGGGGAAATACAGCCCGTCGGAGAAACTCAATCCCAGTTCGTCGACGTGCGGATCATCGCGGCAACCAATGCCAACCTGCAGCAGAAAATAAACCAGGGCGAATTTCGCAGGGACTTGTATTACCGCCTCAACGTGGTTCCCCTCGAGATTCCTCCCTTGAGGGAGCGCATGGGAGACATACATTTGCTCATTACCCACTTCATGAAGGCTTTTGCCGGGGAACACCGGTTGTCGCCTGCGACGTTTAGCCGTAGTGCCATGACCCGGCTGACCCAATACCCATGGCCGGGTAACGTCAGGGAATTGCGCAATGTGTGTGAAAGGCTCTGTATTTTCCTGGCGGGCCGGGTCATCGAGGAAACCAACCTGCCTTACGAGATACTCCATCAGGCCTCGAGTGAAAAACCGGTTTTCGCACTGCCCGAATTTGGCATACAACTGGACGAACTGGAAACGGATCTGATTCGTCAGGCTCTGAGTCGCACCCAGGGTAACAGAACCCGCTCAGCCCGGTTGCTCGGCATTTCCCGCGATACCCTGCTCTACCGGATGCAAAAATACGGCATCAGTTGATTATCGGCAGGCACAAAAAAGCCCGCTGTGAGCGGGCTTGTGATGTTCTTTACTTCTGCTGGACGTTTGAAGTGGTGCCGGAGGTCGGAATCGAACCGACACTGAGTTTCCCCAACCAGATTTTGAGTCTGGCGCGTCTACCAGTTTCGCCACTCCGGCAAATTTGAGAGGCGGATTCTAAACGACTCCGTTGGTTAAATCCAGTTTTTTCCTGCGGATCAGGGTTACTTTGTGGCCTTGGCCTCCCTCAGCCCAAAAATACGCGCTGGTGAATAGCCA
>Ga0172372_10010246_pt1 | contig 12039 bp, 10 predicted proteins | sample LakKiv5m_2_FD_114544 | JGI IMG/M metagenome (GOLD analysis project Ga0172372, IMG submission 114544) | Freshwater microbial communities from Kabuno Bay, South-Kivu, Congo - kab_092012_9.5m | ecosystem: Environmental > Aquatic > Freshwater > Lake | place: Democratic Republic of the Congo...
AAGGTTTTCGGCATTGGCTTGCTCATATTTTTTGAGATCTTCGACATTAAGACCTTCAGTAGAATAAACAGCACTGATGGCGTTGCTGATGCCCACTACTTTTGAGCCGAGTTCTTCTTGGATGATTTTAGCGGCGTAATAGCCTACATTCCCAAATCCCTGCACTACTACTTTTAAATTTTTGGGGTCGAGGTTTTTGTACTTGCAACACTCTCTAAGCATAATAGCCACGCCTCTTCCAGTGGCTTCAAGGCGCGCGGAACAGCCACCGAGCTCGGGTGGTTTACCAGTGACCACCGCTAGTGGAGCTGTGTCAGGATGAGCTTTTGAGTATTCATCATAGATCCAGGACATTATCTGCGGAGTGGTGTTTACATCGGGAGCTGGAATATCAATATGAGGTCCGATATTATTACCCAAATGCGAAACCAAGGCCTTAGTCAAACGGCGCAATTCATGCACCGAAAGAGTCTTAGGATTAACAGCGACTCCGCCCTTGGCTCCCCCAAAAGGAATGTCTACTAGAGCTGTTTTCCAAGTCATCAAATTAGCCATATTGCGCACTTCAGGCAGATCCACATCTTCGTGATAGCGAATGCCGCCTTTAAATGGCCCGCGAGCATTATTATGCTGGACTCGATAAGCTTTCAAAGGTAAAAGAGTGCCATCATCCTTGCGTAAAGGAATCTCCATGATGATTTCCCGCTTGCAAGTATTCAAATACGAAAGTAAAGTATCGTCGATTTTATCGTTTTCGTGCAGGCCATGCCGCCTGTTCAGAATGAAACAAGTCTCGGCATTGTAGCAAGTCTTGCCCTCTAGCGTGTTTTTAGGCCAAGCTGAGTCGGGTTCCATATTATTTATTATTCCCTCTTTTAACAGATCTTCTAAATTTTTATGTTTAATATTCATTTTTCCTCCCTAACGCCATTGTCAAGGCTTATAAGATAGTATTTTAACAGATACTTAACCATGCGCCAAATTCGATTAATAAAATATCTAAAAGACCGATACAAAGATATGAGTGCGCGGGAAATAAAACGCGCTCTAGATATGGGAGCGTGCTTAGTAAACGGAAAGATCGAGCGCACCAGCACTCGCATGATAGACATTCAAAAAGACAAGGTAAAATTCAAAGCCATAAAAACCCAAGCTCAAGAAAAATTAGTTATCAAAAAAGGTAATATTATTTTTGAAGATGAAGATATTTTAGTCTATAACAAATCAGCCGGACATCCCACTATGGCAGTAGAAGGTAAAGGTGTGAACCTCCATGATTGCCTCAAGCAAGAGCTAAAATACAAATTCATAGAACCCGCTCACAGACTGGATAAAAACACTAGCGGACTTTTGATATTCGCAAAAAATAAAAACTCTCATAGTGTTTTAAGCGAGATGTTCGCCAATAAAAAAATCAAAAAAACCTACCTTGCAATCATAGACGGGAAGTGGAAAAAGAAAAATCTAAAAGGTCAAATCAAAAACTATTTATGCCTTGAATACAAAAAAGGTTCTCAGCAAAAATGGAAAGTTGCTGAGCAGTTCAGTCCTAGCGATCTTAAAAATCCTAAGTATAAAGAAGCGATAAGCGATTATGAAGTTCTAAAAACTTTTAATGATTACAGCCTAGTCAAACTTAATCCCCAAACGGGCCGCACTCATCAATTGAGAGTACACATGGCTCACATAGGACACCCTATTTTAGGAGATAGTATCTATGCGAATAATTTTCGATGCACGCAGATTCCCAGAAGACATCTTTTACATGCAGGCTCACTTGAATTTAACCATCCCTTAAATAAAAAACCGCTTAAACTTGAAGCTCCATTACCCGAAGATTTCAAAAATTTTATAGATCATTCTAACTAGAGTATTTAGTCTAATGGGCTAATTGCCGATACAGATTAATAGATGCTTAGGATTCTTACATTAGCATTAATATTGCTCGTGAATATGGTTCAGCATCCTGGAACCAGGACTAAGGCTACTGCTGTTCAGCTAATTGCTTCAAAAGCAGAATATCGCTCAAGTATAGCTGGAGAGTGGGAAGTAATCACCAAGGTTATTTGGTCGGATTGTCCCTATGTCCAGGAGGGAACTAGTTCTGAAAGTAAAATTACTTTTCATGATATTAATGGCACACTTTTTCCCGAGTGGTCAGCTAATGACTGGCAATTAGTAAGAGATAAAAGTATCGATTTTAATTACGATATGAGCCTTCATTGGGAGCGCGAAAGCAAGCTGGTAGAAGAAAATCAATATTGGTTTGTAAAATCCATAAATGATTTTAGATATAACAGAGATAAGTTTATTGGGAAAAGCGTTCACAAGCAGTATCTGAATGGAGAATTCGTCGGTTCTTACATTACAAAATCTTATTTAATAAAATCAAAAAGCTTAAACGTTTCATAACTAAAGCTGGGAATAGAGTTTTTGGGTCAGTTGAACTAGACCAATTAAAGTACGGAGAGGGGAAATGCTTAAAAAGAAAAAATTTAAAAAAGCAAGTTCTATAGTATTTTTCACCATTCTCGGTGCATTAAGTTCTTATATTTTTTGCCCAAAAGTAAAATCGGCTTCCGATCTTGCTTACGAGCAAAGAAAAGGGTTTTCGTCAGCACGAGTTCACCCTGGAACATGGCTGGATATTGGGTTTGCAGTAGAAAACAAGATGCTCTCTGAGACAGGTATCCCCAGTGAAGATGCCGCTCAGGTATTTGCAGAAATCAACCTTCCTAGGCATCTGGATTTTAGCTGGGATAAAGCCAAAGACTGCAAGTTAAAACCTGGTACGGATAATGTCATTGTTTGTGATTTGGAGAGTATAAAAGTTAATTCAAAAAAATATAAAAATCTTAGTTTTAAAGTAAAAGAAGATCCCAGCAGTTGCAGTCAGGATATGGAATTCAAGGTAAAAATAACTACCAGAGGTCTTGATCCTAATCTTACAAATAACACTAGTGAGAGCTATAAAGTTTCGACGGTTTGCGCTGATAACAAGCTATACGTACCCACAGCGCATCTCAAACAAGTAAACATCGATGAGAAATTTTATTACACTATGGTAGTTGGTAACGAAAGTAATGCTGTGAATCCTTACAGTAATGATAATTCATATGCCGTCAGTACCGAGACTCGATTACCAGTAGGGATGCAGTTCTTAGAGTCTTCTGTCGATAGTGAAACAAAAAAACCACATTGTAATTATTTGCCTCTAAACAATAATTCTGTAGTTTGCGATTTTAACAAATTGTCAAATGGTGAAATTAAGAATCGTAGAGATTTACTTCTGAAAGTCGCTGATGATCAGCTTTGTGACCAAGACGTAAGTATTACTACGACTGTCAATTCAAGAAGTTTTGATCCCAATCCTTTGAATTCGACTAATACACACAAGTTTAAAGTCAGCTGTAAAGGAGAAGCAATGATTGCTTATTTAGTACCAGCAGACTAATACAATTTTGTCTGTGAGCAGACATAGCGGGGAGGGAGATCTGATGCAAATCAGGTCTCTCTTATTTTTCACCCACTACAATTGCAATAGCGCCAAGCATAAGATCTTTATAATAACTTCTAGTAAAACCAAATCTGTACAAGGCTTCCGAGAGCTGTCTTTGGGACGGCCAAGTTTCCAGAGAATTAACAAGATATTCGTAAGCCGCTTTATCATTCGCTAGGCTGGAACCTAAAACCGGAACTAGTTTAAGGAAGAGGTTTTTGTAAACACTGTCAATGATTGGGATATAGGGATGCCCGAGATCCAAGCTTGCAAACACAGCACCAGGCTTTAAGACTCTCAAAATTTCCATCAAAGCCTTGTCTAAATCTTTTACATTGCGCAAGCCAAAACCCACAGTAATAGCATCGAAATAATTATCCTCAAAAGGAATCTCTAAGGCATCTGCTTCAATCATATGAATTTTTGGAGGGGTAGGTCCATATTTTTTTTGGAGCTTGGCATATCCAGTAGTCAGCATAGGCGCGCAAGAATCTATAGCCGCTATTTCAGAAACACGACTATCACCGATCCACATCTCAGCGATATCACCGGTTCCAGTACACAAGTCCAACACACGCGCTCCCTGAGCGAGCTTGATACCAGAACCTGCGATATGGATTAATTGCTTTTTCCATGCTCGATGAAGATACATGGTCATAATATCGTTTATAAAATCATAGTTCTTAGCTATTCTACTAAAAAGTTTATGGACAAATTGCTCTTTATCTTCTACTAGCACAATTCTAATAATAGCAAAATTTATAGCTGTACAGGAGATTCAGTCGGGAAGCGGATTTCGTTTAGTTCTTTAAACTCAGAATATGAAATTAATCTACCAAAAATCATTAGGGATATTTCAAAATATTGACTTAGGAGTAAAGAGTAATCAAGATAGGACATCTCTTCTGTGGACTCTGCAAAATTATCAATATCAAAAGACTCTGATTCTGCTTTAAAACGCTCAGGTTTTATATCAGCAAACTTGTAGCTGACAAGGTTTCGGCGCTTCATAAAATCAGGTTTATTAATATCATTAATAATACGATAGTTCCCATGACTCTGGACTAATAATCTTTCATTAATAAGTGAATAAGTAGACATCAAATCATCTCTTGAATAGGGTATATTAGCGACGAACCGCACGCTGGGCAAGATTGAAAACTCCGATACCACTCTCATTACATTCTTGACATTAACGTATTCACTTTTTGTTAGGTTTTTTTCTAAAAAAAGCTCAAGGCAATCCATATAAACCAAGCAGGGTTTACAATTACCAACAGTCGTTCTAAAAGTTTGGATCAAATTAGCATCCGAAAACAGAGACAGAGCATCGACATAAACAAAAGAGCGATTATTATTAGCCGCAAGAGCTCTCATTAGATATAGTTTTTCATCTATTCCATTTCCCAAAATGACATTTATACTTTGGGACACTTTATCTGTTTTAGAATTTTCCTGAATCATAATTAAATCTTTTTCAAGAGATTTATAATCATTTAGGAGTTCAGCGGCAACAGACCTAGAAGTCTTATTCTTATCAGCCTTACACGTAGACTTCTCAAAAATCAAATCTTCTGGCTTAACGTTAGTTCTAATAACTTCTTGTTCCTTACGATCAAGACCATTTCTATGCACAAAAGCCTCTCTAAATGAGGTTCTAGCTGGCTCTGGCTTATCTAAAAGCTCGAGTAGTTTAATAGTAGAAAGTGAATCATCTTTTTGCTCAATAGCTTCAGAAAATAATTTAATAAAATAGCTACCATGTCTTTGTGAGTTAATGCCTCTATTCATCAAATCCCACAAATAATCAGAACACTCATCATCAGTAAAAAACTTTTTAAGCCTTTCAAATATAGATGATAAGAGCTTTTCATCTTCTTCTCGAAGTATACCTTGTTGATTTTTTAATTGATTTTCAAGAATCATTAGGTAAATTTTCTTTTGATTTTCTGGAGATTGAGCGGAAATGATTTCTAAAACTTTAGTGCGAACTTTTGAATTTAAGTGCCTGCTAGATAAAATCTCATCAAAGATTTCAATCATCGTGTCCGAAAGCTCAAATCGCGCCAAAGCCTTTAAAACAGCCACTTGCGGATTAACTAGGTCTGGTTTGTTTTTTATATCAGCAAAAATTTCTAATAAGATTTTTTCGGTTTCTTGCGGTCGATTAAATTTTGTAAGCCCCACTGCAAGATCTTCGTAAAAAATTTCTATCGATTTATAGAGTCCAAGTGCGTTTGTGCAGGTAAGCAATAAATCACTGAGAATAAAATATGAACGATCAGACGTAAACTCCACTAGGGCTCGAATAGCATCTGAACTTACTAAACCTAGCTTACTGACTGGATTTGTGAGGTGATGAATTAATTGATTAATAGCTTTTTCTTGAATTTTTGTATCTTGTGATTTTACCCATGCAACCCAGTGATAGATTGAATCATGACTATATTTATAAAAAACTTTTGGTGGATGGAGCTTACGAGGATCTAAAATTGAGGGATCAGATTTTTTTCGAGGTCTAGAAAAAAGCAAAAACAAAACACCAACCAGGACCATAAGTCCAGCCGAAACCACAAATAGACCTGATTCAAATTCAAATTCCATTGACAGCACAAGAACTTTTAAGGTTCTTAAATAATTTATTCCCTTTTTGAGCGAAAATGTAAACTTTTTAAGAAAACAGTGCGATTTATTAAATAATAAGAGTTAAAATGCCCCAAAATTAAATAGATTTAATCACAAACAGGTTTAAAAAGCCAAAAAACCGTGAATAATGTAAATATAGGTTTATATCACGAGGGTAACAGGGTAAAGATTCAAACATTTGAGACAGCAGTATTTTTTTAACAGTACCAATGCGGTTCGAGGTTTAACGACTGTAAATGCTCAAGTTTAGAAAGGTTTTAAGTTATTCCGTTGATATCTGGGTCTTCTGGAGTTTCTGGAAGACCCGCCCTTTTTTAGAGCTAAATTTTTTACTCCTGAAAGTTTTTAATTTGTCGATATGACTATTTAGAGGCTTTCTATGGTTTTGATCGATTCTAAAATCCTGCAAGAGACTATAGATCTAACCAACACAATAGTATTAGAACTCAATTTGGATTCACGTTTAAGAGTTCCTGTTCAAAAACCCAAATTTAGTGACCCAAAAAATTTCTGCAAATCTCAGAAAATTGTTTTTTTAATTGGAGAACAGCATCAAGGAGCAGTCTACCGAAACATTAATTTTGCAAACAGCAATAGAACTCTCACTGAACTGGTCTTAAGATTAATTGAACACCCAAAGCTTGAAATAAAAAACTTTTTTAAAGAAGGTCTTGCGGAAATAAAATTTCATCCGGAATTAGAGAATATTAGCAAAGAAGATTTTTTGATTAATCATACACATCCCTTGGTGACAGCGCTTCACCTAAATAAAAATCAAATCCAAATTTATACTTGCGAAGAAAAAAATTTATTTATAGAATTTGCACTGATATCACTCCTTAATAGCTCATTACCAGGAGTGAGTAAAATGCCTGAACAGGAGATTTTTAGAATAAAAAACTTATTGAACTATTATGAAGATAACCAAGAGATATCTACTCTAATCAATAGTGCTATCAGCAAACTTGTCCATGAGCTAAATCTATCTGATCTCTACGCACAAAGACTTCTCAAAACTCAGTCTATAAACGGCTTCCAATACTATATCTACAATGAGCGCAAAGAGCCAAATCAAACAATAATAAATCTAAAATACCTTCTCCATTCTAAAATCAAAAATCTTCTACAAGCAAGAGATGAAAAAATTGCAAGTAATATAATCAGCTCCCAGACTAGATCTTGCGCTCTAATAATCGGAGACTTACATCTCAAAAACCTGCAAAACCACCTAGAAGCTGAGCAAATACCCGTAATAAGCCTAAGCGTGTTCATATAATTCTTGTTTTCATAACCGTTTCATAACCAATCTCTGCTTGAATATTAATAGACCCCCTATGTCTGTTATAAAACCATCGATTAAAACATTGACGTCTACAGGTACAGCTGTTTCATTGAAGGAGCTTACAAAATCAGATTTGAATTTATTATTGAAACAGGGTTCTTTACCACCAAATCTTGCTTATGCATTAAATCTTATAAATCAAAATTACAATTTAGAATCTAAGGCAATAGAAGATAACATTCACGAATGGCTAGGTATTTCGCAAAAATCAACACAAGATACTAGAGCTCAGGTATTAGCAAGACAAGCTGTTGATAATTCAACTAATGATGAAACAGAGGAGGAAGATAAAAACAAGAAAAAAGATAAACAGAAAAAAGAAATTGAAGAAATGCAGATCAATGAAAATGATTTGCCGGATAATTATAGAAGATTTGGAAATTTTGGAGACAGCGATGGTAGAAGCGATAAAGGAAAAGATTTAACTGATTTTGGAGCAGACTCTCTTATGTCTGAAGCGAAAAAAAGAGGAGTATCTTCTGAGGATCTATCATTGCATGATCGCTTAGAGCTGGCAGAAAAATCTCTAAAAGAGAATGGAGATAAATTAAGAGGTGGGGCTAACGGGTATTATGATGGACAAGGAATCGCTGATTTGGGTTCATTTGCTGGAACAGGTCTCAAAAATTTAAATGATCGAGAATGGTTTGAATTAGTTAGGACTGTTGGAGATCAATACATTGGATTAGCAAAGGCTGAAACCAACTCTTCTTCTGAAAACAAATCTGAAATTTACACTAAAGCAAGAAACCTATTGATCAATAAAGCTCAAGAATATACTAACGCTGGTTTTAAAGATGGCAATCTTATCGGTATATTGATTGGTAAAGGTATATCTGCAGGTGAGTTCCGCTCCAATGATGAAGAACAAGATCGTTATTATAGATATTTAGGTGCTAAAAACGGATCATATGATTGGAGGGCAATGTCCACAGAATTAAAAGAAAAAGGTATCAATAAAGCATTAGTAGAGGATTTCACAGGTATATCGAAAAAAAATCATAGTTTGTTTACAGAGAACTTATTTTTTGAAAGCTATGCAAATGTAGATAAATTGTCTAAAGATTTACATTACTTCAAAGATAAAGCTCTAGGCTTCAATCTTATATTCACATGCGGGAAAGAACAAGATCACAATGGCGCTCTCCACATGAATCAAGGCTCACTAACAGGGCTTGGTTCAAATGATAAAAATCCAACTATCATAATGCAACCTAAAAATGAAACCGATATGATGAGAATGATATTTAGATTATCATTTATTCCAAAAAAACCTGAAAATAGCACAGAGCCAATCAGTGGTGATAAGTGGTTAAAAAAAGAATTTAGTCCAGAAGAAAGAAGTCTTATGAAGATGTTAAAAAACAACAATTTATCCCCCAAAGAAAAAATTGAACAGTTTAATAAATATCTTACTGATCATGGGCTAGAAAAAAATGTTGGTGTTGCTAACTATATGCTAAAAGGACATGGATTTAGAGAGGGTATCGCATTATTTGATAAGGGTAATTTTGACAATAGTGATAAAGGTCTAATGGCTCTTATGGGATTATCAATATCAGCGCATGTAGATCAAGCTCGAGTTCATCAGCAATCATGCTCAACAGCTAAAGGAGGTAGAGGATCTAATGCAGAACGTGGTAACGATATCATGAATGACTTTGCACCTTATACTACTAAGGTTGTGACAGTTGGAGCTGGTCAAATTCACTGGAATGGAACTGGTCAGCATTTTCAACACGGTAAATACGTACAAGGGTCTTGGGTGAATGAAGGACAAATTACAGATAAAAAATATTTTGAGCGCAATGGACAAAATACTCAATTAAGAGAAGAAGAAATAGAATCTCTTAAAAAGTGGACAAAGAATGAAGACGGCATCAGCGTTAGGAAAAAAGAAACTTAATTAACGATCGATGAAGCTTTGTATTAAATTTGCAGAATAATCAATATGAAAATTGTGAAAACCATATTTATATCTTTGGCGAGTAATCTCAAAAATCATAAGAGCGGCAGTCACAGATAAATTAAGACTCTGCACCATACCAAATAATGGAATCATAACTGTTATATCAGCATTATTAATCGCAAACTCACTCAATCCACGGTGTTCATTACCAAGCACCACGGCAAGTTTTTGATTTTTAGTAAAGTCAAAATCAAACATTGACTCCGCCGAATCGTTCAAGGCTGTAGCTACAACTGTGTATCCATCAGCTTTTAGCTTAGAATAGCAATCTTGAGCTGAAGTAAAAAACTCATAGTCAAGCCATTTGTTAGCCGATGAAGAGCTAAGCTTACCAACTTTTTGGGGGTTAAATCTCGTCTCTTTATCAAAAATAAAATAAATTTTTTGTACACCAAAAGCATCGCAAGACCGTAACACAGCCTGAGCATTATGGGGATCATGGATATCTTCTAGCACCACGATAAGATCTTGCCTTTTAGATACAACTTTTTGAATTTTTGCTAAGCGCTCCTCTCGCATTAATTTTTGAGACCTTTTAAAAAATCTACAAATTCATCAATATCCTGCTGGCACGTATCAAAAGCAGTCATCCAGCGTAATTCAGAATTCTGCTCATTCCAAACATAACAAGAATATTTTTCTTGGATAGTTTTTATTAGATCAGATGGTACTTGGACGAATACGGCATTAACTTGAACAGGCTGGGTGATAATAGCCCAAGGAATTTGCTGAAGTTTATCAGCCAAATATTTAGCCATAGAATTAGCGTGGCGAGCATTTTCTAACCATAAACCATCTTGGAGCAAAGTCAAGAATTGAGTGGAAATAAATCTCATTTTAGAAGCCAATTGCATAGATTGCTTCCGAATAAACTTAAAATTTTCAGCCAGCGCAGGGTTTAAAAAAATAACAGCTTCACCGCACATTAATCCATTTTTAGTCCCGCCAAAAGATAGAACATCTACGCCAGCACAAATATCTCTCGGATCTAGATCCAGGCTGGCAACAGCGTTAGCGAATCTCGCCCCGTCCATATGTAAAAAGATATTATTCATATGAGCGACCGAAGACAATCTAAAAACCTCATCTGGGGTATAAACCGTTCCATATTCAGTAGACTGAGTAATAGATAAAACTTTTGCTTGAACGTGATGCTGATCTCCTATGCGCGTGATTTTTTGAGTTACTTGCTCTGAGTCTATCTTGCCGTTGGAGTTTGGGATAGTTAGTAATTTGGATCCAAGAAATTTTTCAGGTGCGCCGCACTCATCAAGATTTATATGTGCGCAATCTGAGCAAATAACAGCCCCAAAGCTCTCTGTAAGAGTTTGCAGACCCAAAACATTAGAAGCGGTTCCATTAAAAACAAAAAAAACTTCGACATTCTGACCAAAGATTTTTTTAAATTCTTGAGTAGCCTGATGAGTATAATAATCATCTCCATAAGCTGGCGCTTGACCTTGATTCGCTACAATTAACGAGTCCATAATTTTCTGATGAACTCCTGAGTAATTATCGCTAGCAAAACTTTTTTTATACATAATTTCAAATGGTCGGGATGGCGGGATTTGAACCCACGACCTCTACACCCCCAGCGTAGCGCTCTACCAAACTAAGCCACATCCCGATCCATGATTATTTTACAACAGAATTCATAATTTTTCACCTATTGTATATTAGATACATACTTAAAAATTAAAAACAAAATTACTTACCAAGGTATGATTAAGCGCATCATCATCCCTATTATTATGCTGAAGCAAATAGATAAAATCCAAAGCTAAATTCGAATTAAAATCATAGCCTAAGCCCGTTATCAAGCGGTTTTGATCAAGGACCTCATCTATTTCTTGATTAGAATTCAGATTCACAAACATCTCAAATCCCCCTATTAAGCGTAATTTTTTCTTGATGCGGTAATCAGCCCTCACCAAGTGCCTCAGGCGCACTATCTCAGCTTGCCCCTCTAAGATCCGCTCCTCTAGGCGAGTTCGATTAATTACTGTGAGTTTTTTTATTTGTTTTTGGTGGAGAACTTGCTGCCAAATACGGTGCTCATGAGTGATATTGTCACCATAATAACTAAACCAATCATAGCCTTGCCAAACAGAAATGTTTTTTAGGCGAGCCGGCAAATCATAACCAATACCCAAGCGCACAAGATTAGTATTAAAATCACTTAGCTGGTCACCAAATCTTTGGCTGGTGATAAGCTGTGCTCTTAAACCCGAATCAAAATTTTTATTAAGCGTAACAAAACTCCAATACACAAGGTCCGAATCTAATTGAGCCGAGCTGGGTTTTATCAAAACCACCAAAAGCATTATGATAATTAGCGATCTAGCTAGCACTGCTAAAATAATAACAGCTAGAATTAAGTTTATGACCAGTATAGTAACCAAGCCCAAAAACATAAGTCATTTTATAGATCATACCGCTCTTAAGCATGAAGATTTTAAGCAGGACATTCTTCTTCAGCTCGCCAAAGAAGCTCTAGATCTAGGCTTCAATTCTATTTGTATAAGACCTGAGTGGCTAAAAGATTTTTTGGGTTGGTCTAAATCAGCCGGGCAGAAAATTCCT
>Ga0172372_10010249_pt1 | contig 12038 bp, 15 predicted proteins | sample LakKiv5m_2_FD_114544 | JGI IMG/M metagenome (GOLD analysis project Ga0172372, IMG submission 114544) | Freshwater microbial communities from Kabuno Bay, South-Kivu, Congo - kab_092012_9.5m | ecosystem: Environmental > Aquatic > Freshwater > Lake | place: Democratic Republic of the Congo...
CCTCGAGCGTGCCGAGCTCGGCCAGCAGCCGGTCGAACTCCGTGTCCGGCATGAAGGGCTGCGCCTCGACGTAGTACGCGCGGTTGGCGCGGTGCAGCAGCTCGCGGAGCTCGGCGATGCGGGCGGCGTCGGACGCGACGGGCATGGCGTGAGGTTACGGAAATCCCGGCTGCGCGGGCCGCGCCACCGACCCGTGGCCGCCGAACGGGCCCGGGGCGCAGGCGACGCCGCTCAGTCGGCGGAGATCGCGTCCGGGCCCTTGCCGGCGGTCTTCTCGAAGTAGCCGCTGCCCTTGCGCTCGAAGCGGGTGAAGCCGAGGCGCTCGAGGTTCCCCTTGGAGAACCGCTGCGTGTCGCTCGAGGTCTGCACCTGCGGCGCGACGATGATGCGGCGGACCGGCTCCCCGGTCTCCGGGTGCTTCGTGAGCGCCGGATCGCTCAGCTTCTGGAAGACCTCGAAGACCTCGCCGTCGGTGCCGTCAGGCTTGATGATGGCGTAGGCGTAGGTTGGCATGCCCCGAATGCTACGCGCGTGCGCGTCCCTGGCCTACGCCCCCAGCGCTCGGAGCAGTGCCACCGCCGCCTGGATGTCGGCCTCGCGCGTGGGGCCGGCCTCGCGCTCGATGACGAGGTCCACCGCCCGGGGCAATGCCCGGACGGCGGCGAGGAACGCGGTCCAGTCGACCGCGCCCGTGCCGGCCACGACCTCGCGGCCCCAGGTGCCCGGCACGGCGGTCGGCACCGCGTCCTTCACGTGCACCTGCACCACGTGCGGCGCGAGCGTGCGGATGGCCGCGACCGGGTCGCCCATGCCGTAGAGGATCATGTTGGCCGGGTCGAAGTTCACGCCCACGTTCGGGTGCGCGATGTCCGCAAGCGCCTCGACGAGCGTGTCCGCGCGCTCCTGCCCGGTCTCGAACGCCACGCGCACGCCGCGCGCCGCGAAGATGTCGGCCACCGCACGCAGGCGATCAACCAGGACGCGCCGCTCCGGATGCGCTCGGTCGTGCGGCAGGAACCCCGCGTGGAAGGTGACGAGCGGCACGCCAGCCGCGCCCGCGACCGCCGCGACCGCACGCGCAAGCTCCTGGTTGCGGTCCCAGGTCTCCGTCGGGCGGATGCCGCCCGTGCGCTCGATCGACTGGAGCGTGGAGTAGTCCTCGCCGACCGTCGCGAGCATTCCGCTCACCACGTCGATGCCGCGCGCGCGCAGGCGCTCGATGGCGCGGCCCCACGCGGCGGGCTCGGCGACGCTCGGCACCAGCGCAAGCTGCACCGCCGAGAGGCCGCACCGCGCAAGCGCATCCGCGAGCGCGTCGGGCGATTCGGTGCGAAGGCTCCATGAACAGGCGGCGATGCGGCTCATGCCGCGGATTCTGCACGATTTCCGGCCATCGTGCGCAGGGTGTCAGGCATGCATGCAGGGCTAGAATGAGCCCTCCTTGTCCAGCGTGAACGCCGAGCACCAGCCCATCAACGACCGCGCCGCCGCCGACGGCAGCCGCGCGCGCACGGGATCGGGGCCGCTCTCCCTCGGGGAGAAGGTCGAGGCGTGGCTCAGCCGGACCAGCATGAAGAGCAACCTTCTGCGGAAGGCCTTCAGCTCCATCTGGCTGCCGTACGCGTTCCGTTCCGGGCTGACCATGAAGCGCGTGGATGACCGCCAGTTCGTGGCGGTGCTCCCCTTCCGTCGCTTCAACCGCAACTGGTACAACGCGATGGCGGGCGCGGCGCTCCTGGGCAACAGCGAGGTGGCCGGCGGGCTCTACCTCTTCGGCCGCTGCGGAAGCGACTACATCGTGGTCTGCAAGGAGATGCACTACCGGTTCCTGCGCCCCTGCTACGGCCCCGCGGCGTACGAGGTGATGAACGCAGGCGACCTCGACGCGCGGATCGCCGCAGGCGGCGAGTTCAACATCCCGCTCGAGATGGAGATCCGGCAGCACGTGCACAAGCCCGGCATCAAGGCACCGCTCGTCGGCAAGTGCAACATCACCTTCCACTGCACGCCGAAGGCCATGATCAAGGCCAAGCTCGAGCGCCGCAAATCCGTTCCTGGTTAGTTTGGCACCAATTGTTTTCTCCAGAGAAATGCCGAACCCGCCTGCCGTGACCGCGCCGAAATTGGTGCCAAACTAACCAGGAGCGAATTTAGGGCCCATGCGCAAGGCGATCGAGAGCGTCCAATGGGGCCTGTTTTGCACGTCGAGCTGGACGTGGTGCATCGGCATGTACCTGCCGTTCATCATGCTGCGGCTGTGGGGCTGGCCGGGGTTCTGGGCGTTCTTCGTGCCAAACGTCCTGGGGTGCGCGATGTTCGGGTTCGTCCTCGACCGCGAGCGGTCGCGCGCGCTCGCGGCGCGGCTCGGGTGGGCATGCGCGCTCTTCAGCGCGGTGACCGTGGCCTACCAGTGCTGGTTCGCGGGCTGGGTTGCGCAGACCTTCGCGATCGACCCAGGCGCGGTGCTCTCCGCGCAACCGCTCACGGCGACCGCCGCCATCCGGACCATCGCGTCCACCGGCGTCCCGATCGCCCTGCTCGTGGCGGGCCTTGCGCTCGCGGTGCGTGGTGACGCGTTCTGGCGAACGGCGGGCACGGTGCTCACGGTCGCCTCGCCGCTGGTCCTGATGCTCCCGGGAGGGCTGCCGCCTGACGCAACGGCAGGCACCGACCCGCACGCGATCACGCCGATCCTCGGGACCCTGCCGCTCGCATTCGCGCTGCCGACAGTCGCGGCGGGATTCCTGCTCTCGCCGTACCTCGACCTGACGTTCCACCGTGCCGCGCAGCAGGCCCCGAGCCCGCGCATCGCGTTCGCGACCTTCGGCATCACCTTCGCGGGCATGCTGCTTGCGGTCGCCCACTTCTACGACCCGGGGACCGGCGCGCCGCGCGTCGGCATCGCGCTGCTTGTCCTCTGGGGCGCGCAGCTCCTCTTCACGATCGCCGTACACCTGCGCGAGCTGGTCACCGCGCCGGCCGGCATCCGAATCCCCGCCGCGGCAACAGGTGCGCTGATCGCCGCGGCCGTGCTCCTCGGCACGCCGGCGTTCCTCTTCAACGTCGGCCGCGGGCTGCTCCCCGGTGAGCCGCTCTACCTGACGTTCCTCGGCGCGTATGGGCTGCTCTTCCCGGTGCTCTTCCTGCTCGAGCGGCGCGCCGCCCCGCGCGCGGTCACCGTGGCGATCCTGCTCGCCGGCATCCCGTGCTACCTGCTCGGCGCATGGGACTTCATGACGATGCTCATGCCGGTGCCGATCGCGCTTGCGCTGTGGGCCGCGCGCGCGCCGAACGCACGGCCCGCCTGAGCTCCGGATCCCCGGCCGCGTTCACCACTGCGCGCCGCCCGGCTGCTCGACGATCGCATAGAACCCGTCGCCCTCGCGCCGCAGCTTGCCGGCCCGAACGAGGGCCTCCCACACGGCCTGCGGGTAGTCGCGCGGCGGCACCATGCTCTGGATGCGGTACTGCCCCGTCCCGCTCATCGGGCCGTGGCCGAGTCGACTGTCCGCGTCGAGCTGCGAGAGCTTGAGCCGCTTGCGGAAGTGTCGAAGCGCTTCCTGGAGGAGCGCAACGTCGAACTCCTGCCCAGCCGCGCCCCCCGCGCCTGCAGTCCCTGCCGCACCCGCGGCCCCTGCTTCACCCGCCGCCCCCGACGCTCCCGCGGCATCCTCCACGGCTTCGCCCTTCGCGCGCGCCACCGCGCGTCGCAACTCGCCGAGGTCCCGCGCACCCACCATGCGCATCAACGCATGCGGGTCGACCTTGGCCTTCAGCAGCAGCTTGTGCATGGCGCCCCAGTGCGGGCCGGCGGCCGCCGGTTCCGATGACTCGAGGCGCGCGAGCGCGGCATCGATCTCCTTCACGAGCTGCGGCGGGAGCGGCGGGAGCGGCTGATTCGGTGCTGTCATGGAGTTCACCCGATGGTCACGTCGATGGCCTTGCCCGCGCGATACGCCTCGGTGCCCGCGAGCACCAGCTCCGTCAGACGACCGGAGTACTCGAAGTTGCAGAGCGGTGCACGCGGCGCACGGTCGCGGATCGCCTGCAGCCACTCGGCATGGTGACCGCGGCTGGCGGCAAGCGGCGTCACCCGCGAGGCCGGGCTTGCGGGTGCAGGCGTCAGCACGGGGCGCGGCGGGAGGGCATCGGTGCCCGGCTTCGCGCCCATCGCGTCGTCGGCACTGCGGCCGTACCACTCGGCGGCGCGTGCCGGCGGCCAGACCACCATCTCGTCGTAGTTGGCAAAGACGGCGCCCTCGGTGCCCTGGAAGCAGACGCTGAACCGGCCGTGATAGTCCTGCCGGTCCTTGGCGCCGATCTCCTGCACGAACGGCGACTTCCGTCCGCCATCGAACCACCGGAGCACCAGCGGATCGCCGCCCGCGGCCGCGCGCGGGATGGCCCATGACACCTCGAGCCACTCCGGCGCACCGACCGCGTCGACCGCAGGCCCCTCGGCCTGCACCTGCATGCGAAGCGGCGACGCGCCCGAACCCGGCAGGTCGGCGCACGGCGCAAGCCCGAGCGCCCACACTGGAAGGTCAAGGACGTGGCAGCCCATGTCGCCGAGCGTCCCGGTGCCGTAGGCCCAGTAGCGGCGCCAGTTGCCGGGATGGATGCCCTCGATGTACGGCACCTGCGGTTCCTCGCCGAGCCAGCGCTTCCAGTCGAGCTGCTTCGGCGCAACGGCACCCGGCGTGAGCCTCCCGCCGCCCCAGCTCTTCTGCTGCCAGCAATCGACCGCCGTCACGCGGCCGACCACGCCCGCGCGGATCGCCTCCACCACGCGCCGGTAGTTGGCCGTGGCGTGGATCTGCGTGCCCATCTGCGTGGGCACCCCGGCCCGAGCCGCAAGCAACCGCAGCTCGATCGCCTGCGCGCGCGTGTGCGTGAGCGGCTTCTCGCAGTAGACGGGAAGGCCCGCGCGCAGCGCGTCGCGCGCGATCGGGAAGTGGGTGTGGTCGGGCGTGGCAATCACCACGCCGTCGATCCCGATGCGCGCATGGTGCTCGATGAGTTCGCGATAGTCGGACGTGCGCACCGCGTCGGGGAACGCGTCGCCGGCGCGCGCGAGGTAGCCGGCATCGACATCGCAGAGCGCGACGAGGTGCTCACCGCGCACGTCCTGCACGTTGTCCCACCCGCGGTTGCCGACGCCGATGCACGCAAGGCGCAGCGGTTCCGGCCCACCGCCCGCGGGAAGACGCTTCTTCGCCACGTGCGCCAGGAACATCGGCGCCGGACGGTGGCTTGCGCAGCGGGCAAGCAACGGCGTGACCGCAAGGCCCGCGGCACCGAGGACGAAGGTACGACGCGTCGGCATGGGGTCAGGCTACCGCCGCCTGCGCGCACCTAGACTCCGGGGATGCCCTTCCGAACCTTCGATGACCTGGTCGCCGAGGCCAAGCGCACCATCACCGAGATCGACGGCGACGAGCTTGCCGAGCTGCTTGACCCCGCCAACGACGCACCCGACCTGCTGGTGATCGACGTGCGCGAGCCCGACGAGCGCGGGCGTGGCTTCGTGCCGGGGAGCATCGGGCTGCCGCGCGGGCTGCTCGAGCGCGACCTGGCCAAGACCGCGTTCGGGGGCACCGTGCGCGACGAGGACCTGGCACGCCCGATGGTCCTCTACTGCGCGGGCGGTGCCCGAAGCGCGCTGGCCGCAGCGTCGCTGCGCGCGATGGGCTTCACCAACGTGCAGAGCCTCGCCGGCGGCTTCGGTGCCTGGGGCAAGAGCGGCCGGCCGATCGAGCACCCACGGTCGCACTGAGCGCGCGGGGCGAGCGACCCGTCAAGCGATCCGCGAGCGCCTGCCCCGCTCTCCGGCAGACGGCCCGCCGAGGCCGAACGCCAGCCGGAGCAGACGGTCGTTCGCGCGCGACTGCAGCTTCTGCCCACGCTCCCATCGATAGATCGACGCGGTTCCGATCCCGGTTCGCTCGGCGAGCTCGCGCCGGCTCCATCCTCGTTCGGTGCGCGCGCGCAGGATGTCATCCGCGGACAGCAGCCCAAGCGCCCGGTGCATCGCCGCATCCCGGGCTACCCATGAACCAGGCTCCTCGAAACGCTCGCCACAGGCTCGGCACTTGAGCATTCCAACCACGGCGGAGGTAGCCACGGGCTTTCCGGAGGGACTGCGCCCGCGCACCGGGACCTCCGCATCGAAGCGACGGAGGTCCCTCGACCTACAGACGATGCAGGAAACGGGGATGCTCGGACTTGAACTCACGCTCGCTCGAGAGGCTCGTTTCATGGTCGTATCCGATCACTTTCGTGGAAGCTGATGAACGCGACCATCGCGTCATCATCGGCGGCAGCATCGACGATCCACTTGACATACACCGGACGGTGGCCGTGGGGCCCACCGATCTCCATCACCAGCGCCACCCGGGTCCGGTCCTGACGAAACGGCTCGAGGCGCGCCCGCACCCGAGGCTGCAAGACATCGCGTTCGATACCGCGCAGGCGATCCACGACGAATCTCACTGCCTCCGGTGTGCTTTGGAACGGTCGTCCATCCCGACGTCTCGGATTCGGAACACCAACCGGTTCCCAGCGCACCGCCAGACCACCGCCGCCGATCACAAAGCGCGGCCGGGTCCGGTCGAGCAAGTCGAGCGAGGTATTCCAGGGGTTGGGCAGTTGCACGCATCACGGAGTCTCTCGGCAAAGGCGGTTCCGCCGCCCGAGCACGGCGGAACCGCCTGCACATTTGATCATATGGTCAATGTCTGCAACGGCAAGGAAATTCCGCCGACACATCCTCCCCATTAATTGACAGCGACAGCGGACGCACGGGCCGGGGCTCGCGGATGGGCACCACGATGACGCGCACCTCGGGCATGGGCATCGGGCGTGCGGAGGGAGCGCAGTAGGAGCGGTCGATCCCGAACCCGCCGTTCAGCCCGCCGCCGAGGCCGCGTCCGAACCCGCTCCCGAATCCGTCGCCCCATCCGTCGCCCCACCCGTCGCCGAGCCCGCGGCCGGCTCCGCCGCCCACGGGGTTCCACGGCGGGCTGACGCCGGGAAATCGATCCCAGCCCTGGCCGAACCAGGTCCCGCCCGTGTCGGCCGCGAAGCCTCCGTTCCAGAACACCGTGGACCCGAGGTCAACAAGCAGGTCCGCGCGCGCACGCGGAGCTGCGGCAAGCGGCACGAGGACCGCGGCCGCGCCGCAGGCGAGCGCCACCGCGCGAAGGTGCGAGAGGGTGGAGACGATTGAATTGTGTTTCCGGAAGGAATGCATGACGGGCGGAATCATGCACGCGCGCGAGGAAGCAATCACTTCATCCGCGCCGACCGTGCGCACCGTTTCCGTACACTTTTTCCGCAATGTCCGCCGCGGACCAGAGCGCCCCTTCCCTGCCCCGCGACTACGTCCTCGGCACCCACGACGACGAGCGCGCCCGGCTTGAATGCCAGCATTCGCTCTGGGAAGCGCTCGCTCTCTCCGCATTTGACCATGCCGGCATGGGGCGTGACATGCGGGTCCTCGATCTTGGCTGCGGGCCAGGCCTGATGCTCGAATCGCTGGTCGCGCGCCACGGACCGCACATGCCGGCATGCGGCATCGATTGCGCGCCGCGCTTCATCGAGCAGGCCCGCGCCCGACTGGCCGCGCGCGGGCACCCCAACGCCGACCTGCGCGTCCACGACCTGATGGCCGCGCCGCTCCCGGCCGACCTGCACGGCTGCTTCGACATCACCTGGTGCCGCTGGGTGGCCATGTTCGTGCGCGACCCCGCCATGCTGGTCCGCGCGGTGCGCGACGCGCTGGCACCCGGCGGCCGCGCCATCTTCCACGAGTACGTCGACTACCGCACCTATGCACTGCACCCGCACGGAGCGCGCACCGAGGAGTTCGTGCGCCTGGCCGCGGCGAGCTACCTGCAGGACGGCGGCGACGCCAACATCGGCCGCCGCCTGCCCGCGATGCTCGCGGATGCGGGGCTGTCCGTCACGCGCCTTGCCCCGATCGCGCGCACCGCGCGCCCCGGCGAGCCGCTCTGGCACTGGCCCGCGGGCTTCATCCGCACCTTCGCACCGCGGCTCGTGCAGCTCGGCCACGCCGACCAGGCCTGGGCCGACGCGCTGCTCGCCGAGGTGGCCGACGCCGAGCGCGCCGGCCCCGCGTCGGGTGCGTTCTTCACGGCGCCGACGGTGCTCGAGATCATCGCGGAGCGGCGGTAGGGGTCAGGAGACGCGCACCCGGCGCGCGCGCAGGCCGAGCGCCTCGCGAATTGCATGATCCTCGTCCGGAGTCGCGAACGTGTCGACACGCTCGATGGCACCGATCCTCCGAACGGCCACGCCCGACTTCCTGGCAAGCTGCCGTTGCGTGAGTCGATGTTCGCGACGTGCCGCACGGATGACGGAGGGCGCCGCGCCGCCCCGCGCCACCGCGACAGCCTCATCGACCGCACGCGCCTGCTCGGGGTCTTGCCACGAGCACCCGCATGCGCTGCAGCGATGGCACGGCGCCGGCACCTCGATCACTCGGCGGCGACCGGACGGCAACAGCACGGTGACCGACCGACGTCCACGGCGGACCGAGACTTCACGCGACTTGCAGCGAAAGCAACGGCAATCGTCACGGACACTCATCGATGAAGCCTCACGCTCGAGTGGAAGCTCACGAACCGCACGCACGGCCCCAAGTCGTCATCGGCGATGAACCACTTCGCATAAACATCAGGATGCCAGTACTTGCCGGGGATTTCAAGGACCAGTACCGGATATTCCGGTGCCTGCCGGAACCGTTCGATGCGTCGGCGGATCCGCGAACGCCGCGGACGCAGGCACGTCTCCTCCAGCGCCCCACGAACGAAGCCCACCGCTTCCGCGTTGGTGAAGACCCGGCCATCACGACGGCGCGGATTCGGCGTGCCCTGCGGATCCCAGTGCAGCGAGATCGGCGGCATCGCCAACCTCCAACGCGCGGGGTGCAGCGACAGCAGACCGAGGGTCTGCGACCATGGATCCGGGCTCGTGGACACTCCGCCATTGTGGTGCCGCCGCGAAAGCGCAGCAGCGATCCAGGAACTTCCGCGCTCAGGATTCCGCCGCCCCCCGCACGATCCAGTTCGGGTCGCGGCGCAGCCGGTCGCGTTCGTGGGCGGTGGTCGACGGGTTGGCGGCCACCATGGCACGGAGCGGCCAGTGACGCGACCACGACCAGCGGCGGAGGATCTCCTGCGGGCAGCGCGGGCAGTTCAGGAGCAGCGTGTGCACGAAGCTGTATGCCGGCGCCCGCACCGCGAGCTTGATGGCGTGCCGCTCCGACACGCGCTCGGCGCGCACGTACCTCGGCGCGCGGCGTTGCGCATGGTCCATGACATGCCCCGCCTCCCACGCGGCGGAGATCGTCTTCCACCGGTCCCGATCCGTCGCGCGCGTCGAGTAGAGCTTGTGGAACGGCGGGCCAACGACCTGCCGCTCCACCTCGTGCGGGTCCATGCCGCGACGCCACGCATCGAACTCGCGCCACGCGTCATCGTCCCGCATCCGCGATCCGTTGCCGGATGCCTCGGCCCGGGCGGCAAGCTCCGCCCACGCACGGCACTGCCCCTGGGCATGCACCGCCATGCGCAGGCGGTGCCGCGAGGTGGTCAGCACCGTGGCCGCCTGCACGAACGGCGACTCGAGCGGAACGGCCCGGCTGTGCACGAGCGCACCGGACACGTGCGGCAGGATCACGGCGTCCCGTCCGCCGACCTTCGGCTTGCCCACCAACCAGTAGGACATCGCCGCAGGCACCGCGGCCCGCCAGCCATCGAGCGACCCCCGCCGGCTGCGGGCCCGCCACCGGACCAGGTCGATCGGATGGCCTTCCGTCCGCTCCCGCCTGCGCGGGCCCCCAAGGCGCACGAGCAATTCACGCGGGATGTTGGCCCGGAGCGCAAGGCACATGATCGCCCGCTCCTGCTCAACCTCCTCGCCGATGCACGCCTCCACGATGTCCGCAAGCACGTCGTCGCCCGCCTGCGGCGATGCCGCGAGCGCCTCCAGCGCCGAGCTCGGCATGCGTCGCAGGAAGCCCGGCTCGGCGATCATGGCAAGCCGGAACGCCGGGTTGCGGAGCACCCCGCCCGGGGCCTTGTTCGCCCGCTCGGCCAGCTGCTCGATGGGGATCGACGGATCCGATGCGGGCACCATCACCCCGCCGCCTTCCGCGTGGCAAGCGCCTCGCACGCGGCGCCGCGCACCATCCAGTGGGGGTCGTGCGCGAGCTTCTCCACCCACGCCAGCCGCGAGCCCGGGTGCGATGCCGCCAGCACTCGGTCGATCAGGTGGTGCGAGGTGACGCAGCCGGCCAGCACCCGAAGGTCGATCTCCACCGTCGTCCGGGACCGCTGCAGCCGTCGCTGGTTGGTCACCTTGTGCAAGGAGTCGGCAGCCAGCCGCTCGCGCTCGATCTGCAGGCCCGACCGCCAGAGGGCGACGGTGGACTCGGGGCTTGCGAGCCGGAAGGTCAGCGTGCGGAACGCCTTGCTGGTGTCGCGGAAACCCGACGCCGTCCACCGCGCGTAGATGGCGTCAAGGATGTCGCGCGGCGTATCGGCCAGCTCGACCATCACGTCGACCGTCTGCCACACCGAATTGTTGCTTCGCCCCAAGCGGTCACGCAGGAGTCCGACGAACGCCTCCTCGCGGATCGCGTGCGGGCACGCCCGCGCGAGGTCGTCATCGGAGAGCGCCTCGACCAGCGACGAGTCCGCCACCGCCGCAAGCTGCCAGGCGGGGTTGGCGAGCACCTCGCACGGGAACTCCGCGAACAGGGAGAGCAGCGTCTCGACCGCGGTGGCCGGGTCTGCGGCCGCGCGTCTCGGATCGCGGCCGGGCGCAAGCGGCCGGCGCTCCCAGCGCGGGCGCGCCGCCAGTGGGCGAACCGGCTGGCGGAACCTCGAGCCGACCCCGATGAACGGGAACTGGCTCTCGACGCCGTGAAGCGGATCGTCCTCGACAGGGTGCGGCGAAACGGGCTGGACGGCTGCGGTCTTTGAAACGGACATCTCGCGATCCTTCGGAAAGCGACCGAGGTCCCCCCGCGGGTCCACAGGAACACAGGCAGCGCCGGCAGAAGCCGGAGTTTGCGCGTTCGCGCCGCATGCCCGCTGGTCCAGTGAAGGACCGCCGGGGTTCCTCCGCACCGTGGCGCGCCACGCGGCGTGCTCGGTTGCGTCCCGCCTGAGAGGCGGCGGGGATCTTGATGCTTGAGAGAAGTGTAACCCAGGATGCCGGAAGGTCAATGAAGCAGGTGCTTCACTCAGGTCGAAGCAGCCGCAGAACCGCGATCGCCCAACTCAAGCGCGCGGCGAAGTGCCTCGTCTTCGGCCAGCGTCGGAATGGCCTGGCACCCTTCGATCCGGGCGATCCGCGGCTCCGGCATGCCCGTGACCCGAGAAAGGTCGCGCTGCGACCACGAACGCCGCTCGCGCGCCGCGCGAATGGCAGACGGCGCTGCCGAGCCCATCGCGACGACGACCGGCTCCGTCACCGCCTCGAGTTGCTCCGGCGTGTGCCACGCGAAGCCGCACGCCCCACACTTGCAGCCCCGTACCGCGACGCGCACCGCCCCGCGTTGGCGGTCGAAGCCGATGAATGGGACCGAGCGCTCCGAGACGAAGTCCGATACTTCGTCCGCGCCGCAAGCCGTGCAGGTGTTAGAGAGCGATTGAATCACCGGGCAAGCCTCACGCTTGAGTGGAAACTCACGAACCAGACCGCCGGCAACCGAGGGTCCGGCGAAAGCACCCACTTCGCATAGACGGAAGGATGCCAGTACTTGCCGCCGATTTCAAGCACCATCGCCGTGAAATGAGGGTCCTGCCTGAACACCTCGAGTCGGCGGTGGAGGTATCGGTCGGCGCGGCCCTCAACGATGCCGCGAAGGTGCCGCTTCACGAATGCCACCGCTTCGTGATCGGAGAAGTTCATCCCATCGCGGCGACGCGGATTCGAGGTTCCCGCCGGGTCCCAGTGCACGGCGAACAGGTGGCTCGGGACCAGCCAGCGGCTCTCCGGGCCGGCCA
>Ga0172372_10010250_pt1 | contig 12038 bp, 8 predicted proteins | sample LakKiv5m_2_FD_114544 | JGI IMG/M metagenome (GOLD analysis project Ga0172372, IMG submission 114544) | Freshwater microbial communities from Kabuno Bay, South-Kivu, Congo - kab_092012_9.5m | ecosystem: Environmental > Aquatic > Freshwater > Lake | place: Democratic Republic of the Congo...
CCACGTCGCTGTTTTCGGCGCTGGCGCTCGGAGCGCACGGCGCCGTGCTGGCCCTGTCGGGCCTGGCGACGGGGCAGTGCCTCGCCCTGCGCGACCTCATGCGCGACGGCCGCTATGACGAGGGGCGCGCGCTGCAGCAGCGGCTGCTGCCCCTGGGGCGGGCCATCGGCGCGCAGCACGGCGTGCCCGGGCTCAAGGCCGCCCTCACGCTGATGGGCTTCGAGACCGGCGCGCCGCGCCTGCCGTTGCGACCGGCGCCCGAGGCGGTGGTGTCGCAGATGCGGGCGCACCTGGCGGCCCTCGGCCTGCCGGTGGTGTCGTGAAGGCAGGCCGCGTCAGGTCGGCCCTGCTGGCTGCGGTCGGCGTGGCCTTCGGGGCCTTCTGCTTTTCCTACCTGACGCTGCCTGACGTGCGCGGGCTCGCCCGCACCAATCCGGCTACCACGGCCTTCATGGAATTGCGGAAGGAAGAAGCGGCGCAGGACGGACGCACACTCGCCATCCGCCACCGCTGGGTGCCCTATGCCCAGATCTCGGCCGACCTGCGGCGGGCGGTGATCGTCACCGAAGACGCGGCGTTCTTCGACCACGACGGCATCGACCTCAACGAAGTGAAGGCGTCGATGGAACGCAACTGGGAAGAGGGCCGCTTCTCGCGCGGGGCCAGCACCATCACGCAGCAGCTGGCCAAGAACTTGTACTTGTCGCCCTCGCGCAATCCGCTGCGCAAGCTGCGCGAGGTGTTCATCACGCGCCGGCTCGAGGCCAGCCTCACCAAGCGGCGCATCCTCGAGATCTACCTCAATGTCATCGAGTGGGGCGACGGCATCTTCGGCGTCGATGCGGCGGCACGCATCTACTTCGGCAAGACGGCCGCGACGCTCTCCCGGGAAGAGGCGGCGCTGCTGGCCGGGGCCATCATCAATCCCCGCGTGCACAACCCGGGCAAGCCCACGCGTCGCCTGCTGCGACGCCAGCAGATCGTGCTGCGCCGCATGGGCCCCGGGTCGACTTAGCGCGTGATCGTGCGTGCGTGAGGGCGGCGGCCCCCGACATACCGCCGCTGCCAGTAGCTGGCCGACAGCCGCTCGACGCGCACCACGCCTCGGCTGTTGGGGGCGTGCACAAACTGGTCGGGACCAATGACGATGCCGACGTGCGAGGCCGGGTGAGCGCCGGTGGTGAAGAACACCAGGTCGCCTGGCTGCAGTGCGGCACGGTCGACGCTGGCCCCGAACAGGAACTGATCCTGCGTTTCGCGCGGCAGGATGATGCCGAAGCGGCGGAAGACCCACTGCACCAGGCCACTGCAGTCGAACCCTGTGTCGGGGGTGCTGCCGCCGTAGGTGTAGGGCACGCCCCGCAGGTCGAGGGCGGCCAGGCTGATGGCGCGCCCGTCAGCCGTGGCTGGTGCACTCGTCGCCGCTGGCGGCCGACCGGGGACGGGAAACGGATGCAGCGGCCCGCGCCCGGTGCTGCACGCGGCGGTCACCGCGGTCACGGCGGCCAGGGCCACGGCTGTCAGGAGCCGACGCGGGGCAGGCCATGGGGCCGTTCGAGGGGGACTCTGCGTGCAGCGCATGTGACGCCCGGGTAAATCTTCCCCACTCTACACCGCGCACGCCTTGACGCTGCACGTCGAACCGTGCAGAATCCGGCAGAAGAGACGCGCATGGAGCAGACGCTCCTTCTGAACGCCACGTTCGAACCGCTCAAGGTCGTGCACTGGCAGAAGGCCATTACGCTGTGGTGCCAGGGCAAGGTCGAAATCATCGCGCACCACGACCGTGAGGTGCGCGCGGTCAGTTTTGCGCTCAAATTGCCCTCGGTCATCCGCCTGCTGCGCTATGTGCGCATCTCGCAGCGGTTCGATTCGGTGCCCTTCTCGCGCGCCAACATCTATGCGCGCGATGCCTACACGTGCCAGTACTGCGCGAAGCCGTTTCCGACAGCCGAGCTCACGTTCGACCACGTGGTGCCGGTGTCGCAGGGCGGCCGCAAGGCCTGGGAGAACATCGTCACCTGCTGCGTCGCGTGCAACCGGCGCAAGGGCGGGCGTACGCCGACCGAGGCGAGGATGCGCCTGATGCGCCCCCCGCATCGACCGACGGCCGCCCCGGCGATTCGCATCACCATCGGACGCCGGAATGCTCCCGAAAGCTGGCGCGACTATCTATACTGGAATCTCGAACTCGACGAGACCTGACCCGTGCCGCCGCTGACCAACCTCGAGCCTCACCGCGTCATCCCTGGTGGACGGCTCTGGGTGCACGGCGAGTCACTGCCCACCACCAGCCTGACCGGCGTCACCATCGGTGGCACGGCGGCGCGTATCAGCTTCGCCTCCCCCTCCCGCATGGCCGTGCATGTGCCGCTGCAGGTCGACAGCGGCACCGTGCCCGTGAAGCTCGACAGCGTGCCCGGCGCCACCCTCTATGCCGAGGTGGCCCGCACCCTCGCCATCGGCCTGCACCATGTCGACAGCCCCGTGCCGCATCCCGACGGCAGCGTGTTTGTCACCTACTCGGGGTCGCGCGGGCAGGATGTGCCCATCTCGGTCTTCCGTGTCACCCCCGACGGGGCCCGTGAGCCCTGCGTGCATGGCCTGGTGAATGCGACGTCGATGGCCCTGGGGCCCGACGGCCGGCTGTATGTGTCGAGCCGCTTCGAAGGGCGCGTGTACCGCATCGGCACCGATGGCCATGCCGACGTGATTGCCTCGGAGCTGGGCGTGGCCACCGGGCTGGCCTTCGGCCACGACGGCAGCCTCTATGTGGGCGACCGCAGCGGCACGATCTTCCGCATCGACAGCAAGGGACGCACCGAAGACGTGGCGCAGGTGCCGCCCAGCGTGGCGGCGTTCCATCTGGCGATGAGCCACGACGGCTGGCTCTATGTGACCGCGCCGACGCTCGCGTCGTTCGACGTGATCAGGCGCGTGCGTGTCAGCGACGGCCTCGTCGAAACGCTCGAGTGGACATTCGGCCGGCCCCAGGGGCTGGCCTTCGACGGTCACGGCGTGCTGCATGTGGTCGAGGCCCTGGCCGGTGCGTGCGGGGTCTACGCCCTGCGGCCCGGACAGCCGCGCGAACTGGTCGTGGGCGGACGCGGGCTGGTGGGCGTGGCCTTCGGGCAGGACGGCCGGCTCTATGTCTGCTCGACCGATACGCTCTACGCGTTCGCCTGACGGCTGCGCTGCGGCGCACCCGCCGACCCGGGCAGGCTAGAATATGAGATTGCCCGCATGTCACACGACCTCATCACTGTACGCGGTGCCCGTGTGCACAACCTCCGGGATGTGGATGTCGACATTCCGCGCGATGCCCTGACGGTCATCACCGGCCTGTCCGGCTCCGGCAAGTCGTCACTGGCCTTCGACACGGTGTATGCGGAAGGCCAGCGGCGGTATGTCGAGTCGCTGTCGGCCTATGCCCGGCAGTTTCTCGATCAGATGGAAAAGCCCGATGTCGATCGCATCGAGGGCCTGTCGCCGGCCATTTCCATCGAGCAGAAGACGACGGGCGCCAATCCGCGATCGACCGTCGGCACCGTCACCGAAATCTACGACTATCTGCGGCTGCTGTTTGCCAACATCGGCGTGCCGCACTGCCCGTCGTGCGGCAAGCCCATCACCTCGCAGTCGGTCGACCGCATCGTCGATCTGGTGATGACCTATCCGCAGGAGACGCGCATCACCGTGATGGCGCCGATGGTGCGCGGGCGCAAGGGCGAGTTCAGGAAGGAACTGCAGGCGCTGGTGGCGCGCGGCTTCACCAAGGCCCGCATCGACGGACAGCTCCGCGCCCTCGAAGACGACATCGCGCTCGACAAGCGGCGCAACCACACCATCGACGTGATTGTCGATCGGCTGATCGTGCGCAGCGGCATCGAGCGCCGGCTCGCCGCCTCGCTCGATGTGGCACTGCAGCTGGCCGATGATGTGGTGCTGGTGCAGTCGCTCGAGCACGGCGACCGCCTCTATTCGCGGAAGATGGCGTGCGTGGACTGCGGCATCAGTGTGCCCGAACTGTCGCCGCGGGCGTTCTCGTTCAACTCGCCACACGGGGCCTGCCCGGGTTGTCAGGGCCTCGGGGCCACGTGGGACTTCGACGCGCGGCGCATTGTGCCCGACGATCGGCTGTCGCTGTCGCAGGGCGCAGTGGCGCCGTGGGCGCGCGGAGATGCGGCACTGGTGGCCGAAGCGCTGCGGCAGCTGAGTGCCTGCTGGGGCATCGACCCTGACGTGCCGTTCGGCAAGCTGCCGAAGAAGCACCGCGACCTGCTGCTGCTCGGCCCCGCCGAGACGGGTGCCGTGCCTGCGGGGATGACTTCGGGAAAGACGGCGCGCGCGAAAGGGACGACGGCCGCGCGAACCGCGGCAGCAACGGTCGCGACGGGAAAAGGCCGCAGCAAAGCCTCGGCTCCCGATCCGTTCGGGCGTGATTTTGAAGGGCTCATTCCCAACCTGCGTCGTCGCTATGAGCAGGGCGCGTGGTCGGTGCAGGAGGAACTTGACCCGTATCGCGCGCTGACGACGTGCGAGACCTGCGGGGGGCGGCGGCTGAAGGCCGAAAGCCTCGGCGTTACCGTCAAGGGACGCTCGATTGCCGACTATGTCGGCCTGCCGATTGCCGAGGCGGTGCCCGTGTTCGATGCGTTCGAACTGGGTGCGCGCGAGTCGCTGATCGCCGCGCGGGTGCTGCGTGAGATCCGCGATCGGCTGCACTTCCTCAACGACGTCGGGGTGGGCTACCTCACCCTGGGGCGATCGGCGGCCAGCCTGTCGGGTGGCGAGGGACAACGCATCCGCCTGGCCACGCAGATCGGATCGAGTCTGACGGGTGTGCTGTATGTGCTCGACGAGCCGTCGATCGGGCTGCATCAGCGCGACAACCGCAAGCTGATCGCCACGCTGCAGCGCCTGCGGGATCTGGGCAACACGGTGGTCGTCGTGGAACACGACGATGAGACGATTCGACAGGCCGATTATCTGATTGACCTCGGGCCGGGCGCGGGTGAGTTGGGCGGGCACGTGCTGTTCCAGGGCACGCCGGCGGCACTCATGCAGGCCCCGGGCGAATCGCTGACGGGAGCCTACCTCGCAGGCACGCGGGGTATCGAGGTGCCGGCGACGCGGCGGTCACCGAAAGCGGGCGAGCTGGTGATTCGCGGCGCGCGGGCGCACAACCTCAGGAACATCGACGTGCGCATTCCCCTGGGGCGGCTGGTGGCAGTCACCGGCGTCAGCGGATCCGGGAAGAGCACGCTCGTCAACGACATCCTCTACCGCTCGCTGGCGCGACAGATTTACCGCGCGGCCGACGAGCCGGGTCTGCATACGCGCATCGAAGGCACCACGCACATCGACAAGGTCATCGAGATCGACCAGTCGCCCATCGGCCGCACGCCGCGATCGAATCCGGCCACATACACGGGGCTCTTCTCGTTCATCCGCGAGCTGTTTGCGATGGTGCCCGAGGCGCGGGCGCGCGGATACAAGCCCGGGCGGTTTTCCTTCAACGTGAAGGGCGGACGCTGCGAGGCCTGTCAGGGCGACGGGGTGATGGCCATCGAGATGCACTTCCTGCCGAACGTCTATGTGACATGCGAGCAGTGCAAGGGCCGGCGCTACAACCGGGAAACACTCGAGGTGAAATATCGTGGCAAGTCGATTGCCGAGGTGCTGGAACTGACGGTCGATCAGGCGCTGCCCGTGCTGGAAAACTACCCGCCGCTGGCCGCACGGCTCCGCACGCTGCAGAGCGTGGGGCTCGGCTACATCACGCTGGGGCAGTCGGCGACGACCCTGTCCGGCGGCGAGGCGCAGCGGGTGAAGCTGTCGCGCGAACTGTCGAAGCGCGGCACGGGCCGCACGCTCTACATCCTCGACGAGCCCACTACGGGCCTGCACTTCGAGGATGTGCGCAAGCTGCTCGAGGTGCTGACACGCCTGGTCGATCAGGGCAACACCATCGTGGTCATCGAGCACAACCTCGACGTGATCAAGTCGGCCGACTGGGTCATCGACCTTGGCCCCGAGGGCGGCAGCGGCGGAGGCGAGGTGGTGGCCGAGGGCACTCCTGAAACAGTCGCGCAGTCTGCACGGTCGGCCACAGCGCCGTTTCTGGCCGAGGCCCTGGGTGTGTCACGATAGCCACAGACTGGCGAAAATTTGCTGTGGCTTTGTTTACACACGTGCGCGGGACTGCCGTGGAGTGTGTCTCTTTAAATTATTGTATTTATTGAACTTGTTCGTGTAATCTGTGGCCGGTTTTCGTCGGCACCGTTCTTGCTGTATAGCGGGCCGGACGACAGACGTTCACGCGACTCATGACTGCCCAGCAGACCATCAGACGACAGGTATCGTGCGCCGGCATCGGCCTGCATTCAGGCCACAAGGTGACGCTGACGCTCAAGCCTGCGGCTGCCGACACCGGCATCCGGTTTCGCCGCACCGATCTCGGGCGCGAGATTCCGGCGCGGCTCGATCAGGTGGCCACCTGCAGCTATGCCACGGTACTGGGCCACGACGGCGCGACGGTCGAAACGGTCGAGCATCTGCTGGCGGCGCTGGTCGCCTCGGGCATCGACAACGTCGTCATCGAGCTCAGCCAGCGCGAAGTGCCCATCATGGATGGCAGCAGTGCGCCGTTTCTGTTCCTGCTGCAGGAAGCCGGACGGAAGACGCTGACGGCCCCGCGCCGCGTCCTCAAGGTGCTGCGCCCCGTGCAGGTCACGAGCGGCGACAAGCGGATGGCGGTGTATCCGTCCGACCACTTCAAGATCAGCTATACCATCAGCTTCGATCATCCGCTGCTCAAGCACCAGACCCGCACCGAGCGCATCACCGAAGCGACGTTTACCGATCACCTGGCGGCAGCGCGCACGTTCGGCTTCCTCAAGGAAGTCGAGTGGATGCGCCAGCAGGGGCTCGCCCTCGGCGGCTCGCTCGACAACGCCATCGTCATCGGCGATACCGGCGTGCTCAATGCGCTGCGCTTCGATGATGAGTTTGTGCGGCACAAGATGCTCGATGCCGTGGGCGACCTCGCGCTGCTGGGCTATCCGCTGATTGGCCACGTGGTGGCGCATCGTGCGGGGCATCAGCTGCACACCGACCTCGGACGCGCGCTGCTGGCCGACCCCGAGGCCTTTGCGGTGGTCGAGGCCGATGCCGTGGGCCAGGTGACGCCGCAGGTCGCAGGCGTGCCGGCGTACACCCCGGTTCCCTGAGTCGTTCGTCTCCCTTCGTGCTTCCTCCTCTGGGCCGCATCCTTCGGGATGCGGCCTTTTTTTGTTCGCGGGTGGGGCGTGGGCCCCGTCCGGCCGACGCCTGCGTTAGGATGCGGACGGGGAGGCTTCCGAGTGACTGAACGAACGACGACATTCCTGATGGCAGGCGGGCTGTGCCTGGCACTGACGACGATGCCGGTGCAGGCGCAGACGACGCCGGACGCGGCAATGCAGGCGCGGGCCCGGGCGATTCACGAGCGGGTGATTACGCTCGACACGCACGCCGACATCAACCCGCGCGACTTTACGCGCGAGCGCAACTACACCCAGCGGCTCGACACGCAGGTGAACATTCCCAAGATGAAGGAAGGCGGGCTCGATGCCGCGTTCTTCATCGTGTATGTCGGGCAGGGCTCGCTGACGCAGGAAGGCTATGACCGGGCCTATCAGCAGGCGGTGGCAAAGTTCGAGGCGGTGCATCACCTCGCGAAGGAACTGGCGCCCGACCAGATCGGCCTGGCGCTGACGGCGGCCGACGTGCGGTCGATTGCCGCGTCGGGGCGGACAGTGGCGCTCATCGGCATCGAGAACGCCTATCCGCTGGGCACCGACCTGTCGAGGGTGAAGGAATTCTACGACCGCGGCGGGCGGTACATGTCGCTGGCGCACAACGGGCACAGCCAGTTTGCCGACTCGAACACCGGTGAACGTGACGGGTTCATGCACAACGGCCTCAATCCGCTGGGGCTGCAGGTGATTGCCGAGATGAACCGCTGGGGCATCATGGTCGATGTGTCGCATCCGTCGAAGCAGGCCAACCTGCAGGCGATTGCGGCGTCGAAGGCGCCGGTGATTGCGTCGCACTCGGCGGCACGCGCGCTGGCCAACCACAGCCGCAACATGGACGACGAGCAGTTGCAGGCGCTGAAGAAGAACGGCGGCGTCATCCAGACGGTGGCGTTTGACAGCTACGTGAAGCTCAAGGCGCCCGACTCGCCTGAGCGTGCGGCGGCGATTGCGAAGCTGCGTGTCGAGATGGGGCTGCAGGGCGGCCCGGCGAGCCAGACCGATGCGACGCGGAGCCAGTTCCGGCAGCGGATGGCCGAGATTGACCGGCAGTTTCCGCCTCCGCCGATGGCGACGGTGTCTGACTTTGTCGACCACATCGACTATCTGGTCAAGACCATCGGCATCGACCACGTGGGCATCTCGTCAGACTTTGACGGCGGCGGCGGAGTGAAGGGCTGGAACGGGGCCGACGAGACGTTCAACGTGACGCTCGAACTGGTGCGGCGAGGCTACACGGAAGAGCAGATCGGGAAGCTGTGGAGCGGGAACCTGCTGCGGGTGCTGGACGAGGTGCAGCGGGTGGCGCGCGAGATTCAGGCGGGGCGGCGGTAGCGCGGTCGTCGGACGTGCCTGCCCGCGCGGCGCATGTGGGCAGGCCGTATGGGGAAGCGCCCTGTGCGCGCGCTCGGGAGGCGTGCAGGATGCGGCTGCGCGCCGTAGAGGCTCATGAGGGGCACCGTGGCGGTGGGCGCGTCGCCGCGCGCGACGCTCGCGCACGGGTCATGCGTGAGAGCGCCCTGTGGCTGCGGGCGCGCATGGGTGGGAAAGGGAAGGGGCCGGCTCCGGAGTGCATCCGGAGCCGGCCCCTTGTGTTTCAGGTCAGTGGTGGGCCTAGAAGGACCAGCGCACGGCCAACAGAATCTGGCGAGCGGCCGTGACGGCTGTGGCACTACCCGGCTGGACGACGACACGAGAGCCGTCGAGATTGGTCAGTGTGTTGCTGGGCCATCGCTCGCTGCGCGCCGTCACAACGCCGGAGTTGAGGGCATTGGTCAGGTCGGCGTAAATGCCAAACCGATTGACACCCACCTGGAAGACCTTCTCGGCGCGGAAGTCGAGCAGCCGGATGAAATCGTTCCGGTTGCTTCCCAGCGGTTCGATGAAGATGTCATTCGATCCCGTCCAGTTGATGGTGCCGCTGGTGACGCGGGTAAACCCGGTGTAGGTCGTGCCGCTCAACGCGCTGAAGTAGGCGTTGAATGCGACCTCGATCTTGGGAATCTGATAACCCATGAACGCCTTGAATTCATGCGGCCGATCGAGGGGCACACGACCATCGCGGTTGATCAGGCTGCCGTTCGGCGTTTCGAACTGACCGCTGGCAAACCCTGCCTGCGACGAGCTGGGCAGGTTCCCCGTGGTCTTTGAGAAGACGTAGGAGATCTGTCCATTCATCCGGTTGGCGTACTGACGGGTGAGGACGAACATCGCCCCCCGATAATCTCGATACACATCCACGTTACCGGCACCCGGGAAGCTGACCGAGTCGACGTTCCCGATCAGGAACTGCTGCTCAATGCTTGAGCGATTGGCCCAGCGGTAGGCCGTCAGCGGCGTGTTGGTCTTCGGGTTGTTGATGGTAATGGGTGACCACTGTCCACCGATCAGCGTCGAGTTGACGAAGTTCCGGTTGGTCCGATGAATCAGGCTCGCCGATGCTTTCCACACACCCCTGAACTGACGTTCCAGGGAGAGGCTGAATTCATCTGTGCGCGGGTGCCTGATGTCATCGGCCACCGTGTACTTGCTGGCCCCGGAGACGCGATCGAGTTCGACGACCCGATCGCCCGGGAACGCCTCATAGATGACGTAGTCGCTGATGCCGGGCACGGCGCGGTTCCATGTCGAGAAGACGGCGCCATCGTACAAGTGACTGTATGAGGCGCGCAGCACGGCGGTGCCGCGGCCGGTCAGGTCGAACACACCACCCAGGCGGGGGGCGAACTGATTGGTGTTGTAGTACTCGCGACCATCCTTGCCCTCGCCGCGGATGCCGTCGTAGCGCACGCCGATGTTGGCGGTGAAGCGTCCGATGGTCCACTGGTCCTGGGCGTAGGCACTCTGGCGCTTGTTCATCCCTTCGACGTCATAGCTGTAGCCATACGCGAGATAGGGCGCACCGCCGTAGTCATAGAAGAACAGGCCATTCGAGTATGCGAATCGGTTGCGGATTCGGCTTCGCTCGATTTCGACGCCGAACTTGAAGTTGTGCGTGCCCCCGGCATTCACATAGCGACTGAGCGAGGCATTGACCTGGTTGCGGACGCGGTCGTACTGCGCGTTGAAGCCGCCGCCTCCGGACCATTTGCCGGTTTCGTCGAGGCGCGCCGAGGCCTTGTTGACCGGGTCGAGGTCAAAGTAGCCCCAATAGCCGGTGTACTTGGTCTCGAAGAACGACGAGGTGCCGAGCACCTTGCGATACTGGCCGTTCCAGATGACTTCCGGGGAATCCTGCTGCACCGTCTGTGCATCAGAGGTGTTGTTGACACCGGGCAGCCCCGTGCGACCCGTCTGATTGTACTGGTCGTACTGGCCGCCGATTGTGAGTGTGTCACCGGCCTTGGGCTGGAGCGTGAACTTCACGGTGAATCGGGGGCTGACTTCGGTGCGGATGGTGCGGGGACCGTCGGGATCCTGACGCACTGAGAGCCGCTGCACATTGCCGAAGAAGAAGGCGCGGTCCCGCTTGAGGGGGCCACCCAGCTGTGCCGAGTAATCAACCAGCTTGTCGAGGCCAGTTGCCCGGATGGTGGCGTTCTGTTTCTTCACGTCGGCGCTCACATTGTCGCCGCGCAGGTCGGAATTCGAAATGCGGTAATCGAAGAGGCTGGAGAACCGATTGCCCCCGGACTTCGTGATGGTGTTGACCACGGCGCCTGAGAAGCCGCCGTATTCGGCCGGCTGGCCGAGGGCGCCGACCTGCATTTCCTCAATGAGGTTGAAGTCGTAAAACGCCCATGCCGTTCCACCCTCCGGGTCGCGAACATCCACGCCGTCCAGCAGCAGGGCGTTGCCCGAGTTGGCCGAGCCGCCGAATGCGGAACCGCTGTTGACGCCCGGCATGACATTCAGCAGGCCCACCGCGGGGTTGGCACGCGAGATGGGCATGTTGAACAGCAAGTCCTGCGACAGCTTCGTGTCCGTGGCCGCGGTCGTCGTATCGACCGTGACAGCATTGGCCGTCACCTGGACGGTCTCGGAGACACCGCCAACACTCAGGGTCAGCTTCGACTGCACGGTACTGCCGATGTTGACCGTGATGGCGTTCTGCACGGCCTGCTGGAAGCCCGAGAGTTCAGCCCGCAGGTTGTAGGTGCCGGGCGCGAGGCCGATGAACCGGAAATCGCCGGTCGCGTCGGTGGTCTGGGTGTTCGATCCGGTGCGGCCGGTCAGTGTGACCGAGGCCCCGGGCAGCACCTGCCCCTGCGAGTCGACCACCTGCCCGGCGATGGTGCCGGACAGCGTCTGCGCAGACACTGGTGAGACGCTGATCAGCAGGACCAGGGCGGTGACGGATGCGCGAAACAGTGTGCTCATGATGGTCACCACTTAGCGGTTCGCCCCGCGGATGCGGTCGTTCCTGGACGAGTAGACGGCATAGCCGACAGCGGACCCGAGCAGGACCAGCGTGGCGGCGCCGGCCTTCGTCTTGAAGAACGCCTTTGACTCGAGGTTCGACTGGGTGGCAGCCGAGGCCGAGGCCTTGGGGGCCTGCGGCGCCGTCAGCGTTCCAGCCTGCCGCGTGACTACGGCGCGGCCGGTCTGCAACACGGAGGGAGTCGGAGCCGACGGCTCTGCTGCCGCCAGTCCGGGAGAGAGTAAGCTGGCCACCAGAGCCATGCAGCCCAGCGCCGTCCACCGAAGAACCAGTGAGTGTCTATACATCGTGAGATGGGCCTCCACGCCCACGCCGAAGTTCAATCTGATAGGGTAGTGAAAGTGACACGGCTGTTGCAA
>Ga0172372_10010253_pt1 | contig 12034 bp, 7 predicted proteins | sample LakKiv5m_2_FD_114544 | JGI IMG/M metagenome (GOLD analysis project Ga0172372, IMG submission 114544) | Freshwater microbial communities from Kabuno Bay, South-Kivu, Congo - kab_092012_9.5m | ecosystem: Environmental > Aquatic > Freshwater > Lake | place: Democratic Republic of the Congo...
GCAGAATGAAGGCGAAGAGATTCGCCTGGAAGACCCCAGCGGCAACACCGTGCTGGTTCAGCAATACGGGGTCGAAGGGGGCAGCGACCAGTCGATCAACCGCAGTCCTGACCTCACAGGTCCCAGCCAGCCCTTTGCGCTGCACACCACGCTGTTCGCGACAAAGCTGTACTCGCCGGGTACCCGGGTGGATGGCAGCGCCTTCGGCGGTCCGGTAACCTGCAGCACCACCAGCCCTCCGACCGGGCTGAGCTCCACGTTGGGTACCAGCGCCGTGACCCTGAACTGGAACGCCATTCCGGCTTCTGTAGCCTGCCAACTTAAAGTCGGACCCACCACCGGCGGCAGCCGCACCTTTAACGCCATCGGTACCGAGCGCAGCTCGTTCAACATTGCCTACAGCGGTCTGGTTGCCGGCACTACCTATACCTGGCGCGTGCGCTGCGCCTGTGTGCTGCCTCCCGGCCCCGGCGACGCCACGGCCTTCTCCGCCTCTTCGCTCTTCACGGTACCTACTGCCCGCGAAGCTGCTCCGCAGCCCTGGTCAGCCGGCCACGCGAGTTACCTGCAAGGGGTCATCCAGTTACCCATCCAGGGCGAATGGCCCGAATCGCTCCAGGTGCTGCTGGTGGATGCCTCCGGAAGAACGCTTCTGCAGCAAGAGCTCAGCGGAAGTAACCTGCTGCAACTGGATGCCGGTGCCCTCAGCGCAGGCCTCTACCACCTGATCCTCAGCGACGGCACCGTTCGCACGGCTCAAACCCTCTCCATCCAATTCTGATGCGCGCGTTAACCCTCTCCCTGATCCTGCTGAGCCTGCAAGCGACCTTCTCCTCCGGTCGCTTGCAGGGCCAGGTCATCATCAACGAATTTCTGGCCGATCCGCTGTATGAAACGGCCGGTGATGCCAACGGTGACGGTCTTCGCGACCCGGACCACGACGACTTTATTGAACTGCTCAATGTCGGGACCTCCAGCGTCAACATGAGCGGCTTCCGGCTCCGCGATGGCTTTGCGGTTCGCCATACTTTTCCTTCCGGAACGGTGCTGGCTCCCGGACAAGCGCTGGTGGTGTTCGGCGGAGGCAATCCGCAAGGCTGGTTCGGCGGTGCCCAGGTTCAGACCGCCTCTACCGGAACGCTGAGCCTGTCTCAACTCGGCGATGAAATTCGCCTGGAGAACGGCGCCGGCAGCGTCCTTCAATCGCTGACCTACGGTCCGGAAGGCGGACAGGAAGCCTCGCTGACACGCAATCCGGACGGCTCCACAGCCTTGCCAACTGCGCTACACAGCTCAGCTGCTGCTTCCGGGGGAAGGGCCTATTCGCCCGGAACAAAACTGAACGGTGTACCCTTCGGAGCCTCTTCCAACACCTTGGTTCGCTTCTTTCTGGCCCGCGACGAAATCCGCGAAGAGGTAGGCACCTACACGCTTCGCCTGCAGCTGGCTCAGCCTTCCGTAATCAATTCTACGGTATGCACGGTGCGCCTGCGCTCCGGCAATGCGGCAGCGCTTGGAGGTTTTGCAGAAACCAATGTTACGTTCCTGCCATCCGAACAAGGCGTCAAAGGCCTGAACCTCACCGTAACCGATAATACGGAAGCAACCGGACGGCAGCGCCTGGTCTTTGCCCTGGAAAGCGTGAGCGGAGGAAATTCTGCTGCGGCTACGCTGGACAGTTTTGTGCTGGTCATTCAGGACAACGACCTGATTTCGGCCCTGCGGCTCAACGAAATCCTGGCCGACCCGCCGGCCGATGCCAGCGGTGATGCCAACCGCGACGGGTTGCGCAATGCCGGCGAAGATTCCTTCCTGGAATTCGTCAATGCCTCTTCGCTGGACCTGGATCTGTCCGGGTACCGACTCAGCGACCGCTCGCAATTGCGGCACGTGTTTCCCGCCGGCACAGTGCTTCCTTCCGGTGAAGCCATCGTGGTCTTCGGGGGCGGATTCCCCACCGGGAGCTTCGGCGAAGCGCTGGTGCAAACGGCCAGCACCGGTACACTGGCGCTGACTAACATCGGCGATACCATCATCGTGCACCTGGCTGACGGTTCGGAAATCATCCGCTACGCCTACGACGACCGGGCGCACAACAACCAGAGCATCACGCGCTGGCCCGATGTGCTCGGCAGCACCACCCCGATGGCCCTGCACAGCGAAGTGCCCGTCGCATCGCCCACGCTGTTCTCTCCGGGCTCGCGCGCAGACGGGACCCCCTTCCCCAATTGGTTGCATGCGGGCGATGGGGCTGCGCAGCAGCCTGCAGCCTTATCACTTTACCCCCAGCCGGCCCATAGCGAACTCTATGTTCGTGTTCCCGCCGGCCACTGGATCGACGGTCAGGCCAGCGTCTTCGGCCCGGATGGCCGCCTGATGGTCACCTGGACGCTTGCAGATGCGCAGACCAGCCTGGATGTCCGCGAATGGGCGTCCGGTCTGTACTGGATGGTGGTTCGCAACGAGCAAACGGTACTCCGACAGCCTGTCCTGATTCAGCACTAAGCAACAATCCACAGAAAACGTTATGAAAACCTTATCCCTCACCCTGCTGATGCTGCTCTTCGCCCTTCCTGCCCTGCAGGCGCAGGAGGACCTGCGCATCTGGGCCCTGACCGGTGCCAATTTCCGGATCAACAGCCAGTGGGAATTGCGGGTCAACGAGCTCTACGGGTTCAACCCGGAGCCTCGCAACGAAGAAACGGGCGAGAAAGATCCGGCGCTCAGTTTTGCCCAGCACGGCGTGCACGTGCGCTACCGGGCTACGAAAAGCATCAGCCTGTTCAGCGGAGCCGATGTGCTGGTCAGCAACGGCTCGTCTGAAGAGCGGAGCATCGGCCATCGCCTCTCCGCGGCCGCGCAGCACAGCCTGGATTTTGATGACTTTGTGTTGCGGCAAACCCTGCGCTACGAATGGTTCACCCCGCTGCGCAGCCGCTACCGCCACCGCATTCTGTACACGCTCCGCGGCGAGTACGACATCGACGGTGCTCCCTGGGACCTGACCCCCTATGCCGCCGCCGAACTCGGCTATTACGCCGGTGGCACCCCCATCGCCTACTACAACCCGGAAGGTTCGTTCCTGGACAGCGCATCGGCTTCTGGTCTGCACCGCTTCCGCGGCTCTATCGGTCTGGCCACACGACCCCACAAGCTCATCAACCTGAGCGTGTTCTACATGATGCAGCGCGAATTCAACCTGAGTCAAAACCCGGTCGGCCACCTGAACTACTACGATCCGGTGGCGGACCGCACCCGGTTCCGCTTCAGCCAGTACTCCGTGCTGGGCATCAGCGCCAAGTTCCGGCTTCGGCTGGAATCCGGCGAAGCGCGCAAAAGCCCTTCGCCCGCCAAAGAAAAACATCCCGAAATCCTCATTCCCGATCCCATGGCCGAATAGCCTGTACGGGACCTGGTCAACTTCCTTCTAACCCAAGCCTTCAAACTTACTCAACCATGAAAAGCTTTGTCAAACGCAGCATCATTTGCCGCAACATTCACCCCGCAGACGTCAACAAATCCATCGTAAACACCTACTGCCCCAAGGCCGGCGACATGGCACTTTTTGAGGTGGTGGAACTGGGCCGCCACACCAGCATCCAGAACGAATTGGGCCATACGGAATACATCTTCCCCGGCGACCACATCTGGGCTGCCTTTGGCCACCGCTATGCGTCGAACCAGTTTGAAGGCTATGTGCCCAACGGTCCGATGGAGCTCTACCACATGCTGGGCAAGGGCGGCGCCGTTGGCGAAGTTAAGTCCGCTTACGCCCGCATTGAAAAAGACGGCATTACCACCCTGCGCCTGATTGGCTATGCCGCCGATCTGGATGGCGAAGTGATCAACACGATTTTTTACCGCAAGCCCCTCAGCGACAGCAGCGTGATCGAGCGCTTCAAAAACCGCATCATTCTCTCCATCGGCGCCAGCATGGACAGCGGAAAAACCACCACGGCGGCCATGGCCTGCCGCGGTCTGCGCCGCAGCGGGCTTGATGTGGCTTTCATGAAGCTAACCGGCACGGTGTACACCAAAGACAAAATGCTTTGCCAGGATGCCGGTGCCTGGCCGGTGCTGGATTTTTCTGACTTCGGCTTCCCCTCCACCTACCTGGCCCCCTTTGAACAGCTGGATACGCTGCTGTACTCCATGCTGGCGGAGATCGAGCGGTCTAACCCGGATTACCTGGTGGTGGAAATTGCCGACGGCCTCCTGCAGCGGGAAACGGATTACCTGCTGCGGCACCCGGAATTCCTCTCCTGCCTGGCCGGAATTGTGTACTCTTGCGGAGACAGCCTGAGCGGAATCGGCGGTCTCGATTACCTGGAAAAAATGGGCCTGCACCCGATGTTTGTGAGCGGGCTCATCACCATAAGCCCTCTTATGGTTCAGGAACTGAGCGAAAAAGTCAGCCTGCCGGTGGTGAACATCGCGCAGCTGCAAAGCGACTACCTGGCGCTGCTGCTGCAAAAGAAGGTGGTGCCCATGAACGTGGAAAATCACCCTTTTCAACTAGCCCGACATGCCTCATAAGCGAAGCCTGATCGGAGCTTACCTCCGGTCAAATCCCACCGCGGTTGCTGCTGCGCTGGTGTTGGGATGCCTGACTAACGGGTTGACGCTGCTCATTCCGCTGAGCATCGGACGTTTCTACGAACTGACAGGCAACGGACACCAGGCGCGCAGCGCCCTGCTGGGACAACTGCCCTTCTCGCTGGGCAGTTCGCTGGATGCTTTCTTTTGGGTGTTTGGCGGGCTCATTGCCCTGCGTTACGGGGTTCAGGTGTTGCACCGCCTGGTGCAAGGCTGGCTGGGGGAAGGGCTTAGTGCCAACCTGCGAGAGCAGCTCTTTGAGGCCCACCTGCGTTTTCCGGAAACGGAGTACGCCAAAAGCGGAAAAGGCAAGTACCTGCTCCGCTTTAGCGGCGACCTGGGCAGCATCCGCCGCTTCGCCATCCGTGGAATGCTGGACTTTGCGGCCGATATGGTGTTGGTTGCCGGGCTGTTCTGGCTGCTTGCTCAACTGCTGCCTCCATCGTTGAACAAGGCCTTGCTGGTGTACGGCTTCCTCTGCCTGTTGGTGCTTTGGCTCAGCGGGAACCATCTTCGCTACACAGCCCGCATCAAGAATGATCAGCAGGCCAGTTTGCTGGCTTACATCAACCGCAAATTGCTGGGCGTGGCCACCATCCAGGTCTTCAACCGCCAGGTGCCCGAACAGGGCCGCATGCGCAAACGCAGCCAGCGGCTGAAAAAAGCCGGTGTCCGGCACCAGGTGGTCAAAAGCCTGCACGATGCCCTGGCCCCGGCCATGGTTTACGGTTGCCTGTTCCTGATCATGGGGGGTTATGTGCAGCTGGTCCTGAACGCTCGTGCTGCTTCTGTTGATCCGGTCCTTAGCGCTGCCGCCGCAGCCCCTTCCCCCGGCGCGGCCTACCTGACGGCCATGCTGTTGGTGCTCTTCAGCAGCAGCGTGCTGCGCCGGACGCTTCGGATTGCCGGGGTATGGAAACCCGGTCGCCATTCGCTGCAAAAAGTGCAGGAAATCCTGGATCGGGCCGCGGAGTTCTCCGGGCAAACGCGCGCATCAGCGGCCCTCGAATTTCGCGACTCGGCGTTGAAATTCGCAGCAGAATCCGATGCTGCCTTACCGGCAGCTTCAGGACCTTTGCTTCCCGCCTCAGCTGCCCTGGTGATGGAGCAGGTTTCTGTGATGAATCCGCATGGGCAGTTGCTGGCATTACCGGATTTCGCCACGCGCGCAGGACGGCTGTTCATGGTGTCGGTTGACCCAGGCCAGGCAGATGTGCTGCTGCAGGTCCTGACGGGCCGGCTGAAACCGCATGGAGGTTCATTCAAGCTAGGCAAAGTTCCTCTGGCCGATACACCGGCTTTTCTGTTGCGGAAAAGGGTCAGTTTTTTGTCTCAGCAGTTTCCCCTGGTTGGCGAAACCGTCTTTGAAGCCATCAGTTACAGCCGCGACCAACAAGCCAAAAGCGCCGCAGAAAGCATGCTTCGGGCCTGCCAGGAGGATCTTCCGGCAGCAGAACAGCTCAACCTGGACGACCGACTGAAAGACAACGGCCAATACTTGAGCGAAACCCAACGCTTCCGGCTACAAGGGGCGCGTGTCCTGCTGACCGGAAAGCGCCTACTGGTCCTGGATTTCCCCTTGGATCAAGTGGAGGTTTCAGCCGCCGAAACTTTTGCCCGCCTGTTAAAGGGCTATCTCGTGGAGCGCAAAGCGGCAGCCGTTGTTCTCCAGCGTTCCGGACAAAGCCGTTGGAAGGAATTTATGGAGAATAGTGCAGGTCTCTCCGCCTAACACCCCGACATTTTTTGATTTTTGTCTTACACGTTTTTGTATAAATAATTGATTGTCAATAATTTTTGTATATAGTTTATTTTATTTTTTATAATTTCTCCCCGACAATGGTCTGATTTTGCATCGGGTTAGACCGCGGTTCTCCCCCCAATTTTGGTCTGTTCTTAAGGCTTAGGGCGCCTGAGTTCGCCACAGCTTTTCAACGATCACCCGACAAACGAAACCCGATGAAGCGCAAAATCTTTCAAACCCTGAGTACAGCCACGGTAAACAAATTGAGCCGCGTGCAACGTCCTGACGCTGCTTACGTCCCTGCTTCCGGTGATGTCGCGTTGTTTGAGTGTTGCCAGGGCGCTCCGGAGCAAACCCTGGCAGTGGTTGGAACGGAGACCTGCGCGTTGCAACCCGGTCAGCGTTTCTTTGGTGTGCTGGGCGCCGTGTATGGCCCCGGCGACCTGGAAGGATATGTACCCGCCAGCATCGATGAGCCCATGCATGTTCTGCACGGTTCAGGCATCGTAGGCTCCGCTGCAGATCATTGTCTGGCAGAGGGCTCAGGGCTGGCCCTGCCCACCGTGCGCCTGCTATCGCTGGTTTTGGGCGAAGATGGCGCAGTGCTCAACACGACTTACTGCGCCACTGACCAGCCTGCCCTTCCAGAAGCGCTCCAGGGACGTATCCTCTTCGTCGGCGGCACAGATGCCCAGGCAGGAACGCGGGAACTGGCCCAAAGCCTGGCGCAAATCCTGGATATCCGGGGCTACTCGGTGGCTCGGGTCCGCATTAACGGAATGGGACCGGATGCCAGCTGGCAAACGGAAGCCGCAACCAGTGCGAGCAGCTGCCTGAGTTTTGAAGACCTGGGACTTCCCGGGACCTATCTGCTAAATCCATCTGAATTGCGAAACGCGTTAAACGAATTGTTGGTCCATGCGGAGCAAGACCGGCCGGATTGGGTGATTGTGGAGATGGAACAGAACCTGTTGCAACGCGAGTCTGATCTGTTGCTCAACGATCCACACTGGAAAGCCCAAATTGCGGGCATTGCCCTGGCCGCCAGTTCGCCCATCGCTGCTCTCGGAGGGTTGCAAATCCTGGAAAAATCAGGCCACAAAGCACTCGTGGTCGGCGGCGCGCTGCTCCGGCAGGTTCACATGCGCGAAGAATTCCAGGTTTACAGCGATGTGGCGCTGGCTACCCCGGCCAACTTGCGTAAATCGCTCCTGCCCTTACTCAGCCTACAGATCCGAAATGATTGGGATGCCTATGTACTTGCGGCTTCCTGAACCACTGCCGTTCAGCGTACTTACACATCAGTCAAGCGTACTCCTCAACTATTTTCTTTCTGTTGTTTTCTGTTGATTCTCCTCTTTTTTAATCCTCATCCGCAAAAAACCCCGGCAGCAGACCAGCTGCCGGGGTTTTCGCTTAGCGATACTGCCCTCTTCCCTTTCTGCAACACCCCATCCTACGCGGTGTAAACTGCCTGCTCCGCCCATTCGCGATTGGCATCCAGATCGCGCTGTACACTTTCTAACTTGCTAGGAAGGCTTTTTGGCTTGCGATTTTTGGGCATCCACTGAACAGCTTGACCCCTTACGTCTTTGTCACATAAAGACCAGAGGGCAAAATTGAAGTAAAGCAACGGGGAAAGGCCTGGTGTTCTTTCATACCTACCCGGAAAGAGCCGCCCCTACCTCACTGCACCGACACCCGCTCGTGCAACATGCGACCATTCGACTCGGTGATTTCCAGCAAGTAGAGGCCGCGGTCCAGCTGCCCCGTGGGGATAAAGAGTCGAAATGCGTCGGCTCCTGGGTACAGCGCCTGGGTTCTGCCTGCCATGTCGAGTACGCGCACGCTGGCTATTCCCCGGTTGGATTCCAGGGTGAAGGATTGTCCGCTCGTGGCGGGATTGGGGAAGATGCGGAAACGGTCTTGTTGTGCGGCATGAGCGTTCGGAGCCGAAGCACCCGGTACGAACAAAAGCGCGCTTTGCTGCATGGCGGCCAGTGCAAACTGCTGCCGGTCCGCATGGTGGAGAATGCCCTCATTCAGCGAAACTTCGAAAGGCTCGCCCTGAAATCCGGGCCTTTCGCCGATGTTGTCTTCCGTAATAAGTTTGATGGTAATGACTTCGCCAAAACCGGTCACGCCAAAACGGTCGGTGCGGGAAAGCGCAAAATCGACCGTGCGGGCAATCGTGTCAATCTTGCCCAAGGTGAGACGGTTCTCAGACGGGGATGCAATCCACGAATTGGAGAAATCAAACACGGCCCTCAGCACCGAACTGGTCAACGGGAAATTGTAGCTGAGCGAAGCGGAGAATCCGTAGAGGTTCACCCCGGGTTTGGCCAGGGTGCCAATGCTGATGCGCATCAACACCGTATCCCCATAGAGAACGGTGTCGGAGATGACCTCCAATTTAGCCGGTACCGGGGTAGTGGAAAGGCCTTGAGGGTTGTACAACTTGCGCGCAGCCACCAAATCGTAATTGACCAGCAAAGCCGTGGTATCGGCCGCAGTAACCACCCCATCGCCGTTGGTATCGCCGTATTTGCTGTTGGCACCGCCGAAATCCGTGCGCCAGTCGGAGGCAGGTTGCTCATCAAAGTCAATGCTGGCTCCATCGCGCGGAAATCCCGTCAGGCCGAAAGACCAGCCAATGCCGATCAGGTCGTCCTGATTAACGACGCCGTCGCGGTTGGTATCGCCGGGAAGAACGCAGAGATCAGTATTGCAGGTATCTATGACTTGTACCCGGTACAGGAAAGACTCGCAGGGCTCATCATCTTCACAAACGCGGACGGCAAAAGAATCCAGGCCGGTAAAACCCAGGCCTGGCTGGTAATTGACCGTCTCGTCAAAGGGATTGATGAGCAGCGTACCAAACTGCGGAGCAATAAGCTCCACGATAGATTCCAGATCATCAAACATGTCATCGTCTTCGCCAAGGTCATCGGCATACAAGGGTAGCAACAATCCCTCCAGCGTTGTTCTGCTAAGAATGTTCCCGGGCTCAAAACCCACGCGGAAATAGGCATTGGCTTCATCGCATATACCGCTTCCGTTGCAGGCTCTGTACCGAAGAGAATCCTGCCCGTAAAAGCCAAAGGCAGGCCGATACCGCAAGTTAAAACCCGACAATGGAGTCACTGATCCATTGGACGGTGGCGCTACCAAGGATAAGGTCGTGCCTCCGATGTCATTAGCCAGCGGGGCAAAGATGACCTGGCCCCCGACAAGGACATCCCTGAAATCAGGATTAGCCGTTACCTGAGCCGTGGCATGGCCGTAAGGGGCAAGTGCGGCAGCCGCAACTAAAAGGCTGGGAATCAATCTGTTGAGTAAAGTGCGCATGTCCTGAAACGTTAGAAAGGAAAATGAGGGGAAGAGAGTAATTTGCCCCATCAAGATACGCTGAGCAATATCCAACGCGTACCTTCGGCAAGGCACATTTTCCTTAAATTGTCAGTGTAAGGTACGGCGTTTATTGAGCCTAAGCGATTGAAAATGAGTATCTTGCACACATAATCCTGGTCGTAATGTCGGAACAATGGCAAAGTTAAAAGTGGCCCAGGTCATCCGGAGTCTGGAAACAAAGGAGCGCAACAGTTGGTTCAGGCAGCTGGAGGCCGAGAAAGGCGATACCCGGCCGGAACTGGTTGCCGCTGCCCGCTACCTGGTGCAGGTGGTGCCAGAGGAGGAAAGCCCGAACCGGGAACATCTCTTTGTTTCGGCCTATCCCGGCGAGCCTTATGACGACTTGAAACTGCGGCACCTGACCGCAGAGTTGCTTCGCCATGCCGAGCAGTTCCTGCTGCGCGAAGAACTCCAGGATCAACCGGTTCTGGAAGAGCTTTTCCTGCTGCGCGCCTTCCGAAAACGGGGACTGGACGGCTTCTTCGAATCCGGGCAGCGGCGGCTGGAAGGGATGTTGGAAAAACACCCTTACCGCAACATCGATTATCATTATTACCGTTTTCTGCTGGAGGCTGAAAAAACCCGTTTCCTGGAGGGGCAAAAAATCCGGACGGTGGAACCCAACCTGCAGCAGACCACCGATGCCCTGGACGCTTTTTACCTGTCGGGGAAAATGTATTACGGTTGCAGCCAGGTGAACCATTCCGGGGTGGTCACTACGGCCTATCGGTTTGATTTAATGGAAGAGTCGGTAGCGTTCATCCGTCGCCAGGACAAAGACTCGGAGGCTGCTATCGGCCTGTACTACCACGTTTGGTGCATGCTCAACCGCGAAGAGGACGAGCACCACTTCCGGTTGTTTCGCGACAGGATTGCCCGGGAGTCGGGGCTATTTCCCCCGGAAGAAGCGCGGGATTTATACGTGCATGCCGTCAATTATTGCATCAAACGGATGCGCGATGGCGGAGAGGCTTTTCTTCGAGAGGCCTTTGAACTTTACCGGGAAATGCTCGACCGTAAGGTTTTCTTTGAAGACGGTTACATGTCGCCCTGGATGTATAAAAATGTTACGGTAGCCGGGTTGCGTCTGGGCGAGGGGGCCTGGATAGAAAAGTTTGTGGAGGATTACAAAGGTTACCTCAGCCCTAAATTTCAGGACACGGCCTATTCGTACAATTCGGCGAAAGTGGCCTTTGCCCGCGGCAAACTGGACAAGGTGCTGGAGCATTTGCAAGAGGTGGAATACCAGGACATTTTCTATGCCCTGGACTCCAAAGGCATTTTGCTGAAAACCTATTTTGAGTTAAAAGAGGACGAAGCGCTGGATTCGCTCTGTGCCAGTTTTCGGGTGTTTCTGAACCGCCGGCGCGAAGTTTCCGAAAGCCACCGCAACAGCTACCTCAACCTGATTCGCCTGGTGAAAGCGGCTGTGCGGGTTCGCCAGAACCGGGACCTGACCTTGCTTCAACGAACCCGCGACGAACTGGCTGGCAACATCAGCGTGTCGGACCGCGGCTGGCTGGACACCAAATTGCAGGAACTCCAGACCGCCCTGCAGAGCCGGCGTGCGCGGTAGGGGCGCTAGCCCGTGCTGGGCAGGCTCGGGCGGACGGACGACGGGACTGCTGCGGGTGGACGGACAGCACGTTCCCCCGCAAAAATCCGTAGTTTAGAGGGGTACTGCCGCTGAAAAAGCGCAAAAAAACCGGAGTCATGTCGCGCAACCTTTCCGCCCTCTCCTACCGCAAAGGCCTGGACCGCAACCTTTTCGAGGAAATGGCGGATGCTGCTGGCGGAGTTCCTGAGCATGCTGATGGGCAAGGAATCTCGCAGGTTGACAGGGGAAGGGCGCTCGAGCAACTCGCATCCGAGTTTCTGGTGGGCACGGCTAACATCTATGGCAGCACCACCTTTTACGACTTTCTCAAGCCTGAAAACCAGGGCAAAGAGGTTTACGTGTGCAACGGTTCAGCCTGCCTGACCGCCGGCACCCAACCCGCGTTGGAGGCGGCGCTGCGTCAACACGTTGACGCCGATAAAATCGGCGCGATGTGTTGCCTGGGCCGCTGCCACGAAAACGGCGCGTTTCAGTACCGGGGCCAGAATTACTCGGCGTGCAGCGAGGCGGAGCTGGAGGAGGTTTTTAGGGCCGGCAACGCGAGCGGCGGCAGCGGAGCGGGAGCGGTGGGTGATGCGGCAGCCAGCGCGGATGGCGTGCAGCCCGCGGGATCCCCCCCCCACCCCCTCCCGTCGGACCACTACCGCGTCGTAGCCTTCGGCACC
>Ga0172372_10010256_pt1 | contig 12033 bp, 24 predicted proteins | sample LakKiv5m_2_FD_114544 | JGI IMG/M metagenome (GOLD analysis project Ga0172372, IMG submission 114544) | Freshwater microbial communities from Kabuno Bay, South-Kivu, Congo - kab_092012_9.5m | ecosystem: Environmental > Aquatic > Freshwater > Lake | place: Democratic Republic of the Congo...
CTTCTTACTGTTTGTCCTCCTGGTATAGATTCAATGGAAGAGTACGGTTATAATCGTGCTATTCATTTGTCTCTTAAGTTTGTTATTAGTTATATGGAATTGCCACAACAAACGTTCTATATGACCTTCAGATATACATTACCTCATCGTGCTCCTTCTAAGTTTAGTAGCATTGAAATCTTTAATCAACAATATCAATCAGTTATTAAATTTAAGTATTTAGATTCCGATAACTTCTTTGTTTACATTCAAAACTTTGAAGACCATTTTAAACAAATGATTGCTGACCCATCTGACACTCGCTGGTCACCAGCTGTTTCTGTGGCAGGTGCACAATGAGTAGCTTTGATACCTTTGTTTTTGCTCTCAGTATTCTCTTGCTGGGATTTAGTTCTAGTGTTATTCTATCTTTGTCTACACGTGTGCGTTATTATAAAGATATTATTAATAAACGCAAAGCGTTTTTTGACAAGACACTTGAACTTATTTCACGCAATGAGAACATTGATGTGCAAAAATATTTAGACGTTGCTTTTGACGAACTTGAAAGGAGGTAATATGAAAGATCTTAAGAATCAAATTAAGCTTACTATTAAGTCTTTGTTGGATGTTCAAAAGATTGCATTAGATCTTGACAACACTGATTTTTTTAAATCAACTGTCAATACTATTAATGCTTTAGTTGATTTGTTTTTGTTGTTAGATTAGGAGGTTTTATGGTTTTATTATTAGCTTTACGCAAAGGAAATTCTTTTTATACTCCTGAATGCTTTATTGATTTACCTATGGATTTAGCTGTCAAACACACAGCTGATATCTCTACGGAAATTATGAAGTACGACGAAGATGTTTCTGATGTTATCGTTTATACCAAACGTTCTTTCGAACGTGATGTTATACCTGCCTCACTTTCTCATTTGCATTTTATGTTTCATACGTTTGATTTTTCTTTGAAGAAATAGGAGGTCTTATGATTACTATTAAACGCAACGCTTTTAATAACAAACTTATTGTTGAAATGCCACAACGCTGTGATCGTTGGAGTGATGATGTCTTTATCTTTACTACTACGATTGACGCTTGCATTCAATGTTTAATTGAAGAAGATGTTCTCGACAAAGAACCTAAACTTGATGTTAAAGGTTATGAAGAATTGTTTAACGAATATTCTGATTGGCTTTATGATTATTTCAATGACGATATCTTTGATGCTTGGTCTAAAGAAACTGGTAAATCACTATGAACATTAAAGTTTTATCTCGTGAAAAGAACTTTACTGGTTCTGAGTATAAGTTTACGTTTGATGTTACTGACCCACTGTCTACGTTTACTGGGTCTGTTTACATACGTTCCGTTGAATTTGACTCCCACAAAAGTCTTTATGACTTGGGTGAAGAAGAAATTGTGGAGGCAATTGTCTCTCACCTTGAACGTGTCGTTGCCTTTTACCATGTCGATCTTTGGAGGTAGTTATGTTAACAGGTCGTGAAATTATTATTGCTTTGTCCGTTAAATTTAATGGTGACTGGCCAATGATTTATGGCGCCATTAAAAATAAGCTTACTGTAGAAGAATCTGAAGTTAATCAATTGTTTGCTTCAATTCCTTCTGACATTACTCCTATTACTATTATTGATTCTGATTATCCAGAAACGCTTAAGAAAATTTACAAGCCACCTTTTGTTCTCTTTACACGTGGCAACTTATCCTTGCTTCGCACCAATGATTACGTTTCTGTTCTTGGTGATTTACTTTGGGATGAACATTTATCTATGTTTGACGGAAGTAAAATTCCTTTTGTTTTATCTTCTTCTAACAACTTGACTGTATTGAACTCTTGTTCAAATGACAGTACAGTTTTTGTTGCAACATCTGTTGCTGACTTTGATAAAGATTATCCTCTTGTCGTTTCCGAACACCTTTACGAAGTTAAAGATGCTGACATTCAATTTGTTAAACAGTTTGCTTTAAGAATTCAAGTTGGTTTATCCCAGCGTTCTTTGTTTACCGGCGTTGCAAAGCGATCTACTTCTCCTTTTATGATTGCTTTAGGTTATGCTTTACATGCTGACCTTCCTATTGGTATACTTAAAACTGTGAAGACCACTTCAACGAACTCTCATCTTATTAGTAAAGGGCTTAGTGGTTTGACCAATCTTTCTGATATTTTCACCATTGAATCTAACGATGATGGTGTAGATATAAGCCGTTTAAGTTGACGTTTGATAGGAGTTTTACATGAGTAAAAAACTTATCTCTGGCTTTTTAGTTGACGTGTCTAATCCAACCAATACTTATGCTGGTAAAGCAGTTTGGGATCACACCGACGGATATCAAAAGATATACGACTTACTTAAGTGTGATACCTTTACGATTGCTACTCGTAAGTTTGGTCAATTTACTTTTGACATCTATTTAGATGACGAAGGTTTGTTGAAAAACAACCAGGTACTTACTGGTTTGTCTTTGGATATGAAAGAACAATTGGTTGGAAACCTTTTTGTTGTTTCACATGATGACAATGGGGAGGTTGTTTCATTAACCGATAATGAAATTAAATATCTCCATCTTCATTTCATTGCTGGCCTTTTACGTTATAGTTTTTAGGAGGTACGTATGCCAAACTGGTGTGAAAATTACTTTGAATTTAGAGTCCCAACATCTCAAGCAGAACGCTTTATAAATTTTGCTGATGCTTTTTACTCTAGGAATCGGCCAGAACATGGCCTTCTTAATCTTCTTTATCCAATGCCAGCTCATCAACCCGATGTAAATAAAGCTAATTCGTTTTTTGCTACGGGCGGATTGGGCAAAGAACAAGAAGATCTCTATGGCAAAAACAACTGGTATGATTGGTCTATTGAAAACTGGGGTACCAAATGGGATCTTGATCTTGATTCTATTACATATCATACTGATGGTGATTATGTTTACTTTGAAGGCTTTGCACTTTCTGCTTGGTCACCACCCGTTCAAGCTTTTTCCAATAGTGGTTTTGAATTTTCTCTTTACTATTGTGAAACAGGTATGGATTACTTCGGGTATGCCGATGTCCATGGTGAAACAAACCATAGTTGCCCTTTAGACACAAATGACTTTGATTTTTATGTTGATTATCAATTAGCTTTCAAACAATGGCTTAAAGGTTCTGGTTTACCAGATGACTTTTTTGAAAAGTTAGATGTACCAGCTATGTTTGGTGGCTATGAACCAGACGGCAAACCCAACTGGTTTCAAGGATCGGATTTATAATATGAACATTACTAATGATGCTTTGTTTATTTTGGTTGCTAACCTAGTCCAAGAACTTATTGACTTGGGCGTTGATCAGTATGACATTATCTGGATGCTGTTGCAATCTGGCATGACAGATAAGTTTATCAAAGATAACTATGGCTTGCCTTTTTCTAATGATGTCGATGGAAATGAGTAATTATGATTCTTAATCTTGAAGCTTTTGGTTATGTTCGTGTTGGTTCTTTTGAAACAAACCTATCTAAAGAACAATTAGCTATACCACTTGATAAGTTTCTTAGTGATACTAATGAATATCTTGTACTTGAAGTTGAGTATATGCATCCTATTAGCGAACTTGAAGACAATACTTTTATTGATCTGTCCTTTGATTTTATTTATGGACTTTTTATTAATAATAATAAATGGTTACCAGAATTTCATTCTATGTCTGTTGAAAAATTTCTTTTGTCTTTATCTGATGATGGAGATCTTATGGAATTTTTAAACGATTGGTTAGCTGATCTTATTATTGATGAGCAACTATGAGTAAACTAATGCAAAAAGAGTTCGACTCCAATTGGATTAGCAAGGAAGAATTTCTTTTATCCGTTGTTAATACTTTATTGGATTACCTTTGTGATGTTTATTCACCACGTGAGGTGGTCGAACTCCTAGCTTCTGCTGGATTTACAAGAGGTGATTGTCAAGAATTAAAATTCGATGACGACACAATTTCTTCTGTTTACGATCGTTAGTCTTTTTTAATTAAGATGTAGGCACGTAGGTAGTTGGCTGCGATTGAACTTGCATTCGTTAAGGATGTTTCGATCGAAGCATAACTATCTATGATGCCTGATGAAATTAAGTTTTCTTCTTGTTTTGTTACAACATTTATACCCATGCTGTTTTGTAAAGATACACCTTTGGTAATCTTAAGACCAGCATTTTCTACGATTGTATGCATCGGCTTACGTAATACTTCTTTAAGTTGAGGCACATCAAATGAAACATTCCATAACGCTTTTCCTCCACCAATTGCAATACCTTTTTTGGTTGCAGTTTTAACTGCACCAATAGCATCATCTAATTTTAATTTAATTGTCATATATTCTGTGACAGTTGGTGCGTACACTTTAATCTTGGTAACACCTGATTCTAAGTTAGCTAAGCGGCGTGTAATAATGTTTGCTCGATTCATTCCTGTTGTGTAAGCTTTTTCATCTAACTCTTTACGGTAAACTTTTATTCTTTGAGATAAAGCTTTGCCATTAGGATTGTCTGCTATGATTACAGTTTTATTTTGTTCTATAATAATACCTTTAGCCTTACCTAAACTTTCAAATGTAAAGTTTGTACCGTTAATAGCATCTTGTGCTGTGCCGCTAGTGTACGCTGCGACATCTAAAAACAATTCTTCTTGAGAGATGTCGTTAATAAAAACAATTTGGAATGTGAAGCTGTTGCTTGTTAGTGTGTCCAACAATAGCTTTAAAGATTCTGGATTAAACTTATGTGAAACAATAAACACAAACGGTTTCTTTACTTCTTCTTGCGGGATAGATGCAAAAAAGTTTTGTGTGTCCAGTTGTGTAAAAATTCCTTCTTTTAATACTGCAATGTATGGCTGTGAGAAGAATGTTTTATCACCTTCATTACATAAAGTTCTTAAGGATTCAGACATGTATCCAGAATCAATTGTCATACCAGATGTAAACTCTACGTATGATTCTTCTTTGATTCGTTCATGCTCTGTGATTACGTTCATTGTGCCAGAAGACTTGCGATATGCTTCTGCTACTAACGCACCGATCGCCGGGATCTTGGTGACGATGGTAGATAGATTGGCCACTTGGTCTTGAGTTAGCTTGATGCGATACTTCTTGAGTTCGTCTTTGGCTTTCGCCACTAATTCTAATAGCTTGTCTGCGGCAACTTGAGGGTGTAACCCACGGCTGATCCACTTTAATCCTTGTTTGTATAACTCATTTGTAAGTAATACAGTAAGGGTTGTGCCATCGAACGCCGTCTTTTCTGTGTTGTTCGCAGCTTCTATCATGGATAATGCTACCATCTTTTCGAATCCTTCGAAGTCAAACGCTTGCTTTGCTACAGTTACGCCATCGTCTGTTAGGATAGGACGGCTGAACTCATCTTGGATGACAGCCATTCTACCTTTAGCTCCCATGGTTGGTACTACCATGTCTGCGATCTTCTGGAATGTATGTTTAATAATTTTAATATCTGATGTCTTCATTTGGCAGGGCCTCCATATAGGTACGTCGTTTTCTTCTTCGAACCTTTCTTTGCTTTAGGCGCTGCTAACTTCTTCTTGGATTTTACCATTGGCTTTTTAGCCTCCTTTTTTCTTGGATTGTAGTCGTCGAATATAAACTTGTCGTATTCTTTGTCAATCTTTTCTACCCATTTGCCTGCTACTTCTTTAGCGACATGTTGGATACCATTTTTGACAGTCTCCTTAGTTGTGTATAAGTAGCTATCTGAATCTTCGGTCATCCACTTGTCGTACTGCTCGCAGCTGTACTCTTGTGTGTTGATTTTCCAAGGCTTGCCTTTGTAATCTGATGTAACAAAGCTGGGCTCGTACCACTTGACGATTCGGTTGTTAGGTTGGAGTGCAAACAATCCATTGTCTAACATGATCATGTGGTGTGACTTGTGTTCCTGAAAATCTTCGGCTAGCGTTAAATCGACGCCAGTGTTTTCATTGCTACCCCATTGGATGGTTAGTAGGTAGTTTCCACCTAATGTATCACCATTCTTCATTAACACATCTACATTTGCATTATAGACGTAGTTTAACCCAACTAGGGCAAACACCTTAGAGAAGCAGTCCCAGAGCTGTAATGAGTGGAAAGGATATGTTTCCCATACTTCTTCTGTATCTGGTTGTTTCCAACAGATAGCTGATATAGGGAGCTTGTCCCTCATCATGCCGTGCTCTGTTAAGACCTGGAATAGTGCAGCCGAACCTTCGTTGCACCGGATTGAAATAAGAATTGCCTTTGTATATTTGCCTATGTATTCGGGGTTATCGGGATCATCAAAGAAGAATCCATTCCTTACCCAGACTTTAATAGGCGGTAAGCTGGCTTCAATAAACGCCATACACTCTACCTCCTATTAATTAGTATAACAAAAAAGCATACTGCTTGCAACAGTACGCTTTCTTTTTTTACTAACCCTTTTTAACTGGCTTCTTTACTTCTTCTTTAACTTTCTTTTTTGCCATATTATTTTTTTCTTTTCTTAGGCATACCGCCTACTTCTCGCATTTCATTCCAAGGTATCTTACGCATTAAGTTTGCATTAGATCCCGGTGTAGCTTCTTCATCCATCTCCTCAACTTCTTCTTCGTTTTCCATTTCCATTTCTAAAATTTCTTCTTCGGTATAACCTTCTTTTTTAAGCTTTAACTTTTGTTGAGGTGTAAACTTTGCCATACTTATCTCCTATACTTCGCAACTTTTTGTGCGATTGATTTGGGTTGTCTAACGAACTGTTTACCTGACCTGTTACCCGCAGCCTTGGCTGCATTAGTAGCTGCCTTCTCTGATGCTGACAGTGCTGACCATGCCTTGTCTGGTAGGTATCGCTTCTTACCCTCTGATGGTTTACCGTCCGAGGTTCGCCACTTTTGTTTGGTCCACGCGACTAGATCTTTTTGGGCTGCCGCTAAACTCTTTGCCATTACTTGTAACCTCCGCCTTTAGCTTTGTATTGGCGGGCTAGTAACTGTGCTTTGCGGGCTGACCATTCTCCAGCATCGCCACCTTTGCTACCGTATAAGATCTTTTTAAATAGTTCTTTACGCATACCAGGCTTGGTGTAGTTGCCAGCTTGATTTACTTTAGAATCTTTTTTCATATTTTGCATTGATCTCCTTCACACTTTTGAATTACAGGGAATTCTTTTCCGCACTTAACACATTTTAACATTTTAATTTCATGCTTAATTATTTGTACTAAGTCTAAGTTATTGCAAAACGGACAGCTTTGTATTGTGTTTACCATTTTACTTTGTCCGCCCAGTAAGCTGCTGACATCTTACCCTTACGGATATTAGATGCGTGCCGTGCTTTAAAAGATCGACGTCTTGCTGCGTAAGATTCAGATTCTCCGGCTTTTTTAGGTGAACCGGATACGCCTTGTTGTCCGAATCGAATTGTTTTAACTTGATCACCTGACTTTGCAACAACAACGTGCGACTTTGTTGGGTGATTAGGTGTGCGCTTTGGTTGATTGTAACCAGAGACTCCTGCATTTTTTAATCTTGAATCTTTCATGATAGTTTCTCCTCTATCTCTTCTTCAAAATGTTCTTGAAACATTTCTAAGGTCATCGTAAATATTCTACCATCAACAAGATGAACTTCAAAAAGATTATCAGTTTTTTCTTCAACACTTACAATAGCTTCTGGGTTCAACAAAACAAATCGTTCTTGTGCTCCGTCTTTAATTCTGATTTTGATCATAACACTTGTTCCTTTTCTATATATGATATCAAATATCCAGCAATAGGCAAGCGGGTGTTCATAGCTAACTGAACTTTATTCTTTTTAATTGCTACTTCTTTTTCTAGATTTTTTAATTCTAAAAATTCATGAAGTAATTCAAACGTGCGGAAATAATGTTTTTCTCCACTGAATAAATGATGTTCAGCTACATAATATGCTTGATCATATATGAACTGATGGAAGAGATCTGCCACTAACTGTCTGAAGTATTCTTCAGGTAGCAATTTTGACACTTTATTGAACAACTTGTGAAGGTAAGGAATGTCACCTTTGAATTGGTCAATGAGTTCTAAAAACTTTGCGCGATCTATATTATAGTTTGGCATCCTCTTGTACCATAATTATATCATCATATTGTACAACAGCATATTGTTTACCACCAATAACGATTTCATTACTTGCATAAAGAGGAAACCATACTAATGTTCCTGGTTTTAATTCACCAAGAAGATCATCAGCTTTAAAAACAACACCAGTAACAATATCGCGTTTGCCTCTTGTTTCTTTTAAGTTGATGCCATTCTTTAGCTCAACACTATTTTTTAATTCTATTACAACGTGTGCATTTAATACCTTCATTGTGTTTTACCTTTATTATTGTTTTTTATTATACATTGAGAATAGTTTACTTAGCAAGAAGGCAAAGTCATTTGTTCCACTACCTAACCATTTGTCGTTTAAACCGCTACCAGAAGGGAACAAAAGATTATTTACTTTTGAACCCGAAATTTCGTAGCCCTTGTCGTTGTTACCGAACATAGTATCTTGGGTATATAAAACAAATTTGTTGTTTTGATTTACCACTTCACCATCGTTAATCCAATCTAATGTAGCACTACCTTTTATTTTGATTGCTGGATAACTATTAAAATCTGTGATTTCAATACTATCTAAAGGTATTTGTGTCACTTTATTAATTAAGTTTTTTATAAATGTTTTGGTTGAATCTTTAGATTGATCTTTAACGTTTCTAGTTATAAAGGATTGTATTTCTTTCCAACCCTCGTTAGCGTCAATAAATTTACTTGGTACTCTACCTTCATTGATGTCTGAAATGTATTGTTGATCCATAATAAAAGTTTCAATCATTTCTTCTACAGTTCTTGGTTTACCATAAAGCCCTTGTAGAACTGTGTTGTTTGCTGAATACCAGTCATCCCAAGAAATTTTCTTTCCATCTAAACCTTTATAATTTTCAGCAAAGTTATTTAAATACCTTTCTTTATCTTCATCAGTTTCTAATGCTTTATAACCATCCAAAACATTATTAAAATTTATTTGACTGGCCTGGTCCTGTTCCGAAGGTAAATTATTTGCTGGTAAAGTTTGACCACCAACTTTAATTTCTCCAGTAGCAAGATCAATTGTAGCATTAATGCTACCTTTATTTCCCGATAAGTTTACTGACAGTTCCCCACCAAGTTGACTTACTAAGTCTTCTGTATCATTTCCAAAGATTGAAGTGATCCAGTCTTTTACTTGATTTGGATTTTCTGATAACCATTCTAAAAAACCTTCTCCGTCTCCTGTTTCGTTTTCACCTAGCGAACTAAAGTAACTATTGATTGTTCCTTGTCCTAAGAAACGTAAGTAACTTCTTACTGCAGCATCGGATGTTCCTGCTTTACCATCATCTGTTTTTAAGTAATTTATTAAATCATCTTTAGCAATATCAACAAAGTCTAATGTTATGTAGTTGCCTAATGAGTCTGTTGCATAAGTACCATCTGAATTTTTAACTAAGAATTTAGAAGGGCTATCCTCAATAGCAGCCATGGCAGCATCAAAACGTGCACCCATAATTTGTTGCATTTCTAATGTTGTTTGTGAAAAGGTACGAATGTCAGCTTCTGATAATCCTTGACGACCATAAAACATTTCAACTGTATCTATAATACGTTGTGCATTAGCATCATCTGGATTTGCATTTTTTGCTGCAATAGCAGCTTGGTATTGATTAAACATATCACGAGTTTCAGGTGCTACATAATAACCAAACATTTGAGCTTCTGTTAAAGCTTTTTGATATGCTTCGTTATAATATTGCAAAGCCAATTGCTCTTTACCAAGATCATATGCTAAACGCGCAGCTTCTAATTGACTTTCAAGTCCATACTTTTGTAACTCTTGAGCTCCATAAAGTTGTGATTGAATAGTTGTTTTAAGATATTCACCTTTTTGTGCTTGGTCTAACATATATCCGCCAGTCCATCCAGCTTTTTCTGCCGATTGATCGCGCATATATTCACCCAAAGATAATTGGGTTTGCATTTGTTGACCTTGTGTTTGTAATTCTGTTGCACCACGGACAGCTGTTTGTTCTACTTGACCAACGTTTTGATTGAACTGTTTGCCGGCCATAGACTCGGCTTTTTCTTCAAACGTTGTTTGTAAAGGAACTTGTTCCTTATAATACTGTCCAAGATTACCTAACGGTAAGTCAGTGGGTGATGGCATTTCAGTAACAGTTTGACCTGTTTTAGTTAAGCCTAAAACCTTTTGTTCTTCATTCATTTTTATTGTCCTCCTAAGGCAGCTAACATTTCAGGGCTAACTTGTGGAGCTTCTTTTTGAGGTGCTCCTTCTTGTCCTTGAATCATTGCGCTTTCTTCGGGTAATCCCATAGCCATTGCTTCATTAGGTGGAACTTGAGCTCGTTGAGGGGACATTAATTCTTTTATTTTATTACGCCCACTTTCAGATAAACCTTGGATTTTACCGTCAATCATTTGTTCGGGCGTTTGTTCTGTAAAGTCTTTAGTAGCTGGATCATACCCTTGTTTAATAGCGTCTTCAATACTCATACGTCCACGTGGTGTGTTTAACATAAACTTTTCTGGGTTTTGTTTAATGTCAAAAAGTAAACGTTCAGCATATTTGCCTAGCTTGTTTTTAATTTTACCAGTTTGAAGCATTGCTTCATCAGGTATTTCTTTAAATAAAGGCTCGTCGTTTTCTTCTTTTTTCTTTTGTTCTTGCTCTTTTTTGTCTAAAGAAATCATACCTTCTTTGTTTTCACCAGCTTTAACTAACAAGTTTAAAAGTTTAGGATTAATTTCACTCTCTGATTTTTCTTCTTCTTGAATCATTTCTTCTTCATTCATATTAGATCTCCTTTAATACGATCTGTTTATATCGATCTACATACCCATCTTTGTGAGCTTGGTTGACTAAAATCCTATGAGCTTTTTTACGTTCGTTGTATTCACCTGTTTTGATTAGCCTTATGGCTTGACGAATGTTAGTTTTATAAATAACTTCAGGTGATTTTGGTACATTACGTTTTTTTCTTAAGCTAATTTTTTTTAGTTTGTTAGTAATAATTGCATCTAGTTCCATAAAAATATTATAACATAAGAAAATACTTTTAGCACTTCTTGGTGGAGTAGGTGGGAGTCGAACCCACGTTTTAACCTACACCTAGTAAAGATTGTAGGTTAACTTACCCGACTACCCGTACCTATTATACTATTTATTACTATCATGTTATAATTGTTTTATGTCTAAAGATATCAAAAAAGAATTTCACCCTTTAATTTTACAGGACAAACAAGAGTTTTTAGCTTTGTTAAAAGCCGGAAAAATGAAGTATTCTAAATACAATGTACTTTCCGAACAAGAAAAAATGTTTGTTGAACTTGTTGTGTTTGGTGGGTACACAGGGGAACAAGCTGTTAAAGCTTTAGATCCAACAGTTCGCAATCCTAAGCTTATTGCTAATCGCTTAGCTTCGTCACCTGATGTAGCTGCTACATTAGAAGAGCTTTCAATGCAAAAAGATAAGAAGTTTATGACAGAGCTTTCCGAAGCAAGGGAGCTAGCTTTATCTAAATTGATTTACATTATGTCTAACACTGAAGACAACGCTCTTGCTGCTGCAGTAGCTAAAACTATTATTGATGCTTCTGGAAAAGCTGTTGCTGCTAACGCTAAAAAAGACGAAGGTGGCGTTGGTCAAGTTAAGTTTTCTATTCAAGTTGAAAATGCTTACATGGGAACTGAACCTTCTATGAAGCCCAAAGAAGAACCTGTTGTTATTACAATTGAAGATGAAGAAGCAAATAAACAAAAACAACTTGTTCAAAATGAAATTAATAATCTTAACGATCAAGTTAAAGAACAAAAAGAAAAGCTTAACAATCTTAAACAATCTAATTCTTCGTTACCTGTTAACCCAGACACAGGTATGCCGTATACGTTTTCTTATGAAAGTGTGAACGCTTATGAAGACGACGATAAATAAAGCCAAAGGCCTTCTTAAAG
>Ga0172372_10010257_pt1 | contig 12033 bp, 9 predicted proteins | sample LakKiv5m_2_FD_114544 | JGI IMG/M metagenome (GOLD analysis project Ga0172372, IMG submission 114544) | Freshwater microbial communities from Kabuno Bay, South-Kivu, Congo - kab_092012_9.5m | ecosystem: Environmental > Aquatic > Freshwater > Lake | place: Democratic Republic of the Congo...
GGGCTGCGACTCGCGCAACGAGTACATCTACAAGTTCGTCAGCGCCGCCGCCTGGGACCCGCGTGACATCGGCGGCGGCATCGCTGCCGGCGACAAGTACCTCAACGAGGGCAAGCTCTACGCGGCCAAGTTCAATGCCGACGGCCGCGGCGAGTGGATCGAACTGACGATCGCCGACCCGCGCATCGCCAACCACGCCGCGTACAAGTTTGCGCACCAGGGCGACCTCTTCGTCAACGCCCGCCACGCGGCCGACGCCGTGGGCGCGACCAAGATGGACCGCCCGGAGTGGGGCGCGGTCAACCCACGCAACGGCGAGGTCTACTTCACGCTGACCAACAACAGTGCGGCCAATCGCACGCCGGGCAAGGTGGACGCCGCCAACCCGCGCGCCTACATGGACGTCGACGGCCGCAAAGGCTCGGGCAACCCCAACGGCCACATCATCCGCTTCCGCGAGGACGGCGGGCAGTCGGCCGCCGCCGGCTTCACCTGGGACATCTTCCTGTTCGGCGCCGAGGAGGACGCGGGTGACGCCAACCTGTCCGGGCTGAGCGCGAAGAACGCCTTCTCCTCGCCGGACGGCCTGTGGTTCAGCCGGGCCACCGGCATCTGCTGGATCCAGACCGACGACGGCGCAATGAAGGACGAGTCGGGCTGCATGATGCTGGCGGCCATCCCCGGCCACGTCGGCGACGGCGGCAAGGTCACGGTGAAGAACCGCATGATGGTCAACGGCGCCGAGCAGACCGGCACGCAGGAGACCTTCGTCGGGGCGACGCTGGGCGACGCCAAGCTGCGCCGCTTCCTCGTGGCGCCCCCGGGTGCCGAGGTGACGGGCGTGACCGAGTCGCCGGACGGCCGCACGCTGTTCGTCAACATCCAGCACCCGGGCGAGAACACCAAGGCCGGCGGCACACCGGAGAGCGTCTGGCCGGGCAACAAGGGCTACGGCCGCCCCGGCCGTCCGCGCTCGGCGACCATCGTGATCACGCGCGACGACGGCGGGATCATCGGGGTCTGACGACCGCCGCGGCCCGGGCCTCGGCCCGGCTGGCCGGTCCGGGTCCGATGGCGAGTCCGAGAGGCTGACTCGGCGATACGATCCCACACGGCCCCAGGCGCGACGCCTGGGGCCGTTGTCCTTTTCGATCGCTTTCTCGCTGAGCAGGATCCCGGATGTCCACGACCGTCGAATACGCCCCCATCGGCCTGGTGGGGGTGCTGACCCCGCAGGCCAACACCACCGTCGAGCCGGAACTGCAGTGCCTGTGCCCACCGGGCGTGGGCCTGCTGGCGGCGCGGATGTGCAGCACCGCGCCCGATCTCGAAGCCCGGCTGCGCGACTACTACCGCGAGCCGCAACGCTGGACGGCGCAGTTCGCCAACGCCCCGCTGGGCGTGGTGGCGAGCGCCTGCACCGGCTCGTCCTACCTGATCGGCGCGCACGCCGAGGACGTGCTGTTCGACGCGTGGTCCCGAGACCTGGGGGTGCCGGTGACGAACTCGGCGCTGGCCGTGGTGGCGGCGATGCGGGCCCTGGGGGTGACACGCCTGTCGCTCGTCTCGCCCTACCCCGCCTGGCTGACCGACGCCAGCCAGGCCTACTGGCGCAGCCGTGGGCTGGAGATCGCGCGCGTGCAGCGGCTGGCCACGGACGCGAGCCGCTTCCATCCGATCTATGCGCTGGGCAGCGCCGCCGCGCGCGAAGGCATCGCCAGCCTGGGGGCCGACACCGCGCAGGCCGTGCTGCTGCTGGGCACCGGCACCCCCACCCTGGGCGCCATCGCCACACCGCCGGACAACGCCGCCGGTGTGCCGGTGGTCTCGTGCAACCTGGCGCTGTGGTGGCATGCCCTGGAACTGCTGCAAGGCCACGCCGCCGCGCCACGGGCCCACACCCTGCATGCGCTGCTGGCCGAGCCGCGCTGGCGCAGGCGGCTGGGGGAGATCGTGCCAGAGTCGTCGCGTTGATGAACCCGTCACCATCCGCGCGTGGGGCCCCGGCACCGGTTGGCCGTCAAGGCGTCTAGACCCGGAGATCCGGGGCGTTGCAGGCGTTCGAGCGACTGCAACGCCTCCCCGAAGCACGGCGGAATGCTTTCGACAGCCGCGCGGAAGCGGCTCAGCGCGCCTTCGCCAGCACGTCCTCGATCAGGGCCTGCGTGGCCAGGGCCTCCTCGCCGGTGACGCCCGGGTCACGGCCCTGCTCGATCGCGTCGAGGAAGTCGGCGATGACAGCGCGGTGCGCGTCGTGCGGGAAGTCCATGATGTTGGCGCCGCTGCCGCCGGGGCCCTCGGCTTCGACGGTCTCCTCGCGGCCGTCGTGCCAGCGCACCTGCAGGCGGCCGGCGGCGAGCACGGCGGTGCCGCGGGCGCCGGCGATCTCGATCACTTCCGGGCTGCCCGGGTACATGGCCGTGGTGGCGACCATGAGGCCGGGCGCGCCATGGGCCAGGCGCAGCAGCGCGGCGGCGTAGTCCTCGGTCTCCATGCGGTGCACCGCCGTGGTCGTCGCCTGCGCCGCCTCCACCGCGCTCACGCCGACGAGCGAGCGGAAGAGGTCCAGGGCGTGGATGGCCTGGGTCAGCAGCACGCCGCCGCCGTCACGGGCGCGTGTGCCACGGCCGGGCTGGTCGTAGTAGCCCTGCTGCGGGCGCCACCAGGGCACGCGCACGAGCGCGAACTGCACTGACCCGAGCGCACCGGAGTCCAGCAGCGCGCGCAAGCGCAGCGAGCCCGGACGGAAGCGGTGCTGCAGCACGACACCGAAGCGCCGCCCGCTCGCCCGCGCGGCCGCCACCAGCGCCTGCGCCCGCGGCAGCGAGACCTCGAGCGGCTTTTCCACCAGCACGTGCTTGCCGGCGGCCAGGCAACGCCCGGCGATCTCGGCGTGCGTGGCCGGCGGCGTGACGACGATCACGGCCTGGACCCGCGGGTCGTCGAGCACGGCCTGCAGGTCGGCGCTGGCGCGCACCTGGCCGGCCAGCGCGCCGACGTCGGCGCGCTCGGGATGGCGGCACACGGCGTGCCGCACCTGCACGCGCGCGGCCAGGTCGACCAGGCTCTTGACGTGGGGCTGTGAGCCCGGGCCCAGGCCCACGAGGGCGATGCCAATGCGTTCCATCCGCGGGTTCTCCAGGTGTCTTGCTCAGGGGTGGGGCCACGACGTCGTCAGCGCATCAGCCTCGAGTGGCGGCCGTGGTCGGGCACAGGTCTCGCAGCGACCGGGTCCAAGGCGATGTGGGGCTGCAGGCCGCCGAGCTTGCGCAGGGCGCTTGAACACCCCGCGGGCACGGGGCTCCGGAAGGCACGATTAGACTGTTTTGCATGCAGCCGTACCAGAAGTTGCCATTGACGGCCTTGAAGACCTTCGAGTCGGCCGCCAGGCTGCTCAGCTTCAAGGCTGCAGCCGAGGAATTGTGCGTCACGCCACAGAGCGTCAGTGGCCAGATCCGGCGCCTGGAAGCCGAGTGGGGCTGCCTGCTGTTCACGCGCAAGACGCGCCAGATCGTCCTGACCGATGCCGGGAGATCGCTGGCCCGGGTGGTGCAACGTGCGCTGAAGGACATCCGCAAGGAGGTCGATGTCTTCATCCTGCAGAAGCGCAAGACGGTGACGCTGGCGGTGGGGCCGATCTTCGGTGCGCGCTGGCTGCTGCCGCGCATGGGACATTTCCAGCAGACGCATCCCCACATCGATCTGGTGTTGCATCACAGTCCGCGCATCACCAGCGCCGAGCAGATGGAAACCATGGTGATGATCGATTGGGGGAACGGCGACTGGGTGGGGCTCGACGCGACCCGCTTGTTCGAAGTCACGTTCAAGCCCACGCTCAGTCCCGCCTTGCTGCAGCGCCTGGGTGGACTGGCAAAACCGTCCGACCTTGCCCGGTATCCGATCATCCACAAGTGGGACCGGGAGGAGTGGACGTCGTGGCTCAGCCTGTTCGGACTGGGCGACCTGCGGTTCGCGCAGGAGGTCACCATGCGCGACTCCAACATCGTGCTGCAGGCAGGACTGGACGGGCACAGCGTGTTCATGGGCATCTTTCCGCTGATACGCAGCGAGGTCGAGGCCGGCCGCCTGGTGTGCCCGTTCGAGACGGCCTACCATCCGTCGCGCGCTTACCACCTGCTCACTCGGCCGGGTGCCCGGGAGCTGCCGGAAATCCATGCTGTGTGCGAATGGATCGAGGCGCAGGCGCGGCTGACGAGCTGAAGACCCGTCAAGCGCGCCTCACTTGAGGCCGGTAGAGGCGATACCGGTGGTGATGTGCTTCTGCAGGAAGGTGAAGATCACCACGACCGGCGCCAGCGTCAACACCGTCATGGCCAGCAGGTAATGCCACTGGGTGTCGAGTTCCCCCTGGAAACTGGCCAGCCCCAACTGCAGCGTGAAGACCTCTTCGCGGTTCAAGACGATCAAGGGCCACAGGAAGTCGTTCCAGCGCCACATCACCGAGAAGATGCCCAGCACGGCCAGGGCGGGAATGGCCAGCGGCATGACGATGCGCCAATAGATGCGCCACTCCGATGCGCCATCCATGCGCGCGGCGTCGATGAGTTCGTCCGGGATCGTCAGCATGTACTGCCGCAGCAGGAACACGCCGGTCGGCGAGGCCACCGGCGGGAGGATCACGCCCCACAGGGAGTTCGTCAGGCCCAGGGACGTGATGACCAGAAACGAGGGGATCAGGATGACGGAAACCGGGACCATCAAGGTCGACAGGATCAGCACGAAGATGGCGTCGCGGCCCCGGAAGCTGTACTTGGACAGCGCAAACGCGCACATCGAGTTGACCAGCAGGGTCAGCACGGTGGCGATGACGGTGACCAGCACGCTGTTGGTCAGGTAACGGTCGAAACGCAGGCGCTGCAGGGGCTCGATGTAGTTCTCCCATGCCAGTCTGATTTCCCGCACCGGCCGGGCTTCGTCGATCCTGGCGCGGACCGGTTCGGCGTCCGGCGCATTCGGGTCGATGAACAAACCCATGAGCCCCACGCGACGGGACAGCGCCAGTTCCTGCGAGGTGCCGTCGGACCGGGGCACGAGGTACACGGGCAAGGGCTTGCCCCCCTCGGCCACCCGGACCTCCTTCTGGCCCGTCGGCAGGAAGGACGGGGGAAACTCCTGCAGGGCGGTCTTGGTCTTCAGCGAGGAGGCCGCCAACCACAAGGCGGGGCCGAGCATCAGCACCACACCGGCCAGCAGGAATCCGTAGCTGAGCCAGTCGGTCAGCCCGATCCGGCCCTTGAGGCGGGTCCGGGTCAGCGCGTGCAGGAGCTTCACCGTTGCTTCCCGTGATAGGACACGCGCAGCTGCAGCAAGGTCAGCACCATCAGCACCACGGCCACCAGCAGCGACGCTGCCGCCGCCAGCCCCAACAGGTGCACCTGGTTCGCGAACGCGGTCTCGTAGATGTACTGCACGATGTACTGGGTGGCAGTCCCGGGCCCGCCGCCCGTGAGGATGAAGACCTCCTCGAAGGCCTGCACGCCGCGGATCAGGCTCAGGATCAGCACCACCAGCAGCGTGGGCATCAGCAGCGGCATCGTGATGCGCCAGAAGATGCGTCTGCGCGATGTGCCGTCCATCTGCGCGGATTCATAGAGTTCCGCAGGGATGGACTGCAGACCCGCCAGCAGGATGAGGGTGTAGAAGCCCATGTGGGACCACACCGACACGAACACGGTCCAGAAGAAGGCCCAGGACGCGTCATGCAGAAATGCGACGCGCTCGCCACCGAACCACAGGAGGGCAGCATTGAGGATGCCGTCGGGCTGGAGCGTCCATTTCCAGATCAGGGCCACGACCACCGGCGACAGCAGCACCGGGAAGAAGAAGACCGCCCGGAAGAAGCCGCGGCCCCGGATCTTTGCGTTGAGCAGCAGTGCGGCGATCATGGACAGCAGCACCATCGAGCCGACCTGCAGGATCACGAACAGCGTCGAGTTGTGCACCGCACGCCAGAACCGGTCCTGCTGGCAGGAGTTGACATCCAGGTAGCTGTCGCAGTCGAGCAGCGCGCGGAAGTTGTCGAAGCCGACCCAGTGGCGATCCTGGACCATCAGCCGATCCGAGCCGGTGACGCCGTACCAGACGTTCAGGACCATCGGCAAGGCGACGAACAGCGCGAAGAAGACCAGGTTCGGGGCGACAAACACGTAGGCCATGCCCTTGATGCCCAGGCGTCTTTGCAGCGCCGCGAAAGGCGGTTCGAGCATGCGCATCGCCAGCGAGTACGCGCGCTCGAACCAGGGCTCGGACGGGCACTCGGGAGCGGAAGATGCGGGTCGGTTCATCGCAGGCACAGGGAGTGACATGCAGGTCCTGCCGGTCCGGCAGCCTGCTCCGACATCGTCACCGACGGTGTGTGCGGAGCAAGCGCTCGGGGGCGGTGCTCAGGCCGCTGGCGGCGGCCTGACGTCAGCGACGGCTCAGGGGAGCTTGATGCCCTTGGCGGCAAAACCATCGACGATGTCGGACTGCATCCTCGTGTACGACTCGGTGAGCGTCATCTCGTTGTTGATGGCCTGGTTGATCCGCGAGATCATGGCGTTGAACATGATGCGGTTGTGCTCGTAGCCCTGCATCCTGAAGGCGATGGGCGACGTCGTGGCGACCTGTGTGACGGCCACCGCCAGGGACTTCTTCACGTTGACATCGTCGGTCTGGTAGGGGATCCCCTTCTTTGCCAGACCCGCGTGCGCCGGCAGGAACAGCGTGCGGGCGTGGTACTCCTGATAAACCGGCTCGGATGCGAAGTACTCCAGCACGCGTGCCACCTCGCGCGGATGCCGGGTGGTCTTGATGGGTACCAACGCCGCACCTCCGGGCATGCCGGTGCAGGCCGCAGGCCCGCAGGGGCTGGGCACCGCTTGCCAGTTGAAGGTCTTGCCGATGGTCTTGGTGAATTGCGGCAGTTGCCAGGTCCCGCTCATGTAGAGCACCACCTGCGCGTTGGCGAACTCGTCGTTGGCCCCCCGGTAGGTCGTGCCGCCCACCGAACCCCACAGGGCCTTGGACATGGTGCCGTTGCCATGCCAGTCGTGGATCTGCTTCATGGCCGACTTGAAACCGTCGTCCAGCAAGGCGGGCTTGTCACCGTTGAGCATCTTGCCGCCCATGGAGATCACCATGCCGGACATGCGATGGCCGGAGCGGTCGAAGGCGATCGGGTATGGCGCCTTGACCTTCTCGGCCACGGCCTTGCTGGCCTTGGCCCAGTCGTCCCAGGTGGCCTTCGGTCCGGGCAGGGGGATGCCGGCCTGCTCGAACAGCGTCGCATTGACGAACGGGATGGTCAGCGCGAGCTGGCTCATGACGCCATAGATGCCGTCCTTGTTGCCATTGCCGGGGCGGAACCACGGCAGGGTGGACGCGAAGTTCTCGTCGAAATACGCCGGGTTCTTCAGGTGCGGGCGGACGTCAAGGTAATGGCGCGACAAGCCCCCCAGATCGGTCACGCGGGCCAGATCGGGGCCTTGCCCACTGTCCAGCAGGGCGGGGAGTTGCTCGGCGACGGTCTTGTAGGGCACCCGGTCGAGGACGACCTTGATGTCGGTGTTCTGCTTCTCGAACCGATCGAGCAGGTCGCGCAACACTTCGCCTTCGTTACCGTCTGAATACCACATGATGCGCAGCTGCACGGGCTGCGCCGTCTGGGCATGGGCCTGCCCGATGCCGGCCGTGGACACGATGGGGAGGATGCCTGCTGCTGCCAGCGCGGCCGCGGCTACCTTGAGTCGGAAGATCATGATGTCTGCTCCTGGTGTGTTGTGTGGATACCCCGCGCGATTGCGGCGACGGGCTGTCCTGTCGAGGCGGTGACGATGGGCGATCGGTGTTCAAGGGGTCGACATGAGGGCCTCCTCGGATCCGGTGGTCTCGAACAAGTGCACCGTGCCGTCGATCGGCCGCACACGCACGGTCTGACCCGGTGCAATCCCCGTCTGGCCGCTGAGCGCCTGCGTCAGTTGCGCGCCAGATGGCAGACGGCCGTGCACGAAGCTGGTGTTGCCCAACTGTTCGACCACGTCAACCTGCAGCGGCCAATCACCATCGGCGCCCGGCACGAGGTGTTCGGGTCGGATGCCCACCGTCACGGGCGTCGCTTGCGCGAGGCGGTCCTGGGACAGGTTCAGCGCCAGCGGGGCCAGCCCCTCGCAGTGGACCTGCAGGCGCCCGGCCTGACCCACCCCCACCATCGCCGGGATGAAGTTCATCCGCGGCGATCCGATGAAGCCGGCGACGAAGCGGTTGGCAGGCGCGTTGTACAAGTCCAGCGGCTTGCCCACCTGCTCGATGCGGCCTTCGCGCAACACGATGATCTTGTCGGCCATCGTCATGGCCTCGACCTGATCATGGGTGACGTACACCATGGTGGCGCGCAGGTCCTTGTGCAGCTTGGAAAGCTCGATGCGCATCTGCACCCGCAACTCCGCATCCAGGTTCGACAGCGGCTCGTCGAACAGGAAGATCTTCGGCTGGCGCGTGATGGCGCGCCCGATGGCCACGCGCTGGCGCTGCCCCCCCGAAAGCTGCCGCGGCTTGCGCGCGAGCAGCGCTGACAGCTGCAACTGCTCGGCCGCCTGGTGCACCCGCTGGCGGATCTGGGCAGCGGGCATCGACGTGTTCTCCAGGCCGAACGCGAGGTTCTGGAACACCGTCATGTGCGGGTACAGGGCGTAGTTCTGGAACACCATGGCCAGGCCCCGCTGGGCCGCCGACGCATGGGTGACCGTCTGGCCGTCGATGACGACGTCGCCCGACGTCACCTCGTCGAGGCCGGCGATGAGCCGGAGCAGGGTCGACTTGCCGCAGCCCGACGGGCCGACGAGCACGGCGAACTCGCCATCCCGGACATCGAGATCGATGCCATGCAGCGTGCGCACCTGCCCGAACGACTTACGGACCGCGCGAAGGCTGAGATCGGCCATGTCGATCAGCTGCCGGGGCGCCCGGCGGAACCCGGTGCTGGAACGCCATTGGCCATCGCCTGCGCAGCCAGCGACAACTCACAGACCTTGAAGCAATGCTGCTGCGCCATTGCCGTCTGCGTGCGGTGGAAGATGTCGTCGCGCAGGTCGGTGTAGTAGGTCAGCGGCTCGGCCGCGCAATCGATGTGGCGCGAGCCGGTGCGGTCGGTCAGGAACAGGTGATCTGCGCCGGGCCGACCGGCCACGTCGATGTACTTGCGCAGCTCGATCGTGCCGTCGGTGCCGACGATGGTCAGTCGGCCATCCCCCCACGTGGCCAGGCCATCGGGCGTGAACCAGTCCACGCGGAAGTAGCCTGACGCGGTCTCACTTTGCAGCACCACCTCGCCAAGGTCCTCGAGTCCCGGGTCGCCCGGGTGCGCGCGGTTGTAGGTGCTGGCGCTGACGACGCGCGCATCCTGCGCGCCGGTGAAGTGCAGGAACTGGTCGAACTGGTGCGAGCCGATGTCCACCAGGATCCCGCCGTAGGCCGCCTTGTCGAAGAACCACGACGGACGCGATGCCCGGTTCAAGCGATGGGGCCCGAGCCCGCAGGTGTGGATCACCCGACCGATGGCACCTGCCCGGATGAGTGCGGTGGCGCGCATGGCGGCGCGCACCTCGAAGCGCTCGGTGAAGTCGACCGAGAAGATGCGACCGGTTTCCTCCTGGGCGGTGCGCACCGCCGCAAGCTGCTCGAACGTCGTCAGCCCGGGCTTGTCCATCATCACGTCCTTGCCGTGGCGCATCGCCTCGATGGCCAGATCGGCGCGGGTGTTCGGCACGGCGGCACATGCGACGAGCTGGATCGACGGGTCTTCCAGGAGGCGCGCGCGGTCGCGCACCCGCGGGATCTGCGGAAAGCGCTCGATGAAGCCGGCCAGCGGCTGCGAATCGTCATGTGACCAGAAGCCGGCGCAGCGCGCGCCGATGTCGAGCAGGCTTTTCACCTGGTCGTAGATGTGGCGGTGGTCCAGGCCGATGGCCGCGAAGACCAGTGGTGGGGTGTCGGTCACGTGGTGCGCTTTCAGCGGCTGGTCTGCATCGCCGCCAGACGCGGCTCGGCGCGCTGCAGCAGCAGCGGGGGCAGGTCGTTCAGGATCTGGGGGATCTCCTCGGCCAGGCTGTCGGCGATGCGCTGGTAGCTCGCACGCATGCCGCCGGCCAGATGGGACGAGAAGATGATCGACGCGCGCTCGCGCATCGGGCTGGACTTGTCCACCGGCTCCTGCGGGAACACGTCGACAGCGGCCCGGAAGCGCCCTTGCTCGGCCAAGTCCAGGAAGGCGTCGAAATCCACGATCTCGGCACGGCTGGCCAACACCACGCAGGCGTCCGGCCGGATCGTCTCGAGCAGGGCGCGCGACAGGAAGCCGCCGTTTTCGGTATGCACCCCGGCCAGCAGGAACAGGTACCGGGACTGCTGCAGCACCTCCTCGAGCGGCGCCGCGGTGTAACCCTCGCGGGCCAGATAGCCTCTGGACAACCAGGGGTCGTAGATGCGGATCGGACAGGAAAACGGCGCGAGCAGCGGGCCCAGGGCGCGCCCGAGATTGCCGTAGCCGATGAACCCCACCGGCGCGTCGTAAAGGCTGAGCGCCTGGGCGTTGCCGGCAATGCCGTAGCGCTCCATGCCCTTGCGGAACAACTGGTCGTTCTTGACGATGCCCCGGCCCAGGCTGATCGCCATGCCCAGGCACATCTCTGCCACCGCGGGCGCCATGACCGGCGCAATGCTCAACACGTGGATGCCCAGTCGCTGGGCCTCGCGGTAATCGATGTTGGGCTCCCAGTTCCCCTTCACGTTGATGATGGCCTTGAGGTTGCGGGCCCGGTTCAGACGGCCCGCGTCCATCGGGGTCTGGCCCACGATGATCGACACCTGATCCAGATGGGCCTCGACCATGGCGTCGGGCATCCTGGCACCGTAGTGTTCGACCAGACGGACACGACCACGCAGGGCGTGCTCGGTGTCGGGCGTGAAGATCATGTCCTTCGAGCGCGGGAACGCGTCGACCAGCACAAGCGGGAGTGGGTTCATGCGAGCGCCCCAACGCGGACCGCCGTGGGGCCGGCGGGAAAGTCGGGAGGCCGTCGCCAGCCGGATGGCAGGAGGATCATGTGGCGCGTGGATCGATGGGTTGATGAACCGAACTGATTCTTCGTTCGCGCCTGCGCTGCCACAAGACGGATTTATCGGCCCATGCACAAAAAAAAGATTGCGCATGCGGCGGTGTGACACCTCTGCGCCGCCGTCCGCGACACCATGCTGAACAGATCGGCGCCGGTGACGGCCGTGGTCGGCGTCGGGGTGCACCGACAGGCGTGACGACGGGGCGTGGTCAGCCCGGCGCACCGTCACACATCTGACACGATGCCGCCGCATGATTCGACCGTTCTGGAAATCTCCAAGAGATCTGCCAGTGGCCACAGGACGTCTCTGCAGCGAGGACACTTCACCATGAGAGTAGGCATCAACGGCATGGGGCGCATCGGGCGCCTGGCGCTGCGCGCGGCCTTCGGCGCGGCCGAGCGGCCGGTCGACGACCCGCGGGCCGGCAACCGGCTCGAGGTCGTGCACGTCAACGAGATCAAGGGCGGCAGCGCCGCCACCGCGCACCTGCTGGCCTTCGACAGCGTGCAGGGCCGCTGGCGCGAGGACATCGCCGCCGAGGGCGAGGCGGTGCTGCGCATCGGCCAGCGCCGCCTGGGCTTCAGCGCCCACGCCGCGCCGCAGGCCATCCCCTGGGGTGAGCTGGGGGTGGACCTGGTGCTGGAGTGCACCGGCAAGTTCCTCACGCCCGAGACGCTGCAGGGCCACCTGGACCGCGGCGCAAAGCGCGTCATCGTGGCTGCGCCGGTGAAGACCGGGGACGTGCTGAACATCGTCGTCGGCGTCAACGACGGCCTGTACGAGCCGGCGCGCCACCGCATCGTCACCGCTGCGTCGTGCACGACGAACTGCCTCGCGCCGGTGGTCAAGGTGGTGCACGAGGCGCTGGGCATCCGCCACGGCCAGATCACGATCATCCACGACCCGACCAACACCAAC
>Ga0172372_10010258_pt1 | contig 12032 bp, 11 predicted proteins | sample LakKiv5m_2_FD_114544 | JGI IMG/M metagenome (GOLD analysis project Ga0172372, IMG submission 114544) | Freshwater microbial communities from Kabuno Bay, South-Kivu, Congo - kab_092012_9.5m | ecosystem: Environmental > Aquatic > Freshwater > Lake | place: Democratic Republic of the Congo...
ACCATATTTGGCCAGGTTGACACCCGCGAAGATCACACCGACCGCGCAGGCCAGAAAGACGCTTACCGCTACGCCTAGAGTTTCCATGAGAGTCCTTAATAGTTATTAGTGAATGGCCGCCGAATGGCGCAGCGCCCGCGGTGAATCTATCTCAGGGCCGATGGAACTTCAAGTGCGACTTGCCCTGAAATAATTTGCATAAATTATTTGTTACAAAGATATTTTTCCAACGGCCCCGGCCGGTTTGAATTACGGAATTACGGTGACAGTTTACTTAATTTCCTTCGGGAATTAAGTAAACTGTCACCGTAATTCCGTAATTCAGTGTGTTGGGTATCTCGCCCAGGTAACGACCTCGTCAAGCAAAGTGCGCGCTTTTTGGTTTGACAATAATAAAATTTGTTTTTAGTAATGTCAGAGGTATCGGCCCCGCCTTCTTGCAAAAGCCTTCCGCAAAGCCCGAGCTGGATTTCCTGCGGTCCTTGTCACGGGACCTAGACAATCCGGCAAAACGACGTTTCTCAGGCACGAGGCCGGAAAACGGGTCGATTACATCAGTTTCGACGATCCTCTCGAGCGCGACTTCGCCGTCGTTGATCCCGCTGGTTTTCTTGGCCGGTTCACCGATCGCCCAGTCATTCTCGATGAGATCCAGTACGTGCCAGGGCTACTGTCTCATCTGAAGATGCGCATTGACAAGGAGCCCGGCCGATGCGGTCGATGGCTCTTGACTGGATCGCAGCAATTCGGACTAATGCGTGATGTCAGTGAGTCACTCGCTGGCCGGGTGGCGATTTTGGAATTGCCGCCATTCTCACAATCGGAGTTCCCTCGGCCTCATCCGGAGGATGTTCTCTTTAACATCCTCGCCATCCTGGGGCTCTCCGCACTCATTATTCCGCTGTCTGTGCATACCCAGGTCATTCGACAAGAGCTACCCGTGATGATCGGCGCGGGCGTGCTGCTTCTGGTACTCGGCCAGGATGGTCAGATCGGCGTGATCGATGCGTCACTGTTAAGCCTATGCCTGATCGTCTATACGGTGTTTCTGGTCGTGCAGTCACGACGTGAAGAGAAAGCTGCTAAGCAGTCCGATCCGCCATCAGAAGAAGGCAGCGTCTCGCCGCCGGCCTTGTGGCTTTCCGTGGGCCTGGTGCTGGTGGGACTCGCCCTGCTTGTCTTCGGTTCTGGCTGGCTGGTGGAGGCGAGCATTGCCTTTGCCAAGGCCTTGGGCGTTAGCGACCTGGACATCGGGCTCACCATGGTGGCGGCAGGTACCTCTATGCCCGAGCTTGCTGCCTCGATCGCGGCGGCCCTTAAGGGCGAACGGGACATGGCCGTTGGTAACGTAATCGGAAGCTGCACCTTTAATATTTTCGGGTGCCTGGGAGTTGCAGGGCTGGTCTCTGCCGGCGGGCTTACCCTGGCGCCGGCGGCAATGACATTTGACCTCTGGGTGATGCTGGCAACCTTCGTAGCCTGCCTACCTGCCTTTATCTCCGGAAGAGAGATTGCCCGTTGGGAGGGCGCGGTGTTCTTTGCCTACTATGTCTTTTATGTGGCCTATCTCATTTTGCATGCGCAGTCACATTCTGCGCTGGGAATATTTTCGGATGCCTTGATGGGATTTGTTCTGCCCCTCACGGTGATCACGCTGGTGGTGACCATGCTTAGGCCAAACAAGACCTAAACCAAGAAGCGGTCGACGCGCAAGAAATTTTGTCTGCCACCGCGCATTAGACCGGGCACAAACGGGCACGGGCGACTTCCATAGGGTCCTGCTTGCCACGAATCGGCTTCCAGGGGGTGGTCTCGCCCCCGGCCTCGCCCAGGCTTGACCTGCCCGTTCCGCGTTTGCCAGTAAACAAGGCATAGGCCACCGTGCGCGCACGCTTTCCCAGACAGTCAATCTCCTCCACATGCCGCCGGGACATGTGACCGAGCAGGTCAGGGTTTAAAAAGTCGTGAATCACGAGAAACTTTCGGCCCTTTTCGGTTACCTGAACGGTGGCAAGATCCACGTAGGCAACCTTATACCGGTTACGCTCAAGAATTAGGTAGGCAGCCTCCGTGCCTAAGGGCGCCAGGAAAAGGCCAACAAAGAGAAGGGTTGCGAGGCGTAATCGGGTCAGCATTTCAGGGCAATCGGGTAACTTTCCATAATTTTGCATCGACAGTTGTACGCAGATATTGAGTCGTAAGCAGTTATTATTGGGCGATGGTAATCAAACCAAGAAGCCTGGAAGAGATTGCCGCGGAACAAGAGTCTGCCGTTCCCGTCGTGCCCGGCGCGCCCGCGGCGGCCACCTCTGGCCCAGTAGCATCTCAGCCCGATCTTCCCCCCATCCCGCCGCAGGCGCTTCCACCGGGTGCGACCAAAAAGCCAAGGGCATCCCAGTCTGCCCGGGGCGCCGACTGGTTTGAGCCTCCCGAGGCAGACAACGAAGGGTCTAAAACCGCGGCTAGTACGAGCGGCCCGAGTGCTGGAGAAGACCTTTGGGACCCCTACCCTGCGCCGCCCTACGATGCCAACCCCATGGCAGGCGGTGCGCCGCTTAGCCCACCCCTGGAAGACGAGGATGCACCGCGCAGGGCAAAGGTACTCTGGGTACCGCCTGAGGAGCCCTCCGATCCGGTTACCCGCCTTCGCAACTGGGGGATAGCCTTAGGCGCAGTCTCAGCAACCGTCGCCGTCATCTGGCTGGGATTTAACCTCACGCGTCTATTGGAAACAGAGCCTGCCAAGGCAGCAATCGGCCTGTTCTCGAAGGTTGTCGCCCCGCCCCAGCCCATCAGGGTCTCGGTCACCCTCATTAATGAATGCCCCTTTCACGAGCGCGCATTCATGGCAAAGGTGATGCCAGACGGGCCAACCGCGGAATTCGCCGATGGCAAGGCCAGCCTTCAGGCACTGCCCAATCAGCGCATCAAGCTTCTCGCCAATGCCCGGTTTCCAGACTTCCACTACGACACGGGCTCGATTCCTGTAAAGCCTGAGGTCACCCTCACCGCGAACTGTGACAGCATGGAGGAGCGCGCGAAGGCGATTTCGGAAAGTCTGCGTGAGACATTTAAGAAATAATCTTTAGGAGAACTGCCATGAGCTACAGCGCCGAAATTAGCCGTACCAGTCCTACGGCGTTTTTATTCCTCATAGACCAGTCTGGGTCCATGGCAGACCCTGTAGGCCAGACCAAGATGTCGCGCGCCCAGTTTGTCAGCGACGCCTTAAACCGGGTGGTGGTCAACCTCATTGCCCGTTGCTCAAAGTCTGAGGGCGTTCGCGACTACTTTGAAATCGGTGCCATTGGCTACGGAGGGGCACAGGTAGGAAATGCCTTGAAAGGCCCCTTTGCATCAAAAATGTTTCACCCGATTTCTGACTTTGAGAAGAGTCCGATTTCGATTGAGCAAAGGCGACAGAAGGTTCCCGACGGCGCGGGCGGAGTTATCGAACAGACCATTCAGTTTCCGATCTGGTTTACGCCCCAGGCCGATGGCGGCACCCCTATGCGCAAGGCGCTCCGTATCGCTGCGGAGTCTCTAGCGGTCTGGTGCGATGAGCATGCCGAGTCTTATCCCCCCACGGTCTTGCATGTCACCGATGGCGAGCCCTCCGATGGCGACCCAGAGCCGGTGGCAGAGCAGCTGCGACAGATTGGTACTGATGATGGCGACATCCTGCTGTTCAACCTGCATAGCGGTCAGGCCAAGGGCAGTCCGCTTAAGTTTGCAGACGATGAAAACCATGTAATCGACCCTTACGGCAAGAGCTTGTTTCGCATGTCGAGCGAGCTTCCCGCTGCGGTTGCCCAGGCCGCCAGGGAAAAGGGCTATCAGGTGTCACCCCATGCCCGGGGCTTTTTTTTCAACGTCGAGCCAGTCGAGGTAGTGGAATTTTTCGATATTGGCACCCGAGCCTCTTCGCAATCCCTGATGCTGCGTTAAGTCTCTATGCGGGTAGTTCGAAGCCTCTCCTTCCCGAAGGATCCCGATTACCCCGACGCCAACGATGACTTCTTTTTCTGGACGACGGAAGGGTTTGCATGTGCCATGAGCGATGGCGCCAGCGAATCGTTTGATTCGCGTACCTGGGGAAGGCTGCTCTGTCAGGTCTTTACCCAGACCTTCTCCCAGACTCCAACACCTGCGCTTAACGACACCGCCATTCGCAGCATCGTTATACAGGCGCGCACAATGTTTCTGGGAATCGTTGCCCAGAGGAAGCTGTCCTGGTCGCAGCAGGCAGCCTTCGATAGGGGCAATTTCTCCAGTATTCTCGGTCTGGTCGATGCCGGCCCAGACGTTCTGGTCCTTGGCATTGGAGACACCGTGGCGCTTTGGAAGGATCCCCGGGGCCAGATTCAGAGTCATGTGCTGCAGACCCCGGATGAATTCAAAAAGCACCCGGTGCTTTTGTCTTCCGATGCACGCGGCGACAGTGTGGTCTTTGAACGGGAGCGCAGCCGTTGGTCGGTCAGACGACTGCCCAAAAGCGAAGTCCTGGGACAGCGGATGTTCCTCATGACCGATGCCCTGGGCTGCTATGCCCTGGAGCTTGCCATAGCGGGAGAATGGACGCAGTGTGAAAAGGCATTAAACCTCCCTGAGAACGATTTTCGCTACTGGATCACCCAGTCGCGATTGCAAGGGAAGATGCGCAAAGACGATACCACCCTGGCTATCGTAGACCTCGGATAATGGCTCTCACCCTGCCCAACCTAGAGCAGTACCTGCGCGCGCTGCAGCAGCCACCGCGTCAGGTATTCGCAGACCCCGATCTACATCAGGCAAAGATTGAGACCAACGCCCTGGGCATGCCACGGGCACGTTCGGGTAACTTCGCACTGGTGTTTAAGGCAACGGCCCATGGCAAGGCCCTGGCATTGCGCTGCTTCACGCGGGTTTCCAAAGAGATTGAACAGCGCTACAGCGCCATTGCAAAGGCAACCCATGCGGCAAACCGCACCCTGGGAAGAGAGACCTTCGTGGCCTTTGACTACGAACCCGGAGGTATGCTGGTGGAGGGCAACCGGGTGCCATTGTTAAAGATGGCCTGGGCCAAAGGCCAGACCCTGGGAGACTATCTGGCTGTTCATCACAAACATACGCTCAAACTCCGGCAGCTGCGGCTATCCCTGCGAGACCTCTGCGCAGACCTGCGCAGGCTTGAGATTGCCCATGGCGATATACAGCTCGGAAACATACTGGTGAGCCCCGAGGCCGATAGCCTCACCCTTATCGACTATGACGGTATGTTTGTTCCCCAACTCTCAAGTCTAAAGGCCTCTGAGCTTGGGCATGTGAACTTTCAGCATCCGCTGCGTAACGAAAGCTTTTTTAACCTTCGCCTCGACGACTTTGCCTTCATTGTGCTCGATCTGTCTTTGCGCCTACTGGAGGCTCTACCCGAGATCTACGACCGCACCTATAGCGATGAAGAGGGCCTGGTCTTTCGCGGAACCGACTTTGCCGACCCCCTTGCCTCACAGACGTTCGGCATGGCCGCGCGGGTTGCCAGTCTGAGCGTGCCAGTCAAACAGTTCGCCCTCATCTGCATGGCCCCCATCGATCGGGTACCGCGCGCAGAGGACTTTTATCGGGGAAATGTCCCCGTCAAAGATCTGGCTGCGGCCCGCCCTGTCAAGCCTAACAGCGCTGAGCAGGCTGTCTCCCGATCGGCCCTGCCCCCACCCCCGAAGGTCTACCTGGGATCATTTGAAGTGGTTGCCGCAGCAAGCTTCCCCAAGGTGGCACGGCTTGTTGGTCGGCGAGTCGAACTCATTGGCCAGGTGGTAGAGGTGCGCGCCGGAAAGACCCGGTTCGGATTGGAGCTTGCCTTGCGGCCTTATATCTACATCGACTTCCAGGCGCTATCCAGTGGTAATGTGGTGCGGGTGAAGATTCTGCCGGAACTCCTCGAAACCCCTGGACTCGATAGCAGGCTCTTACCGAACTATGCCTGGGTGGGGCAGTGGGTGGCAGTGACCGAGGTGGTTCAGCCGATTCAGTATCTCTCGCACCCTTCTTTCTCCCAGGGTATCGGGGAGGCGAGCCTGGTGGTCAATAGCCCCGCGCAGATCCACCGCATACCCGTGGAGGAGGCGCGTTTCCGGCTTGCCGGCAATAACCAGGCTGCCAAACAAAGGCTTAAGACGCGGGCTATCTCCACCCGGCTGCCCCGACATCGCAACCAGCAGATCCTCGCGCAGATCAAACGTTCCTAAAGGGTAGACTGGGCATGCGCGTGCATACTTCTTGGCGGACACGTAACAATCCTCTAGGCTTCGTCTCATGACCAATGTCACCCTGCTTCTCGAGATTCTCTTTATCGCCAGCATTGCTCTGGTGACCCTCTTCTTTCATATTCGGTTCGACCGGTTCAGCGTAGTCCATGGCCCCGAGGTGCTTACCACCATGGGCATTCTCGGCTGCTTTACCGGAATCACCGTGGCACTCTTCGGCTTTAACCCCAACGACATTCAGTCTAGTGTGCCTAGCCTTCTGGGGGGCATCCGTACCGCATTCTGGGCCTCGCTCGCAGGCGTCTTCGGCGCCCTCACGCTGCGATTTGCCCAGCGGTTTCGTAAGGTGCGCCAAGAGATCGAAGAAGAAGACGGCCCCGCCGGAAACGCCAGTCTCAACGATGTGGTCGTGGCCCTGCAGGGTCTGCGCCGGGCGATTACCGGCCCAGAGCCCCAGAGCCTCAGCAGCCAGATTTCTGGCGGTCGTGAAGAGGCAAGCGCCCAGTCTGAGGCCCTGATCGCCGAGTTCCGGGGCTTTGCCACCCACATGGTGGAGAACAACCAGAAGGCAATCGTTCAGGCGCTCGAATCAGTGATTCGTGACTTCAACGAAAAGCTTAGCAGTCAGTTCGGCGACAACTTCAAACAGCTCAACCTTGCGGTGGAGCGCCTCGTGGTCTGGCAGCAGCAGTACAAAGACGAGCTCGACCTGCTGCAGGCGCGCCAACGAGGGGCCGCTGGCGAACTGGCCCAGGCAGCGGCCACGCTGCAGACCATCGTGGCCAGTGCTGGACAATTCGAGAAGGTCGCCCAGGCCTTGGCCGAGCAGATCGAGTTCTTAAATAATGGCCGCGACATGCTGCTCGCCCAGCAGCGCGCCCTTGCCGATGTGCTCGGTCAGATGAGTGCGGTAACGCCTACCTTCTCGCAGAAGGCCAGTGAGATGCTCACCCAGGTGGAACAAGGCCTGGGTCAGATCCGAGACAAGATCATCGCAGTCTCTGACGAAATGGCCGGTGAGATTCTGGGTGCCAACCAAGAGCTGCGTGGGATTGTCGCCAGCACCGCAAAGACCCAGGAAGAGGAGCTCGCCCGCGTGCAGCAGGCCATGGCAAGGGCCACGGAGAACCTTGGGGTGCAGATGCAGCTCAGCCAGGCAGACTTCCGAAAGCAGATCAGCGAAGTCATCAGCCAGGCCCAGGACGAACTCAAAAAAGGCCTGCAGGACAATGCCCGTGTCATCAAAGAAGGGGTGTTAGCGCTCGATAAGGGCCTGCAAAAAGAGCTTAACGACGCCCTGGAGGCTCTGGCGGGTCAGCTTGCTGCGCTTAGCAACCGGTTTGTAGAAGACTACCTGCCCCTTACCGAGCGGCTACGCGAGGTGGTGCAGATGGCTCGGAAAATCTAAGCGCCCTCAGACGCCATAGCCCCGCAGCCCCCTTCCCAGACTCTCCCATAAGAGCACCCCCTCAGGCCCCCTGGTATGTCAGACAGCTCCGGTAACAACAGCCACTGGATTCCGCTAAGCGACCTCATGATGGGCCTGATGATGGTCTTTCTGCTGCTGGCGGCCCTCTACATGACGCGGGTTGAGCAGACCACTACCCTTATCGTCAAAGAGTATGAAATCACGCGGGAAGACCTGCACCGTGCCCTGCAGAGCGAGTTTGCCGAAAACTTTCAGGAATGGGATGCAGAGCTTCTGGGAGATATGACAATCCGATTTAAGAATCCTGAAGTTCTCTTCAGTACCGGATCCGACCAGCTCAGGCCGCTCTTTCAGAACATCCTGAAAGACTTCATTCCCCGCTATCTCGCAATTCTTACCAACGAGAAGTTCATTGATACGGTGAAAGAGGTTCGCATCGAAGGACATACCTCCACCTTCTGGTCTGCCGCGCCATCCCGGCTAGATGCCTATTTTAAGAACATGGCCCTGTCTCAGGCGCGAACGCGCTCCACATTGGAATATGTCATGCAGCTGCCCAGCGCGAGGGCTCAAGAGGCCTGGCTTATTGAGCGCCTGACCGCCAATGGCCTTTCCTCATCGCGGCCCATCTTGAGCCAGGGACAACGTATTGACGAGGCGGCCTCGCAGCGGGTGGAATTTCGAATCGTTACCAATGCGGATGAGCGGCTGGCGAAGATCGCACGGTCCATCGCAGCCCCCGCATACTGATACCGCGCGATGAAGCTCAGCAACTTTCTGGACCACCCTGGCCTCAACCAGTTGCGGCTCTCTATGGGCGCAGACAGTCTGGCAGCCCCCCCTCGTGGATGGACCCCTCGACTGCTCGACGCCGAGTCGGTGATGCGGCTCGGGCAGCCTGACCCTGCACCGCCGACCCAAGCAGGTGTCGGAGCGGGCGCGCCCTCCGCACGCCGAATGAAGACCGCGCCCAAAGTGCCTGTGCACTACAGCCGAGACCGCACGTCTTCGAAAATCCTCAATCCCATCGGCCTGCCCAAAGGCGCCCTGGCCGATGACCTTCCGGATCTGGAAGCTCAAGACCAGTCAGCTGCGCCTTCGGCCCCCACCGATCAGGTGCCAACACCGCCCCAACAGGCCATTGCCATGAGTGCGCCTGCTGCGCCACCCTCAACGCATAAGGGGCAGCCCGAAACTGCCGAACCAACCGCGAAAGCCTCGCAGCCCGCCGAGCGCCAGCAGCATGAACGTCGTCGACGCCGGAACCAAGACGCACTGAATCGACTGCGCAGCCTTCAGGGGGACTAAGCTAGGGCAGATCCAGACCCTTTGGGAACTGCCAGCACCAGACTTCGGCTTACCCTGAGGCATCGGGTCGATGCACCAAAAGAGCAACCCTCTGGCCATCAAGCACATCCATGGCCAGAGAGGCTTCTGTGGAACGCACCAAAAAGTAGATCGAGATAAGCCCAAAAAGTAGCCCCTGGCTGACCTCTTCAAAATACAGCGCGGCGCATGCCGCGATAAACAACAAGAAAAAGACGCCCCCAAAGAGCCGCTGGGTACGCTCGTACCGGGCACGAATAGGGGCAATAAAAGCCTCATAGGCCTCAAAGCTCATAGGGCTATCTGCGGTGGTCAGGTCATGCGCCAGGTTCATTCTTATCTTCCTCTTATTGGTAAAACTCCCGATAGGGATCCGCACGCGTACATGGCACTGTGATACGTTGCGCAGTTACTTACAACGATACACACAGGAGCCAGTTATGACCCTTACCCATCGTGTCCTGCGGAGGTCTTTCGCCGCCATTATCGCCTCTGCAGCGATTTTCTCACTGCCAGCGGTTCAGGCTCAGCAGCAGTTCGTCAATGTTCTTACGGGAGGCCAGGCAGGGGTCTACTACCCGCTCGGGGTAGCGCTGTCGCAGGTCTACGCCAAGGCAATCCCTAATGTCCGGTCCACGGCACAGGTGACAAAGGCCTCGGCCGAAAACCTCAACCTGCTTCAGGCAGGCCGCGGTGAACTGGCCTTCACCCTGGCCGACGCCTTATCAGACGCCTGGAATGGCGTAGAAGATGCCGGGTTCAAGACCAAGCTCGATAAGCTTCGGGGCCTGTCTGCCACGTACAACAACTACATCCAGATTGTTGCCAATGTCGACTCAGGTATCAGAACCCTTGCGGACCTCAAAGGCAAGAGGCTTTCGGTGGGCGCCGCGCGTTCGGGCACGGAACTCAATGCCCGTGCGATCTTCCGGGCAGCAGGGCTTACCTACAACGACCTCGCCAGGGTGGAATATCTGCCATTTGCCGAGTCAGTAGAGCTCATCAAGAACCGCCAGCTCGATGCCACCCTGCAGTCTGCGGGGCTTGGGGTTGCCTCCATCCGTGACCTGTCCACCGCAATCAAGATCGTGGTTATTCCTATCCCTGCCGATGTTGTGGCCAAGGTCGGTGATCCTGCCTACCAGCCTACGGTTATTCCAGCCAATACCTACACCGGGCAGACCACCGATATTCCTACGGCAGCGATCCCCAACTTCCTGGTGACCCATACGGGCGTGTCGGATGAGCTTGCCTATCAAATGACCAAGGCCCTGTATGACAACCTTGATACGATGCATGCCGCCCACAACGCCGCGAAGGCAATGCAACGGCCCAATGCCACAAAAGGAATGCCCGTACCGCTCCACCCAGGCGCTGAGCGCTACTACCGTGAAGTGGGTGTTCTAAAGTAAACCCTCGAAGAGTCCGTGGTCCCGCCCCGCTTTCCCGAAAGGAAGGCGGGGCGTTTCTCTAGGTGGGCCTCCAAGGGACAGATACGTGACCGATACCGCTCTCGGTAGTTATTTCACGCAGAACAAGACCAAGCCCATCTTCTGGGTGGCGGTTGCCTTCTGCCTCTTCCAGCTCGTCATGTCCTCGTTTCACCCGCTCTCAAGCCAGGTGATTCGCGCCTTTCATGTAGGTTTTTTGCTTCTGCTTATTTACCTGATCTATCCCGCATCGCCTCAAGAGGGCCGGCGCACTGGCCCAATTTCGTGGGTATTGGCCTGGGCAGGGTTTGGACTGAGCTTTTATCACTGGATCTACGAGGCCGACCTTACCGTGCGAGCCGGCGAACTCATCCCCGCCGACTGGGTGGTAGGAATCGTCACCATCGTATTGGTATTTGAAGCTGCCCGACGCGTCATGGGGCTTGGACTGCCGATCATCTGCGCGGTTTTCTTGGCCTACGCCATGTTTGGAGAATACCTGCCCGGCGCACTGGCCCACCGGGGCTTCGGTCTTGATCAGGTCGTGGGCACCCTGGGCTTTGGCACAGAAGGTATTTTTGGCACGCCAACCTATGTCTCTTCCACCTATATTTTTCTCTTTATTCTCTTTGGCGCTTTTCTCGAGCAAGCCGGTATGATCCGGCTATTCACCGACTTCGCTATGGGTACGGTGGGGCATACCCGTGGCGGCCCTGCAAAGGTTGCGGTGATCTCCTCCGGGCTGATGGGAACGATTAATGGGTCGGGAGTGGCCAACGTCGTCACCACCGGCCAACTCACCATTCCCCTGATGAAACAATTTGGCTATCGACCAGCCTTTGCCGGGGGCGTAGAGGCAACCTCAAGCATGGGGGGGCAGATCATGCCCCCCGTGATGGGCGCTGTGGCGTTCATCATGGCCGAGACTATTAATGTGCCGTACCTGCAGATCTGTATCGCAGCGCTCATTCCTGCCTTGCTCTATTTCACCACCGCCTTCTGGATGGTGCATCTCGAGGCCGGCCGGTGCTCGCTGCTCGGGCTTCCCAAAGACCAGTGCCCCGACCCCTTTGCCGCTATCAAGAAGCAGTGGTATCTCATCATTCCACTGGCAGGCCTGGTCGGCCTGCTTTTCTCCGGATTTACGCCCTTATTCTCGGGCAGCGTTGGCCTGGCGCTCACCATCATTCTGATATTCGGAGTCTGTGTTGCCTCAGGCCTACCGAGTCTGCCGCTACGCATGGTCTTTTGGATCCTGCTAGGCATAGGCTGCTCGGGATTTTTTGCCTACGGGGTGGGCATCTTTTTTGTTGTCATCTTCCTGCTTATTGGCCTGAGCTATGCCGTGCGCCAGGGGCAAGACACACGGTCCTTGGCCCTCAAGGCCATGGTGGAAGGGGCCCGGCATGCCCTGCCGGTAGGCATTGCCTGCGCCCTGGTAGGGGTCATCATCGGTGTCATCAACCTTACAGGGGTTGCGGCCGAAGTGGGTGGCAAGGTCATCGGCATTGGGGAGCAGAGCCTCTTTCTGGCGCTTTTTCTCACCATGATCACCTGCCTGGTGCTTGGCATGGGCATTCCCACGATCCCCAACTACATCAT
>Ga0172372_10010260_pt1 | contig 12030 bp, 9 predicted proteins | sample LakKiv5m_2_FD_114544 | JGI IMG/M metagenome (GOLD analysis project Ga0172372, IMG submission 114544) | Freshwater microbial communities from Kabuno Bay, South-Kivu, Congo - kab_092012_9.5m | ecosystem: Environmental > Aquatic > Freshwater > Lake | place: Democratic Republic of the Congo...
GATCATTTCCTCGGATGCGCCGGTCGTTGCCAATGACGATGACGCTGAGGAAGAGGCTGAAGCAGCCCTGTCCACGGTGGATAGCGATTTTGGTCGTACGACCGATCCCGTACGCATGTACATGCGTGAAATGGGTTCAGTCGAGCTACTTACTCGTGAAGGCGAAATCGAAATCGCCAAACGAATCGAGGAAGGCCTCAAGGACATGGTGATGGCTATTTCAGCCTGTCCGATGACAGTGCAGGAGATACTCAACGATGCTGATGCAATTCGCGAGGGGAAAAAGCGGGTTGATGAAGTGGTCGATGGCATTGTTGATCCCAACGCTCTGGAACCTGATCCTTCACCGCCTTCCCAGGCCGCAGACTTTGCCGATGAGGAGGAAGAAGGTGCTGCACTTAGTGCAAAGCTTGAAGAACTCAAAGGGTTGGCGCTTGAACGCTTTGACAGGATTCGTGTGAATTTTGACCAAATGCGCGCGGCATTTGATCAGCAGGCATATAAATCTGAGTTGTATAACGTAGCACAGAAATCTATTCAGGACACCCTGCTCGAAATTCGTTTCACCGCCAAAATGGTTGAACGCCTAGCAGATACCTTGCGCGGTCAGGTCGAACGGGTAAGAGCGTTTGAGCGGCAGCTTGGAAATTTATGTGTTCATCGGGTTGGTATGTCGCACAGCTATTTTGTCGCGAATTTTCCAGGTCATGAAACGAATCTGCTCTGGGCAGAGCAGCAATTGCAGCAAGAACAGGCCTGGAATGGTGTGCTTCGCCGCAATATCCCAGCAGTGCAGGATATTCAGCAAAAACTGATCGACCTACAAGCCCTGGTGCTCTTGCCTCTGGCTGATTTAAAGGCTATTCACAAGCGCATGGTTGCTGGTGAGCAAAAAGCAAGACGTGCTAAAAAAGAAATGACTGAGGCTAATCTGAGGCTTGTGATTTCGATCGCGAAAAAGTACACCAATCGGGGACTTCAATTCCTTGACTTGATCCAGGAAGGCAATATCGGATTAATGAAGGCGGTCGATAAGTTTGAATATCGCCGTGGCTATAAATTTTCCACGTATGCAACCTGGTGGATTCGCCAGGCCATCACACGCTCGATCGCCGATCAGGCTCGGACAATTCGAATTCCTGTTCATATGATTGAAACGATCAATAAAATGAATCGTATTTCAAGGCAAATTCTCCAGGAAACAGGACAGGAACCCGATCCCGCGACGCTTGCCGAGCGTATGGACATGCCCGAAGACAAAATTCGCAAGATTCTTAAGATCGCTAAAGAGCCTATATCGATGGAGACACCGATTGGCGATGATGATGACTCACACTTAGGCGACTTTATTGAAGATACGACCACACTTGCACCTTCAGACGCTGCCTTACATGAATCGATGCGCGATGTGGTGAAAGAGGTACTTGATTCGCTCACGCCACGCGAGGCAAAGGTTTTGCGGATGCGTTTTGGGGTTGAGATGAGCACAGACCATACCCTTGAGGAAGTCGGTAAGCAATTTGATGTCACCCGTGAACGTATTCGGCAGATTGAAGCCAAAGCCTTGCGAAAACTCAGGCACCCAAGCCGCTCCGATAAATTAAAGAGTTTTCTCGAGGGCGGCTAAACAGGCTGCAAGCAGTGTCAAGCTCCCAGAACTGGGCATAGGGCCGTTTGCCGATTTGAAGGAATCACACAGATGTCGACAAAAACTGCAATCGGGGTGATCGGTCTGGGAGCCGTAGGCACTCGAAGCCTGAGTTATTTGTTGCAAGAGCCAGCGCTTCAAGTGAGTGCGATTTGGGATCCTGCCACCGAGTCGCGTCAGCACGAGATTGTTGGTGCTGCGGTTTTAGGTGGGGTTCGCTTTGCAGACGATGCAGCTGACGTAATTAAGCATAGCGATCTTGTTTATATCGCAACACCGCCCAAGTTTCATCGCAGTTATGCTCAACAGGTGCTAGAGGCGGGGAAGCTTTGCTGGTGCGAAAAGCCGCTTTCTGTATCTGAGCACGACGCCCTGGCTATGATTGAGTACGCAAGGCGCGCCAAGCTTCCAACGGCGGTGAATTTTGCCTACGCATCGGCATGGTGCGCCCAAAAAATGCAAACGCTTGTAGGACCTGGGACTGAGCTTGGAAGCCTGCGCGGCATTTCGATTCAACTTCATTTCAAGACCTGGCCAAGACCTTTTCAAGCCCACGCAAGATGGCTTGCCCAAAGGGAAGAAGGTGGCTTTGTGCGTGAGGTCTTATCGCATCATGTTTATCTGGCGCAGCGATTGCTGGGTCCGTTGCAAAAGATCGCCCACGAGATCACCTACCCGAGCTCTGAGCAAGCGCTCGAGCATGCAAACCAAACCGAGACAGCGCTGATCGCATCGCTTCGCAGCCAAGACGCAATGATGGTTCAAGTCTCGGCGATGGTTGGCGGATGGCGTGATGCGAGCGAGCTGAAGGTTTTCTGTGACAAGGGTGCTGCGCGAATCAGCGACTGGTATCGGCTTGAGGTTGATCATGGCGAGGGGTTTACGAGCCTTTCTGAATCAACGCATGATCCGCGAGACGCTGCCTACCGGCGACAGGCTGCTCATATTGCTGCTTTTGCACAGGGCAAACCCCACACCTGGGCCAGTTTTGAAGATGCCTGGCAGGTGCAATCACTCATCGAATCCTTGCTTCACTAATGACCGTCTTAACGCGGGTCGATCGCTTGTAGTGTTTCCCAGCGCTCGAGCAAACTAATTAGTTCAAGCTCGATTTGCTCAAGTCGAGCATGATCCAGGCGCATTTGCGCTGACCCTTGACGATAATAATCCGCTGAGGCCATGGTGGCTTGCAATTTTGCCTGATCACTTTCCAAGCTATCGATGCGGTTCGGAATCGCCTCAAGCTCGCGCTGCTCTTTATAACTGAGTTTTCGACGAAGTTTCGTGGCTTGCTCATCGTTGTCAGCCAGCGGTGTGGCGATCGTCGTTGCCAAAGCGCCTTCGTCACCTGCGCGTTTTTCAATTGGCCATTGGCCACCCTGATCGATCCAGTCGCTATAACCACCGGGGTACTCGCGCCAGGCACCCTCGCCAAGCGCCACAAGGGTTTGGGTGGCAACCGCATCCATAAAAGCGCGATCATGGCTTACCAGCAAGACGCTGCCTTCGTATTGTTGTAGGCTTGATTCCAATAATTCGAGCGTTTCTAAATCAAGATCGTTTGTTGGTTCATCCAAGATCAAAAGATTGGCTGGTCTTGCGAACAATCGCGCAAGCAATAGTCGATTACGTTCGCCGCCTGAAAGGGTCTTAACAGGTGATTGGGCACGTCTTGGCGAAAACAAAAAGTCCCCCAAATAACTCATGACATGCATCCGCTTTCCAGCAAGTTCAATCCAGTCGGAGCCAGGGCTTATTGTTTGTGCGACTGTTCGTTCTTCGTCGAGTTGCTCACGCATCTGGTCAAAGTAAGCGAGCTGCCATTGTGTGCCCTGCCGTACTTGCCCAGCGCTGGGCTTGATCTGACCGAGTGCAAGCCGAATAAGCGTTGACTTTCCGATGCCATTAGGACCGATTAAAGCGACTCGATCGCCTCGCATGAGTACCCAATCAAGCGATCTGACCAAGATACGCCCGCTCGGTGTTTGATAACTCAGTCCTGTGCATTCAAGTACCTGCTTACCAGAACGCTCGCCGCTATCAAGTCTCATCTGTACCTGCCCAACGCGTTGTCTCCTTGCCTCGCGGGCATCCCGAAGCGCTTCAAGACGTTTGACGCGACCCTGATTGCGTTTGCGCCGCGCCTCAACGCCTTGGCGAATCCATGCCTCTTCCTCAGCCCAGAAACGGTCAAAGCGACGCTGGGCTTGATCTTCGGCGGCCCACTGATCGGCGCGCAGTCGCAGATAGTCTGCAAAACGCCCCGGGTAGCTTCGCAAGATGCCGCGTTCGAGTTCGACAATACGGTTCACGACCCGATCGAGGAAATGTCGATCATGAGTGATCACAATGCTCGTGCTCACGCGCTCCATGGACTCCTCGAGCATGCGAATGGCGGCAAGATCCAAGTGATTGGTTGGTTCGTCGAGTAACAGTAAATCGGGCTTAAGGGCGAAAGCTAAAGCCAGCGCAGCGCGTTTGCGCTCTCCACCTGATAGCCCTTGCAAAGGACGGTCTGCATCAAGTCCAAAACGATCAAGCCAGGCGCGAATATCTGCAAGCCTTTGCCAGGCTTCGGGTTCTTCTGGCGCAGAGCTAAGATCGGCTCTGGCAAGCAAACTCAAATAAAGACTTTCCGCCTCGATGAGATGAGGTTCTTGTTCAACCACAACACATGCCACGCCATCTTCACGTTGAATAAGTCCATCATCAGCCTGAATCGTTCCAGCAATCAGCTTGAGCAGCGACGATTTGCCGCTTCCGTTGCGACCAATGAGCCCCAGTTTGTCGCCTCGTTGGACTGAGAGCGATGCACCATCTAACAGGGGCAAATCGCCAAAGGCAAGCTGTAGTTGAATCAGTTGTATCAATCGAGTCTCTCTTCGCAAAGTTCAAAGCCTGCAGTGAGCAGCCCCTGAGCGCAGTGCCTGAGCGCAGCACCTGAGCGCAGCACCTGAGCGCAGCACCTGAGCGCACCACCTACAATGATACCGATGGGGCTTAATCATGATGAAAATCGCTGAGTCGTTGACCGATGCAAGGCATAACGATCGAGCCTTGCTAAGGCCAGTTGCCGATTTAATGCAAACACAATTGCTGCGCTGTTCTGAGCACGAACGCATCGCTGTGGCACTTGCCAGGATGGATCAACAAGCCGTGGGCTCGATTCTCATCGACTGTGACGATGGCAGCACCGGCATTCTCACGCGAAGCGACCTCATCAAAAGGCTGATACTCCCCAAACATGATCTCGATGTCGCCATTGCAAAGGTGATGACTCATCCAGTTCATTGCCTGCCGCTTGAAAGTTCGGTGCTAGATGCCATGCATGCCATGATGTTTTGGCGTCTACGCCATCTTCCAATTCGCTCAGGGGCTTTAATCGTGGGACTGGTTAGCGAACACGATTTAATGCGTCAGCAGCGAAACCGTCCCGATCGACTGATGCTGTCAATTGATCATGCCGACGATGAATCCGAGCTGATTGCCGCTGCCAGCCAGGCGGCCGAGGTGGCCACGCAATTAAAACGCGAAGGAATTGGTGCGCTTCATATCGCTCGCATGATGTCTTTGCTCAACGATGCACTAACGCGTCAGGCGATCACGCTTGTTTTGCGTGCCGACGGTGAATCCGGCGATGAGGGCAAGGACTGGGCCTGGCTCGCCTTAGGCTCAGAGGCAAGGGCAGAGCAAACTATCGTGACCGATCAGGACAACGCGCTAATCGTTCGCGACGAAGCAATGATTCCAAGATGGCTCAAGCGAGCAAGAAAGATCAACCATTTGCTCGATCGCATGGGTTTTCCGCTCTGCCAGGGGGCTGTCATGGCGATGAACGAGCATTGGTGCAAGAGTCTTGATCGCTGGCTGAAAGAGGCGCAGACCTGGCTGACAAATCCAAGTCCTCAAGCCATATTGAACGCTCAAATCGTTTTGGATTTTAGATATATTGCTGGGGATAGAAAACTTGTTGAATCGCTCGAGACGGGCTTATCTGCCTTGTTTTCGCAAACCGGGAGCGATCAGGGATTGTCCATGCGAGGCGCTGCTCGCCAAGCGTTCTTGCGACAAATGCTTGGCGATATGCTTAAACGAGGCATTCGGCCCATACCCTCAGACTGGCAGTTCAGGTTGCAAGGTCTTTTAAGATTTACCAATCCAAGCCAGCCATGGCATGTCGACATTAAACTTCAGGGTACTGCATTGATCGTCGATGCTGCGCGCTTTTTAGTTTTAAGCAGACTTGCCCCGGGTCAATGGATGCCACATGGCACGCTTGAACGTCTCCAATGGTTAGATCGTAATAACATAATTGGGAGTGGTGAATCCTCTGCCTTAATTGATGCCTTTGAGGCGCTGACTGATTTGCGCTTGGAGCAGCAGATGCTGATCAACGGTATGCCTTCGCCAGGGCAGTCGACTGAATCCAAATTGTATCCAGAACACTCGGCAGTGACAGGGCCAGCTAGGACGCTTGGGCCAAATCAGGTGGATCTTCGTTTACTAAATACTAACCAGCGCTGGAAGATGCGGCACCATATGCAAAGTATTGCCGACTTTCGAGAGTTTTTGCGTTTGGATTTTGCCGCTTAATGTCTGGAGCCTGACAGGATGCATCAACGGATTCGTATTCAGATCGCTTCTGATCTGCACCTGGAAATGTTCAGGAAACCTTTCGTTAACTGGTATCGTGTTGAGCGCTTGGGTCCTGAGGCAGCGGATTTATTGGTTCTTGCAGGCGATATTCATAACGGTATTGAAGCTATTGGATGTTTTGCCGATTGGCCGATTCCTGTGCTTTATGTGCCGGGTAATCATGAATATTATGAAACCAGGATCGATCAAGCACTAAGATCACTTAAAGACGCTGCAAGGGGTACGCAGGTGCAGGTCTTATCCGAAGACGTCTGCTTCATTGCCGGGGTGCGTTTTCTTGCCTGTACACTTTGGACCGATTATGAGCTTATTGGTTCAGGGATTAGAAAAACGCTGGCTATGCAAACCTGCGAGCGCTTTATGGTTGATCATCGTTTGATTCAAGGTGTGGATGCGAGCCGCAAGCGCTTTTCACCTGAAGATGCTTTGCGTATTCACCAACGCGAAAGAGCCTGGCTACTTGAGCACTTGCAAGCTGCATACGATGGCCCAACGGTTGCGATTACCCATCACGGCGTTCACCCGAATTCAGTGCATCCCCGTTTTGCCAATCATCCAGCAAATCCAGGATTCATATCGGATCTTGGCGACGCGATCCACCTCGCTGATCTTTGGATTCATGGCCATGTTCATAATAGCTTTGACTACATGCTTGGCCAGACACGTGTTGTGGTCAACCCGGGTAGTTATGCATTGAATATCGGGCAGGCCAAAGGTCCCGAAGATTTACAATGGGAAAATCCTGAATTCAATCCAGCAAAGGTCGTGCAACTGCAATGGGATTTATCATGAATAAGTCGCGTCGTTGCTTCGCTCGTGGCCTCGTCTCAGCCTCTGTGCTTGGACAATTCCTTGGCGCTGCTTTCATGTTGGGGGCATCGGCTGTGCGTGCGATTGGTGCGCCTGAGGTCAGTGTGAAAGAGGTTCAGCTTCAGGGCGTTGATCGCGAGCAAGTAAGCTTGCTGGTGGTCTTGAAGATGGACAACAGCAATCCGGTACCAATTCCGCTTTCAACGATTCAGTTTCTTGCGCGAGTCGAGGATCGTGAACTTGCAAAGGGCGAAACCACCGAGAGTTTGCGTTTGCCTGCGCTTGGAAGTGCCGATGCGAGCTTTAAAGTCCTAATTCCCTTGCGAGCAATTCCTGGCGCCCTTGACCGAGGGCTGGTTGCCTTGTTTGGTGAAGGCTTACGCTACGAGATTGAGGGTACTGCCCATCTGGGCGGCATTTTTCGAATACCCTTTCGAAAAACAGGACGATTCACCAGAGGCCAATTACTTGCGGCCTTACGCGCATGACAATGCGAGCATCAACCTCGCTAGTTTTTCTTACCCTGGTAAACCTGAACCTTCGATTGCGGCATTCGATAACCTGAAACACCAAGTGCAGATTCGTAACGAAGCACTTCAAGGCGTCCGCTTACCCAAACTGCCGCTTGCGCAGTTTTTTCACTGATCGGTTCAGCGCTCACAACATGGACAATTTGGTTGGCAGGTGGCGGTGGCGAGTGGATACAAGCGCCAAAATAGGGCACGAGCAAGAATTCGCTGATGCCTTTTGCACTGCGTTCAAGCGGTGCTACAAATCCAGGTAATCGAACATTTTGTCCATGCAGATTTGCAACCGCTGGCGCCTTGTCCCAGAGTTCGCGCAGCTTTGCCATCGCTTCGTTTGCGCGCGGATCGCCATCTTGCAAGAGGGCGAAGTTCATGCCTTCCAAAAGTTTCTCTGGCTTCCAGTCTCCGGGAATCAAATCATCCCAACTCAAGTCACGAGGCTTACCCGGGTTTGGCGGCGATGAGGCTGCTTTTGCGACAGGGCTTGTTGGGTTGCTTTGCGCGCGTGCACGAGGAAGTCCCCAAAGCATGCTCGCGGCTGTTACCCAAAAGGTATATCGAACTAAGTTGCGTCGATTAACGGGTGGTGGTGGCTTAATGAACATGATGAGTAAAAAACTATCGTAAGGTCGTGAGTTTAAACGTTCTAACTTATAAGCATCTAACGATCCAGCATGCCTTGTTGTAAGGAGATACGATAAGCTCGCCATGCAGGTAGAAGGCTGACCACGAAAGCGCAAGCATAGACCGCTGCCATTAAGGGCAACTCATCGTCGCGAATCCATTGCGCTGACATCGTTAAGCCGGCTTCAGTCAAGAGCGATTCTTTGAAGATGAGCAAAAGGCTGCTAAGACTCGATAGGGCAACCAGCAGTGCAAGGCTTGCCGCAAGCAAGGCTTCGACCAGCACAAGGGCTGCAATCTGCCACGGCCTTGCGCCAAGCACCCTCAACAGTGCGAGCTCGCGCTCGCGCTCGCGCATCGATGCCAAAAGGTTTGCGCCCATGCCCAGCATGGCAACGAGGAGCATCACGACTGCAAGTAAAGAAAATGCTGCCTCAGCTTTGCCAATGAGCTGCCAGAGGTCGGCAAGCGCAAGTCCGGGCGCAGCAGCAGTCATTGGCAGTGGTCCGCTTGTTTCGATTTGTCGTTGCGTCCGAAATAGCAGACTGCGCTGCTTGAGTCCGACGTAGACGGCGCTGATCTGTTTGGGGCTTAGATCAAACTTGCGAATCATGTCTTCCGAGAGCCTTAGGCCTGGGATCGGCGCGCCGGCTTGCCATCCGATGTGTAGAGCCTCAATCGATTCAAGCGAGACCAGTAAGCTGCGGTCTAATGCAGTACCCGTTGGGGCAAGCACGCCAACCACCCGAAAAGGCTTATCGTCGTGGCTCGTTGACGAGCCAAAGCCTCTTGGCCCGCCCTGGGCCCCGCTTGTGCTTTCCTCGCTAGGTAAACCATGTTCCAGGACGATGGATGCATCAAGTTTGTAACCAAGTTGCTTGGCTACCGATGCGCCGACCACAAGTTCCCAAAGCCCCGAAAAGGCCTTGCCCTGGGTAAAGCGCAAGGGCTCTGCCTCGCCGGTCCGGATATGTTCAAAAAATTGAGACTGGGTGCCAATCACCCGATAAGGTCCATGCGAATCGCCGAGCGAAATCGGGACAGTCCAAGCGACCGATGGCAGATCAGCAAGCCATTGAAGGCTGGAAAATGGCAGGGCATCGCGAGGCTCACCGAGATGGAATACCGTGGAAAGCAGCAACTGGGCAGGATGCCCTTTCGGTCCGACCAGTAAATCTGTACCACTAACGGACTGAGCGAAGGAAGTTTTCATGTCGATACGTAATCGTTCTATAAAGAACAATAAAGCGCAGGACAGGGACATGGCAAGCACAAGAAGACTCAGCGCGATTCGTCGATGCCAAAGACTTTTGCTTGCCAGCTCAAACACAAGCGTAGCAGTCTGGCCAAAGGCGCCTCGGGTCCTCATGCTGTTAGGCTGCCATGCGCCAGTGTCTGTCGACATGCTTCTCGAGCGCCTCGTGGTGGCTGACCAGGATAAGTGCTGTACCTTGGCGCCGGCACTGTTGGCTGAGTAGATCAATGAGTTGCGATTCGCGAGCCGCATCGAGTGCAGAACTCGGTTCATCGGCCAATAACAATGCTGGACCACCGAGCAGCGCTCTGACGGCGGCAACTCGTTGTTGCTGGCCGATCGAAAGTTGTGTCACCGGACGTTCGATCGCGCTTGCCTCAAGATCAAGCGATGCAGCCATCTCGGCTGCCGCTTTGCGCATGAGCGTCAGCGATTGAAATGCTTGACGTCGCCGGGAACTAAGTCGGCAGGCAAGCACCATATTGTCGAGGGCGCTCAGATAAGGAATCAAATTGAATTGTTGGAAAACGACGCCGATATGATCAGCCCGAAAACGGTCTCGCTGGGCGGCGCTGAGACTTGCAAGGTCGGTACCAAGCAGTTTAACGGCGCCTTGTGGGGCAAGCATCAAGCCAGCGATCAGGGCGAGCAGGGTGCTTTTGCCGCATCCGCTTGGCCCGCTCACCAGCAATTGCTCGCCTTCCTGAAGCTGCCAGCTTTCGAGATTGATCAGCGTTTCATGCATCCCATAGGAGAATTGCAATCGATGAAGGTCAACCAGTGGAGCTTTCATGCATTGAACAATGAGATGGATCGATCGTAATTTGATGCAAACCGTAAAGATGATGGCAAACCCGCATAGGGTACTGGCGAAAAAGCTTACTGGTGAAAAAGGGTGTAAAGATGACAAAGCATAAGACAAAGCGACTCAAGCAACTTTTGGGCGTCCCCAACACGATGGTTATGCTAACCGGCCTTGCATGCTTCGGATTGATAGGCCTTGCTCAGGCGCAAGACGCTGCGCGCGTGATCTCTCGAACCGCAAATTTGCAACAAGTGCTCGTGCCCTCATCGTATTGCGCCCAGCGACTTGCCCCTGCGCCCGCAGTTCATGCTGAGCGCTCAAACGCTGGCGCGATCGTTGGTGCGATCGCTGGAGGGCTCTTGGGAAGTACAGTCGGTCGTGGCGATGGTCGGGTTGCTGCTGCAGCGATCGGTGCTGCAACCGGGGCCATCATCGGTGATCGGGTCGATAATTCACCCGCAACGGCAGGCAGCCATTTGGGGATGGCTGCGCCGATTACTCAGGCGGGCGGCGAGGCCGCTGTGGCCATCACCTCAAGCCCTGTGGGTGCTCCGGGTGCTGTTGCCATCACCGCAAACCCTGTAGGTGCGCCAGGTGCTGTAGCACCTATTGGGCCCTTGCCAGCTGCGCCTGCGATTGTTTGTCAGGGCAGCCAGGCGCTTGAGACCCGGGTTGCCGGCTATACCGTCGTCTATGAATACGCTGGTAAGCAATACAGCGCCCAACTGAACCGTGATCCCGGTGAAACGCTCCCTTTAGTTATTACGCCGGATCCCAGTTATCTGATGGCAGCGCCACTGACAACCTATGCGCCGATTGATCAGCGCCGCCGCAGATACTAGGAGGCAAACGCCGGTGGTGGCTGGAATTGGCAGCCAGCGTACTTTTCGAGTAATTCGGCAAAGGCAAGGGTGATCCGGTCACCGTCGCGCGGCCCGATGACCTGCACACCAAAGGGAAGCCCCTTTGGTGTTTGTCCTGCGGGAACCGCGGTGCCGGGAAGTCCACAAAGGGTCGACATCCCTGCCCAAAACATGGTCTGGGTTGAGGGTTGTTGCTGACCATTCACCGCAATCATGCGCTCCCAGCGTTCGCCGGATTGCATGTGATGAAAGGCGGGCATTGACGCGACCGGACAAAGCAAGACGTCGACTTCTTCAAACCACGCTGCCCAAGTACGCGCCATCGCCATGCGCTCTTCGTGTGCTTGTAACCACTCACGGTGAGTCATGGTGTTGGCTTGCACCATCCAAGCGTAGTAATCGTAGCCTTTTCGCTCCTGGCGCGTGCCATGACGATAAGCCTCGGCGACTTCGGCCTGCTCCTTGAAGGCCTGATACGACAGACCCCGCGAGGTTGCAGCGCGCAGCATGCGAATATAGAGCTTGTGCAAATGCTCGAGTTCAATAGGGGGACCTTTGCGCTGCACCTTCATGCCGAGCTTTTCGAGCCGATCACCCAGCGCTTCGAGTCCTTTGACGATTTCTCGATCGACCGGACAGGTTTTTGCGTCGCTTAGCAAGGCAATGCGCCAGCCACTTGGCTTTGCCAGGCGTGCCGCGGGTGCTCGTAGGCCATATCCCGCTAAATCTTCGCCAAGCACGATATCAAAGCTTGCGCTGAGATCCTGGGCATGCCTAGCTAATGGCCCATAGGCAACTAAATCGGCTGTTGCCAGGGCATCGGGTAAGGCATGGCCTTCACC
>Ga0172372_10010261_pt1 | contig 12029 bp, 13 predicted proteins | sample LakKiv5m_2_FD_114544 | JGI IMG/M metagenome (GOLD analysis project Ga0172372, IMG submission 114544) | Freshwater microbial communities from Kabuno Bay, South-Kivu, Congo - kab_092012_9.5m | ecosystem: Environmental > Aquatic > Freshwater > Lake | place: Democratic Republic of the Congo...
CCTAATTGAACCTCAAACCTTATTTTATTTGGTTAGTGGTGAAAAAGCGGATAATCATATTAATTTTAACCTAAACGGAACTTCTGAAGCCAAAATTGGTTTTTGCTAGTAATCTATTTTCAAAATTATGCTAAAAGCGCAAGCTAGACCCGTTCACCTCTACATGGAGGCCAACCCCAATCCCAATTCACTCAAGTTTGTGGCCAACTTTATGTTGGTAGAGGAGGGTGTAAGTTATGATTTTCCAGATGCGGCAAGCGCTGGAGCAAGTCAGTTGGCGAAGGAACTTTTTAATTTTGCTGCCGTGCAGCGCATATTTATCGCTTCCAATTTTGTGACCATCTCGAAGTCGGAAGACGCCGAATGGGCAGAAGTTCAGATGATCTTTCGGGACCATATCCGCCAGTACCTGGAGTCCGGCCAACAGGCGGTGCAAGTGCTGATTGAGAAGGATCCCTTGTTTGATGGAAACGATTCGGAGATTGTCAAAAAAATCAAAGGTATCCTAGACGAATACATCCGTCCCGCAGTAGAGCAGGATGGGGGAGCCATTGTCTTTCATTCCTTTGCGGATGGAGTAGTGAAGGTGCTTTTGCAAGGTTCCTGCTCAGGATGTCCTTCTAGCACCGTCACTTTGAAGGCAGGAATACAAAACCTGCTTACCCGAATGCTTCCTGAGGTGAAGGAAGTACAGGCAGAGGGCGTCTAAACGCTGGGGGAGATGAGAATTAAAGATTGGACCTGGGCCTTTTTGGGGCTGCTGGCCCTAGCAGTTCGGTTTTTGGCAGGACAGTATCCTGCAGTCACAGATCAATTCTATTCTCGAACGATTTTTCCAGGCATTCGCAATTTGATTGACCTTAGCTTGGGCAAGTTGCCTTTCCCAACGGTTTACTTGTTCCTAGTGCTTATCCTAGGCCTTTTTTGGATTAGTTTTCGTAGCTTTTTCCGGCTTGTGGGATGGAAATATCAGGCAGGGTATGCCCTGCAAGCAACTTCCAATGGGCTCGGAGCCTTGGTTTTCTTTTTCTTAGTGCTTTGGGGCTTTAATTACCAGCGAACACCCATTTTTCAGCAGTTGAACCTGCAACCCAAACCCCTCAATCTGCAGCAGCTGACTGCTGAAATGGAGTACACCCAGCGCTTGGCCTCAATGGATCGGGGACAGATCACACAAGATACCTTGGCCCTCACCGAGTTGATGGAATATTCACCTCTGGAGGACCTGGTTCGTGCGACGATGCAGGAGAATTTGGAGGTGCTAGGGTTGGATTTTACTGGTCGACCTCGCACCAAGCAGTTTCCTCCTCAAGGATTCATGCGGAGAATGGGGATTCTTGGCATTTATTTCCCCTTTACGGGTGAAAGTTACCTCGACCCCAGTTTACACGCCTTGGAAAAGCCCTTCACTATTGCACACGAAATGGCCCATAGCTATGGCGTTACGGACGAAGGGGAAGCTAATTTTATTGCCTGGGTAGTCTGTACAAATGCAGATGAGCCTCTTTTGCGGTATGCAGCCCATCTATTATTGCTTCGCTACCAACTACGGGATTACTATCGAATGGATCCTGACGCAGCGTTATGTTGGATGGAAACACTTCCGAGGGGGATTATCCAAGACCTGATCTCCATTCGAGAGTCAGCGGAAGCGCATCCTCCGATTTGGCTTGCCTTGAGTCGAACCTCCAACGACCTATTTTTAAAATCACAGGGAGTCAAAGCGGGCATCAAATCCTATCAGCAACTCCCCATGCTTGCTGCTGCATGGAGGCAGCGGATGAACCAAAAAAATTAAAATAAAGGGAATTTGCTTTACTTCCGATTTCCTACCCAGACACCTAGGATTACGGCTGTAATCCCTACGTAGTGTCCAAAAAGGAGCACTTCCCCATCCAAAATGCCCCACATGATGGCTACAATTGGGATCGTGTAAGTGACCAGACTTGCAAAAAATGGGCTTGCGTTTTTGATCATGATGTTGAATATGACCAAAGCCGTGGCTGTCCCTACCATGCCGAGTAGGGTGATGTAGCCAACTGCCTCCCAAGCATCTGGATGCGTGGCCAGCTTGTAGGAAAATTGGGTACCGCCAAACAAATAAATCAACGCAAAAGGGAGAATCATCAGCAAGGAAATCGACGAGATTTCGATGGATTTCAATTTGGTGAAGCGCGCCTTGATAAAATGAAGGTTGAAGCTGTAGCAGATACAGGCGGCAATTACATACAATGCGTAACCATTGATATCCGACAAAGAGTCCCAACCCCCTCCTTCTTTGAAAGCAACAAGAATAAATACACCCAAGAAAGCGATGACCAAGCCAATTCCATTCCTTTTGGTAATGGAAGTATTGAAGAATAGTGCGCCTGAAATGACCACAAATAGTGGTGTGAGCGCATTCAAGACGCCGGTTAGGGAGCTGCTAAGCTGAGTTTGAGCAATTGGAAATAGAAAAGCAGGAATAAAACTTCCGAGCATGCCTGCGATCAACAAATTTTTTACTTGCGTTTTACTGAGTTGTCGCAGGCGAGGAAGGGATAAGGGAAGTAGTAAACTTGCGGCGGCTACCATGCGGTAGGCTCCAACTTCCCCAGGAGAAAAAACTTCCAATCCTCTTTTGATTAGGATAAAGGAGCTCCCCCAAATCAAGGTGAGCACTACCAAAAGAATCCAATTTTTGAGGGAATTATCAGAGGTGGTACTGTCCATTGGAAGAGTTTTGGGTGCAAAGAAACTTGTTTTCTTATCGAACTAGCCCCAGCTTTGGGTCTATTTCTAGGAAATGGGATAAACGGGTGTTACATGGGTTGAAATTCGTAATCCGCATAGGTTTCTTGTACCCGGTCCAAAATTGATAAAACTTCAGTATAACGCTCTGCTGTAACCATCTCCGTACGGAAAGGTTTGAAGTTGGGCATGCCTCTAAAGTAATTGGTGTAGTGGCGACGCATTTCAAGAATACCTTGCTTTTCGCCTTTCCACTCGATTGAAAAATCCAAGTGCTTTTTGGTGACTGCAATACGTTCCGTTAAGTCCGGAGCCGTAAGTTTTTCGCCCGTGGCAAAGTAGTGCTTGATTTCGTTGAAGATCCAGGGGTAGCCAATGGATGCCCGACCGATCATCATGCCATCTACGTTGTATTTGGCGCGGTATTCGGCGGCTTTTTCAGGACTATCAATGTCACCATTCCCGAAAACAGGAATGTGGAGTCTAGGATTGTCTTTGACCAAGTTGAGCCAAGACCAGTCGGCCTCGCCCTTGTACATTTGCTGGCGGGTACGGCAGTGTATAGAGATGGCCTGAATACCGATGTCTTGGAGGCGCTCAGCCACTTCTACAATCCGAATTGTATCCTGACTCCAGCCGAGCCTGGTTTTGACAGTGACGGGTAGATTTACACGCTTGACAATTTCTGCGGTCATGGAGACCATCTTGTCGATATCTAATAAAATTCCAGCGCCCGCGCCTTTACAGGCCACCTTGTGGACGGGACAGCCATAGTTGATATCCAAAATATCAGGACCAGCAGCCTCCGTAATGGCAGCGGCTTCTCGCATGGATTCAATTTCTGCTCCAAAAATCTGAATACCTATAGGGCGTTCGTAGTCGTAAACATCCAGCTTTTGCACGCTTTTGGCCGCATCGCGAATCAGTCCTTCGGAACTAATAAACTCGGTATACATCAAGTCAGCGCCATTTTGCTTGCAAACTGCCCTGAAGGGAGGGTCACTTACATCCTCCATGGGAGCGAGTAAGAGTGGGAAATCTCCCAGTTCTATATTTCCAATTTTTACCACCTGACAATCTAAATTTCGTGTAAATTTAGCCCAATTATGGAGATATACGAAACCCAGGCTGAAATAGCCTCCCGAAAGAACTGGTTTTTGTCACTGGTAGTCATCACATTAGTGGCATTTGGCACCTTAGTCCTACTTCAAGGCATTGCAGTAGTTCTCATTCCTCCCATTTTTCAGATCAGTGTAGATGAGTTGATGGGCCTTGTGGGTGGCGATTATTCAGTTCCCAATGGACGCATGGCCTTGCTTTTTGCCCAGGGGCTGGGTTCTGGTTTGGGATTTTGGCTAGCCACTTGGGGAATTCTACGATTTTTGGAGAAAGCGGACTTGCAATGGTCCAAACAAATCGCGCGTGTTACCGGTAAAAACCTGGCCATAGTCTCTGCAATGACGGTTGGAGGCATGCTTTTCAATGGATTGCTGATGTATTGGAATTCACTGTTGATCTTGCCTGAGTTTCTATCGGGAGTTGAGCTATGGATGCAAGAGATGGAAGCCCAACTTATGGAACTCACCAAATTCCTAACAGATTTTCAATCCATCCCTGAGCTTCTATTTGGAATTTTGGTGATTGGAGTTTTTGCAGGGGTAGGTGAGGAATTGTTTTTTAGAGGAATGATTCAACCCAAGTTTCAAAGATATCTTGGGTCCCCACATTTAGGAATATGGGTTACTGCTCTGATTTTTTCAGCGATTCACGTGCAATTTTATGGATTCCTTCCTCGACTATTTTTGGGTGCTTTGTTTGGGTACATGTACCATTACACGGGTAGCTTATTTTACCCGATTCTAGGCCATATTCTTAATAATACCTTGACCTTGCTCCTGGTTTATGCATCAAATGAAGGCCTAATCGAGCTGGATATTCAATCCACTGATGCGGTTTCTTACCCCAGTGCACTTGCAGGCATTTTGGTTCTTATCCTTGGATTCCTTTATTTTAAAAAAGCCAATCGGGTAACGAATGAAAAACTGGACCAAAGTGTTTGAGGATCAAAATCAAATTCGAGTAGAAATTGTGAAGGGTGTTTTGGAAGATAAAGGAGTGGCTGCTTTTGTACTCAATAAAAAAGAATCGGTCTACCAAGTTTTTGGTACCTATGAGGTGCTTGTTCCCACAGCCCAAACACTATACGCACTTCAATTGATTCAGCATGAGATCACGTTTTAATATCAATAAGTACAGTAATTTGGTGCAACGAGCGATCACATCTTTGGTGGGAGCAGCGCTGATTTTGGCTGCGCTTATCTATTCGGATTGGACCTATTTCTTGATTTTTGGAACCATCTTGGGAATGTCTCAAATGGAATTTTACAAACTCTCAGGATTGGATGGAATGCTTCCATTGAAGAGCTTTGGAACTATCCTAGGTCTATTAATCTTCGCGCTTACCTTCATGGTGGAGAAGGAGCACTTGCCTCATGAATACCTCTACCTGATTTTTCCCTTGGTTTCCTTGACCTTCTTTATCAAGCTCTATAAAAAAACAGACAAAAAGCCATTCACTGGGGTGGCATACACCTATTTGGGTATCTTTTATGTTGCTGTACCCATTTCGCTCTTGAATTTGGCAGTATTTTCCGTGGATGCAGTGTACCATTATGAGATTCTCATCGGCTGCTTACTCATCTTGTGGGCTAGTGATTCAGGGGCCTATTTTGCAGGAACTCGGTTTGGGAAAACCAAACTTTTTGAACGCGTGTCTCCCAAAAAATCATGGGAAGGATTTTTAGGTGGGGCTTTTTCAGCTATTTTAGTTGCCTTTGTGATTTCCCAATATTTTACCGTGCTCGAAGATTGGAAATGGCTCGTGATTGCGGGAATCATCATCATTGCTGGTACTTATGGGGATTTGATTGAGTCCTTATTTAAGCGCTCCATCGAGATCAAAGACTCAGGCTCTGTACTTCCAGGACATGGTGGATTTATGGATCGTTTTGACGGATTGTTACTTTCGGCACCGTTTATCACTGCTTTTTTGAAAATTTGGTAATTCTACCCCTCGCAATTAAAAATCTGCTTAAATTTACTGCACAGTTTACTACCTAACGACCCAATATGGCTTACATAGAACCGGCACCGATAAAGGATAGAGAGAATCCTTTGGAGTCCATGATGGAGAGATTCAACATCGCAGCCGAGAAACTCGGCCTTTCCGATGAAGTATACAACGTATTAAAAAATCCAGCCAAGCAAGTGATTGTTTCCCTACCCATCACGATGGATAGTGGAAAAATCCAAGTTTTTGAAGGCATTCGAGTAATCCATTCCAATATTCTAGGGCCTGCAAAGGGAGGGATTCGATTTGCTCCAGATGTACATTTGGATGAGGTTAGGGCGCTAGCAGCCTGGATGACCTGGAAGTGTGCGGTAGTAGATATTCCCTATGGTGGAGGTAAAGGTGGCGTACGCTGCAATCCCCGAGAAATGTCCAAAGGAGAGATCGAACGTCTGGTTCGTGCTTACACCATGGCGATGATTGATGTATTTGGTCCAGACAAGGATATTCCTGCACCCGATATGGGGACGGGGCCTCGCGAAATGGCCTGGCTGATGGATGAGTACTCCAAAGCACATGGGATGACCATCCCTGCCGTAGTGACAGGCAAGCCCTTGGTATTGGGTGGTTCGCTGGGTCGAACCGAAGCTACAGGTCGTGGGGTGATGGTATCGGCACTTGCGGCAATGCAAAAATTGAAAATCAATCCATTTACAGCTACCTGTGCAGTGCAAGGATTTGGTAACGTGGGCAGTTGGGCAGCTCGCCTACTGGAAGAGCGAGGACTGAAGGTAGTGGCGATTTCGGACCATACAGGCGCCTTTTACAACGAGAAAGGAATCAATGTAGTGGAGGCGATTGCCTACCGTGACGGCAACAACGGCACCTTGGAAGGATTTGCAGGTGGAGATAAAATGGCAAACGCAGGGGATTTGCTCACCCTAAAAATAGATGTTCTGGTGCCTGCCGCAGTTGAAGATGTCATTACCACTTCCAATGCAGATCAAATTCAGGCAAAGCTAATCGTAGAAGGCGCCAATGGCCCTACTTCGGCTAAGGCTGATGCCATTTTGAACGAAAAAGGAATCATGGCAGTCCCTGATATTTTGGCCAATGCTGGTGGTGTCACCGTTTCGTATTTTGAATGGGTGCAAAACCGCCTGGGCTACAAGTGGACAGCCGATCGAGTAAACCGACGCTCAGATCGAATCATGAAAGATGCGTTTGATAATGTGTATCAGGCTTCCATCAAGTACAAGGTGCCGATGCGTATTGCCGCTTACATTGTAGCGATAGATAAAGTAGCACAAACCTATACCTATCGAGGAGGGTTCTAAGTCGATTTTTCCCAAAAAATGATAACTTTGGGCGTGAAAAGAAATTTTCATGCCCTTTTTCATAGAGTTAAATTGCGTTTAGGTCCTATTTTTGAATAGTTCCGACGTGTTAAGCAACGATTATGATGACAATACATAAGGAAGGAAGAACCCTTTTATTTTGGCTGCTAGTAGCGCTTTCAGTTGCCAACTATTTGATCTACTACTTTCTTCCAGATGAAAGACTGCTCTTCAACCTTGCTTTAGGGGGAAGCATTCTTTTTTACGTAATTATTCTTCAATTTTTTAGAAACCCAATTTTCGAGGCGCCTCAGGAAGATGGGATTGTTTTTGCTCCGGCGGATGGAAAAGTAGTGGTGATTGAAGAGGCAGTGGAGGACGAATACCTCAAAGACAAACGCAGGCAGGTATCCATTTTTATGTCTCCATTCAATGTACATGTGAATCGATCTCCGATTCAAGGAACAGTGGATTATTTCCAATACCATCCTGGGAAATACCTTGTGGCATGGCATCCCAAGTCGAGCACCGAAAATGAGCGCACTTCTTTGGTACTCCGGGATGCGAAAGGGAATACCTTGATGATGCGCCAAATCGCAGGTGCCTTGGCCAAGCGAATCAAGTGGTATGTGACCAAAGGTGCTGCGCTTCAGCAGGGGGAAGAGTTTGGTTTTATAAAATTCGGTTCCCGAGTGGACCTGTACTTGCCCCTAGATGCTGAGATCCTTTGTGAAATCGGACAAGTGACGAAGGGAGCCCGAACGCCCATCGCACGGTTGAAAGGGTAAAAATGGTCAACTGCTAACAGTCTACGGTCGACAGCCGAGTCGTGGTGTGACTGGGCTTAGAATCCAAATTTAAGCACGTTTTTTAGTAGCAGACATGAATTGACTGTGGTCCGTCGACCGTCAACTGTTGACCATTTTTTTAGTCCACGGCTAACGGTCCACGGTCGACAGCCGAGTCGTGGTGTGACTGGGCTTAGAATCCAAATTTAAGCACGTTTTTTAGTAACAGACATGAATTGACTGTGGTCAGTAGACTGTCAACTGTTGACCATTTTTTTAGTCCACGGCTAACGGTCCACGGTCGACAGTCGAGTCGTGGTGTGACTTGGCTTAGAATCCAAATTTCAATACGCTTTTTAGTACCAGACATGAATTGACTGTGGTCCGTCGACTGTCAACTGTTGACCATTTTTTTAGTCCACGGCTAACGGTCCACGGTCGACAGCCGAGTCGTTGTTGGGACGAGTTTAGGATGTAATTATCCTACGTTTTTTGTAGCATACACCTACCGACTGTGGTCCGTCGACCGTCAACTGTTGACCATTTTTCAGTCGACTGTCATCCGTGGACCGTTGACTATTTAGCCTTCCAAGCCCGGGTCATTTCTTTTTTACCCGGAGGGCCAGGGAGGGTTTCTACTTCGAGTCCTAGGTCTTTCAGGTCACGCTTCAGTTGGCCCATGGCGCAATAGGTAGTAAACACAGCGCCAGGAAGCATGGCATCTACCACGGGCTCCAATACTTCCTTTTTCCACAATTCAGGCTGCTTGCTCGGAGCAAATGCATCGTAAAATACCAGGTCGGCAGGATAGAGATCTGACTCTTCCAAGGTGGTCTGGTCCTTCTTGAAATTGAAGTATTCGGAGACTGGTCCACCTTCGTTCCATGGGCGTTCATGCAAGGCTTGAAAATACTTGTGGTAATGCCAGATGCCATGATCGTGCTCGGTGTAGTTGAGCTGAGTATAGATCGCTGCTTCCAAAGGAAAGGGCTCGATGCTGTGGTAAAGTACTGGAACTTGATTTTGTTCCGCCCAAACCAAGGCTAGCCAGGCATTCAAGCCCGTGCCAAAACCTACTTCAAAGACTCGAATAGGGAATTTATTGGGATTCCGTGCGAGCCAAGAATCCAATCCGTACAACATGAATACATGGATGGACTCTCGGAAGGCTCCATGAGAGCTGTGGTAGGTTTCCTGAAGTTCCTCGTGGTACAGCGAATGGGAACCGTCCTCGGTGGTGATGATTTTTACCTTGGGCTGGCTCATACTTTGTAAATTAATGCGGTGCAATAGGCAGAAATCCCTTCTTCCCGTCCCACAAATCCCAAGTGCTCTGAAGTGGTGGCCTTGATGGATAAGGCATCTTCTTCCACCTGCATTACTGCTGCTAGGCAGGTTTTCATTTCGGGAATATGCGGATTGAGCTTGGGAATCTGAAGGCAGACTGTACTGTCAAGGTTGCCCAACTCATAGCCTGCGCCACGAACCATCTGCATGACTTCCTTTAAGAGGAGCTTGCTGTCGATGCCCTTGTATTTGGGGTCTTTATCTGAAAAATGATAGCCAATGTTACGCATATTGGCAGCGCCGAGGAGGGCGTCGCAAATCACATGGATTAGTACATCCGCGTCAGAATGCCCTACCGCTCCTTTGGTGTGGGGCACACGGATGCCTCCTAGCCAAAATTCATGGGTTTCACTCAACTGGTGTACATCGTAGCCAAAGCCAATTCGAAATGGAGTCATGTTTAGGTGGATTGGTAATACAAAACAGATGCTTGATCTTCCTGTAGCAAGCGCTTGGACCAAGAGGCAAGTTGGGCACTGGTACAGGAAGCTTTTTGTTCAAATTCTTGCCAATATAGCTGAGGATCGCCTAAATGTGCATAGTAGGCTAGGTTCATCGCGCGGTTCAAAAGTTGAATGGACTCGTAGGTCTTCATGGCCTCCGACTGATTTTTGATTTTTTGAAGAGAAGTATCCAAGATTTCTTCTTGGAGGAAGTTAGTTAATACTCCATCCAAAGCCTGTTCTGCCTCATGTGCAGACAGCCCTTGTTCCATCTTCCCTGAAAACACCAGCAGGCCAGGATCTACGGATCCCGTGATGTAGGCACCTATTGAAGCAAAGATTTTTCCATTTTTCACCAGCTGCTGTTCCAATGGAGAGGATTTGCCGCCGCCCAGCAGGTCACTGATCAAATCTGCCTCTAAATACCCTTCAGTTCCCTTCGCGGGCATTTTGAAAACCTTGTAAAGGGCATCTGTCGGTACTTTAGCCTGAATTTCAAGACTCCTCTTGCTCGTTTGGATAGGCTCTTGGAAAATTGAAAAGGCGCTTTTTTTCTTGGCAGGGATGGGCCCAAACCATTTTTCAGCTAGGCGAGCCACTTCTTTTTGGCTTACATCTCCGGCCACCACAAGAATCGAATTGCCCGGATGGTAGTGTTCTTGGTAAAATTCCCAGATTATTTCTCGGCTGTAGCCTTCAATGTCCTCCAAATTGGCTCCAATGGTGGGCCAGCGGTAGGGATGTACTTCGTAAGTCAATCGTCGAAGGTGATGCCACACATCTCCATAGGGAGGGCTAAGGTAGCGTTGCTTGTATTCTTCCAAGACTACCTTCCGCTGCGTCTCAATTGTTTTTTCTGTAAGGCTAAGGTGGGCCATTCGGTCCGATTCTAGCCAAAATGCCGTTTCCAGGTTGCTGGAAGGCAAAGTCATGTAGTAGTTGGTGATGTCAGGGCTGGTGAAGGCATTGCAAGAGCCGCCGACACGCTCGAGCTCACAGTCAAATTCTGGAACATGTGCTGAGCTGCCAAACATCAAATGCTCAAAAAAGTGGGCCAATCCAGTTTTTCCAGGCTGCTCAAATCGCGAGCCTACCTTGTAGAGCAAGTTGAACACCGCGATCTTGGAACTGGAATCCTCGTGAACGATAACTTCCAAGCCGTTGTCTAAAAAAAATCGTTGGTAATCAAACATGAGGATTGGGGCTGTTTATCCGAGTAAATGGGTGTAGGAACTTTTTCAAATGGATTTTTGAGAGCGCTTTCAAAATTTGTTTTTTGCCTTTGATGTAAGAAGTCCTGATTTTTACAAAAAAGAACGAACTTTGCACCGCTTCGCTAAGTTAGCGTACCGATGCAGACTTCTCAATCACCCCGATGAAAAAACACTGTGTAGATCTGAAAAAAACAGGTCAGTTTTCCACTTTTTTTCTGGATTACCTGGAGGGGAAGGAGTCGCTTCGAACGTTTTACTCCCATTTACCCAATTTGGAGAGTTTTGATGCCGCAATTAAGGCCAAGCAATTTCCTGCTAGCACCCGTCAAACTTTAGTAGAAGTCCTTGAGAGCCAATACGAGGGTTTGCCAGTTTCTCCTGCTGTAGCCCAGCAGTTCGTTGCTCTTCGTGATGAAAAGACCTTTACCGTTACTACCGGACATCAGCTCAATCTTTTTACTGGTCCGCTCTATTTTATCTACAAACTGATTTCTACAATCAATTTGGCCAAACGCTTGAAAGAACGCTATCCTGATTTCCATTTTGTGCCTGTTTATTGGATGGCGACTGAGGATCACGATACTGCAGAGATCAATTATTTTAAACTTGATGGTCAAACCTACCGCTGGGAGAGCTCCCAAAAGGGTGCGGTTGGGGATTTTGAACTGGATGCTAGCTTTCAAAACTTCTTAAAGGGCTTGGGTTTTGCTCCTGCAGTGTTTCGGGATGCCTATTCCCAAAGTGCAACGCTGGCAGAAGCGGTTCGCAAGTATGTGAATGAGCTATTTGGTGCCCAAGGCTTGGTGGTGCTAGATGCAAATGATGGGCGACTGAAGCGAGAGTTTGTGGAGGTGATGGCGGCTGACCTATTTACACAGCAACCCTTTGCGGCAGCACAAACCAGCACGCAGGCCTTGGAGAAGCTGGGCTATGGCTCACAGATTTACCCAAGACCGATCAACTTGTTTTACCTCGACAAAGGCATTCGGGAGCGAATTGAGCAGGATGGAGATGCCTATGTCGTGTTGAATTCTGGTTTGCGGTTTACGGCTGATGCCTTGAAAGCATTACTTCAGGAGCATCCCGAACGATTTAGCCCC
>Ga0172372_10010264_pt1 | contig 12028 bp, 5 predicted proteins | sample LakKiv5m_2_FD_114544 | JGI IMG/M metagenome (GOLD analysis project Ga0172372, IMG submission 114544) | Freshwater microbial communities from Kabuno Bay, South-Kivu, Congo - kab_092012_9.5m | ecosystem: Environmental > Aquatic > Freshwater > Lake | place: Democratic Republic of the Congo...
GTTGGTCAGGACGCGCCAGCCGGCACCGTCGGCCGAGTAAAGGGCGGTCACATTGGTGCCGCGGCGCTCGAGCTTGAGCCACGCGAAGTAGCTGCTGAAGTCCGGCCCGAGCTCCCGCAGGACGTCGCCCCCGTCGTTCCAGTTGAAATACACCGGCGAATTCACCGGCGCGACACGGATGCCCGGGAAAGCCTGGGCGAGCCGTTCGGTCCACTGGCGGAACCAACCGTAGGTGTTGCGGTCCGCGGAACCGGCATTGGTGTTGAACTGCGTGCCGGCGTAGGTTTCCCAGTTGCCCGAGATGGCGGTGAAAAATTCCTCCGACGTCCACTGCGGGTTGAAGCGCATGGAACGTTTCCACGTTTCCATGATGTAATCGGTGCTCACCTCGTTGAGATGGAAGCCGTAACCTTTCAAACGCCGGATGTTGGCGATGCCGGTGGTGAAGCCGGCCGGGTCGTTGGTGTTGCCGGCGAAGGCCGTGCCGAAGGCGCTGTTGACGGCGGGATACTCGCCGGCCAGCAGGGATTCGACCATGACCGGTTTGTTCGAAAGCAAAGTGGCCAGCTTGGGTCCGACCACCGGCGGACGGTGGTTCGTGTTCGACGTCGGCGGGTTGTTCGTCTGGTTCCAGTAGGCGCCGTGCAACAGATACCCGTCCATGTTCTCGCGGACGAAGGACCACTGCGAAGCCCCCGTATCGACCAACTGGTCGTTGTTGCGGTAGGCGCCCCACCAGACTTCCGCCGGCTGGCTGATCACCGGGGGCAGGTCTTGGGCGCAGGCGGGAGCGCACCAGCAGCACAAGGCGGAGGCGGCCGCGGCCAATGAACTCTGTCGGGGCGATAACATCACAGGAAAGGCACCTCGGTTGAGACCAACCTCAACCTACTCTGACCAACGGAGCCCGCTAAACGTTGGAAACTTTATTGTAAAACTAGAGTCAGAACCCCAGCAACCCCCTGACCCGGCTCCACCAACCACTGCCGGACTCCCCGGCATCTCCCGTTCCCCAAGCAATATCCCCCAACTCGATCACATGGTCCTTGGCCGGGAATTCCCCGCCGCCGCCCGGGAAAATTTCCAAGCGCACGCGGTCGATGCGCCGGCCCGCCTCCTCGCGCACGAACCGCACACCGTCCTTTTCGACCTTCTTGTCTCCGTCGCACCAGACCTCGATACGTCCGTCGGCCGCATCGGGCGCGGACTGCATCGTCACCCGCAGGCGCAAATCATGCCACGTCCCGCGCCGGAGCAAAAAACTCCCCGCCCCGAGTCCGTGGCCGTATTTGCCGTCCATGCCCTGCTCGTAGACATACAGCGAATTGCGGATGCCGTCTTCTCTCGCGTCGAACTGCAACCGGATGCTCCAGCCATCGCCGTTGAGCCGCGCTTCCTCCCCGCGTCCGCCGTCGTAACCCTTGCCGCCGCTCAGGCCGAGTTGCTTGCCGTGCAGGCCCGCGGCGAAGTCGTCCGGATAGCGGATGCGGAAGGAGAGATCGCAGATTTCAACCGGCTCGATCGGCACGTGGAGGGACAATCCCGTGCCCGCGACTTTTTTGCCTTCCGTGAAAGTGACGCGGAGCACACCGTCGCGGATCTCGGCGAAATTGCGGTCCGGCGGCGGGGGTTCGGCGCCGGACAGCGCGGCGAATTTCGCGGGATCGAGAGGGCCGTTGGCCGCGCGAAGGTCGAGGGTTGTCATTGACGCGTGCGCGAACGAGACGGTCGCGAGGAGAAGAAAAACGGGCTTCACGCTTTGTCGATTCTCACGCTGAGCAAAGCGTAGGGGGTGAAATCGATCGATGCCTTGTCACGCAAAGTCCGCGAAGGGCGCAGAGGTTTTTCGGAGAGATCGACCAATCTCGCGCGCCATCCGGGGGCGAGACGGATTTTTGCGCGGCCACGCCGACCGAGCACTTCGTTGAGGCGGAGAATCCAGGCACCTCGTCCGGCTTCCGCCGGCTTGGCCCACACCGGTTGCAGCGATTCGCCGCCTTCAAGCCCGAGGAAACCGGCGGAGCACGCGGAGCCGCGATACGACACGACCGGGGTGAAAAGGGAATCAGCCAAGGCGGCAGCTTGTTCGTCGCGAGGGGCATCGGCGCTGTGACGACCGATGGCCAGGGAGATTTGATGACGTCCGAGGTCCGAATACGGGGGATCAGCGTGGGTGCGACGCAGGGCGTGGGGATGGGAACTCGGCGTGCGGCGCGGCTCCTCTTCGCAGGTGATCGACGCGCTGCGGGCCAGGCTCAACCCCAGCACACCGTCACGCGCGGTGAAACCGTATTTGGCTTCGGTCACGACAAAGAGCCCGTCGGATTCGGTTTCGTCGAAGACCGCCGCCCAGCGACTGGCCGGAACTTCCCATTGCGCCTCGGCGCTGACCGGTCCGGGCACCTGATCGCGCAACACGCTGCCGAAGGGAGCCCCGAAACGCGCCTGACGCGCGGCGAACTTCGTGGGGAAAAGCATTTTCACCAAGGTCAGCGGTTTGCGCAGATCGAGGTCGAGTTCGATTCGCACGCAGCCGGCACCCGCCTCCAAGGTGTAGCGCACGGTGACATCGCCCGCCCCGCCGAGCGAACGCCGGCAGGTGATGGCGGCGCGCGCCGGGGTGTTTCCCTCGAGCGCGATTTTCGCCGGCGTGCGCACTGGTTTGCCCAGCGCAAGCGTCGGTCGGTCGATATCCCATGCAGGAAACATCGCGGGATGGTCGGGATAGATCATCAATTCGCCGAGCGGTCCCCGCAGAGGGACTTTGCGACCGTCGATGACCAGGGACGAAAGCCGTCCCTGTGCGTCCACCGTCGCGCGCACACGGTCGTTGCGCAATTCACGGCGGGTGGCGGTCACCGGCACGAGATGTTTCGCCGGCAGCAGGTCATGCAACCTTGCGCCGGTCAGCGGGGGCAGATGCACCGCCCGCACCGCGCCGCTCCTGCCTGCTTCGAGCAAATGCAGGCGCGGCCGTGGCAAGGGATTGAAAATCGCCCGGTCTCCGGAACGCGACGCCAGCCTCTTCTTTGCGTCGTCCAATGCCTCATCGGCAATTCCGCGCAACTCAACGCGGGCCTCATCGTAGACTTCGTGGATCGAACTGCCCGGGATGTAATCGTGGAACTGGGCGAAGACAACACGGCGCCATGCTTCCTCGTCGGCCGGTCCGCCGCGGGTGGCGCACCGCACGGCTTCGTCAATTTGCAGCGCGCGTTCCGCCGCGCGCATCCCGGCCTTGATGTCCGCGTGTGTGGTGTAAGTGCCGCGGTGGTATTCGAGATAAAGTTCCCCCTGGTAAACCGGCAGCTTCCCGCGAATCCGGTCGAGCCGACGGAAGAACGGCTCGATGTTCCCCCACTCCGCCCGCGGCAACCCGGCGAGATTCACCATGCGCCGTGCCCGCTCGCACATCTCCTCCGTCGTGCCGCCGCCGCCGTCGCCATAGCCGGTCGGAGCAATGACTTCATGGTGGACATCACTTTGCGCATGCACGCGCTCGATGGCCCGCATTTCGGCGGCCTTGGCTGCCAGGCAATATCCGCCCGTCTGGCTGACATGACACAGCACCTCGCTGCCGTCGTGCCCGCGCCAGACGAAACTACTGTGCGGGAAACGCGTCAGCGCGCTCCAGGAAAGTTTCTGCGTGTAAAAATAATCCACGCCCGTCTGGCGCATGATCTGCGGGAGGCAGGGCGAATAGCCGAAAACGTCCGGAAGCCAGAGGATCCGCGAAGGCGATCCCTTCAACTTGGCGAATCCTTTTTGTCCGAGCAGGAAACTGCGGGCCAGCGCCTCGCCGCAGGCCAGCAACGTGTCGCTTTCCACCTCCGTCGCCCCTTCGGCATCCCAACGTTTGGCGCGGATGCGGCGGCGCACCGCTTCGATCATGCGCGGCGACCGGCGTGCGACCGCGTCATAACTGGCCGGCTGGCTGTAGCCGAATTGGTATTCCGGATACCGGTCCATCAAACGGTTGGCCGTGGCGAAGGTGTGCACCGCCTTGAAATCCCCCACCCGCTCGGGCCAGAGCCAGACCAGGTCGATGTGCGCATGGCCGGTCAACACCGCGCGCATCGCCGTCGGTGCCGCCGGCAATTCGCGATACGCCCGGGCCAGGCGCTGGCGCGCCGCGACCACAGCGTCCGACTCGAGTGCATCGACGCTTTCCTCGAGGGCGCGGAGCAGGCGCCGCGCCAGCGTGGTGGCCGCGGCCAGATCCGGACGCCGGCCCCATCCGCTCAACTGCGAAGCATCGGCCCCGAGCGTCTCCTTGAGTTCCTCGCGGACGAGATCGTCGAGCACGAGCAGATCGTGATAAAGCCCCCACGCCTCGTCGTCGCGTTGCACGAGGCGCGCGCCGCGGAAGCGGGAGCCCTCGGGTTCCAGACCGCCGCCTTCGGGCAGCCAGATGCCGGTCTGGCAGACCACGGACTCCACCCACAATTCGCGCGCACCGCGCGGCAAGGGGGCGTGCTGGTGCGCGGGATCGAATCCGTAATGCGGCACCCCCCTTACATGCAGCGTGGCCTCCGAAGGATCGTCCCACGCGAGGTAAAGATCGCCCCGCGCGGCGTATTTCGGCGGAACCTTGATCCGCCACCATCGCTGGTCCCACAACATGCCCCAATAAACGGGCGGGTGCACCGGTCGGAGCGGTTCGCGCTTGGCCTCGTCGAAGCTGCGGTGACGCGGCGACGGCACGGTCGCCGCGACCGGGAGCAAGGCGACATCGCGCCAGATTCTCGCGCGCAACGCTTCGAGCGTGGTCGCCACCCGCGCGGGGACGAGTTGCAACAGGGGGGAGGCCGGCAGCATGAGGTCAGCGTTTGCCCAATCCGGCCTCGGCCTTCAGCTTCTGCATTTCCCCCTGCATCCTGGCGAGCAGATCTTGGTGCGCGGGATCGGCGACGAGGTTGCGCATTTCCTTCGGATCTTTTTCCAAGTCGAACAACTGGTTCCACTCCGGATGCTGCGGGACTTCGACATATTTGTGCGTCCGGTCGCGCACCGCGAAGAGATCGAAAGTCACCTTCGGATAGGCCGGGTCCTCGTAATTCTGGTAGAGGAACGAATCACGCCACGGCACTTCCCCGGGAGCGGCGGCGAGCAACGGCACCATGCTTTGCCCGCTCTGCGGCCAAGTCGGTTCGAGTCCGCAAAAGTCGAGGATCGTCGCGGCCAAGTCGAGATTGAGCACCATCTCGTCGCGCACCTGCGGCTCGGGAAGTTTGCGCGGGTAGCGCAGCAGCATCGGGATGCGGATGCTCTCCTCGTAGGCCGTGCGCTTGTCCCCCAACCCGTGCTCGCCGAGATAGTAGCCGTTGTCGCCGAGATAAATGACCAGCGTGTCGTCGGCCAACCCTTCCGCGTCGAGCGTGGCGAGCAGGCGCCCGATGTTCTCGTCCATCCCGGCCAGCGTCTGGAAATAGGCGAGCCGGTCCGGGTTTTTCGGATTCCAGGATTTGGGCGGGTTGTCTTGGCGCCAGGGGGCGACATCGCCGAACGACTCGGGCTCGGTGAACTCGTGATCTTGCCATCGGTCCGCCAGACGCGGCGGCGGCGTCCGCTTGTCATGCGGGGTCTTGTAACCAACTACCATGGCGAACGGCTCCTCTTTGTGTTCCTTGATGAAATCGATCGCATAATCGGTCACCACGTCGTCAACCCAGCCTTTGGTCGGCGTGTCCTTCCCATTCACCACGAACGGGCAATTCTCGTAGACCCCCTGATCGATGAAGGTCGCGACGTTTGCGAATCCGGGCCGTTCCCGCTGCGTGCCCATGTGCCACTTGCCGAAGTAGCCGGTGACCCAGCCGTTTTGGCCCAGCAACGCGGGCCAGGTGTCGGTCGAGGTGAACGGCTTCGCGTTGTGGATGATCCCATGCTGGTTGGAGTGCAATCCGGTCAGCATGGTCGCGCGGCTCGGCGAGCACAGCGAGTGCGTGACGAAGGCGTTACGGAAGCGCACCCCGCGGGAGGCCAGGAGGTCGAGCGACGGGGTCTCGAAAAACGGATAGTTCGCCTTATCCTCCAGTTCCCGCTGCACCACGCCGAGCGCGTCGTGGCGGTGGTCGTCGGAGATGATGAGCAGCACGTTGGGCTTGCGAGGTTCCTCGGCCGCCGTAACGGCGGCGGGAAGACAGAGCGCAGGAAGAAGGGCGAGGAGGTGACGGGTGTTCATGACTTTGGAATCGGAGAGGGGCCGGCCATGACGGATCTGATCCAATCGAGGTATCGGCTGACCCGACCGAAGAAAAACCCGTTCTCCCCGGGAATCACGCCGTAAGTCTGGCCGGCCAGCCGCAATTCTCCTTTTTCCTCCAGAAAAACCGGCCCGCCGCTGTCGCCCGGGGCGACCGCGCCCTCCCAGGGCAGGGCTCCGTCCCCGGTGCCGTCGTAGCGGATCACCAGCGTCTCGCCGATCCGTCCCCCGCAGTCGCGCACCTCGTCGATGGTGTTCATGGCCGCATGGCGTCCGCCTTTGGCCAACTCCGCGGGATCGCCCGTGAACTCTCCGCGCAAGCCGTAGCCGACGAGATACACCGCGCGGCCCACCTCGTCGGCCGCGTCATAAAGCTCGACCTCCGGATAGCGGTCCACCGCCTCCCCCAATTCGGCCACCGCGATGTCCGTGTCCTCCCGCGTGTGGAACCGCACTATCGGCACGCTCGCGCCCTCCAGCACAAAGGTCCCCTCGGACGCCCCGTCCAGGAAATGACGCGCGGTGAGGACCCAGCGGTCGCCGATGAGACACCCGCTGCCATGCAGGCCGTTGGCCGTCCGGACGATCCCCGTGCCGTTGAAACGCGGATCGTGGGCGAGACGGCTCGCCATGGTGGAGACATTGCGGTCCGTGTTCGGCGCGGGATCCGTCATGGACGGGTTCCACGTGATGGCGCCCGCGGAGTTCGCCACGGCCGCCGCGAACGCCAGAGGAAGCCCCGCACGCATCAGCGCGTGATCTGGAGGCGCATGAAACGCGCTGATTGACCACTCAAGGTTTCGGAGTCGTGCACCGTCACCGGGCCCGCGGCGTTTTCCGCACCCGTGCTGCGCCAGACCGGGTCCCACGCGACGAAGTCGTCCGAGGCCAGCACCTCGTAAAGAAGGTCCGGATCGGCCGTGCGGCGGAAGGTGATCGAGAGGGACTCCGAGTCCGCGAGCGGCATGATCTCGAAGCCCGGCCGGCCGGCGGCGGACAAGGGATCCGTGCCGAGCGCGTATTCCGCGAGGTTGGGCAGGCCATCGCCGTCGGGATCCGCATCCGGCGACGGGTCCGCGCCAACCCAGGGAATGGTGTCCGCCCACTCCGCCAGAGGGTCGGGGGCGGGCGCCACGAGGAAATCGAAACCGCGGGTCACCGCATGGCTTGCGCCGTCCACGAGGCGCACTTCAAAAAAGCTCTCTCCGGGAGACCCGGGGTAGCCGGTGAGCAAGCCGTCCGGACCGAGCGACAATCCGTCCGGAAGAGATCCCGCCAACAACGACCAGCAGTAGGGTCCCGTGCCCCCGCTGCCCTCGAGCAGGCTGGCGAAGAAGGTCCCCGCCGTGGCCGGCCCGAGCACGGTTGTGTCGATCGAAAGGGGCAGCAGGACATCCACGCTGAAGTTGCGCGACGCGGACCGGTCCATGGCATCGGAAACTTCGACCTCGAAGGTCCCGGACACGGCGGCGGTCGGCGTGCCGCTCAGTTGGCCGTCGGACGAAAGAGCCAACCCCGATGGCAGCGAGCTGCCCGGTGCCACGCTCCAGACATAAGGGCCGATGCCGCCCCCGGCGGCGAGATTGGCGGAGAGCGGAGAACCTTTGATGAAAGTGCCGAGGTTGGGCTCCGTGAGCACCGCCAGCGTATCCACCCCGGTCGCGGCCAACACGCGGAGTTTGAGGTTTCGCGGATAAAATTCCTCCGTGCCAGGTTGGGCTTGGAAACCCAGGTTGTCGAAGGTCGTGCCCGCGGGCACGCTCGCCTGCCAAGACACCGGTTTGAGAATCACGCGGTTGCCGGTGCGCGTCACGGTGTTGTTGAAGAACGTGATGTTGCTGCCGTTGAAATCAAATTCCGCCACCCAGTCGGTGATGTGGGCCGAGCTGTTGTTGATGATACGGAAGGTCCCTTGATAGGTGCCTGCCCAGGCATTACCGGGGACGAACTCCATGCGCACGCTGCCGGCGGGCGGCGGCGGGGCAGCGGTCGAGCCGTTGATGGTCACTGTGGCGGTGCCGCGCGAGATCGTCGCGTTGGCGGGATTCGTCAGCTTCACGCCGAAGTTTCTCGAGGATCCCAGCGGCAGCGAACCGGACGCGACCGGCACGGCGATCGTTTTCGAGGTTTGCCCGGAGGTGAAAGTGAGCGTGCCGCCGGTCGCGGTGTAGTCCGTCCCGGCGAGCGCAGTGCCGTCCTCCGTCGCGTAGTTCACCGTCACGTTCGACGAAGACGCGACCGAAAGACTGACGGTCACCACGGCATTGGTGCCGCCGGACGTCGGTTGCGGGACGGCGAGATCGGCGATGGAAATCGCCGGCGTGGTCGTTTCCGCCGGCGGGGCGGAGTCGCTCACCGTCAACGTATACGAGAGCGCATTGGTCGCGCGAATCGTCACACCGCGCCGGACCATACCGCCGGTGAGCGATGAGGCGTTGCCCGCGTCGATCGACGCGGGCGAGTCGAGTTGCAGGAGGAAAGACGAGCCATTGGGACGCTGCAGGACGAGGCGGGTCGGGCCGGCGGACAGCGTGGCATCGGACGCGTAGGCCAGCGGCAGGTATTCCGTGAAGGCATTCGGGTGGGTCACCACCACGCTGACATTCGAGCCGCCGAGCGTGACGCTCTTCTGCCCGTAGGTGGTGCCTCCACCGGCCAGCGCATAACTCACCGAGTAGTCCCCCGACGGAAGATCCGTCACGCCGGCGACCGGCGAGACGGTCTCGGCGCCGGCTTTGATCGTCGCGGGAATGTTGCCGGTCTCGTAGGCCAGCCCGGGATCGGTGCCGCGCACCGTGCCCCACTGCCAGGGCACGCTGCCGGAAGTCCCCGAAACCGATTGCAACGCCAGCCCGAAGGAAGGATGCCACAGGAGATTCAAGCCGTAGGCCTGCCGCGCGAGACGGCGGTTGCCGGAGGCGAAGGTCGCGTAATAGTTTCCGCGCTTGACCGCACCCAGACTGAAAGCACCCGAGTTCGGCGCGGCATTGTGGAAAAGCCGGTTGAAAGAATTGGTCGAACGACTCGGCAAAGCCGCGGTGGCCGCGTCCCGCTGCGCGGACGTCGGGTGCCAGCCGTTGAGGATGGATGCGGCCGGGCGCGCGGCATCGTAGACGAAGGTCGGGATATAGCTGTAGGCGTTGGGCACGGAGAGCGTGCCGTAATTGCCGAAACGCGACTGCTCGCTGCTGCGCTTGGATGCCGCCGCGGCGGCGAATTCGGTGTCGGTCAGCGCGAAAGCCCGCGAAGACGTCGCGAATTCGGCCAGCGGACGCGAGCGCGGCGTCTGGAAAGCGTGCGAGGTGCGCGTGTTGAGGCCGGCGCTGGTGAAGAACGTGTTGGTGGCCAGCCCCGGTTGCAGGACCATGTTGGCGGCCAGCCAGCCGTTCCACTGGATGTCATCGCCGATGATGTGACTGACCAGATCGGCGCGCTGGCGCAGCCGCGGCCAGGCCACGCGCAGGTTGTTGTCGTGCACACCGGAGTAGCCGAAGTCCGGCCCCTCCTGCTCATACCAGAAACCCGCGGGGCTCTGGTCCTGCGCGGAGGAATCTTTGACCGCCTGCACGAAGGCGGCGTCGAGTTCCGCGTCGGGCCAGCGCTCGAGGTAGATGAGGGCGGCATGGTAGGCGCCGTTGAACTGGTTGCTCCACTGCCGCGCGTGGCGGCGCATGTCCTCGCGCGTGAAGAGCGCCATGAGGGCGCGGCGGATCGCCGTTTTCGCGTTGGCGAGGATCGTCTCGTCGAACGGCTGACCCGACGCGAGGATCATGTCGACCGCCTGCGCCGCGGCCATCACCCCGAAGCTCGTCGGCGCCATGCTCCAGTTGCTCGAGCTGTATTCGGTGAACAGTCCCTCATGCGGACTGCCCACCGGCGCCTGCATGGTCGTCCACAAGTTCATCATGGCCTCGAGGCGCTGGCGGACCGGCACGCTACCCTTGTAAGGGTTCCACGGACGGTCGGCCGTGTAGAAAAAGGCCAGCGCCATCTGCATCTCGAGGATGCGCGCGTTGTGGGGCACATTGTCCACGGGCTCGCGGTTGACCTTGATGTTGAGGAAGCCGCGCGGATAAGCGACGCCGTTGATCGTCGTGGTGCTCTCGATCACGGCGTTGGCCACCTGCGCGAAGTGCCTGAGGTGATACGGCACGTCGAGTTCGTGGTCGGCAAACTGGCCCAATTGGCTCGTGGAGAAGTCCGCCGAGGGCACCGGCGTCCAACTCTGCGCCGCGAGAGCAGCGGGCCACAGCACGAACGCCAAGGCGGCGGCCGGTCGGGCGGCACAAAGCAAGCGCGTCACGGCAACTCCTCTGTCACCTGCAATCGCATGAAACGCGCACCCTCGCCCGGTGTGCGGACTTCGGTCACCACGACCTCGGAGGCGCCGTCCGGCAGCAACTGCTCCTCCACCAAGACTTGCTGGGACAAGCCGTTCACCGGACCGCCGGGATCCGCCGCGGCCACGGGCTCCCACGCGGACGCGGCCAGACCCGAAGCCGCCTCGACGATGAAACGCAGTCCGGTCGCGCCGCCCGAGCGGCGGAAGCGCAAGCGCAACGCCGGTTGACCCGCGCCGGTGTCGACCACTTCGACCACCGGCCACGGCGCCCCGGCCGCGAGCGGATCGGTGGCGAAAGCGAACTCGAGCAAATTGGACAAGCCGTCGCCGTCGGGGTCGGCGGACTTCGCCGCGGAGGCCTGGTCGGGCCAACGCACGCCGCCGGACCATTCCTCGAAGGAACCGGGGGCGGCGCTCACGTTGATGGCGAGGCTGCGCTGGGCGGTGGAGCCGCTGTCATCGGCCACCAAGGCGGTGAAGTTGAAGCGGCCCGAAGCGGAAGGCGTGCCGGCCAATTCGCCGTCGGTTCCCAGCACCAGCCCCGGCGGCAGACTCCCCGCGACCACGCTCCACCGGTAAGGCGTGGTCCCGCCGGTCGCGGCCAGCATCTCGGTGTGGTATTCGCCGACGGCCGCGTCCTGCAGCGCGACGGAAAGAATGTCCAGCGGCGACTCGGCGACCGCGAGGACGAAACCGCGCGAGGCGGTGAGGCCCGCCGAATCGGTGACCTGCACGGTGAAGGCAAACGAACCGGCGACCGACGGGGTGCCGGCGAGCAGGCCCGCGGACGTCAACTGCAAGCCGGCCGGCAACGCGCCCGCCACCACCGCCCACGCGCGCGGTTGCACGCCGCCGGACGCGACGAACTGGAAATTGTAAACCGCGCCGCGTTCGGCCGCGGGCAGATCCTGCGCGGGCACGGTCAACTCGTCGGGATCGTAAAGGGCGACCACTCCGGTGGTGTTGGTGGCCAGCGACCACGTGCCATGGCCCGGAAAGTCGTCCGTCTGCAGCGTGATATTCGACAAAGCCAGCCCGGTCAGCCCGCCGCCCGCGGCGAGCACCGGGACGGTCTTGACCGTTTCGGAAAAATTGGCCAAGTCCGCGGCGTCCAGGCGCACGGTCCACGCGGGATTGTTCGTCCCCCGCACCTGCGCGGCGGTGAAGGCCGGACCCGGCGAGGTCCAGTCCGCCAAGCGCCTCACCACGGTGGCGCCCGCGCCGATGACCAGGTTCGAAGTTGTGGTCCCCGCCCCCGCCAGCGTGCCGCCGGGCAGCTGGATCTCCGAAGCGATCGTCGTATCGACCTGCAGCGTGCCGCCCGCGTTGGTGGTAACGCCGGTGTAAGTCTTGTTCGTCCCGCCGAGGATCCACGTGCCGGACAGGACATTCACGTTGATCTTGGAAAACCCGTTGGTCGCGTCGGTCATCGGCCCGGTGAATTCGCCCGAGCCGGGGCCGCGCAAATGCAGCGTGCGCCA
>Ga0172372_10010266_pt1 | contig 12027 bp, 7 predicted proteins | sample LakKiv5m_2_FD_114544 | JGI IMG/M metagenome (GOLD analysis project Ga0172372, IMG submission 114544) | Freshwater microbial communities from Kabuno Bay, South-Kivu, Congo - kab_092012_9.5m | ecosystem: Environmental > Aquatic > Freshwater > Lake | place: Democratic Republic of the Congo...
AAGCGGGGTCCGATGTTCTTTGCAGACACCACTGTCAACATCAACCCCACAGCCGAGGAGATTGTGGCCATCACCTTGCTGACCGCCGAGGCTGTGCGCAAACTGCGCATCGTCCCGCGGATTGCGTTGCTGAGCTATTCCAACTTCGGATCCGCGCAAGGACAGGAGGCCCAGAAAATGGCCGAAGCCGCGCGCATCCTCCATGATCGGCATCCCGATTTGATTGTGGATGGAGAAATCCAGGCAAACTTCGCCCTGAACAACGAGTTGTTGTCAGAATCCTTCCCCTTCTCCACGCTGGCAGCCCGACAGGTGAACACCCTGATTTTCCCCAACCTCGCCGCGGGAAACATCGCCTACAAATTGCTGCAAGAAATGGTGGGATTGCAGGTGCAGGGTCCGGTGCTGCTGGGCATGCGCAAGAGCTTCCATGTGCTGCAGATGGGGTCATCGGTTCGAGAAATTCTGGACATGGTGCGTCTGGCTGTGGTGGATGCCCAGAACCGCAACGTCGGGGAGAGGGAGTTGCCCACGGAACCCTTGCCGGTCTCATGATTCACTTTTTGCGCGGACGTTTGGCCAGCAAAAACCCGGCGCTGGTGGTGGTGGATTGCCAAGGGGTGGGCTATGCCGTGGCCATCAGCCTGTCCACGTATGAACAACTGGGGACGGTGGGAGCGGAGGTGATGCTGCTGACGCACCTGGTGGTCCGTGAAGACGCCCATTTGTTGTATGGGTTCGCAGAGGAGGGGGAACGGGCGCTGTTTTTGGCCCTCATCGGGGTCAGTGGTGTGGGCGCCAACACGGCGCGGATGATCCTGAGTGCCATGGATGCTGCGACGGCACAGGAGGCCATCCGCAACGGAGACATCAAGGCGATGCAACGGGTCAAGGGCATCGGAACGAAGACCGCCCAGCGGATTTTGGTGGATTTGCAGGACAAACTCGCCGCCCTCGAAGGGATGGGGGGCACGTTTGCATTGCCGGGTGCAAAAAATTCTTCGGCACAACGCAACAATCCCCGCAACGATGCGTTGAGTGCCTTGGTGTCTTTGGGATTTGACCGCACCCGTTGCGAGCGAACCCTGGACCAAATCATCGAGCAATCCCCATCAGATCTCCCCGTGGAAGTCTTGATCAAACAAGCGTTGAAGTCGCTCTGAGCATGCGTTGGATGTCTCCCATTCGTGGCCTACAGGCCTGGGTTCTGCTGGGAATGCTCGGTACGGCTTCGCTGGCCATGTGGCCGGGTTGGGCGAACCACGCACCCGTGCGAGGTCGCATTGCGCAACCGACCACGGCCGCCGTGGACACGGGTGGGGTGCCGCTCCCCTTCCCATTTGGGGGCGAAGATCCCTTCAACCCGGTCGAGGAGCCGGCGGGGTTTGACTTTCATTGGCCTGACAACATCCGCTACCAAGTCGTTTATGACGAGGTCACGGGCCAGTACATCATCCAGCAGACCATCGGGGATACCTTGCCTTACCGGCCTACGACGTATCTCTCGCTCGAGGAGTACCTGAACTACAACATCGAAGGGAACCTCACGGAGTACTGGAACGAACTGCAGCAAGAGGAGGACGAGGCAGAGCGGGCGTTTGCCCCCAAGCTCACGGTGAACAATGCGCTCTTCGAGAGCATCTTCGGCAGCAACGAGATCACCATCAAGCCCCAGGGTTCAGCGGAGCTCTCGTTTGGGGTCAACATCTCCAACACCGAGAATCCTCGGATTCCCGAACGGCAGCGGCGGATCACGACGTTCGACTTCGACCAGCGGATCCAGTTGAGCATCGGGGGCAGCATCGGGGACAAGATCAACATCGGCACGCAGTACAACACGGAAGCGTTGTTCGATTTCGAGAACCGCATGAACATCGGGTTCCAAGGGGAGGAGGATGACATCCTGAAGAACATCGAGGCAGGGCACATCAGCATGCCGCTTCCCGGTACCCTCATCACGGGCAGCCAGAGTTTGTTTGGGGTGAAGCTTGAAACCCAGTGGGGACGGTTGTACAACACCACGGTGGTGTCCCAGCAGAAGGGGGAGCGCAGGGAAATCGAAGTACAAGGCGGCGCCCAGACCCAGACGTTCGACATCCGGGCCGATGACTACGAGGCGAACCGGCACTACTTCCTTTCCCAGTACTTCCTCGATCAGTACGATGTGGCGATGAAGAGCCTGCCCGTGCCCAGCTCTGGGGTGAACATCACCCGGATCGAGGTGTGGGTGGTCAACACGCAGGCGAACACCCAGGATGTTCGGAACGTGTTGGCGTTCACGGATTTGGGAGAGCATGGCGACTACATTTCCACCGACTTGCCCGTCCCCTTGCTCGTCGATGGTCCGGACGTGGTGCCCACCGAAGCGCGGAATCCCACCAACGTGAACAACGAGTTGTACGGCTCCTTGGTGAACAACCCGGAGGTCATGGGATACAGCGGGGCGAATGCGGCCATCGGGGCGCTCGGCTTCGGACTGGACCAAGGCATCCACTACGAGCGGGTGGGCAACGCACGCAAACTGGCGCCATCGGAGTACACGTACAATGCCCGTTTGGGCTTCATTTCCTTGCGCCAGAGCCTCAACAATGCGGAGGTGCTGGGGGTGGCTTATGAGTACACGTTGAATGGCCAAACCTACCAAGTCGGTACCCTCGCCCAAGATGGTTTCGCCGCACCGAGTGCCCTGGTGCTGAAGATGCTCAAGGCGTCCATTACGCAGGTTTTGCTGACCAACGGTGACCCAGCTCCGCTTTGGAAGACGATGATGAAGAATGTCTACTCGATGCAGGCATTCGGCGTGAGTCCAGAGAACTTCCGGTTGGACATTTGGTACAACGACCCCGCCACGGGGGTGGACCTGAACTACATCCCCCGGGAGCCATTGGACGGCACGATGTTGCTGCAGTTGCTCGGCATGGACCGGCTGGACATCAACGGCATGGCGCGGCAGGACGGGGTCTTCGACTTCGTGGACAACGCGGGCACCCAAGGGGGGACCATCCACAGCCAGAACGGGCGCATTTACTTCCCCTCGGCGGAGCCCTTCGGTTCCAACCTGCGCCAGGAAATCGTCAACCGGGTTCCAGACGAGAACCTGCGGAATTCGCTCATCCAGACGGTGGTGTTCCAGGCGCTGTACGACTCGACCAAGACGGCTGCGCAGCAAATCCCTTCGCTCAACCGCTTCCGCATCAAAGGGCAGTACCAAAGCCAAACCAGTTCCGAAATCTCCCTCAATGCCCTCAATGTCCCCGAGGGTTCGGTCACGGTCACCGCGGGCGGCGTTCGGTTGGTGGAGAACCAGGACTACACGGTGGATTACAACCTGGGTCGGGTAAGGATCATCAACGACGGGTTGATGGAGTCGGGCCAGAACATCAAGGTCTCCCTGGAGAGCAATTCGCTCTTCAACATCCAGACGAAGACGATGTTGGGCACCCGCTTCGATTATGTCTTCTCCGACCGGTTCACCATGGGGGCGACCTTCCTCAACATGCGGGAACGGCCGCTGACCCAGAAGGTGAACATCGGCAACGAGCCGGTGAACAATACGATTTTTGGAATGGATTTGGCCTGGCAGCGGGACAGCCAGTTCCTGACGGATCTGCTCGACCGGTTGCCGTTCTATGAAACCACGGCGAAGTCCAGCCTGGACTTTTCAGCCGAAGGTGCCTATCTGATTCCGGGACATAGCCGGGCGATCGGTCGCGAGGGGAATGCCTACGTGGACGATTTCGAGGGAAGCCAGTCGGCGATTGACATCCGGGCGGTTTCCCGTTGGTTCCTGGCTTCCACGCCCAAGTTGCAGAACGGGTTGTTCCCGGAGGGCGGGTTGGAGGACAGTTTGGCTTACAACTACAACCGGGCGGGCCTGAGCTGGTACACCATCGACCCCCAGTTCTTCCGGGGTTCGGGGCTCGAGGATGGGCAGGTGACGGCGGACCAGAAGAGCGACCACCGCACCCGGGAGGTGCTGGAAGGGGAGGTGTTCCCCAATCGGGAACTGCCCACCGGCACGCCCCCCAACATCCCCACCCTGGACTTGACGTTCCGGCCCACGGAGCGCGGTCCCTACAATTACGAGCCGTTCACAGGGACGGATGGGATTTCGGCAGGTTTGGCCGCCGATGGTTCTCTGCTCGACCCGGCCTCTCGCTGGGCGGGCATCCAGCGGGCCCTGACGACCACGGACTTTGAGGCGGCGAACATCGAGTACCTGCAGTTTTGGCTCATGGATCCTTTCAACGAGGATTCCGACAACCTGTCTGGGGGCGACTTGTACTTCAACTTGGGGAATGTCTCGGAGGATGTGTTGAATGACAGTCAATTGGCCTACGAAAACGGCTTGCCTTCTGACAACAACAGTTCGCTTCCCACGGACACCTCCACCTGGGGCATCTTCCCCTCCCCGGAGACGTTCAACGTGGTGAATGCGTTTGACAACGCTTCCGGGAACTATGTTGCCCAAGATGTCGGATTGGACGGTCTTGCAGATTCCGGAGAACGTAGTTTCTTCACACCTTGGCTGAGTTCTCTGGAGGGCTTGCTGGACGCCGACGCTTTCAACGCAGCACAAGCAGATCCTTCCGCGGACAATTTCCAGTACTTCCGCAGTCCGCTGCTCCAAAGCGCTGAGGCTTCGATTCTCGACCGCTATGCCCGGTTCAATGGCTACGAGGGAAACTCAGACACCCGCACCCCAGACGGGTACCCCATCACTTCGACCACAATTCCCAACACGGAGGACATCAACCAAGACTTGACGCTTTCCACCATTGAGAGCTATTACCAGTACCGGGTGTCCATGCGCCCACAAGACTTGGGAGAGTTCAACATCGGAAAGAACTACATCACGGACTCCTTTGAGCAGGTGGTCACCACGGCGAACGGCGAACAGCGGACGGTCCGTTGGTACCAGTTCAAGATTCCGGTCCGGGAGTTTGAACAACGTGTAGGGGGCATTTCTGATTTTCGTTCCATTCGGTTCATCCGGATGTTCATGAAGGGGTGGAGTGAACCGGTGACGTTGCGTTTTGCCCGTTTGGAACTCATCCGGGGAGAGTGGCGCCGTTATTTGGACAACTTGGCGGGACCCCAAGAGGTGGAACCGGATGACCCTGCGACCACCACCTTCAATTTGTCGGCGGTGAACATCGAAGAGAATGGCAACCGGGAACCGGTGCCATACGTCACTCCTCCGGGCATTCTCCGTGAGATTGACGTCGGAACGGCGAATCAGCGCCGTTTGAATGAGCAGTCCTTGGAACTCGTGGTCTGTGGATTGGAGGATGGCGATGCACGGGGTGCTTACCGCAACATCAACTTCGACATGCGGATGTACAAGCGGTTGCGCATGTTCGTCCACGCGGAAGCGGGGCCAGATGGGACTCCGCTCAATGATGGGGATTTGACCTGTTTTGTTCGGATTGGAAGCGACTTCGATGCGAACTACTATGAATACGAGTTGCCCCTTTCGGCAACCCCGTGGTTCAATGGTGATCCGGATGCGATTTGGCCTGCGGCGAACAATGTGGACATCGAGTTCGTCAAGTTGCAGAACCTGAAAATCAAGCGACCCGCAGGATTCCCGTTGTTCCAAGAATTCTGGGAAATGGACGGAAACGTGCGGTTGTCGGTGCGGGGCAATCCCAACCTGGCGAATGTGGTGATGGTCATGATCGGCGTGCGCAACACCGACAAGGATGCGAACCCATTCGGTCCTGATGACGGGGCAACCAAATGCGCGGTGGTATGGGCGAACGAACTGCGGTTGACCGAGTTCAATGAGGATGGCGGCTGGGCAGCGGTGGCCCAGATGAATGCCACGTTGGCGGATCTGGGCAATGTGAGCTTGGCAGGGAACATCTCGACCCCGGGTTGGGGTGGATTGGAACAACGGGTCCAGGAGCGCCAGCGGGAAACCATCCGGGGCGTGGACGCCTCAGGGACGTTGCAGTTGGGCAAGTTGCTGCCCAAAAAGTTGGGCGTGACCTTGCCGATGTATGTTGGCTACAGTGAGCAGGTTTCTACCCCGCAGTTTGACCCCCTCTCCCCGGACATCGAGTTGGCAGGCCAAGAGAACCTCTCCCCAGAACGCCGTGCGGATGCGGAACAGGTGTACCGGCTGAGGTCGGTCAATTTCTCGAGCATCCGCATCAGCCCGCAGTTCGGCGGAGGCGGTGGTTCGGGTGGGGGCGCAGGGGGCGGTGGGGGTCGGGATCGAAACCAAGCAACCGGGGCTTCCAACGCTGGAGCCGGCAAGGGGACTAATGCCGGTTCGGAGCGCGGTGGTTCTTCGGGCAGTGCCCGCGGGGGGGCCAGCGGCGGTGGCGGGGGTGGCGGACCCTTGTCCTTGCTGAAGTTCATGAGCCCCGGAAACTTCACTGGGAACTACAGTTACAACGAGACTTACCGGCGCGACGTGAACACGGAGTTCCAGTTCAACCGGGAGCATCGGGGTGGTTTGACCTACAATTTCACGAACAGTCCGAAGAACTTCAAGCCCTTTGGTTCCATCGGATTTTTGAAGGATTTGGCGTACTTCAAGTGGCTGACAGACTTTAACTTCTACTTGGGAATCAAACAGTTTACAGCCCAAACCCAAATGCAACGTCGCTACGACACGCAGCGGGTTCGCAACAACACGGCCACATTGCTCGGGGTGGAGACCGGGTTGCTCATCCCCACGCAAGTGGTGAAGACCTGGAACTGGACCCGGAATTACACGCTGAAGTACGACCTCACGCAGAAGCTGAAGTTTGAGTACGTTGGGGACGCCCAGGCATTGGTTGGGGAACCGGCCGGGGTCATAGACCGGACCGATGTGGACGGGTTCGCAGCCTACCGGGATTCGGTCCTGCTGAACCTGCGCAACGCAGGAGAGGTGACGGCATATAACCACCGGGTCAGCGGAACGTACACGCTGCCTTTCGACAAGTTGCCCCTGCTGTCGTTCGTTTCCAGCGACGTACGTTACGAGGGCACCTACCGTTGGGACCGTGCGCCCTTCTCCCAGGATTCGTTGGGCCATGTAATCCAAAACGCACGGAACCTCTCGCTGAACGCCCAAGCGAACTTCGCTGCGCTCTACGCCAAGGTTCCCGCACTCGATGCGGTCCTCAACCCCAAGCCCAAGCCCCGAACCCAGCGCCCAGTCAACAATGAGGACCGGGATGGTTTCGGCAAAGCCGACGAAAAGGACAAGGTCAAGTGGCAGGTCGACCCCAAGGAGGTGGTGCTGCGCTTATTGATGACGCTGCAGAACGTATCGGGAACCTACACACGCAACGAGGGAATGTTGTTGCCTGGTTATGCCCAACGCGCTCGTTATGCAGGTTTCGACGAGGCCTTCGAAGCGCCGGGTCTCTTGTTCCTGGTGGGACATCAGAACACCGATTGGACCGGTGCGCGAACGGGAAATTACGCCTTCGATGCGGCCTCACGGGGCTGGTTGGTCGAACAACCCAATCTCAACCGGCAGTACACCGAAACCTTCTCGGAGGTCTTCAATGCCCGGGCGAACTTGGAGCCCCTGCGCTACTTCAAAATCGAACTCACCGCCACGCGCAACACTTCCCGGAATTACAACAGCTTCTTCCGCTACGATGCTTTGACGGGGGATTTTGTAGACCAAAGCCCCAATGAAACGGGGCAGTTCTCCGCTTCGATCATGACTTGGGGAACGGCCTTTGTCAAGGACGACGAACAGGATGAGTTCAACAGTGTGCTTTGGGACAACTTCTTGTTGGGTCGACTGGCCATCTCGGAGCGTTTGAATGCCCAATCCTACGCTTTGGATGAGCCGGAGCCCAATGGCTATTTCCTCGGTTGGGGTCCCACTTCGCAGGATGTCACCATCCCCGCTTTCATGGCGGCGTACACGGGTCTGGATCCCAAGCGCATCCCGTTGGATGTCTTCCAAACCCCAGTCGCTCCCAACTGGCGGGTCACCTATGACGGCTTGACGAAGAATCCGTTCTTCAAACAGTACTTCAAGCGGTTCAACCTCAACCATAGCTATCGGTCCACGGTCACCACGAGCTATGTGACCAATTTGAACTACCGCGAAAATCCGGCTACTGGTTTGCCCGAGGCCTATGACCAAAGCGAGTTTGGCAACTTCATCAGCCAGCGTCAATTCAACACGGTGAGCATCAGCGAGCAGCTGGCCCCGCTGTTGGGGATGGACATCACGCTCAAGTCAGACAATGGCAGTGAGCCACAGATCAAGGTGGAGTTGAAGCGCGACCGAAATGTGGTGTTTGGATTGAGCAATTTCCAAATCACGGAAACGAAGAGCAATGCTTTGGTCATTGGGTTTGGCTACACGTTCGCGGATGTGCCCAATCCATTCATTCGGACGTATGGAAAGTTGCCCATCCAGATGCTCAAGGAAACGGACTTTGTCGTCCGTTGTGATGTCAACATCCGGGACAACAGTACCATCATCCGCAAGATGATGGAGCGACAGAACCAGGTGACAGCCGGTCAACAGCTTGTTTCCATCAAGTTGTCAGGAGATTTGGAGATTTCCAGCAAGCTCACGTTGCGGGTTTTCTACGATCACCAGATCACGCGGCCCAAAATTTCAGCTTCGTTCGACACGTCAAATATCAATTCGGGGGTTTCGCTTCGCTTCAATTTGACCCAGTAATGCAGATCTGTGGCGGTCGTTGGTAAATTCGCGGCATGAATACACCGGCAGACTTGCGTTACACGAAGGAGCACGAGTGGGTGCGCCTGGAGGGAGATGTGGCCACCATCGGCATCACCGACTTCGCCCAAGGAGAATTGGGAGACATTGTTTTCGTGGAGGTGGACACCGTGGGGGAGACGCTGGCAGGTCACGCCGTTTTCGGTACGGTGGAGGCAGTCAAAACCGTGAGCGATTTGTTCATGCCTTGCAGCGGGGAGGTCCTGGCGTTCAACGATGCCATTGAGGAAAATCCTGCATTGGTCAACGAGGATCCCTACGGAGCGGGCTGGATCATCCGGGTTCGGGTAGATTCCGCATCGGAAATCGAAGCGTTGTTGAGCGCCGCGGACTACGCAGCCCACATCGGATAAGGCGCTTTCTGTGCTGCATCGGGAGCGCAACCCAGGGTCGGCCCTCAGGCCACGTGCTCGTCATGCCATTCCCCCTGTGGCCATGGCATTGCTCATGGCTGCGTTGCACTTTGCGCCAGGTGGGAGCATGGACTTGAATCCACGTTGGTTGGGATTGGGGGCTGATAAGTGGACCCATGGTGTGATGTTTTGTGTGCTGGGCTTGGCCGTGTTGGTGGCGGTGGGCAAAGCAGGCGGACTGCGCCGTTGGTGGTGGTTGGTTTTGATGGGCACGACGGCATACGGTTGCCTATTGGAAGCAATCCAGACCTTCTTGCCCACCGGCAGGGCAGGCGATTGGCAGGACTGTGTAGCCGATGGGGTGGGTGTGCTGGCGGCATGGCCTGTTTTTCGATGGGTTTATGGGTTTTGGCCTGGAAGCCGACGAAGATTTTTCATGGAGTGATGAGTTTGGCATTCCTTTTGTTTTCCGATGTGTGGATTGCTTAATTTCGAAACCTCCTAAATCCCCAGCACAATGATCAGCCGGAAAACCCCTGAAGCGAATCTGGAAAACAAGCGCGGCACCTGGCGCGCTCTGGGATTTGTGGCAGCGTTGTCGCTGTTGCTCTCGTCTTTTGCTTGGACTTCCTATGACATCAGGGTCCGCCAGAAACTGGTGGCTGCCCAGGAAATCATGGAGGATGAGATCATTCCGGTGAATGCCATCACGCCTCCTCCACCGCCTCCTCCCCCCCAACAGACCACGATGATCGAAATCGTGGACGATGACGAGGAAATCGAAGAGGAGTTGGTCATTGCTGACATCGAGTTGAACGAAGAAACGGAGATTGAAATCATCGAGGAGGAAGAGGAGGAAGCAGTAGAGGAGGATGTTCCGTTCATGGTGGTGGAAAACATGCCCGCTTTGGAGGCATGCAAGGAGCTCCGGGACGAGGAGCGCAACCAATGCACGCAGTTGGAGATCATCCGCTACGTATCAGAGAACACCGAGTACCCAGCCATCGCAAAGGATGCGGGCATCCAAGGGACTGTTTATGTGTTCTTCGTGGTGGGCAAGGATGGGAAGGTGAAAGATGCCAAGGTGTTGCGTGAGGTGGACCCGAGGCTGGACAAGGAAGCGTTGCGGGTGGTGAAAAGTCTCCCCACCTTTGAGCCCGGACAACAGCGTGGCAAGCCGGTCAGTGTTCAGTACACCATTCCGGTTCGATTCACCATCCGGTAAGGCCTTGCAGCCAGCTTGAACTGGCTTCTATCCGCTCTGAGAGTGAGGTTTCTGATAGCAGATGGGTCGGAACGTTCAGTTGACGGACACAACGGAGGTAATGGGCATGCAGCAACCACCGGTCTGCAGCATCGGGTAAGGTGCGCAGGGGATCAGGCTCCCATGGCAACACGGGTGCACAAACCAGACAAGCCAGCAATCCCGGTGGGTTGACAGGAGCGGGCAAAAGGCATGCGCTGAATGCTTGTTCTGCCCAGATGGACAGAGTTTCCACCCCCGTATCGACAACACAAAATCGGGCATTCAGCTGCCGTGCTTGTTCCTGTGCTCCTTGGATGGATTGACTTTGAAGGTGGACCAATTCGTGCAGGGTTTCAAGTTGTACCCTTTGGGCCATGACGTCAGGATGGAACCGCGCTGCCTCACGTACCCAAGGGACTTGCCACCGCGTCGCCAGGGCTTGGGCCAAGGTCGTTTTCCCGGTCGACTCAACGCCTGTGCAGAGCACGTATGGGACGGGGGGGTCCATGGGTTGTAAAGTCATCGAATGGTAAGGACCCCTTGAATGGACAGAAGGAGGTATAAAAAGTACATGCCGGCGCCGGCCCAAAGCCTACTCCGCCAATACAATACCACACCTGCGGCATTCACGGCCAACCAGTAGAACCAGTGTTCCGGAATCCACAGCACCATCAGCACGGTGGCTGGAATGCTGAATACGGTGGTGAAGGCATCGAGACCGGGCAGCCGGGCTTGGGTGTTCCTCTTGAGGAAAGCAGTGAAAGCCCACCAAACCGCAGCCCCCAGCCCCAAGACGCCCCAATGCCCCATGTGGGACCAGAGCTGGGGCGCTTCGGGCGGGGCATCCCAACCCATGGACCACCATCGGATACTGCCCCAGACGGCCATGCCCACGTAGAAAAGCCACAACAGCGTTTCAGCAACCAGTTGACGGTTCCAGCAGATGTGGGCATAGAGGGCGGAACCTACCAAGGCCGCTAGGAACCCCGCAGGTTCACCTTGCAAATAGAGCCAGGTGTAGAGGACATTGAGCGCGGCGGCCAGTCCCTCCCATCCCCGGTGGAGCCAGCGGGATTCAGGGGCTGAAGTCACAATGACAGGGAGGAGACAAAACGACTGCCACATGGGGCAGCAAGTCTTGGATCCATTGGTGCTCCTCGGGATCCAGCAGGTTGTGCAAAAGGTCCAGTCGTCGCAGGGAAGGCATGTCACTCAAGGACGCAGGATAACGTTCGATGGGATTCGACCAAAGAGACAAAGTCTCCAATTGTTGAAGGCCGTCAATGTCCTCAGGAATGATCTCAATTTCATTGTCACCCAAGTCCAAGGACCGCAGGGAAGGCCAGGCCCAGCATACCGCCGGGAAAATGACCAAGCGGTTGCTGGAGGCGTCCAAAAACGTGAGTTTCTTGAGCGTCTGCAGCGATTCAGGCAAGGTGGACAGCCGGTTCTTCCGGAGGCGGAGTTCGCGCAATTCAGTCAGCTGGGCGACCGCTGGGGGCACCTCGCGAAGCCCCTGGCGACTGAGGTCGAGGCGGAATATGGTTTGGCCCAAGGCTTGGGCCTTCAGCGCTTCCTCCACGGACCGATACCAAGGTGCATTTTGAACGAGGGAATCGGTTTGGGCACTTTGCGTTCGCGCGGGAAGCAGAGCTGCCCAACCGAGCAGAACCAGCATGCCCAACCTGGAGGCAGCCGCCGATGCGAAGGTG
>Ga0172372_10010267_pt1 | contig 12027 bp, 8 predicted proteins | sample LakKiv5m_2_FD_114544 | JGI IMG/M metagenome (GOLD analysis project Ga0172372, IMG submission 114544) | Freshwater microbial communities from Kabuno Bay, South-Kivu, Congo - kab_092012_9.5m | ecosystem: Environmental > Aquatic > Freshwater > Lake | place: Democratic Republic of the Congo...
ACGGAATCCCTTGTAGTCCCGAGGATTCCTTCGATTCGATCCCTGTCCCGCCCACCGGTTTTGCAATTCCGAACGGATGACGAGAGTTCGGAGTTCACACAGAAGGATTTCAAAATCGATCTGCGTAACTCGGAGTTCACGCAGAGGGATTTCAAAATCGATCTGCGTAACTCGGAGTTCTCCCGGAGGCCCTCCGGGGTCGATGTCGAGAACTCGGAGTTCTCCGCGGCGCTCTTCCGGGGCCGCGACAGCTCGCACGCGGCGAGAAGGCGCACGGCGAGTTGGCGCACGGTGCGCGGCGCGAATCGCGGGAGGCGCTGTTACACTCGCGCCCATGTCGCGACACTCCCGTGCCCTGCTCCTGCTCTGTGCGCTCCCGCTGCTGCCGCTCGTCGGCTGCGGAGACGACGACGACACGCCGCCGCCCGCCGACGCCGGAACGGCTGACGCGGGGCCGGTCGACGCGGGTCCGCCGCCCTACCGCGACGAGTGCGAGAACCTGAATCCGCTCGGCTGCATGCTGCCGTGGCCCTCGAGCCGCTACCTCACCGACGACGCGACGACGGCCACCGGCCGCCGCGTCGCCATCCCCGTCGAGGCCATGCCGAAGAATGACGCGGACACGCCCGTGCCCGTCGATCCGGCCGACCTGAACCGCTGGGACGGCTTCACCGGGCAGACGTCGTTCATGACGCTCTACGCCGGGCGCATCGACGCCTCACGGCTCGCCGACTGGCTGCGCGTCGAGCGCAGCGTCGCCGCGGACTCCGAGACGGTGCTCCTCGACGCGACGACGATGGAGCGGATCCCGCACTTCGCCGAGCTCGACATGCAGATGGGGATCTCCGCGGAGCTCCGGCCCTTCTACATCCGCCCTGCGCGCCGCATGCCGGAGAATCACCACATCGTCATCGCGACGCGCAATCTGCGTCTCGAGAATGGCAATCCCGTGCAGCCGCACGAGGGCTTCCGCGCGCTCCGCGACAACACCCCGACGACGGTGCCCGGCATCGAGTCGCGTCGCGCCTACTTCGAGTCGGAGGTCTTCGCCCCGCTCACGGCGGCGGGCATCGACCGCAGCACGCTCGTCGAGGCCTGGGACATCTGGACGGGCTCCGACGAATCCGCGTGGGGCGACGCGGTCGCGATGCGCGATGACGCGCTCATGCGCGTCGGCGAGCGCGGGCTCGGCTGCACGATCACGAGCACGCGCGACGACGTCAACGACGAGATCTTCCGCAAGGTCGACGGCACCGTGACGGTGCCGCTCTACCAGATGGAGGACGCCGCCGGCTCGCCGCTCCGCCGCGACGCGTCGGGCGCGCCGCTCGCGATGGGGACGTTCGAGTTCCCCTTCACGGTGCTCATCCCGCGCTCGGTGAAGACGCGCGTCGAGGGCGGCGGTGACCCCGTGCGCGTCATGCAGTACGGACACGGGCTCTTCGGCGGGCGCGGCGAGGCCGAGGGCAGCTACGTGCGCAACTTCGCGAACGACTATCCGACGGTGATCCTCGCGGGCGACTGGAACGGCATGGCCGGCCCGGATGATGTGGAGTTCGCGACGCGCGCGCTCGCGAACATCTCGCTCTTCCCGGCGTTCGTCGACCGGCAGGTGCAGGGCTTCATCAACCTGCTCGTGATGGTGCGGACCTTCAAGGGTGTGTGTGCGGACGATGCCGCCTTCCAGATCGGTGGGCGCCCGACGTACGACCCGACGCAGGTCTACTATCACGGCAATTCGCAGGGCGGGATTTTCGGCGGTTCGCTCGCGGGCCTATCGACGGATATCACGCACTTCGCGCTCGGCGTCGGGGCCGTGTCGTACGCGGTGTTCATGCCGCGCTCGACCAACTGGAAGGCGTATGAGCTGATCCTCAAGCAGTGGTATCCGAGCAAGATCGACCGCGCGCTGCTGCTCGCGCAGCTCGGTCAGTCGTGGGAGCGCTCGGACCCTGCGGTGTATTCGGCCCACACGCTCGCGGACGTGCTGCCCAACTCGCCCACGAACAAGCGCATCCTCTATCAGACGGGCCGCTGGGATGCGCAGGTCTCGAACAACGGCGCGGACATCGCGGCGCGCAACTACGGGATTCCGGTGCACAGCCCGTCCATCTATCCGGTGTTCGGACTCGACACCTTCACCGACATGGCCCCGAGCGGATATGTGGTCTACGAGACGGGCGCGTCGCCCGTGCCGGACGACTTCCGTTATTCGATGATCGAGCCGGAAGACTCGGTGATCGGCAGCACCGTGCACGAGACGGTGCGCCGTGATCCGCGCGCGCAGATGCAATTGGACGCGTTCATGCGCCCGGACGGCGTGGTGCAGAACTTCTGCGACGGCGCCTGCGACAGCATGTGATTCACGCATCGTGAATCGCGTGCGGTGAACCGCGCGTCGGGCTCTCTGAGGAAGAGGCCCGACGCGCTTCGTTTTTCCTGAGATGTGACTCGTGCAGCGTGTTGCAGGTCGAGAAGATCAGGCCGGGCGCTGCGCGACGACGACCTTCGCGAGGAAGGCGCGCTCGACCGCGCGCACCTCGAAGCCCACCTCGCGCATGGCCTCGGCGAGGTCGTCGCGCAGATAGTCCGCGTAGAAGGGCTCGTGGAAGTCGACGGGGAAGCGCGCGAGGACGGGCTCGAGCGCCGGGTTCTCGAAGGGCTGCGCGGAGTCTTCGATGGCGACGAGGCCGCCCGGGCGCACGACGCGGAACATCTCGCGGAGCACGGTGCGGCGCACGGCGCGCGGCAGCTCGTGGAATAGGTACACGCTCGTCAGCACATCGAAGAGGCCGTCGCGCCACGGCATCTGCGCGGCATCGTCGGCGACGAGCGCGACCTCGCCCACGGGCGCGAGCAGCGCGCGCGCGGCGTCGACGTAGGCGGGGCTGAGATCGAGCCCGCTGAGCCGGGCGCCGGGCAGCGCGACGGCGAGCTGCTTCAAGAAGCGACCCGTGCCGCAGGCGACGTCGAGGATGCGCGGCGCGCTCAGGCCCTCGGCGCGGACGAAGCGCGTGATGTGCGGGATGAGCTGGCGCCGCATGATGTCGGCCGTGCCCATGAAGAGCAGCTCGACGCCGACGTCGTAGAGGCGCGCGGAGCGCGGGCTCAGGTAGCCATCCGTCTGCCAGTGAAAGGTGCGGCGGAAATAGGCCGGGAAACGGGCGCGATCGACGCCCTCGGGGAGGTCGCGGAAGTCGCCGCGGCGCGCGCGGGAGGCGCTCTTCGGCACGTCGCGGGCGAGCTCGGGGAGGCGGCGCGCGTAGTCGGCGACGGGGAGCTGAAAGAGCAGCTCGCGCGGGTAGTCGCCCGCCTCGACGTGCGCGAGGTCCGCGTCGAGAAGCGCCTCGTAGCGCGCGCGGATGAGCGCGACCGCGTCCGGGTCGGGCGCGGGGCGCGCGCCGCGGTGGAGCGTGGCCGTCGCGAGGCGCTGCAGGCCGAGCGCGTGGAGGAGGAAGGCCGTCTGCTGGACGCGGTACGCGGCGCGGTCGAGGCGGGAGAGCGATGTGGGGGACGCGGGCGTGTGCGTGTGCGGGAGCGGGAGCGTAAAGGCGGTCATCGGGAGAACCTCCGTCGCTGGACTCGGGGACGCGCGGTGCGGCGCGGCCTCGGCACGGGCATCATCCCACGTCCACGACGTGCGGCGTCGCAGGCGCGTCCGTCGGCGCGGGGGATATGGGGGCCACCTGCCGTGCGGGGTAGAGCGCGACGACCACGAGGTTCACGAGCGCGAGCGCCGCGGACGCGAAGAACACCGGGGCAAGCCCCTCCGCGAGCCCGGCGGCGATGTGCGCGCCGCCTGCGAGCGCGCCGCGACGTGCCGGGTCGAGCAGATCGCGCACGGCTTCGGGCGCGAGGATTCCGTCGAGGCGCGACGCGAGCAGGCTGCCGAACGCGCCGACGCCGAGCGCGCCGCCGATCGAGCGCGAAAACATCGTCAGCGCCGTCGCGACGCCGCGCTGCTCCCAGCCGACGCTCGCCTGCACGGCGATGAGCAGCGTCGTGTTCACGAAGCCCATGCCGAGCCCGTAGACGAACATCACGGCCTGCAGCGTGCCGAGGTGCGCGCCCGGCGCAAGCAGCAGCGCGAACGCCACGAGCGACGCGGCGCAGAGCGCGGAGCCGAACCACACCGGCGCGCGGAAGCCCGTGCGGACGAGCGCGCGGCTCGTGAGCGTCGCGGCGATGGGCCAGCCGATGAGCATCGGCGCGGCCGTCGCGCCGGCCTCGGCGGGGCTCGTGCCGAGCACGCCCTGCACGTAGAGCGGCACGAACATCAGCACACCCATCATCGCGGCGCCGAGCAGCAAGGACGAGAGCGACGCGACGGCGATCGGGCGGCGCACGACGAGCGCGAGCGGCAGCACCGGGTCGGGCGCCGTCCGACCGCGCCACACGACGCCGCCAAGCAGCGCGAACGCACACGGCGCGCTCCAGTGCGGCCACTCGCCGGCTGCGGCGAGCAGGCCCGCGAGCGCGGCGCCCGCGACGAGCAGCGCGCCCGGCCAATCGAGCGGGAGCGTGCGCGGCGGCCGCTCGGCCTCGCGGAAGGAGAGCACGAGGATCGCCGCCGACACGAGGCCGAACGGCACGTTGATCCAGAACACCCAGCGCCACGAGAGGGCCTGCACGAGCACGCCGCCGAGCAGCGGCCCCGCCGCGCCCGCCGCCGCCCATACCGCGCCGAAGAAGCCCTGCACGCGACCGCGCTCTTCCACGGTGAAGAGATCCCCGAGGATGGTCATTGCGATGGGCTGCATCGCGCCCGCGCCGAGCCCCTGCACCGCGCGCGCGGCGATGAGCGGCAGGATCCCCTGCGCCGCACCGCTCGCGAACGAGCCGAGGAGAAAGAGCGCGATCCCCAAGAACATCAGGGGTTTACGACCATAGAGATCGGCGAGCTTGCCGTAGACGGGGACAGAGACCGTCGACGCGAGCAGATACGCGGAGCCGACCCAGCCGTAGAGCGCGAGGCCGCCGAGGTCGGCGATCACCGTCGGCATCGCGGTGCCGACGACCGTCGCCTCCATCGCGGCCATCGCCATCGCGAAGAGCAGCGCCGTGACGGTGAACCTGCGCCGAACGAGCGTCATCGCGCGCGAGATATGGGCCCGAACGCGGCGCGGCGCGAGGGCCTCGGCGCGCTCACACGTCGGCGACGAAGCCCTTCCAGTTCCGCATGTAGGCGATGAACTTGTCCGAGAGCGCGCGCTCGGCGAGCTCTGCGGGCGTCAGCGGCGGGCGGCGCGGCTCGACGCCGGCCTCGAGCAGCCGCGGCCAGTCGGGGTTCGCGATGCCCGCGCGACCCACGGCGACCGCGTCCGCGCCGAGCGCGAATAGCGCCTCGGCCTCCGCGCGCGTCCACACCTTGCCCGCCGCGACGAGCGGCAGATCGGCGGGGATCACCGCGCGGATCTGCGGGAGCACGTGCACCTCGGGGCGCTTCAGGGAGTTGCGCGACGCATCCCACAGCGACGCATGGAGGAAGTCGATGCCGTCGTCCGCGAGCCAGCGCGCGACGGTGAGCGTCTCGTCGAGGTCGAGGCCGCGCGCGTTGCCGAAGTCCTCGGGCGAGAGGCGCACGCCCACGACGAACGAGGCCGGCACCGCGTCGCGCACGGCGCGCACGCACGCGCGCAGGAGCCGCGCGCGCCCCTCGATCGCGCCGCCCCACGCGTCGTCGCGCGTGTTCATCGTGCGGCTCAGGAACTGCGAGAGCAGATAGCCGTGCGCGCCGTGCAGCTCGACGCCCGCGAAGCCCGCGGCGTGCGCGCGGAAGGCGGCGTCGCGGAAGTGCGCGATGACGCCCTCGATGTCGGCCTCGGTCGCGGCGCGCGGCACCTCGAAGTTCGGCGTCGACTCCTCCCACGACGTCGCGCTCCACGGCTGCGAGCCCGACACCGCCGAGGGCGAGCGCACGCCGCCGTGGAAGATCTGCACGAGGCCGAGCGCGCCGTGCGCAGCGATGGCGCCCGCGAGCCGCGTGAGGCCGGGCAGATGCGCCTCGTTCGCGATGCCGAGCTCGCCCGGCCAGCCCTTGCCGTCCTGCGCGACGAAGGCGGCGCACGTCTCGACGACGCCGAAGCCGCCCGCCGCGCGCGCCTCGAGCCAGCGCAGCTCCTCGTCCGAGAGCGTGCCGTCGGCGTGCGATTGCAGGTTGGTGAGCGGCGCGAGCCAGGCGCGGTTGTGCGCGCGGACACCGTTGCGGAAGACGAGCGGATCGAAGAGCGAGGTCGGCATCGGCGGGATGTAGGCCGACGCGCTGCGTGCGCAAGCGGCGTGCGAAGCGTTCCGACTCGCGCACTTCAGCGCTGTGCGAAGTCGCTGCGCGAAGTCGTTGTGCTCAGCCCTCTTCGACGCGGAAGACCATGCCGGCGTCGCGCAGCCGCGCGAGGAGTTGCGGGCCCATCGTCGAGGCTGGCGTGCGGATGCCGCCCGGCGCGTCGAGGTTCGCGCCGTCGAGCGCGAGGCAGAGCGCGGACTCGCCGAGCATGCGCGCGGTCGCCGCGTAGCCCGGATCGCCCTTCCCCTCGACGCGCCCCCGCAGCACGATCTTCGCGCCATCGCCCGCGCGCCCCTCGCCGACGAGCCGCACCACGAAGAAGCCCTTCTCGCGCGCCTCGGCGCTCGGCCCCTCCCCGGGCGCGGGGAGCACGTGCTTCGCGAGCAGGCTGCGCAGCGGCGTGATCTGCAACGCGCCGACCGCCGTGCCGAGCACCGCCGTCATCGCCGTCGCGCGGAAGAGCCCCCCGACGCCCTTCCCCGTGCTCATCGCCTCGGCGTAGCGGAAGCCCTCGCCGTACGCGTAGTCGAGAAGCGCGTTGCTGCGCCGCACGACCCGCGTGTTGACCGCGGCCATCGCGAAGGGCCCCGTCCACATGCCGAGCTGCGCGTCGAAGCGGATGCCGCGCTGGTCGGAGCCGTCGGGGCCGCGCGTCGGCGCATCGGGCACGAGCGCGTACGGGTCACCGAGAACGCGGCGCACAGCGCGATCGTTCTTCACCTCGTCGAGCAGCGTCAGCATGCTGGCGACGGTGCCGCCGCTGAAGCCACCGCGGCTCTCGCCCGCGAAGAAGTGCACCGCGTCGAGCGGCACGCCGTGCCGCGCGCGCATCGCCTCCTGCAGCATGAAGGTGCCGAGATCCGAGGGGATCGAGTCGAAGCCGCAGCAGTGCACGATGCGCGCGCCGGTGCGCTGCGCCTCCGCGTGGTGCGCGTCGATCATGCGGCGGATGAACTGCACCTCGCCGGTGAGGTCGCAGTAGTCGGTGCCGTGCGCGACGCACGCGGCGACGAGCTCCGCGCCGTAGCGCGCATAGGGCCCGACGGTGGTGCACACCACGCTCGCCTGGGCGGCGAGCGCGTCGAGCGAGGCGCGGTCGGCGCTGTCGGCGTGGAGCAACGGCAGCTTCGCGGCGCGCGAGTCGATCGCGACGAGCCCATCGCGCACGGCCTCGAGCTTCTTCGTGTCGCGGCCCGCGAGCGCGAGGCGCACGCCCGTGTCGGCGAGCCTGCGCGTGAGGTACTCGGCGACGAGCTTCCCGGTGAAGCCCGTCGCGCCGAAGAGGACGATGTCGTAGGGGCGCGAGCGGTCGCGCACGCGCGGGTTCGCGGCGGTGCGGGCGGCGGCGCTCACGACGTCCACTCCTCGCTGCGCGTCCAGAGCGCCTTCGCGAGCGCTTCGTCCTTTGCGAGCGGGTTCATGCGCGCCTCGCGCGACTCCTTGTAGTAGCGGCCGCTCACCGTCGCGAGCGCGGGGTCGGTGGCGCAGTAGAGGCTCGTGAGCGCGCCTTGTTCGTTGCTGATCATCAGCATCTTCATGAGGTTCACGAAGGGCCACGGGACGCGGCGCCACACATCCGACGCGACGACGCCCGGGTGCAGCGAGTACGCGGTGACCGCGCTCTGCCCCGCCTCGCGCCGCGCGAGCTCTGCGGCGTGGAGTACGTTGGCGAGCTTCGAAATCCCATATTCCTCGAGGCCCGTGACCGTCCACGTCGGCTGGCGCAGCCGCTCGAAGGGGATGCCCTTCGCGCGGAGGTGCGCGCGGCTCGCGACGTTCACGATGCGGCCCTGCGGCGCGCGGCGCAGCGAGGGCAGCAGGATCTGCGTGTAGAGGAAGGGCCCGAGGTGGTTCGTACCGAACGCGAGCTCGAAGCCGTCCTTCGTCTGGCCGCGCGTGCCGGCGAGCCCCGCATTGTTGATGAGCACGTCGATCCGCGGGTGCGACGCGGCGAGCGACTCCGCGCTGCGACGCACATCCGCGAGGTCGCCGAGGTCCAACTGCGAGAAGGAGATCTGCGCGTTGCCGCTCGCCGTTCGCAATTCGTCGATGACGGGCAGCGTCTTCTCGGCGGAGCGCCCCGCGAGCACGAGCGTGGCGCCGCGTGCGGCCAGTGCGGCGGCCGTCGCGCGGCCGATGCCGGTGTTCGCGCCGGTGACGACGATGGTCTTCCCCTCGAGATCGCGTGTGGTCATGGGCCGACGAAATAGGCTCGTGCACGCGTGAGAGCAAGCGCTCGCGGCGCATTCGTCGCGGTACGCGGGTCGCCGTGCTTTCGTCGGAGCGCACGCGCGGCTACGTTCGCCGCCGTGACCACGCCCCACCTCACGACCGTCGACTGCGAATACGTCTCGCCGGGCCTCGCGGCAGCCTACCTGCGCGTGCAAGGCGACGAGGCCGCCTTCCTCGAGACGAACACCACGCACGCCGTGCCGCGCCTGCTCGGCGCGCTCGCCGACGCAGGGCTCTCCCCCGCGCAGGTGCGCTACGTGGTCGTGACGCACGTGCACCTCGATCACGCGGGCGGCGCCTCGGCGCTCATGGCCGCGTGCCCGAACGCGACGCTCCTCGCGCACCCGCGCGCCGCGCGGCACCTCATCGACCCGAGCAAGCTCGTCGCGAGCGCCCGCGCGGTCTACGGCGACGCGCGCTTCGACGCGCTCTACGGCGCGATCTCGCCCATCGACGCGGCGCGCGTGCAGGCGCTCGACGACGGCGCGTCGGTCGCGCTCGGCGACGCGACGCTGCGCGTCTGGCACACACGCGGCCACGCGAATCACCACTTCGTCGTGCACGACGAGGCGCGCGACACCGTCTTCACCGGCGACACCTTCGGCCTCGCGTACCCGCGCCTGCAGCGCGCCGGGCGCTTCGCCTATCCGTCGACGAGCCCGACGGATTTCGACGCCGACGCCGCGCTCGCGAGCCTCGAGCGCATCCTCGCGCTCGGCACGCGGAGCGCGTGTCTCACGCACTTCGGGGAGGTCGCGGACCTGCACGAAGTCGCAACCCAGTTGCGAGAGTGGTTGAACCTCTCCGACGCGCTCGTGAAGGAAGCCGCCGGACGCACCGACGCCGAAGCGCACCTGCGCGCACGCCTCGCGGCCGAGTTCCAGCGCCGCGCCGAGGCGATCGGGCTCTCGCTCGACGCCGAAGACCGCGCGCTCATCGACTTCGACCTCGCGCTCAACGCGCAGGGGCTCGCGGTCGCCGCGTCGAAGATCCTCTGAGCGCGCCCGCCGGACGCGCACCGCGCGAGTGACCTGCGACTCGGCGCCGCGACTCGGCGCCGCGACTCAGCGCCGCGTCACGGAAGCGCGCGCACGACGCCGCCTCGCGACGACGAGCAGCGCGAACGCACCGAGCAGCGCTGGCCCAGCGCCCGCAGCGCCGCGCCCCGCGACGAGTCGGCAGCCGCAGCCCGCGTCCGCTGCATCCTTCGGCGACGCGCCCGCATCGCCCGCGCTGCCCGCATCCGCGCCGACGCCCGCATCGGGACGCTCGGTCACGCCGCGCAGAAAGAGGTGGCTCGTCACCACGCGCGGGCGACCGCCGACGAGCAGCTCCGCGCGGATGAAGTCCTCGCCGGTGCCCGTCGCCGCGAGCGTCGTCTCCCACTCGAAGGGGTCGCTCGTCACCGACACCGCGGGCAGCGACGCGCCATCGCGCACGAGGCGCAGCGCGCTGCCCATCCCCGCGCCGGTCACGCGCACGCGCACCGCCATGGAATCGGCGACGATGGTGTCACTGCCGGCCGGGCGCTCGGGCGAGTCGAACGCGACGAGCGGGTCTTCCGGGCCCTCGAGCTTCACGGCGGTGCGCCCGGCGCGAATCCCCGCGAGGATCGCGGCGACGCTGAGCTCGTCGGCCTCGACCATCGTCGTCGGGCTGCCGATGGGGCTGTCGAACATCCCGGTGCCGCGGCCCGCGCGGTGATCGTCGCTGCCGCCGAGCGCTACGACGTGCGCGCCGCCCGCGACGAGGTCCTCCCAGAAGCGCTCGCTCCGCGCGTAGAAGACGCCCGTCACGCTGAGCGCGCCCGTCTGCAACTCGACGCCGTCGATGGCATCGCGCGCGAGGGTATTCGTCCACGCGCAGCCGATGCACGCGTCCCCGAGATCGAGCACGGGATGGTTGAGCGTGAAGAGCGCGCCCTGCGCGTGGACCTCGTCGGCGATGGCCTCGACGGTGCGCCCGCCGAAGCCGAGCCGGTGATCGACCCACTGCGTGCCGCCGAGCGCCATCGCGTGGCCCTCGTACGTCGTGACCTCGATGCCGGGCACGAGCAGCAGCGCGGGGTGCGCGGCCTGCACCGACGCGATGAAGGCGAGCTGCGAGGTGGTGTTGTGGTCGCTCAGCATCACGAAATCGAGGCCGCGCGACTCGGCGAAGGTCGCGACCTCTTCGATCGAGGGCGCCGCATCGCCGCTCTCGCGCGTGTGCACGTGGAAGTCGCCCGCGTACCAGCGGCGCCCGACCTCGAGCGGCGCAGCGGGCACGTACGCCGTGCGCTCGGGCTGCGGCGCGAGCGTCGGCGCGTCGCGCAGCACGACCTCGACGCGGTAGCGCGCAGGCAGCGCGACGACCTTCGCCTTGCCGACGTAGACGTGCCAGGTGCCCATCTCGACGGTGCCGGGCAGATAGCTGCGCGACGCGGCCGCGACCCCGACGATCGCGGGCTCCTCGTTGCCGCCGCCATAGCCGCGGAAGCCCGTCGGGCTGCGCAGCCCCCAGTCGAGGATGTTCTCCGCCGAGAGGTCGTCGTGGCGCACCTCGATCTCGCCGACGCCGGGCGGCACCTCGAACGGGATCTCGAAGTACGCGCCCTCCGCGGGCACCTCGCCCTCGAAGGTGAGCACCGTGTCCGCAGCCCGCGCACGCAGCCCGAGCGAGAGCACCGACACGAGAGAGGCGAAGGCGAGGAGACGCACGCGCAGCATGGCGCGCGAGCCTACACCGACGCGGTTTCGACGGCGTGACGACTCATGTCACCGGTCCACGAGGCACGGTTTGAAGTGGGACAGAATATGTCCCACCGCGCTCGCTCTCGCTGTGTTGCGATCCGTCAGCCCTGCTCGCCGCGCTCCCGCACGAGACGCCCCGCGCGGTAGTCGTCGAAGGCCTCGCGCAGCTCTGCTTCGGTGTTCATCACGAAGGGGCCGCGCCGCGCGACGGGCTCGCCGAGCGGCTGCCCCGCGAAGAGCAGGAAGCGCCCGCCCGTCTCGCTCGTCGCACGCACGAGCTCGGCGCCCGGCGAGAGCACCGCGAGCTGCCCGCGCTCGAGCCGCGGACCATCCGCGCCGAAGCGCGCGACGCCCTCGACGACGTACGCGAACGCGTTGTGCGCAGCGGGCACGGCGTGATCGAGGCGGCCATTCCGCGGGAGCGTCACGTCGATCATCGTCGGTGCGGTCGCGATGCCGGCGACGGGCCCGACCTCGCCCGCGACCTCCCCCGCGACGACGCGCACGCGCGCGTCCATGTGCTCGATCTCGCGGAAGCGCTCGGGGCCGAGGTCCTGGTAGCGCGGGCGCGTCCACTTCTGCGCGCGCGGCAGGTTCACCCAGAGCTGAAAGCCGTGCATCAGGCCGCTCACCTGCTTCGGCATCTCCGAGTGGATGAGGCCGCTGCCCGCCGTCATCCACTGCGTGCTGCCTGCGATGAGGCGCCCCTCGTTGCCCATGCTGTCGCGGTGCTCCATCGCGCCCGCGAGCATGTACGTGACCGTCTCGAAGCCGCGGTGC
>Ga0172372_10010269_pt1 | contig 12026 bp, 6 predicted proteins | sample LakKiv5m_2_FD_114544 | JGI IMG/M metagenome (GOLD analysis project Ga0172372, IMG submission 114544) | Freshwater microbial communities from Kabuno Bay, South-Kivu, Congo - kab_092012_9.5m | ecosystem: Environmental > Aquatic > Freshwater > Lake | place: Democratic Republic of the Congo...
ACCAGTACCGCCTGTAGTTCCTTGAACACCTGTTGCTCCAGTTACACCAGTCGCTCCTTGTGGACCTTGCGAACCAGTACCGCCTGTAGTTCCTTGAACACCTGTTGCTCCAGTTACACCAGTAGCTCCTGTAGTTCCTGTATCGCCTTTATCTCCAGTACGAGCAAAAGTAATTATAAGTTCTTCAGCCGCACTAAAGCTTGTTGCACTACCTGAAACATAACCACAGTTTACAGTAAAGTATCCTGTGTTTTCTGTAATCGAAGAAATTGTAAATATCGCAAAATCATTTGCGTTTAATTGATTTGAAATTCTAAAATGACCCTTCATTGTAGAAGTACTGTCATCAATAGTTCTTAAGAAAGATTGTATATCTATTGCATTTTGGTCTGTATCGTCAATATACATTGCCGTAGCAGAAGAAACAGTAGCATTATTAAGTCTTATTGTTCCTGTGCCCGGGTCCGAGTTAGTTGTAGTTGTACTGAAAACATATTCAAATGTTGCACCACCAAAATTACCTTGCGGCCCTTGAGGTCCTGTTGCACCTGTAGAACCTACTAAACCAGTAGCTCCAGTTGGTCCTGTTAGACCGGTTGGTCCTGTTGGGCCAACAATACCTGTAGCACCAGTAATACCAGTAGCTCCAGTTACGCCTGTTGCTCCTTGAGGTCCTGTAGAACCTGTAATACCAGTTGCACCCTGAGGTCCTTGTATTCCTTGTGGTCCCGTGGCTCCTGTAATACCTGTGGCGCCTTGAACGCCTGTGGCACCAGTAACACCAGTAGAACCTTGGATACCTGTCGCACCAGCAACACCTTGAATACCTTGAGCTCCAGTTGCACCAGTTATACCAGTAGCACCTTGAGCACCTTGTATGCCTTGAGGTCCTGTCGCACCAGTTATACCAGTTGCGCCTTGAATTCCTTGTACGCCAGTTGCGCCAGTAACACCAGTTGCTCCAGTAGTTCCTTGAGGTCCCTGAGCACCTGTTGCACCAGTAATCCCGGTTGCACCTTGAGCACCCTGAATTCCTTGAGGACCGGTTGCTCCTGTTATACCTGTGGGACCTTGAACACCAGTTGCACCTTGTGCACCTTGGATACCTTGAGGTCCAGTAGCGCCTGTAATACCAGTAGCACCAACAGGTCCAGCAACTGGACCTGTAATTTCTTGACCATTGACGGTTATTTTATCTCGAACTTTGAGTTCGGTAATATCTATTGCCATTATTTATCGCCTCCTATATTGTTCTACGGAATTTAAAGGTCATTGTATGGCTTGATAAAGATGCACTTGCAGAAACTTGTAATTTTAAAGTACCTGCAGAAACTCTGACTACACGAACATAAATTCTAGCCGCACTTGCAGCTGGACCTGCTCTATGTAGTTCAATTTCATCCGCAACAGTTGAAGTTGTAGATCCACTAAACCAAGACATATCTCCTGTATAATATTCTCCGTTAGATTGTATTTGGACGATATAGGAACCTGTCGCGAGATAAGTTCCAGACACTCCTGTGACATCTGTCCAACCTGTCGTGAGTGCCGAAATAAACGTTGTTTCTTTGATCTGGTCTACGTTTGTACCAGAAGTAGCAACTAAACCACTATGCTCTACTTGAGCTACAGTTAATTTACCTGCGTTTGTTAATGTTAATCTTGTTGTTGCTGTTGAATCTAATATATATAAAGCACTAGAAATAGAACCATCCAATTCCCAATTAGAAGAACCTCCACCACCAACTATTAAATCAGTAAATGTTTTTGTTCCTGTAATTGTTTGTGTGCTTGTTAAATCTACGAATGCGGCTGCGTGTTGACCATCTAATAAGTCTGCGTTAAGATTGGATACTGCTGTTGTAGAAGTAATAATTAAAGGAGCTGTTCCAGTAGTCACCGGTATATCTAACTGACCAGATGTGTTAAATGTTGCTCTTCTTGTTGTATTTTGAACAATTTGTAAATTACCACTACTGTTTGTGGTTAAATCATTTGGTGATTCATAAATCTTCCAAAGGTTACCACCAGCCCATGAAATACCTTCATTCGGACCTGGGTCTGATATTTCTAAATTGTTAACACCTGTTATGGTGTTATTACTTAAATCTAACGCACTAATTACACCACCATTAGTTAAATCTAAAGTACCAGAAATATTAACATTTCCTGTAAATGTTTTAGTTCCAGCAATACTTTGATCGCCTGTTAATTTAACTACAGCGTTATCTAGTGCAAAAGCTGAAGCATGACTCCCGTCCAATAAATCTGCGTTTAAGTTTGTATTAACTGTTGTGGAAGTCGCCGCATAAGGTTGAGTTCCAGTAGCAACTGTTGATACATAATTAGGCGCACTAAAAACTTGATTAGATGTCCATCTATCAGTAGAATCTACCCAAGTAATCGTTTTGTCTGTTGCACCTTTAAGAGTAATACCACCACCATCTGCGGTTATATCACTTGGAGTCGTTACGTCGCCTATAATTATATTTTTATCTTCTACCACAAGATTTGTGGTGTTAATATTTGTTGTTGTTCCACTTACAATAAGACCATTAGTAACCACTAAATCGCTTACTGTTAATGTATTTGTGCTAGCGTTGAATGCAAATGCCTGCGCAGTAGTTCTAACTTTTGGAGTTTGATTACTTCCCGCAGCCGCAACCATTACTGGATATAATGTTGTTGTAGTCGTATCATTTGTTGCATTAATTGCTGTTGATGGACCAGTTGGACCTGTTGGTCCTGTAGCACCAGTTATCCCGGTTGGGCCTATTACACCAGTGGCTCCTGTAACACCAGTCGATCCAGTTATACCTGTTGCGCCTGTAATACCTGTGGCGCCTTGAACGCCTGTGGCACCAGTAATTCCCGTAGGTCCTGTTGGCCCTACCGGTCCAGTTGCTCCTTGTATGCCTTGTGGTCCTGTAGCTCCAGTAACGCCTGTTGCGCCTTGAATACCTGTTGCGCCAGTAATGCCCGTAGCACCTTGAATGCCCGTCACACCTTGAATACCTGTTGCACCTTGTGGTCCAGTAACACCTGTTAGACCGGTAGGACCAGTTGGTCCTGTAGGACCTGTCACACCAGTTGCACCTGTTATACCAGTTGCGCCTTGAATACCAGTGGCTCCGGCTATTCCAGTTGCTCCTTGAATACCAGTTGCACCAGTTATACCGGTTGCCCCGGTTGGTCCTGTTGGTCCTGTGGGACCTGTGGCACCTTGAGCGCCACTTGTATTAATCCATTTGGTTCCATCATATGCTAAAACTTGCCCGCTTGAAGGACTAGTAATTGCCACGTCATGTACGTCGTCAAGCAAAACACCAGTTTCAGTTCTAACTTGAATTATACCTGAACTACTGTTTTGTTTAACTACGGCTGCAATAGCAAAACGACGGTTTGGAGCCGTCGGTGCTGTAGAAGTTAATTGTCCTGCGTTTGTTGGTGAAACATAAAGAAGTGTTCCTGGCGCATATGCACTGGTATCTATTCCTCTAACTTTACCAAAAGTCACGACAAAACCAAAAGCGGCATTAGCAATGCTTTGGTCTGTTATACCCATTAAATATTTAGGATTTGCACTACTATTTGCAATATAAGGTGCGGCACGTAAATGGTCGCCTGATGCACTTGAAAAGCCAACAACTGTACCTTTTGCAATTGTAGAGCCTGTTGCGTTTTCAACAAAATAAACTTGTTTCTTTCCTAAGTCTAAAACATAATTACCAAAAATTCCAGCACGAAAAGTACCACTGTCAGTATCATATGTTAACTGACCCGTGGTAGGTGCACTTCCGGTTAAGGTTTCTAATTCTAAATATTCACCACCAAGTTTTCCCTGTGTGACAAAATTACCGACTTTAGTTTGTGTAGTCGATGAGTTTGTAATTATTTCAGTCGCAGCATTACCTGTGCCGTTTCCTACATAAGCTATACTAGAGTTAGTATTATAACCTAATTCACCAGAATCAAGCGCCCCAGAGGCTGGGGCACTTGTTCCTTTTTTTATTTTTAGCTTAAAGGCCATTTTTAGACCTCCTTATTAGCTAGCGTATGTTCCGCAATCTAATTCTTGAACGTCAATCCAGTTAGTTCCATTATATTGTAATAATGAATCTGCAACTGGTGATGTGATTATGACATCTGTCAAATCATCTAACGAGTGTGTATGTCCCGCAGCCGCAGCGCCAATTGTATTATAAGAAATTGTGCGCGCAGTTCCACCGTTATATGTTGTACCTGAAGCGTCTCCAGATCCCGCATTATTAAATGTGACTGCATTTAAATTATTACCAAGTGAGATACCAGAAATTGTGCTTGCTGCAAGTTTTGTAATAGCAATTGCTGCAGAAGCATTAATATCTGCATCTACGATAACTCCGGGCGCAATTTGAGTTGCACCGTCACCAGTAGAAGTTACATCACCTGTATGGTTTGGGTGAGTATAGTTATTATATTCTGTTGAGATAGGAATGTTGTAGAATGTTGAACCGTTATTTGTAAACGTCCAACGATCTGTTCCTTCATCCCAGATTAATGAAACATTTGTAGATGTTCCACGTTCAATTTCAATACCAGCATCTTGTGATGGAGTTCCTGTTTCATCACTATTTAAAACGATAATGTTATCGCCAACTGCAATAGTATTTGAGTTGACAGTTGTTGTTGTACCATTAACTGTTAAGTTTCCGGTAATAATAAGATTGTTTCCAAATGTCTTATCGCCAGCAAATGTTTGTGCGCCAGTGCTTACTAAACCAGATTGAGAGCCTGATGCTTCGCGAATTGCAACAGAACCTAAAGCAGTGACGTGACCGTTAGAATCAAGAGTTACATCTTGAATAAATGTAACACCGCTATTGTCTGCAGAACTTGCCGCACTAATCGTTGGGTGGGCTGCCGCAATACTAATTTCTTGCGCGCCAACACGGGTAATCGTTACGTTAGATCCTGCTGTAAGTGTAATGTCATCATTGGTTGTATCTGAACCAGCAAGTCTAATTGCTGTAGTCCCTGCAGGAACTGTTAAATCATAAGTTGTATTTGTATCAACAACTGTTTCTGTTCCTGTCGTTAAAGCTGTAATATGACCATAAGTATCAAGAGTTACACCTGTAATATAAGTTCTTCCACTTGCTGTAATAGAAGCTTGACTTGAAGTATCTGTATGCGCGATTGTTAAACTTCCAGATCCAGCAGTTAGAGTAATTCCGCCACCAGAAACAAAATCTAATGTTTTAGCCGCACTACCATTATATGTATATAGGTTTGTACCTTCTGTTGACCCATTATTAATTTTTAAAACTAAGTTATTAGCAACAGAACTTGCAACACCTGGCGCTGACCAAGCAGGAACACCATTAACTACAGTTAAAACATAACCAGTAGAACCGATTCCTAATTTAGATAATACATCCGTATTTGAAGCATAAAGCAAATCACCAGTTGTATAAGTGGTAATATTTGTTCCACCTTTTGCAACAGTAATTGTTGGTATTCTATCTAATGATAAACTACCACTTGTGATGTCACTTGCTGCATGCGTGTGACCATCCATTGAAACGCCTGAAGCTGCTACACCTGATCCATTACCAATATATAGTTTCTTAGCCGAAGTATCATACCCTGGCTCAGCAACATCTAAAGCTGTATTGGCTGGAGCGGCTGTACCGCGCTTAAGCTTTAATTTAAATGCCATATAATCACCATCCGCACGTTAGCATTAGAACGTGCCACCATCAATTGTATCGCCTTCTTTAGCGATTTCATAAGTGTCGATTTTCCACTTATCATCTCCTTCTCTCCAAAAAATTCCTGTTGTAGCTTGTGTGCCTCTTTTTACTTGAATGCCAGCATCATCTGTTGGTGTAGCACCATCTGCAATATCTGCTTGTAAAGTTATAATATTTCCAAATGCTATTTGATCGTCTGCAAAATTTATGTTTCCAGTAACCGTTAAATCGCCACCAATATTTACGTTATTAGTAAATGTTTTATTTCCTGCGGCAGTTTGGTTACCTGTTAATAGCATAACTTCACTAGCACTTGCACCTATAAGAATTGACTGGTCTGTTGCTATTTTGTAAGTCTTTTGAGTAATCTTTGCCGCAATAGCATTGGCTTGATTTACTGTAACTTTTATATCTGGCATAATATCACCTAGATATCCACTACGTTATCTTTAGCGTAGACTGTTAAAAGTCCTTTATAAATTATTGTAGTAACAGTAGAGTTTGCAAAGTATACAGTTACATCATAACTATGCTTACCTACTGTATATTCGTTGTTATCTGTATCCGCCGCTGGGATTGTTAAAATCCATTTTTCAGAAGCGTTGTCATAAGTAAATTCATCTGTAACTACATCTCTAACAGAAAAGTAAATATGGCTGACATCTGCGGCTGCAACGCCTTCGATCTCAACCGTAACAGTTAATGAGTCGCCTTTAACAAGCGTTAGTTCGGTTCCAGTCGCCATGATTCACCTCTGTGTAGCGCAAAATGCGCGTTTTTATACACATTATCATTATAGCATATTGAGCTATAATATTCAAATTTTAAGTTATCTTTTTTTGGGCTTACTAAATAAAGCCATAAATGGCAGTAGAAAAAAGGGCCCTATAAGGGCGCCTGCGGCACCGTAGTCTGATTTGCGGCCTCTTTTTCTACTGTAACGTTTCATAGATTTTTATTGGATATATTTCCATTTTCCATTTATCTTTTGAAAATTAAATAATTTTAATTCCCAGATTTTTATTATATTGTCAGGTATTAATACTTCATTATATCCTGAGTTCATTAAATTTTCTATTGTATCTTGACTTAAATCATTTTTATTTTCTGTAACTAAATCATCATCTTTAATAAAAATAATCATTAAGCACCTCCAGACATTTTAATAGAAGTAGGTCTTCTAACTTCAAAGTTAGTTCCATTTGTTCTATATTGAGCTAAATATTGTATAGGAGTAATTATATTTCCATTAACTCCATCAAAAGCTGTATATGATAATACTGCAATTCCTGAAGTGCTTTGAAATGTTCCAGCAGTAACTTCAACAAATGCTCTTCCACCACTTGTGCTACTAGTTCCACCAACTATTTCAACTTTAATTATATCAGCATTTGCTGAATCATCTACTATTGTATAGCCTAAATTAAATACTTCATAGGTTCCATTTGTTGGTAAAAGTTGTAATGTAGCATCTCTCCTTAATGCCCATGTATGACTATTATAAGATCTTGTCCATATTCTACCTATATACATAGTTGCAGCAGTACTTTGCATTAGAGCAATAGTTCCGTTTTCATCTGGTAGTCTAACTGTTCTACTAAAAGCTAAACCAGCGGCAGGAGTTGAAAGAACCATATTTTTAAAAGTAGTGCCTACTGTAGCTGGTAAAATAGTTATTGTATCTCTTCCTACTGTTGTTGATGTATTTATAGTTATTTTGCTTGAAGTTATTTCACCAGAAGAATTTACAGTAAAATTATTTATTTGTATAGATGGCTTGTAAGCATCAACAGTTATATTTGCTATAGGTAAAGTCCATGTAGATAAAATATTAATACTACTCACACTGATAGTAACGCTTTTTACATTTCTTATATTATATGAAAATAAAAAACCACCTATACCACCAATTGTAGTTAAATCATCAGTTTCAAAAGTAGCTAAAAGATTTCCTGTACCATTTATTCCGTCATATAAACTTATGTCCGCTATTATATCAGAGCCAGAATATGCAGATAAAGTAACAGTTCCTCCAGTAATTTCCTGACCAGAATTATCAACTAAATTAAAAGTTACATAGCCTGAATTACTATTTGTGATTTGTGAAGACTCTCCAGTATAATAAGTCAAACCACTACTACTAGTTAAAGTACTAGCACTAGATTCATTATTTCCAACATGTAGCGGCCCAATTTTTGCATTACCTGCAATTTCTAAGTCATAATTTGCGGAAGGGTCATATTTAAAAAATGTTGTAGAGTCTGATTTAAAACTTACTTTAGGATTATTAGAGTTCATACCTAAAAATATTCCTGTTTGGTCATAGCCAACAGTTGATTGACCAACAGAAATAAACCCTGAAAATATTGCATTACCACTTGTATCAATATAAACCTGTGGTGTAACAACGCCGCTACCATCTATGCTTCTTATAACTAGTCCATTATCGCCGGATATTTCAACTTCACTTGTTAAAGAACCTGAAACAACATTTCTTGCTAATAAATTACCATCAGCAATAGATAATGTTTTTGTAGAGACATAAGAAAATGTTTCTAAAATTGGATCTGGTGTAATAACATTAGAAACAATACCTTCACCAGAAATTTCTGTACTGGAAGATCCGTCTGTAGATTTTGCCCCTAATTTAATTGGTGCATTTTCTGCCGCAAAACCAATTCTACTAAGTTTTTGTTCTACTAAAACACCACGATTGCTACCAATTCTATTTAAATCATAATCGTAACTAACTTTATTAATTTGAATATCATGTGTTTTTCTAATCTGCCGCATAATATAAGTTGCGGGTAATCTTGTGTATTGTCTATATGTTGATATTGTAAAATTTAATTGATTTGATTGAAAATCAATAGCTATTTCTCTTAGCTGTGCGGTTGTGTCAACGTTAAAATCAGCGAAGTAGATATTTACTATTTCACCTATTTTTACTTTATTCCAATCCACAGAAGCTTGTGAAGAAGCTAAAAAATCTAGAACATCAACAGATAGTGTGACTATTGGTTGACTATTTTCTTTTAAATATTCAACAGTTGTTGTTAATAAATCTAATTCATTATCTAAATTAGAGTCTGACATAATGGCTTCTTTTACAAAAGGTTTTAATTTACTTTCATCTATGTCCCATCTTGATTTTCTTAAAAATCCTTGAATTTCTATAATTTTAGTTGCATATGAATTTGGTTGAATATTAGTAACAAGCGCTGTATAATCAGAATCACCAGATAAAGCAATTGTACCATCAAATCTTGTATTATATAAATTATAATGCAGTTTATCTAATTCTGCTAAAGCAAATGCACTTGCAGCGACTGCTTCAGTATATTTAGTTTCATAAATTTGTCTCCAGGTTTCAAGCTTTAAATTAATTGTATTATTATTTGTAAAAGTACTTCCAGCCGCAGTTCTATTTATATATGTAACATTAAGAATTATGTAACCTGTATTTGTAGAGTCTGCACTATTAATTTGATAAAAAACATAATTATTTGGCGTTGTATCTGATAACATAATTCTAGGATTGTTACTGGTTGTAATCGCGGCTAAAAAAGTTCTTCTATTGATACTAGCATTGTCTAAATCGTCAATAACGATTTGTGTAACGCTACCAAAAGAAGCATTGTTTAATCTAAAATAAGTAGCAGTTGGATCAGCTACAGTTGTACTATTGCTAAACTTATAAACAAAAGTTTGTTCTCTTGAGTTTGCGGTAGTAGTATTATCATTTAATTTAACATAATAATCATTTAAATATTTATATTTATATTCTGTAGCTTTTAATTCAAAATATTCAGTTTCTTCTTTAACAAAGTCATTAATTGCGGCAGATCTTAGATTATATAAATCATAATATCTATCATGTTCATAAACTGTAGGGTCTAAATTACCCAGCATAATATCATGAAAATAATCTCTGGCGTATTGCCATTTAGCAATTTTTAAAGCTTCAGTGGAGTCTATCCATCTAGCTAATGTTCCGGTAGGAAAATCTGTATATTTTACACCTGTATTATTATTTGCATTATTAACATCATCGTTAGCTATTGTAACACCAGATGCTGCGGGATATTCAACATAATAAGTATCTAAAAAATATGAATAATCTTCCCAGGCGTTTGAACCATTAGGAGTAATTAAAGATATAGATAAATTATCTTTACCAGCCGCATAAGCTTTAGTAATAATTTTAGAAGAATCTATATCATTAGTCAGATTTTTTAAATAATTATTTTGAGTAATAATTAAACCATTATTTACAAAGTCTGTAACTTCATCATTTTTATCAGGATAAAAAGAAACTGTTTTAGTTACAGAGTTAAAAATAGCAATAGCGTCAAAACTTTCTGCTAAGTTTTTTATTGCTTCATATTTAGTTAAATTATTTAATTCAATATTTGATCGATATTTAACCGCAATATCATCATGAACTTTTCCAATAGTAAAACCAGTGTCAAAAAGAACACCGTCTTCGGTTAAAGTTGTATTATCTATATCGTCATTTATATCTCTTGTTTCAATATTTCCTAAAAGTATATGTTCTAATTTTAAACCATTTTTAGAATAAACAGATTGAATAGTAAAAGCATAGTCTTCATATTCTGACGCATTTAAAGAATCAAAAGTAAGTAGGTTTAAAGCTGTTGAAGAACTATTATTAGAAATTGTAATATTAATAATTCCTTGTCTAGATTCAAGTGCGGTAATCTTTGTGTTAGATGGTATTCCTGTGCCAGTAACAGTTTGACCAACGGCTAAATTTTCTCTAGCTTGTGGTAAATTTGCTGTTGTTAAAATATTTGTACCATTAACAGAGCTGCAAGCAAAAATAAATTTGTCGGATTGATTTTGAGCCAATTGTAAATACATATCACTTGCTTGAATTTCTTGGTCAGTATTAATACCTATAGCGAAATGTCTAGATACTGGATTGTCATATAAAAATATTTCAAAAACTTTAGAAGCACTATTGAATTGCTTAAAATCTTTTGGTAAGGCTATATGTATGCTAGTAACTTTTCCATTTGCATCAACAACCGGAACATAAAAACCAGGTTTAAAACCTGATTGATTTTGATATAGTGTGCCAGATGGAACATTTTGCTCATATTCAATTATAGGTGTTTCACTATTTAATGTATCTGTATCATTTCTACGATACTGGTAAATAAAAATATCAAAAGGTGATGGTGGTGTAGTTGCGGCGGTGGTAGTAGGGACTGTTATATATAAAACAGGTTGTTCTTCGCCTCCCGGATTATAAGATGAAGTATTTAAAGAATATGTAGGGGCCGCATTTCCTGTTGATGGGTTTTCTGTAAAAGTATCTGTTGAATAATCATATCTAATTGTACGATAAAAATCTTTAACTTTTACGCCTTCCCAACTTAAAAGCTGTTTAAATTCTAAGCCATGTTCTAAAGAATTACCTTCATAGCAATAGCGTTTTACACCATTTTCATATTCTAGTGGAGATTTTGTAATAACAAATCTTTGAATTATAGCAGTTGTATTATCAGTAATATCTCCGTACCAAAGTTCAATTATGTAGTTATCTAAAACCTCATCTAATCTAGGATTAATTTCACCAAAAATATTTTCAGGTATGTCAAAATTAATTGTAGAAATATCTTGCAATTTTAAAGATACTCTTAGATTATCTACTTTTAATTCACCTAAAAGTAATTCTCTATAAGTTGAAGAGTTCCAATCTACTGCATAATTAATTGCAATAGGTTTAAATAAAAATACTCGATAATTTCTCATTTTTTATTCCTTGATAAATATTGGTGCATCATAAGATATTTGCACTTGAACTGTGCCCGCACCTGTTTTTTCAACTGTTAAGTAATTGTTTCCTGGAAATAATTTAAAATTATTTCTTCCCCATCTAGAATAAATTGTGGATTGTGCATCATCTGATGTGATAGTAAATAAGTTTCCACTTATTGTAATAATTTCGCCAGCCGCAATACTTGTAAAAGTAATTTGTGATAAAACAGTTCCGGTATAGCCAGATCCTGACCAGGATTTTAATGCAAAGCTTGTAATGGCTGAGCCTGTAACTGTAATAGTAATATTTGGATGTAATTCAGTATCACCAACACAATTATGAGTTGTTCCGGCATTAGTGAGAGTTACTGCGCTAACTGTTTGATAACCATAAGGTCTGTCACATCTAGCTTGTAAAGTAAAGTAGCCGTCATATTTTATAGTGCCGCTAACATTTCTACCAATAAAACTAATAACTGGTTCACCTGTAAATATAACTTTATA
>Ga0172372_10010271_pt1 | contig 12026 bp, 19 predicted proteins | sample LakKiv5m_2_FD_114544 | JGI IMG/M metagenome (GOLD analysis project Ga0172372, IMG submission 114544) | Freshwater microbial communities from Kabuno Bay, South-Kivu, Congo - kab_092012_9.5m | ecosystem: Environmental > Aquatic > Freshwater > Lake | place: Democratic Republic of the Congo...
ACCTTACACACGCCCACGTAAGGGCGCGTACTACTAGGAGCCGTCATGGCAACGAGTTTGGTGGACAAAGGGCTCTATGCGGCCCCGATGGGGCTCTCGGAAGCCGAGGGCAGCGAGCTTGAGATTGAGATTGAAAACCCCGACAGTGTGACGCTGTCCGACGGCAGCATGGAGATTACGCTGCGCCCCGAGGAGGCGCTTGAGGGCGCCTTTGAGGCTAACCTTGCCGAGTCGATGGACGAAGGCGAGCTAAACGCGCTTGCATCAGAACTCATTGGCCTCGTAGACGCCGACATCGCCGCTCGCAAAGAGTGGGCGGACATGTACGTGAAGGGTATTGAAGTCCTTGGGCTCAAGTACGAGGACCGCACTGAGCCGTGGGATGGTGCATGCGGGGTGTTCTCCACGGTGTTGCTTGAGGCTGCGATTCGCTTCCAAGCGGAGACGATGTCTGAGACGTTCCCCGCTGCGGGTCCCGTGAAGACTAAGATTCTGGGCGAAGTCACGCCGGTGAAAACCAAGGCAGCGGAGCGCGTGCGCGCGGATATGAATTACCAGTTGACTGAGCGGATGGTTGAGTACCGGTCAGAGCACGAGCGCATGCTGTACTCCCTTGGCTTAGCGGGCTCAGCCTTTAAAAAGGTCTATTACGACCCGCAACTCAAACGACAGGTATCGATGTACCTGCCCGCAGAAGACGTGATCATTCCTTACGGCGCGTCGAATCTCCAGCTCGCTGAGCGCGTCACGCATGTGATGCGAAAGACTAAGACGGAGCTAAAAAGGCTGCAGGCTGCAGGGTTCTACCGCGAGATTGATTTGGGTGAGCCCGTATCGTTCTTTACCGACATCGAAAAGCGCAAGGCCGAAGAAGGTGGTTACACCTTGCAGTCGGACGATCGCTACGCAATCTACGAGATGCACATTGATTACTGCATGCCCGGGATCGATGACGAAGACGGGCTCCCTTGCCCCTATGTCGTGACCATTGATAAGGGCACTGCAAACGTGCTCTCTATCCGCAGAAACTACGACCCCATGGGCAACCCCGATGTGAAGCGTGATCATTTCGTGCATTACGTGTATGTGCCCGGGTTTGGGTTTTACGGGCTGGGGCTCATCCACATCATCGGTGGGTACGCCATTGCGGGTACGTCGCTCCTGCGGCAGCTCGTCGATGCCGGGACGCTGTCTAACCTGCCGGGGGGTTTGAAAGCGCGAGGGCTTCGAGTTAAGGGTGATGACACCCCGATTGCTCCGGGCGAGTGGCGAGATGTGGACGTGCCCAGTGGTACGCTCAAAGAGAACTTCTTCATCCTGCCGTATAAAGAGCCGTCACAAGTCTTGGCAGGACTTCTTGACAAGATCACAAACGAAGGTCGCAGGCTCGGTGCGATTAGTGACATGAACGTATCCGATATGTCTTCACAAGCTCCTGTAGGGACTACTCTGGCCATCCTTGAGCGCGTGTTGAAGCCCATGGCTGCGGTGCAAGCGCGCGTGCATTTCGCGATGAAGCAAGAGTTTAAGCTTCTGAAAGAACTGATCGCTGAGTACGCTGACGAGCCGTATGACTACATCCCAGAGGGGGTGGATAGGCGCGCGCGTAGTGAAGACTACGCTCTTGTTGAAGTCATCCCTGTCAGCGATCCCAACGCCACGACGATGGCTCAGCGGGTGGTGCAGTACCAAGCTGCGTTCCAGATGGCTCAGAGTGCGCCGCAGATTTACGACCTGCCGTATCTCCACCGGCAGATGATCGAAGTTCTGGGGATTAAGAACGGCGACAAAATTGTTCCGCTCGCGGAAGATCAGAAGCCTCGAGATCCGATCTCGGAGAACATGGGCGCGCTGATTGGCAAACCCATGAAAGCGTTCATCTACCAAGACCACGAGGCGCATCTGACCGCGCATCAGTCGTTCATGCAAGACCCGATGATCATGCAGGCGATTGGTCAGAACCCGGCAGCGCAGCAGATCATGGCTTCACTGCAAGCGCACATCGCTGAGCACCTTGGGTTTATGTATCGGAAGCAGATCGAAGAGCGTCTCGGGGCTACGCTGCCTGCGCCCAACGAAGAGATGCCAGAAGAAATCGAGTTGCAACTCTCGAGACTTGTGGCTGATGCAAGCAAGCAACTTACGCAGATCCACCAGACGCAGGCCGCGCAGCAGCAGGCACAGCAGGCAGCGCAAGATCCGCTTGTGCAGATGCAGCAACAAGAGCTTGCAGTTAAGAAGGCAGATATCGACCGCAAAGCCGTCAAGGACCGGGCAGATATCGAGCTGGATGAGCGCAAGCTAGCCTTGGAGCAGCAAAAAATGATGCTTCAAGCGTCCCGCCCTAGCGGAGTGAAGTAATGGCTAAGACCGTCTATGACGTGCTGGTAGAGAAAATCACCGCGCACTTAAACGCGGTTGCGGATTCGTTGGCCTCCGGCGCAGCTAAAGACTACGCGGAGTACCGGGATCTTTGCGGCTTGATTCGAGGTCTAGAGACCGCAAAGCGTGAAATCCTTGACCTTGCGCAGTATCAAATGGAAGCTGATGATGACTGACACCCAAACCGCCGTAACCGACGAAGAAGTTGAAGCGCAACTGCCTCGGCCCGTCGGCTATCGGTTGCTGATTGCACTTCCGAACATCGATGAGACCTATGAATCGGGGCTCATTAAATCGGACCGCGCAAGACACGAAGAGATGATCCTATCTATGATGGGCGCAGTTGTTGATATGGGCGAGCAAGCGTACTCCGATAAGGACCGATTCCCCGATGGGCCGTGGTGCGCGATAGGCGATTTTGTGATGTTCCGGCCCAACTCAGGGACACGCTTCAAAGTCAACGGTATCGAATACCGTTTGATGAACGACGACTCCATCGAAGCAGTCGTGGCCGATCCGCGTGGCGTAACGCGTGCGTAAGGAGCTGTTATGGCAATGCAGAAAGTAGAGTTTGAATTCCCCGATCCGGACAAAGTTTCGAAAGAGATTGAAGTTGAGCCGGCCAAAGATCTGACGGACATCACTGAAAAGCCGCCCAAACTCGAGCGGACCGAGGCAAAGAAAGAATCGGTGCTAGATACTGATCTTGAAATCGAGATTCAAGACGATACGCCGCCAAAAGACCGTAACCGGAAGCTGTCTGAGCCTCCTACCGAGGTGACCGACGAAGAGCTTGGTGAGATCTCATCTGAAAAGACGCGTAAGCGCCTGCAGCACTTCTCCAAGGGCTACCACGACGAGCGCCGCAAGGCTGAGGCTGCGCAACGTGAGCGAGACGAGGCCGTTCGTTATGCGCAGGCGGTGCAGGCTGAGAATGAGCGGCTAAAGCAAGAGGGTGCTAAAAGCCAAGAAGCCCTTGTAGCGCAGGCTAAGGCGCGGACTACTGCGGAGCTCGAGCAGGCCAAGCGCGCGTATAAGGATGCTTACGAATCGGGCGATTCGGAAAGAGTCCTTGAGGCGCAAGAAACTCTGATTGCGGCGAAAAACAAAGCTGAGCGGGTGGCTAACTGGAAACCGGCCCCTTTACAAAAGAAAGAAACTGCGGTACAACCTCAACTATCCGCCCCATCGCCGCCGGTTGACCCTAAAGCTGCGGAATGGCAAAAAGCCAATTCGTGGTTTGGTTCCGACGATGAAATGACCGCTCTTGCGTTGGGGTTGCACCAGAAGTTGGTCCGTGAGGGTATAGACCCTCAAAGTGATGACTACTACGACCGGATTAACCGGCGTATGCGACAGGTCTTCCCAGAGGCGTTTGACGACGCCGATGAAAGTCCTGAACCTCCTCCGGCGGAAAAGCCGCGCAAAGCGTCTGTAGTAGCTCCGGCATCCCGTAGCACTGCACCACGCAAAATTGTGCTAACTGCATCTGCAGTTGCACTAGCCAAACGCCTCGGGCTGACCCCCGAACAATATGCCCGTCAGGTTGCTGAAGACATGAGGAAACAAAATGGCTGAGAACCGAGTACCTAGAGAGCTTGAAACCCGTGAACGGACCACTCGCAAGCGCGCGTGGGTCCAGCCCGATGTATTGCCCAACCCCAATCCGGAGCCGGGCTACGATTTCCATTGGGTACGGGTTAGCACTCGTGGGCAGGCAGATCCCATGAATGTGTCCCTCAAACTTCGGGAGGGTTGGGAACCCGTTAAAGCAGTTGAGCATCCGGAAGTTCCCGTAACCAACATTGAAGACGAGCGCTTCAAAGACAACATCGTGATCGGCGGACTCATGCTTTGCAGAGCCCCCAAGGAATTGGTTGAAGAGCGGACTTCGCACTACCAAGCGCAGAACGACGCCCAGATCCAATCTGTTGATCATAATTTCATGCGCCAGAACGACCCACGCATGCCGCTTTTTGCTGAGCGGAAGAGCCGGGTGACGTTTGGGCGCGGTCAATAATTTAGGAGTCTTAAATGGCTTACCCCACGGTTGATAGCCCTTACGGGCTAAAGCCGGTCAATCTGATCGGCGGTCAGGTGTTTGCGGGTTCAACCCGGCTGATGGAAATTGCGAGTGGTTATGCCACAAACATTTTCTATGGGGACTTGGTAAAACGAGTCTCAGATGGAACTATTGAGAAAGATACTGGCACAACCACTGCCACGCCTTGCGGTGTGTTTTTGGGTGTCCAGTTCACCAATGGTTCCACCGGTCAGATTCAGCAACAACAGTACTATCCGGCAAGTCAGTCTATTAAGTCTGGCACGCTTATTTTTGCTGTTGTTGCCGATGATCCCGACACGTTGTTTCAGGTAGTTTCTTGTTCTTCGGGCAGCACTGTTGCTGCGATGGGCAAGTCCGCTATCGGTAACAACATTGCGTTGATTCAAAACGCTGGCTCTACCACTACAGGCAACTCTGCTGTAGCAATTGATGAGGGCACTCAAGCCACCACCAATACGTTGCCTATTCGTATCATCGATGTGGTTAGAGATACCGCAACAGGTACTGATGCGTTTGTTGAATTTATCGTCAAGATAAATGCAACGATGCACCAGTATAACAACTCGACCGGCGTTTAAGGAGTTAAGTCATGGCTATTTCACGTGCACAGCTACTGAAGGAACTCCTGCCCGGACTTAATGCGCTGTTCGGTCTGGAGTACAAGCGTTACGGCGAAGAACACAAAGAGATTTTCGAATCGGAAACCTCTGAGCGTTCGTTTGAAGAGGAGACCAAACTCTCCGGCTTCAGCGCCGCGCCTGTCAAAAACGAGGGCTCTGCTCTTGCTTATGACAACGCGCAGGAAGCTTGGACTGCTCGGTACAACCACGAGACGATTGCGATGGGCTTCTCCATCACCGAAGAGGCGATGGAAGACAACCTGTACGACAGTCTGTCGTCGCGGTACACCAAGGCACTCGCTCGTGCCATGGCGTACACCAAGCAGGTGAAAGCTGCTGCCATCCTGAATAACGGCTTTAGCTCCGCCGTGACCTACGGCGACGGCGTTAGCTTGTTCAACACCGCTCACCCGCTGGTGTCTGGTGGCACCAACAGCAACCGTCCTACGGTTGCTGCGGATCTGAACGAGACCTCGCTTGAGGCCGCCGTTATTCAGATTGCCGGCTGGACCGATGAGCGCGGCCTGCTGATCGCTGCTAAGCCGACGAAGTTGGTGGTCCCCCCTGCCCTGCAGTTCGTTGCTGAGCGCCTGCTCAAGACAGAACTGCGCGTTGCTACGGCAGACAACGACATCAACGCGTTGAAATCGATGAACTCCATTGCTCAAGGGTTCACGATCAATCACTACCTCACCGATACCAACGCATGGTTCCTGTTGACGGACGTTCCAAATGGGCTAAAGCACTTTGTGCGGACGCCTATGCAGACCGGAATGGATGCCGACTTCGATACAGGGAACGCTCGCTACAAGGCGAGAGAGCGGTATTCGTTTGGGGTGTCGGACCCGTTGGGCGCTTACGGTTCGCCGGGAGCGTAATAGCAGTACAGAGAGGGGGCTTCGGCCCCCTTTCTTTTTTAAATTAAGTGTGCTAAAACATCACTATTCCGGGGTCATTAGAGCGTCGGACTGGTCCCGGCCAGACGACATGCAGACAGGCGCTCTAACTCGCATGTGAGGCAATCATGGGTCGTTCTACCTTTCAAGGTCCCATCCGGTCGCTGGGTGGTATTTATCAGCAAGGTCCTGCGTCGGTTGTAGAGATCACTTCCGCAACTACGCTGAATCCTGTTGACCACGGCGGGCGCATCATTTCTGTTGGCGGTACGCTGGCAAGTAACTTGGTGCTTACGCTGCCTACGATCAATACGTCAACAAACCCCACTACTTCGGGTCCCGGACAAGATCCCAATACGTTGAATAACGAAGGCGTGGTTTATACCATCTGGGTGCCTACGACTATCGCTACCAGTTCTTTGAAGATTGGCACTGATGGTACGGATAAGTTTGTGGGATACGTCCTGTCAATTGATAGCGACTCTACGGACGCAACCCGAGGGTTTGGCGCTGGCGCAACCAACGATTTCATTAATTTCAACGGAACTACTACGGGTGGCATTGCAGGATCATGGGTGCAAATCGTAGCACTGGCTGCGCTCAAATACATGGTCACTGGCGTAGCGGTTGGCTCGGGTACGGTTGCGACTCCGTTTGCCGATTCCTGATAGGGGTGCATCATGGGTATGCAAACCGATGTTCTAGCTAGTCAAGCGCGAACGACGGATGGTCAGCTTGCGGATGAGAACAGTAATGACTTGCCCCGTGTACGGGTCAAAGCTATCTACATTGTTTCTACGCCTTCTACCGCTGGCTCCGTCGCGTTCAAAGATGGCGGGTCTGGTGGCACTACAAAGTTGACGGTCAACATTCCCAACAACGCTACGGGTGGCACGTATTTGCTCATGCCCGGAGAAGGAATCTTGTTCCGAACTAACGTCTACGTAGATCTCACTACGGTAGCTTCTGTCATGGTGTTCTATGGCTAAGACGCCAGCATGGCAGAGGAAGGAAGGTAAAAGCCCTTCCGGCGGCCTGAACGCTAAAGGGCGCGCCAGCTACAACGCGGCCAATCCGGGGAAGCCGGGGCTCAAAGCCCCGCAACCGGAAGGTGGGGCGAGAAAGAAGTCATTCTGTGCCCGGATGTCGGGGATGAAGAAGAAGCTGACTTCTGCGAAGACAGCGAACGACCCTAACAGCCGGATCAATAAGTCACTGCGTGCATGGAAATGTTGAGATGAACGAAATTCAACTAACTGAACGCGAACAGGCCATTGCCAAGGAAGCCGCAAAGATAGCGCTCGAAGAACTTTCAGGCGAGTTCTACAAGAAAGTAGGCAAAACTGTTGTCGAGAAAGTGCTGATCTGGATCGGTCTTCTTGTAGTTGGTTTTGTAGTGGGTAAAGGCTGGCTCATAAAGGTTTGACATGCCAAGCAAGACAAAGGCCCAGCATAACCTGATGGCAGCGGTGGCGAATAATCCTGCGTTTGCCAAGAAGACCGGCATTTCTCAGTCCGTAGGCAAAGACTTCCTTGAGGCCGATAAAGGCCGTAAATTTAACCGAGGTGGCGACATGAAAGAGTCAACGAAGATGGTCGGCAAAGAGCTGGCGTTCATGAAGAAGAAGGGTGCGCCCAAGTCTATGGTCAAACATGAGATGGCAGAGATGAAGGGTATGAAGAAGGGCGGCTACGCCGGTGGCGGTATGCCGATGGTTGAGAAAGACGGCAAAAAAGTCCCAGCGTTTGCCGCTGACGGTGTTGGAAAGATGAAGCACGGCGGCATGGCTAAGAAGATGATGGGCGGCGGCATGGCTTACTCTTCTGGCGGCTACACGCGCGCGGCTGATGGCGTTGCCAAGAAAGGCAAAACCAAAGGTATGCAGGTGAAGATGATGGGCGGCGGGAAGTGCTGACATGGACAAAGCTAAGAAAGACCGCTCGCGCCGCACGCCCATGACGACTCCGTACTTGGAGCCCGAGCCGAAACCGGCGATGAGCCCGATGGAGATGCGCAACCCAACCCCTGCCGAAGAGTCGCGTATGCGTACGCAGGTGGAAGATGAGCGTACACAGCGTCGGATGGATGATGCCTATGATCAGGCCGCGCCGCGTTCCATGAAGCGTGGGTTTGCCGCAGGTGGTTCCGTAGGCTCCGCCTCCAAGCGCGCAGATGGTTGTGCGCAACGCGGCAAGACCAAGGGCCGCATGATCTAGGAGTTGATATGGCAACGAAAAAAGCGACACCTAAGAAAGCTCCTCCGCCGCCTAAAACTAGGCCGGGGGTTCCTATTTCTCCTTATGGCCCACAAGCCAAGGCCCCCGTCCCCGGTTCGCGGTTTGCTGTGTATCCTCCAGCTTCCCGCCCACTCCCAAAAGTAGCCCCTGCCCCTGCCCCTGCCCCTGCCCCTGCCCCTACTCCGGCACCAGTAGCTAGACCTGCTGTGGTTCCTCCTGCTTCTACTGTGGTTCGCCCGCAGCCTGTAGGGCCTAAATCTCTGCCGCCTTCTGATGCACCTGTTCAGTATCGGCGGGGTATGGAAACGCAAACCTCAGAGCCTATGTATGATATGACGCCGATGCCGGTGCCGGAGATGCCGGTGCCGGAGATGCCGGTGCCGGAGACGCCGGAGATGTCGAACTACATGCCGATGCAAAACTCCTTTAAGCGTGGCGGGGCGGCTAAGAAGTTTGCTAAAGGTGGCGCAGTAGGCGCGTCGCGGCGCGCTGACGGGATCGCTCAACGCGGCAAGACCAAAGGACGCTATATATGATGGCTTCCAGAGGGATGGGGGCCATCTCCCCCAAGAAAATGCCGGGACCCAAGCGCAAACAACGCCGGGATGACACTGCTTTCTACGAGTACGCAGAAGGCGGCAAGGTAAACGAAGCAGGTAACTACACCAAGCCCGGTATGAGGAAGGCGCTCTTCAACCGCATCAAGGGGCAGGCCACTCAGGGCACTGCTGCGGGGCAGTGGTCGGCCCGCAAGGCGCAGCTTCTAGCCAAGCAATATAAGGCTAAAGGCGGGGGGTACAAAGATTGAAAGCCCCGCAGCAATCGCTCAAAGACTGGACAGCGCAGAAGTGGCGTACTAAGTCCGGTAAACCGTCTTCCAAGACGGGTGAGCGGTATTTGCCGGAAGCCGCGATCAAGTCCCTTTCCCCTGCGGAATACGCAGCAACCACCCGAGCCAAGCGGGCGGGCAAGGCAAAAGGCAGGCAATTCGTTGCTCAGCCTAAAGGCATAGCTAAGAAAACAGCGGGATTCAGATGACTACCACCGGCACCACCGCGTTTGATCTTGAATTTACCGAGATCGCTGAAGAAGCGTGGGAACGCGCTGGCCGAGAGATGCGTTCAGGCTATGACCTTCGTACTGCAAGAAGGTCCATGAACTTAATGACCATCGAGTGGCAGAATCGTGGCATCAATATGTGGACGTTTGAGCAAGGGACAATTACGCTAACTCCCAACCTCAACACCTACGCGCTCCCCCTCGACACTATCGATCTTCTTGACCATGTCATCCGCACGGGGGCTAATGCGGCCTCAACGCAGGCGGATCTGAACATCACTCGAATCAGCGTTTCTACCTACGCTACGATCCCCAATAAGCTCGCTCCGGGGCGCCCCATTCAAGTCTGGATTCAACGGTTGTCTGGGCAGGTATCGCCCACGGGCGCGACGCTGGACGGGACGATCAACTCTTCAAACACAACCACCATCACGCTCTCCTCCACTGCAGGGCTTCCCACCGCTGGGTACATCCGGGTCGGCTCTGAAGACATCTATTACGGCTACTTTGACGGCAACGTTTTAGGTGGCGTCTTCCGTGGGCAGAACGGAACCACAGCGGCGTCGCATACAACCGGAGCTACGGTCTACAACCCAAATCTCCCCGCCGTTACCGTCTGGCCTACCCCCGATAATTCTCAAACGTATCAATTCGTCTATTGGCGACTTCGCCGCGTACAAGATGCGGGGCATGGGGTTGAGACAGGGGATATGAACTTTCGCTTCTTGCCGTGTGTTGCAGCAGGGCTCGCATACCATATTGCTATGAAAGTTCCAGAGCTTGCTACGCGCGTGCCGATGCTGAAAGAGGCTTACGACGAGCAGTTTAGTTTGGCCGCTGGCGAAGACCGCGAGAAAGCTGCTGTGCGGCTTGTACCGCGACGGGCCTTCATCGGCGGGACGATGTAATGGGCAATCGGTTTGCCAGTGGGAAGATCGCGATCGCCATGTGCGATCGATGCGGTTTTCGCTTCAAACTGCGCGACCTTCGGACTCTGATTGTCAAGACTAAGCCTGTTAATGTTCTCGTCTGTAAAGAATGTTGGGACCCCGATCATCCGCAGCTTCAGTTGGGTATGTACCCTGTGGACGACCCACAGGCCCTGCGTAACCCAAGGCGAGATACGACGTATGTCACTGCAGGTGTAAACCCAGCAGGCAACCTGACGGGGGGCTCTCGTGACATTCAGTGGGGCTGGAATCCTGTTGGTGGCGCAAGCGCTAATGACGCGGGGCTGACACCAAACTACTTGGTGGCAATCACATCTGTTGGTACAGTTACGGTAACGACGACCTAGGAGTCATCATGGAAGGTAAAGCAGCAGTGCGCAAGCACGAGAAGGCCATGCATCCCGGCAAGACGCCTACGTTTGCCAAGGGTGGCAAAACTAATCTTCAGATGAAAGAACTTGGACGCGGCATGGCAAAAGTCATGAACCAGCGTAAATCGGGCCGGGGGCGATAATGAAGCCGACTATGAAGGCAAAGCCGATTCCGCAGGCTAAGAACCCCAAAGGGGTTGATATCAAGAGCACGGGTGAACCTGAGACCGGTGCAAAAACTTCCGGTATCAAGATCCGTGGTACTGGCGCGGCAACTAAAGGTGTAATGGCGCGAGGGCCGATGGCGTAAGCTATGCAGTACACTGAACTGGCCAGTAATGTTGCGGACATCGTTGAGAACACATTCACCGATGCCCAGATGGCGATGTTCGTCCGTCAGGCCGAGCAGATCATCTATAACAGCGTTCAGATCGCCAATCTCAGAAAGAATCAGTACGCGCAACTAAGTGAAGATAATCAGTACCTCTCCGCTCCCGAGGATTTTCTCTCGGTGTACTCACTTGCCCTGATTACCGGCGTAGTAGGCGGAGACATCAACACCGGAACGTATACGTATCTGATTAACAAAGACGTTAACTTCATTCGTGAAGCTTACCCGCCGCCCAATTCAACTGGCGCGCCCAAGTACTACGCCATCTTTGGCCCACAGTACAATCTTGCGACTGAGCTGTCTTTTATCTTGGGGCCAACCCCGGATCAGGCGTATTACGTCGAGCTTCACTATTACTACTACCCTGAGTCAATTGTTCAGGGTGCCATCACTACTCTAGGTGCTATCACTGCCGGGTCTGCGTACACAAATGGGACGTACTTCGGCGTCGCCCTTACAGGCGGTTCTGGCTCAGGAGCGACCGCGAGAATTGTCGTCTCCGGTGGAGCGGTGACCTCAGTGACGCTTCAAAATCCCGGCGTCTTTTACGCCGTGGGGAACACTCTTTCTGTGGCGGCGGAAAATGTAGGCGGGACCGGAGCCGGGTTCAGCATCCCCGTCAATGCAGTGGCCAATGCCACCGGCACGACTTGGCTGGGGGATAATTTTGATTCCACCCTGCTCAACGCAACCGTTGTTGAAGCGGCGCGCTTTATGAAGGCAGAGAAAGAACAGATCGATCTTTACACTAACCTGTACACGCAATCGCTGGTGCTTCTGAAGAATCTTGGAGATGGCAAGCAGCGTGGTGATGCCTACCGTAGCGGGCAGGTAAGGAATGCGGTTAAATGATCGTCCAGACACAGACTACGAGTTTCAAGGCAGAGCTATATCAGGCTATCCACGACCTCACGACGGATACCTTAAAGCTTGCCCTGTACACCTCTTTTGCGGATCTCACGGAAGCCACGACTGTCTACACCACATCCAATGAGATCACTGGAACGGGGTATTCAGCGGGCGGGGAAATCGTAACCGGGGCTACTATCAGTAG
>Ga0172372_10010273_pt1 | contig 12025 bp, 17 predicted proteins | sample LakKiv5m_2_FD_114544 | JGI IMG/M metagenome (GOLD analysis project Ga0172372, IMG submission 114544) | Freshwater microbial communities from Kabuno Bay, South-Kivu, Congo - kab_092012_9.5m | ecosystem: Environmental > Aquatic > Freshwater > Lake | place: Democratic Republic of the Congo...
AAGCGCTCAAGGACGCCTTGAACTGAAGCGTTTTGACCGGTGGGGTGATTAGCTCAGTTGGTAGAGCGGCGCCCTTACAAGGCGTAGGTCGGCGGTTCGAGACCGTCATCACCCACCAAACCATGCAAGGCGAACCCCCCGTTCGCCTTTTTTGTTGATCTCTGGAGCGTTGGCGCATGTTTGATGTATTTCGGAAGCACACCAAGATCATGATGATCTTGCTGTTCCTGCTGGTCATTCCGTCGTTTGTGCTGTTTGGGATCGACGGCTACAACCGCATGCAAGACGCCAAGGAAGTGGTCGCCCAGGTGGGTTCGCTGGAAATCACCAAGGCCCAGTGGGAGCAGGCGCACAAGAACGAGGTCGATCGCTTGCGTTCCACACAGCCGCAACTGGACGCCAAGCTGCTCGACTCTGAAGCGGCTCGACTGGCCACGCTGGAGCGCATGGTGCGCGACCGTGTGCTGGCGCTGGCCGCGCAAGACGCGCACCTGTTCACCACCGACGCGCGCCTGGCGCGCTTTTTGCAGGAAGACCCGACCATCGCGTCGCTGCGCAAGCCGGATGGCAAACTTGACATGGACCGCTATCGCCAGCTCGCCGCCAGTCAGGGCCTGACGCCTGAGGGATTTGAGAATTCTGTGCGCGACGACATTTCGCGCCAGCAGGTGCAGGCGGGAATCACGGCTTCAGCTACGGTATCTCCAGCGGTGGCAGACGTTGCGTTGAACGCCTATTTTGAGCGCCGTGAAATTCAGGTCGCCAATTTCCTGACCAAGGACTACGCCACCAAGGTCAGCCCCACTGACGCCGAGCTGCAGGCTTTCTACAAGGCCAATGAATCCATGTTCAAGGCCGCCGAACGCGCCAAGGTGGAAGTTGTCACGCTGGACATCGACGCGGTCAAAAAGTCCATCACCATCAGTGAAGCTGACGCGCGTTCTTACTTTGAACAGAACGCCGCGCGTCTGAGCGGCAAGGAAGAGCGCCGCGCCAGCCACATTCTGATCAGCGCACCCAAGGAAGCGTCCGAGCCAGACCGCGCCAAAGCCAGGGCCCGGGCCGATGAGTTGCTCAAAGCGGTTCGTGCCAAGCCTGATTCGTTTGCTGAGGTAGCCAAAAAGAACTCGCAGGACCCCGGCTCTGCGGCCAAGGGTGGCGATCTGGACTACTTTGCCCGCGGCGCCATGGTCAAACCTTTTGAAGACGCCGTGTTCGCTATGAAAAAGGGCGACATCAGCGATGTGGTGACCTCGGACTTTGGCTACCACATCATCCGCCTGACCGACGTCAAGCTGCCCGTGCAACGCAGCTTTGAAGAGCTGCGCGCAGGCATCGAGTCGGACCTGAAAGCGCAACAGGCGCAACGCAAGTTTGCCGAGGTGGCCGAACTGTTCACCAACACGGTGTACGAGCAGTCTGACAGCCTGAAGCCGGTGGCGGACAAATTGGGTCTGCAAATCCAGACCCTGGATGGCGTCACGCGCCAACCTCAACTAGGTGCCAAAGGGCCGCTGGCCAGTGAGAAATTTTTGGCAGCGCTGTTCACCGCCGACAGTGTCGATAAAAAGCGCAACACTGAGGCAATCGAATTGGGCGCCAACCAGTTGGTGGCTGGGCGTATCGCGGCCTACAACCCGGTGCGCACATTGCCGTTTGACGAGGTGCGCGCTCAGGTGCGTGAGCGTGTGGCCGATGCTGCTGCGCTAGCGCTGGCCAAGCGTGATGGCAACGACAAATTGACCCAGTGGAAGCAAGACGCCAGCCAGGCTACGCAGCTGTCGCAACCCGTCGTGGTGTCGCGGGACCAGCCGCAGGGCGTTGCTGCACCGGTGGTCACCGCCGCATTGCGCGCAGACAGTGCGGCATTACCTGCCTGGGTGGGCGCGGATTTGGGTCCGAGCGGATTTGCCGTGGTGCGCGTCAACAAGGTGACTGCGCGCACCGGTGTGCCCGCCGACACGCTGCAGCGCGATCGTCATCAGTACACCCAATGGTGGACTGCGGCAGAGGCCCAAGCCTACTATGCTTGGCTAAAGGAGCGCTTCAAGGTAACGCTGCTGGTGCCAACGAGTCAGACCGCACCTGCCAGCTGATTGCGACAGTGGTCCGTGGCGGGTAGGCCTGGGCTTGCTTGCAGCGGGCGGCGTCACTGCGATTTGCGGGTGGTTGCTTCGCTATAATTCGAACCCTGCGGTGGCTGTAGCTCAGTTGGTAGAGTCCAGGATTGTGATTCCTGTTGTCGTGGGTTCGAGCCCCATCAGCCACCCCATATAAACAAAGGAAAGCCAACTATCAAAACGGTAGCGGGCTTTTTCTTTTGTGTTACCGTGTAGCCACTGTGTAGCCAGCAGTACCGGGTTTTGTACCGTGTAGCCAGCGCCAGCAAATACCTCCAATCAGCGGCATCTGCGGGAATTTCCCATAGATGGCAGGGCGGGCCAATCAACAGGCGTAAAAAAACCCAGCGGGTTATTGCTGGGTTCGGTCTGGGTTTCCTGTTGGTGCATCATGGCCGGGTTTGGTTGGCGAGTACATCACCGGCAGATTGAACCCGGAAAACAAAAATCCCGCCTTTAAGGGGCGGGATTTGGTTCGTGCCTTGGGGGCTGTCAACGCGTTGCCGGTAGTACCTCAAACCGCTCTTTCCCCGATCTCACTCACTGATGTCACTGTATCCAAATACGGAACACCGGTCAATGAAAACTACCGTGTTACGGGGTGGTACTGTCCTCAAGCCGCCACCTGCTCGGCCTCACACTGCTCCAGATATTCACCCAGTTCGTTGATTGCCGCGTCCATGTCATGCATCGCCTTGGCAACATGCATTGCCTTGGCCTGCTCGGGGGTTAAGTCCAGGCGCTTGAGTGACATGTCCGGCGTGTAGCCCCGATGGTTTGGGCCGCCTACCGTGTCAAGCAGTGACCCCAGACTGCTGACCACCCAGCATTTCAGAATGCCGTAGCCGATGTGGGAATAGTTCACGTCCGGGTAATCGTGTTCGACGTAAACCAGCCTGCCCACATTCGGCCATCGGCCTGTGAGAATGATGGCGACATCGCCGGGTTTGACGTTCATGATTGCCCCCCTGTCAGCGCCTCGAATTGCGCCACTGCCCGCGAGAACTCGTTCAGCAGGGGATTCGACCAGCCATCAGCCAGCGAAGCCAGACAGCCGGTGTAGTACCAGAGCTGCTGTTCTGCCGAACCATTGGCCGTTGCCGCCATTCTGGTGCGCCACGGGCCTATACCCTCGGTGCCGATGTCGCGCAGCGTGTTGCCCAGGTTGTGCAGTTTGTCCGCACAGACGACCAGCTTTGTGTTCGGGGACTTGCCACGCATCGCGTCAAGGTAGCGCTGTTTGCGTGCGCGCCAAGGTGGCTTCGGTGCCTCCAGAGTGTCGGTGCACGCCTGAACAATGGCCGCCACGTTGTCGCCAAACATCACACGCACCGCATCAATCATGGGCTGGCCGCCACAATCCTCGCCCGCATCGTGCAGCAGGGCGGCAATGGCCTGTTCTTCAGTACCGCCATATTCCAATACCAACGCACTTACGGCCATCAGGTGGGAAATGTAGGGTGCGCCCAGCCCTTTGCGAACTTGGGTGCTGTGGATTTGGTTGGCGAATTGCAGTGCAAGCGCGAACCTGGGCGAAAGTAGCGGGGTTGAGTTCAATTCGGGCATGTTGCCTCCTGTCAAATCGACCAGGAATCAATACCAACTGCGGCCCTGGCCATACCGCAGCCGGACAACGATGGAAAAACAGTGGGGGGAAAGTTGGCTACGTGTGGCGCGAGACTTCGCAGTAGCCATGCGTCCATTTTAGGACTGGCAAGGGTTTGACGCTACAAAAACCAGCGGTCGGACGATTGGAATGTTGCGCACATGCGAACCGTGCCCGCGTTGATGATGGTGTGCCCGGCCATGCAGGTGTTCGCTGCGCTGATGTTTTTGCAGTCACAGCACCGAATGGCGGGCTTGCTGGCGCTGGATGGCACCGGCTCGGCCTTCAAGGGCTTGGGTTCGTTGCCGGGTGGGCGACTTGATGAAACCTTACTTTTCGGGCTTGTGAAAACCTGTGGTTTCGCGGCTGGCAGCGCTGGTAACGCTGTGGCATTGGTCGCCGCACGGTTGTACCCGCCAAGCCTGCCATTGATGCGGGATTGCTCGCGTCCGGCCTCGGTCTTGGGGCCGGTGGATGCGCCACCGTGTAGCCTGCATTTGCCGTTGCGGGCGGTGTCAAGGCGTTTGCATGGTGTGCCTGCACGGGTCTTGGCTCCGCACGGTGTTGGTGCTGCGCTTGCACTGTTGGGTAACGGTGGGTTAACCGTTGTTGCACCGTGTTTGCATGGGGTTGGGGGTGTGGTCGTGGTCATGGTGTTAAGGTTTGCTAAGGTTTTGCTAAGGGTTCCACAGCGAGATTGCAGCGGTCAGGCGCTTGCCAATTTCAACGCTTGAACCCGCGAATTTGGCGGTTTGCTTTTGGGCCTGAATGTACCGGCGCTGTTCGGCCCCGATGGCAAGGCGTTGCGCGTTCAAGGTGTGCCAGCGAAGCGCGGCTGTGAGTATCTGGCGGTCGTTCATTGGTAATCCCTCGGGTCATCGCTTTGGGGGAAGTTGTCGACCCCCTCGTTGGTTACAGCTTTGCGCTTGCGGCTGACGTGGTACGCGGTCAGCACCTGGGCGGCCACAATGTCCAGCGACGGGCGGGCGTTGCCGTCCCTGTCCGTCCAAACCTTCGGGGTAAGCATTCCGGCCAGTGCCACGCTGTCACCATCACCCAGCGCCAGCAGTGCGGTGCAGGTGTCGCCGTCAAAGGCAATGACGTTCACAAACAGGCTTTCACCATCGCCAGCAGCACAGCGCACCTTCGCCACTGCAAAGCATTTGCCGGTCTTGGCCGTGCGCTGGGCGGGTTGGCCGTAAATCTTGCCTGATATGAGTCCGTCAATCATGGTTGTTCTCCTTGCCCGTGCGGGCGTTTGCTGTCGGTGGTGGTGGTCTTGTGTGCACTGCGCACAAAATCGGCGGCGTCTTGCAATTCAACGCAATGCCGGGTGAAGCCGGGCCACGAAACGCGGTAGCCGGTGGTGGTGCGCTTCAGTTCCTTGCCGTGCTGGGCCGCCAAATATTGCGCGGCATCAAACATGGCTTGCTCCGTCAGTGCCTCGCTGGTCAGTGGTGCCGAATCTGGCAAGTCTTGCGGCAGGGCATCCCAAACGCTGGCGAATCGTTGTCCTGTTGTTGCGCCAGGGGTGAATGTCTTTTCAGCCATGGCTACCACCACCGAAAAAAGCCACCGAACTTGGCCCCCTCATATATGGGGGGCGGTCAATTTCGGTCACGGGATTAACCGAAAACGGCAAAAACGGCCAATTTCGGTTTTTCAGACTGTCCATAACCAGCCCTCGTTTAAGCCCAGCACACCACGCGACACCAGGCCGGTTATTGCCTCTCTGGTGCGGGTAGCTCTGCGGTTGGTCGGGCAGGTCAGGCGGGCAGCGCCAGCAAGTACGGCGGCTTCCAATTCAATGCACGGGCGCAATGGCGGCGCTCCCGGCTTACCCGTGTGCCCATCTTTGAACAGGGTTCGGATGCCCTCATACACCAGCCGCTGATTACCACCTTGGGGCAACTTCACAGCGCGAACATCGGCGGTGGTCGTGTCGGTGCGAACCACGCAGGATGTAATCGGGTCGCCATAGCCATCCGTGCCCAGCGTCTTGACTTCCAGCTTGAACGGGTGCGCGTCACCATCGGCACCGTCTTTGCTTTTGGCACAACGCCACTCGCGGCGGTCGCCATCGCGGGAAACCTCGATAGCGGCGTCCATCGCAGCAAATAGCGAACTGTGTCCCCGTAGCCCCTTGGTTGCGTCCTTGCCCGTGTGGTGAACCAGCACCACCAGCCCGGCGGTCAGGGCTTGCAGGCGCTTTGCAGCTTGCAGGATTTCACCCATATCCGAACTACTGTTTTCGTCGGCAGTGGGCGCGGCCCGGTTCAGGGTGTCGATAAACACCACACCACCAGCAGGAACCACGGCGGCCAGGTCGGACACATCACGCGGGTCTGTCAGGCTGAACGGTTGCAACACCATATGCAGGCCATCAGGCAACAGGCGGCCCGTGTGTGCTTCCCATGCTTGGGCGCGAAGCTTGAACCCGGCTTCACCCTCCAGTGCGGCATACACCACGGGCGCGGCTTCCACCCGACAGCCAAACCAGCGTTCACCGTCAGCAATGGCGGCCCCCAGGTCGAACGCTAAAAAGCTCTTACCGCTGGCGCTTGGGCCATACAGCCCGGCCAAACCCACAGCAGGCAGCACGCAACGCACGCGCCAGGACAAGGCAGGCAGCGCGGCCAAATCGTCGCGGTTCAGTAGCTTGTAACGCGGCTCAGGCTTGGGCGGCATGGTTGCAGATTCCAGCAGCGCGGCCAGCACGTCGAACCCGTCACGCTGGAACAAATCGCCCACGTCGAAGTTATCCGGCTCGCTCTCAGGCAGGCAGGCTACAGCCGCGCCAATGTCAGCCGCTATCTTGTGGGCTTCTGGTTCTTTGCCACGGTCAGGGCAGAGCACCAGCCGGGCGGCGTCATCACTCTGGCGCAAAGCCGTTGCCACCTTGCCCATGTTGCCAGCACCGAACGCCACCACAGCAGCGGCCCCGGTCGCCTGCCAGACTGCCCAGGCTTGCCCGATACCCTCCACGATGTAGGCCAGGCCACCCGGCACCAGCTCGCCCACGGTGAACCAGCCTTGCACCGAATGGCCGGGCAGGTTCAATTTACCGGGCTTGTCAGCCGCTTTCAGGCGGGCGACCACCTCGGGCGGCGGTATCAGTTGCAGGGTGGATAGCGTTCCATCAGCGGCCATGCACGGCACCACCAGCGCCCCGGCCATGCTCTCGCCCATGATTCGCAGCGGATCGCCTTCAGGCACCACCCGCAGGGCTTGCAATGGCACCCCAGCGGCTCCCTTTTGTACCATGTAAGGGTGATTGTTGGTTGCAGGCTGGCAGCGCTCCCAAACGTCAGCAGCAGCCATGCCAGGTGCAGGCTTGCGCTGCGGCTTTGCAGTGCGGGCGGGCTTTGAATGGGCTTCAAAGGGGCTTGCTCGGCCATTTGGTGCCCACCCGTGCTCCCTTGCGATTGAAAAAAGCGTGCCAGCTTTGACCGGGCCATCGGTGAAGCTGTGCCACATTGAGCGCACCTCGCCAGCGTTGTAGCGCGGATTTGCAGACTGCCATGCGTCGTAATCGTCAAGCGAGATACCGGCATCTTTTGCGGCCATGCCCACTCTGGCGCGGGTGTCGTGGGCAATGGTTGGCGGTATCGCCAGCAGCGCGCCGAACGCCTGTTCTGGTGTGTATTCAACCATGTCTGCCCCCCAGATTGCGGGTTGCCAACCACTGAATCACGCGGCGGCGGTCTTGCTGGCTGAGGCTGTACACGCCAGGCAGCACATCAAACCCATCGCGGTCTTTCCTTTTGGTGCGGGTGCAGGGCACCTCAAGCCCACGGCGGCGAAGTTCTGCGACAAGCTCGGGGCCATTGCTTTGTCCGGCCACAGAATCCAACTGTTCACGCGGCAGCGGGCGGGTCATCAGGGCTTGAATTACCCGCAAATGTCGCGGGTTGTCGGTGCCCGCAAACTTGGCTGACTTTGCGGTGGGCCTCATAGCACCCCCCAAAAAATCGCCACGAACTGCAAGGCCAGCACCAGAAACAGGATATTGAATCCACCGTTGACGGTTGCATACCGGGCAGCGCTGGCGATAAAATCAGCGGCGTGTTTTGTGATGGTCTTGGCGGGTTGGTCGTGTGGTGCGTCCAGCCCGTTGCCTTTTGTGAGATTGACTTTCATGATGTTCAATCTCCTTTCCCGGCGGCATCAAGGCCTTGCTCAATCACAGACACAAGCGCCACGGCGAATCCGGCTGTAGCACGCGAATGGTCAAGGGCTTGCAGCGCAGTAAGCGCCTTGGTCAGTTGAATGACTGCATCGGCTTGTGAATACCCAGCCAATATCGCGTCAAGGCAGTTTGATGCAATGACGTGCCCGGCCTGTTCTGCGCAATCACCCTCGGTAAATGTCGCCTCCAGGTTGCTGCCCAATGCAACCAGGCCATGCAGCCCCATCGGTATGGATACCGCGATACCGTCGCTCGATACCACTGTCAGGCTGTTGTCGGTGAAGTCAATCGAATGACCGTCCGGGTGTTGGTAGATGGTGGTCATACTGCCACCCCCAGCAATTTCTTTGCACCAGAGGTAGGCCAGGCCAACTTCCCGCAAACTCGCAAGGGGCGTAGTCCCTCTGGTGCGGAGTCGTAGCAGGCTTTGACGCGCCACGTCTGTTCGGCCATGTTGGTGTAGTAGGCCAGTTCAGCCGTGGTCAGATTTGGCTTGGTGACTTGCTCAAGAGGCAGAAATTGCCCCTTGAAGTGTTGCGCAGCTTGAGGGGCTGCGCTTTTGCTTGCCGGTGTCATGTTTTGCTCTCCAAACCTAGCGGCACAGGCTAGGCATGGGGCGAACTTTGAAACCCGGCACTTTTCAAACATAACCCCGCAGGGTTAAGGTAAGTAGCCTGTATAGCTTACTGGTATTTCTATAGCAGCTACACAGTTAATAGCTTATAGTATCAAAACGGCAGGTTTAAACGCCGGGTTTTAACCGCGTTCTTTCAGGTTTAACAATCCACTGAAAGGCTGTTCTCAATTGATTCAAGCCACGGCTTTAGCGGCTCCTGATTTTTGAATCTGGCGTGAAGTTTGCGCCTGATGTCGCCGTGCTTTTTGTCAAGCTCCACAGCGATTTTTACAGGCCACCACGTCGATTCAGTATACGGTCTACCTTGTTTTCCGGGCTGATGTCGACACGCAAGTAGCCACGGTGCAGGGCTTTGCAGGTTGGTTTTCCACTTGGCAGCGTCCCAGCCGTGAAACCCAGCAAGGCAGCCTGCTATCTCGCTCGTTGTCAGTGGTGCAGGGTCATCGCTGGCTTCCTCCACTGGCGCGGATGTCTCCTTGACTGGCTGTGCATCCAACTCAAACTCATCAATGGCACCAAGTAGCCCAGCCTCAGATATGAAGGTTTGCAGTTCACTGAACGTGCATGGAAAGGGTAGCGCTGGCTCGTCATGTCGACCTGTTGGGTGCCAACTCAATGCAGCCCGTTCCATGGGCAATAGCATCGAATCGTCTGGCGGCAGGTTGACATACAGACCCTGCGGATTCACTTGGAATCCAGCGAAGTCGCGTGGATCGTCAACATTGCATATCCTGACAAAATCATCGTAACGAATGATTGAACTTGACTCCACAGCACCTCCCGTGCTTTGCTCCCAATCAGGATGCACCAGCAGGCCAGGGGAGGACTGGCTTTTCAACCCGGTTTCGAAGCGGGTCTAGCTGGGGCAAAAACGGTTAAACGGCTTCCAGGTGCACCACAGCACGCGCCCCTACAGCCCGTGCATAGCGTTGCACTGTTCGCATTGACGGTGCACGCTTACCGCCTTCTAAGCGGGCTATCACGCTTTGTGTGGTGCCCATGCGGGCGGCCACCTCGCCCTGAGTCAATCCGGCGCGGCTACGGGCGGCTATCAGTTCGCGGGCCATGCCAAATTCATCGGCCAGCGCGTCATATGCGGCGCTGGTGTCAGTATCGGCCAGCAGCTCGGTTTTGAGTGTGCGAAGTGTTTTCATGCTTTCAGTCGCTCCAATGCGGTGTTGATGGCGCTTCGTGGTGTGGTCTGTGTCTTTTTCACGAACACATGCAGCACCAGCAGGCGGCGGCCTTGAACAGCGGCATACACGGCGCGGGCTATCCCGTCGCGGCCCTGCATCCTCATTTCCCACAGCTTGCTTTCCAATGGGCGGATATGAGGCAGCCCCACACGCTGCGGGCCAAAATCCTCCAGCATTTCAGCAATGCGCAGGAATCGGGCTTTCATGTCAGCAGGCAGCGCCAGCAGTTCAGGTTCTGCCAGCGGGTGCATGGTCACTGTCCAATCGGTCATATCATAGCCTTTTTGCGATAATCAAGCCACTATGCGCAGTTTGCCGGGTTCGGCTTTTGCATCGAACGTCACCCCGGCCTGTTCCAATATCCAGCCTTCGATTCGCTCATGGTGAACCCGTAAGAGTTCCAGCGGGCGAACCTTGTAATGCTTTTCAGCCGTGGCACTTGGCTTGTGGCCTTGAATCTGTGCCACCACGCCAGCAGGAACCTCTAACCACTCGGTCAGGCTGGCGAACGAACGGCGCAGGCCATGCAAGGTAAGTCCTTTCAGGCCAGCAGCAGTACAGGCGCGGGTGTGTGGGTTATTCGGCTCTGTCAGACAGCCCGTGGCGCTTGTGTTGCTTGGGAAAACCCATTCATTGCGGCGCGGCAGCCCGGCCAACAGGTGCAGCATGTACGGCGTTGCAGGTATCTCGCGGGTGCCTTCCACTTTGTCGCGGATTTGAATGCCCTTCCATTGGGTGTTCACATCCTCCCAGCGCAGGGAAAGCACTTCACCGGGCCTTGCACCAGTCAGCAGCATCATTTGCAGGCAGGCCGATATAACGGGGTTCTGTATCTGTTGCACGGCGGCAAACCATGCGGCCAGTTGTTCACGCTGCAATACATCCGACTTGGTGCCAGCCTTGCCCAATGCTTCGCGGGCCTTTTTGGTCTTGGCGGGGTTCTTTGCAGCCACCAAACTAGCATAGGCAGGCTGTTCAGCGCACCAAGTAAGAAACACTGTAAGCAGCCGCCATGCAAGTCTGGCAGAACTGGCGCGGGTTTTTCCTTCATTCGCGGCCCATGCCTCTATCGTGGCTTGGTCAAGGTCAATCAAGGGCAGCGGCATCAATGCAGCCAGCGGCCCCGGCTTGGTCAACTGTTTGCCACCTCCACGGCGGCCAGACGGCAAGCCCCCGGCCTTGGCTTTGTCGATATGGTCACGGTAATGCAGGTCGCCCCAATGCGGGCGGCGTTCCTCAATGTAGGCTTTTGCCAGACTTCGCTCACGGTCAGGGCTTGGGCGGCTTCCTGTTGAGCATGGGCGGCCTTTTCAGCAGCAGCGGCATCAATTGCGGCGGCTTTTGTTTCCGCTTGCTGGCGCTCTACCTCTCGCGGGTCAGTGCCGCTGTCCAAAGTCACGCGCAGGCGGTTTGCCTCTACCCGTGCTGCTTCAATCGTCCAGGCTCTCACGTCCCCAATGGTGCGCCGGATGGTCTGGCGGTTCAGCTTCGCTTCAAAGACAAACGACTTGGCTCCAGTGTTCGTAACGCGAACGCGCAGGCCGGGTGCTTTGCTGTCACGTAGAAACGCCTGCGCCTTTATGTCAGTGCGGCAGGTCAGGCGTTCGATTAGCCCGGCTGTCAGCTCTTGCGCCACGCTCAGGTCTGGCGCTTTGTCTTTGGGTGGTCTTGCCATGTCGATGACCCCTTAAAAAGTCTGTGTAGCCACTGTGTAGCCACATTTGCACTATTTTGGTGAATATCAATCAACGGCTAGACTGCTATTTTGTCCAGTGCTTGTTTCGCAAGCGGTTGATTTACATTGATTGTAATGCTCAAATCAACACGGCGAAACATAAAAAAGTAAGGATTGTGATTCCTGTTGTCGTGGGTTCGAGTCCCATCAGCCACCCCAAAATATCCTTGAAAGCCTGCTTCTGAATTTGGAGCGGGTTTTTTTCGAACGGGCGTCAGTGTTGACGGCCAATGCCTTGAAATAGCGCTCCCAGCGCAATCCCCGCCAGCACCCACAGCAAGTCCCAGTTGCCCACGCCCAACGCGGCGATGGCCGGGCCGGGGCAGACGCCGCACAGGCCCCAGCCCAGACCAAAAATGGCTGCACCGACGGCGGTGTCACGGTTCCACTGACTGGCGTGCTGCTGAAACTGACCACCCAGCAGCGGTGCCTTGGTGATCCGGGGCAAGCCTTTGTAGGCAACCAGCGTCACCAGCACCGCGCCGCCCATCACCAGCATCAGGCCGTAGTTTTCAAAGCGCAGAAACTGCAGCACCACTTCG
>Ga0172372_10010278_pt1 | contig 12022 bp, 11 predicted proteins | sample LakKiv5m_2_FD_114544 | JGI IMG/M metagenome (GOLD analysis project Ga0172372, IMG submission 114544) | Freshwater microbial communities from Kabuno Bay, South-Kivu, Congo - kab_092012_9.5m | ecosystem: Environmental > Aquatic > Freshwater > Lake | place: Democratic Republic of the Congo...
CGAGGCCGAGCGGCAGTCGCTGCGCCGCGAAGTCATCGCCGCGTTGCGTGGGCCTCTGCCGCCGGTGCGCGCCTCGGGCGGTTTCTCACCGGCCGCGGCCTCGATGTCGCAGGACGAATTCCTCGCCGGCGTCGCCCGCACCAAAGAATACATCGCTGCGGGCGATGTCTATCAGCTCGTGCTGTCGGTGCGCTTCGGCGGGCGGCATTCGGTCGACCCCTTCGATGCCTACCGCGCGCTGCGGCTCATCAACCCCTCGCCCTATCTCTACTACCTGAAGCTCGGCGACATCACCGTGGTCGGGTCCTCGCCCGAAGCCTTGGTGAAGCTCTCCGGCGGCCACGCGCAGCTGCGGCCGATCGCGGGCACGCGGCCGCGCGCCGAGGACGATGCCGAGGACCGGCGTCGTGAGCAGGAACTGCTCGCCGACGCCAAAGAGAACGCGGAACATGTGATGCTGGTCGACCTCGCGCGCAACGACCTCGGGCGCGTGGCGCAGGCGGGCAGCGTGCATGTGGCGCCGTACCGCTCCATCGAGCGCTACAGCCATGTCATGCACATCGTGAGCGGTGTGCGCGGCGAGCTTGCGCCGGGGCGCGATGCCTTCGACCTGTTCGCGGCGGCCTTCCCGGCGGGCACGCTGGTCGGTGCGCCGAAGGTGCGCGCGATGGAGATCATCGACGAGCTCGAGCCGGTGCGGCGCGGGCTCTATGGCGGCACGGTCGGCTATTTCGGCGCGCAGGGCGAGATGGACCAGGCGATCACCATCCGCACGCTCGTGTTCCGCGGCGACGAGTACAGCTATCAGGCGGGCGCCGGCATCGTCGCCGACAGCGTGCCGCAGAGCGAATACGAAGAAGTGCTCGCCAAGAGCGGCTCGGCCGCGCGGGCGCTGGCGATGGCGGGAGAAGGGCCATGAGCGTCGGTGCAGCGTCGGGTGTGGCGATGGGTGACGCGGGCCGCGGCGTGCGGCTGCTGCTCATCGACAACTACGACTCCTTCACCTACAACCTCGTGCAGGCGTTCCTGATGCAGGGTGCCGAGGTCGCGGTGCACCGCAACGATGCCTTGAGCGTCGCTGACGCGCTCGCGCTTGCGCCCACCCATGTCTGCATCTCACCGGGGCCGGGCACGCCCTACGATGCCGGCACCTCGATGGACATGATCCGCGCCTTTGCGGGGCAGGTGCCGGTGTTCGGCGTCTGTCTCGGCCACCAGTCGATCACCGAGGTGTTCGGCGGCAAGGTGGTGCGCGCGGGTCGGCTGATGCATGGCAAGACCTCGATGGTGTCGCACGACGGGCAAGGGCTCTTCGACGGGCTGCCCGACCCTTGCGAGGTCGGTCGGTATCATTCTTTGATCGCGCACCCCGAGTCGCTGCCGCCGGAGCTGGTCGTGACGGCCCGCACCGCCGAAGGCGAGATCATGGGTCTGCGCCACCGGGACTTGATGGTCGAGGGTGTGCAGTTCCACCCCGAGAGCGTGCTGTCGCCGGATGGGCCTGCGCTGATGGCGAACTTCCTGCGTCAGCGCGGAGGTCGTCGCGATGTCTGATCTGCCGACGCTGCGGCGTCATCTCGAACGCGTGCTCGAACGCGCCGACCTCACCGAAGCCGAGGCGGCCGAGACGCTGCACGCGCTCACCGACCCTGCGTTCCCGCCGGCGCTCGCCGGTGCGCTGCTCGCGGCGCTGCGCAGCAAGGGCGTCGTCGCCGACGAGCTGCGCGGCTTCGCGCGCGCGATGCGCGAACTCGCGCGGCGCCCGACGGTGGATGCGGCGCTGCGTGCGCGGGCCATCGACATCGTCGGCACGGGTGGTGATGCCTCGGGCAGCGTCAACATCTCGACCGGCACCTCGCTGTTGGTCGCGGCCTGCGGTCTGCCGGTGATCAAACACGGCAACCGTTCCATCTCCAGCCGCTCGGGCAGCGCCGATGTGCTCGAGCAGCTCGGCTTGCCGCTGCCGCTCGACGAGACCCAGGCCGGCGCCTGCCTGGCGGCGACCGGGTTCACCTTCCTTTTCGCACCGCACTACCACCCCGCGATGAAGGCCATCGGCCCGGTGCGCCAGGCGCTCGGTGTGCGCACGCTGTTCAATGTGTTGGGCCCGCTCACCAACCCCGCCGCACCGCCCTTCATGCTGGTCGGCGCCTATAGCGAGACGATGGCCGAGTTGATGGCCGCGGCGCTCGCCGGTCTGCCCGGTGTACAGCGCGCCTTCGTGGTGCATGGCGCGGGCGGCTGGGACGAGCCGACGCCCATCGGCCCGTTCACGCTGTTCGAGGTCCATCGCGGTTCAGTGCATCGCAGCATCCGTTCGCCCAGCGATTACGGACTCGCGACCTGCAGCGCGCAGGACCTCGCCGGCGGTGATGCCGCCGCCAATGCTGCGTCGCTGCGTGCGGTGCTCGAGGGCCACGATCGCGGTCCGCATCGCGATGCGCTGTGCCTCGGTGCGGCGCTCGCGCTCGAGGTGGCGGGCGCTGCGACGACGCCCACCGAAGGTCTCGCACAGGCCGCCGCCGCCATCGACGACGGTCGTGCCGCGGGCGTGCTGCGCGGACTCGCCGCGTTCGGTGCGACGGTGCGCGGCGCATGACCGCGGGTGATTTCCTCGCCGGGATGGCGGCGTCGAGCCGGATCCGCGCCGATGCGGCCAAGGCGGCGTTGCCGGAGGCCGAGCTGCGCGCCCGCATCGTCGATCTGCCGCCTGCGCCGCGTCTGAAGCTGTCGTCGGCCGGCTTCGACCTCATCGCCGAGATGAAACTGCGTTCGCCCGCGGTCGGCGCGCTGCGCGCCGCGAGCGAAGAGGATCCCGCCGCCCGCACGCGGCTCTACGCCGAGGCCGGGGCCGCTGCGGTGTCGGTGCTCACCGAGCCTTCCCGCTTCGACGGCGCGCTCGCACACCTCGAGCGCGCGGCGGCGGCGCTTGCGCCGCTCGGCGTACCGGCGATGCGCAAGGATTTCCTCGTCGATCCGTATCAGGTGCTCGAGGCCCGAGCAGCCGGCGCGGGCGGCGTGCTGCTGATCCTGCGGATGCTGCCGCGCGCCGCGCTCGAGGCGCTGCTCGACACCGCCCTCGAGCAGGGGCTCTTCGTGCTGCTCGAGGCCTTCGATGACGAGGATGTCGCGCTCGCCGAGCGCCTGCTCGGGTCGAGACGCGGCCCTCGCGCTGCGGGCACCGCCGAAGGCGCTGACGCGGGCGACTCGCTGCTGCTCGGCGTCAATTGCCGCGACCTCGTGACCTTGCAGGTCGTGCCCGGGCGCCTCGAGGCGATGGCGGACCGGCTGCCCACATGGATCCCGCGGGTAGCCGAGAGCGGGCTTGCCACGCCGGCCGATGCGGCGCGGCTCGCGGTCTGCGGCTATGACATGGCCTTGGTGGGCAGCGCGCTGATGACCGGCGGTGCGCCGCGCGACCTCGCGGGTGCGATGCTGTCGGCCGCGCGTGACGCGCTCGGGCATCAGGCCCGTCGTTCCCGGTCCGTGGAGCAGGGCTGATGTTCGTGAAGATCTGCGGCCTCACCACGCCGGAAGGCGTCGCGGCGGCGCTCGATGCCGGGGCGGACGCCTTGGGCTTCGTGTTCGCGCCTTCGGTACGGCGGGTCGCGCCCGCGGCGGCGGCTGCGCTGGCGGCGCCCGCGCGCGGCCGGGCGATGTGCGTCGCGGTCACCTTGCATCCCACGGCCGACGAGGTCGAGACGATCCTCGATGTCTTCGCCCCCGACCTGCTGCAGACCGACCTCGCCGATGCTGCGACGCTGTCGTCCCGCGCCCGTGCACGGCTGCTGCCGGTGCTGCGCGAGGGCGCGGCGCTGCCCGGCCCGCTGCCGGCTCGGGTACTCTACGAAGGTGCGGTGAGCGGCACCGGGCGCACTGCCGACTGGGCGCTTGCGCATGCCGTGGCGCGGCAGACCGAAGTGCTGCTCGCCGGCGGCCTGAACCCCGACAACGTCGCCGAGGCGATCCGCACGGTGCGCCCCTGGGGCGTCGATGTGTCGAGCGGCGTCGAGTCGGCGCCGGGCGTCAAGTCGTCGTCAAAGATATCGGCTTTCGTGGTGGCCGCGCGAGCCGCCGCCCTCGACCACGCCTGAAGAAGACCCTGTCAACCCGTCTGAACATGAGCCTCTCTCCATGAACGCCAACGTCAAGTTCACCCCCGCCGAGCAGCAGCGTCTGCTGGACGCCGAGGTCAGCGGCAAGTTCCCCGACGCCCGTGGCCGCTTCGGTCCCTACGGCGGCCGCTATGTGCCGGAGACGCTGATCCCGGCGCTCGAGCGTCTCGAGGCGGGCATGCGCGAGCATCTGCCACGCGAGGACTTCCAGCGCGAGCTCGCCGACCAGCTCGACTCCTGGGTCGGCCGACCGACGGCGCTGTCGCATGCGCCGCGGCTCTCCGCCGCCTGGGGCGCGGACATCTGGTTCAAGCGCGAGGACCTCGCGCACACCGGCGCCCACAAGATCAACAACGCGCTCGGGCAAGCGCTGCTCGCGAAGCGGCTCGGCGCGAAGCGCATCGTCGCCGAGACCGGCGCCGGTCAGCACGGCGTGGCGAGCGCCGCGGCCTGCGCGCGCCTCGGTCTGCCTTGCACGGTCTACATGGGTGCCATCGACATGGAGCGCCAGGCGCCGAACGTCGGCCGCATGCGCTTGATGGGCGCCGAGGTCGTGCCGGTGACGGGCGGTGACCAGACGCTGCGCGCCGCCATCGACGAAGCGCTGCGCGATTGGGTCTCCGACCCGAACGGCACCTTCTATCTGCTCGGTTCGGCGGTCGGGCCGCATCCGTATCCCGTGCTGGTGCGCGAGCTGCAGGCCATCATCGGCCGCGAGGCGCGCGCACAATTTTTGAAGCGGCAGGGCCGCCTGCCGGATGCCGTGTTCGCCTGCGTGGGTGGCGGCTCGAACTCCATCGGCATGTTCCACGCCTTCGTGCCGGACCGTGATGTCGAGATCATCGGCATCGAGGCGGGCGGCCGCGGCAGCGGGCTCGGCCAGAACGCTGCGAGCCTCTCCTACGGCTGGCCGGGCGTGCTGCAGGGCTGCTACTCGCTCTTGCTGCAGGACGAGAACGGCCAGATCCACGAGACCGACTCCATCTCCGCGGGCCTCGACTATCCGGGCGTCGGCCCCGAGCATGCGCTGTTGCTCGCCGCGGGCCGCGTGCAGTACGGCTCTGCCACCGACGACGAAGCGCTCGCCGCGTTGCAGGAATGCGCGCATCTCGAGGGCATCCTGCCCGCGCTCGAGACCGCGCACGCCTTGCACGGCGCCAAGCGCTGGGCGGCGCAGAACCCGGGCAAACAGGTGCTGCTCTGCATGTCCGGTCGCGGCGACAAGGACATGCCGACGCTGCAGCGCACGCTGCTCGCGCCGGCGACCGTGGCGGCAGGTGGCGCCAACAAGACCGCGGGAGCCGCCTCGTGAAGCCGCACGACCGTCTGAGCGCGGCGATCCGCGATGCCGCCGCCCGAGGCGAGCCCGCGCTCGTCGCCTTCATGACCGCCGGTTTCCCGAGCGCGCCCAAGTTCCGCGAGCATCTGCTCGCGGTCGCCGCGGGCGCGGACGTGGTCGAGATCGGCGTGCCGTTCACCGACCCGATGGCCGACGGCATGACCATCCAGCGTTCGAGCCAGGGCGCGCTCAAACAAGGCGTGAGCCTGCGCTGGATCCTCGCCGAGCTCGGTGCGATGCAGCGCCCCGCGGCGCCGCTCGTGCTGATGAGCTATCTCAACCCGCTGCTGCAGTACGGCTACGAAAAGCTAGCCGCCGATGCCGCAGCCGTGGGCGTCTGCGGTTTCATCGTCCCGGATCTGCCGTTCGACGAGGGCGATGAGATCCGCACCGCGCTGCAGAAGGCGGGCGTCGCCCTCGTACAGATGGTCACGCCCGTGACCACGCCGGCGCGCCTCGCGCAGGTCTGCGCAGCGAGCGAGGGCTTCGTCTATGCCGTCACCATGACGGGAACCACCGGCAAGTCCGTCGAGGTACCCGACAGCGTGCTCGAGTACCTCACACGGGTGCGCGCGGCCTCGCCGGTGCCCGTCTGCGCGGGCTTCGGCATCCGTTCGGCGGCGCAGGTCGCGCGCCTGCGCGGCACGGTCGAGGGTGTGGTGGTCGGTTCGGCGTTGGTCGAGGTGCTGGAGCGCGGCGAGGATCCGACCGCGTGGCTGAAGGCGCTTAGGCCCGGCTGATGGTGCGACCGGCGCGCCTGACGCGCCACAGCATCACGCCCGCGGCGACGAACAGCAGCGTGCCGATGATGCGCGGCTCCATCTCGAAGCCGAGCCACAGCAGACTGCCGAGACCGAGCGCGACGCCGACCAGCGTGCCGTTGCGCCGCCGCTCCGATCGATGCATCTCCTCGCGCAGCGCCGCGAGCTCCGATGAGCGCACGCCGAGCGCGAGCTTGCCGTCCTCGGCCTGCTGCACGGCGACCTTGAGCAGCGAGGGCAGCGCATGCATCGCCGTCAGCATGTCGGGCAGGTTCTTGCGCAGGTGCTTGAGCTGCGCGCGCGGGCTGATGCGGTCGGACATCCACTCGCGCAGGATGGGCGCTGCGGTCTGCCAGATGTCGAGCTCGGGGTAGAGGTCACGACCCAGGCCTTCGATGTTGAGCAGCGTCTTCTGCAGCAGGATCAGCTGCGGCTGGATGCGCATGTCGAAGCGGCGCGAGATGTCGAACAGGCGCAGCAGGATGGTACCGAAGGAGATGTCCTTCAGCGGCCGGTCGAAGATGGGCTCGAGCACGGTGCGGATCGCGGACTCCATCTCGTCGACGCGGGTGTCGGGCGGCACCCATCCCGACTGCACATGCAGCTCCGCGACGCGGCGGTAGTCGCGGTCGAACACGGCGAGGAAGTTCTCGGCGAGGTAATGCTGGTCGCGGATGTCGAGCGTGCCGACGATGCCGAAGTCGATCGCCGCGTAGCGCGGCTTCGCCGGGTCGTCGATGAGCACGAAGATGTTGCCGGGATGCATGTCGGCGTGGAAGAAGTTGTGGCGGAACACCTGCGTGAAGAAGATCTTCACGCCGTTCTCCGCGAGCAGCGGGATGTTCGCGCCCTTGGCGCGCAGCGTGTCCATGTCGCTGATGGTCACGCCGTGGATGCGCTCCATCACCATCACATCGACCCGACAGAGGTCCCAGTGCACCGCCGGGACATGCAGCAGCGGCGAGCCTTCGAAGTTGCGGCGCAGCTGCGAGGCGTTGGCCGCCTCTCGCATCAGGTCGAGTTCATCGAGGATGGTCTTCTCGTATTCGTCGACGATCTCGTCGAGGCGCAGACGGCGGGCCTCGGCGGAGTTGCGCTTGGCGAGCCGGGCGAGCTCGTGCATCACCTCGAGGTCGCGCGAGATGACCTCGCGCATGCCGGGGCGCAGCACCTTGACGATGACCTGCTCGCCCGGCTTCCCCGGTGCGGACGGATGCCGCGTCGCGGCATGCACCTGCGCGATGGAGGCGGCCGCGAGCGGCTTCTCCTCGAAGGTGGCGAAGGCCTCCGTCACCGGCTTGCCGAGCGCGCGCTCGATGATCGCCTTCGCGACGGCGCCGTCGAAGGGCGGCACGCGGTCCTGGAGCTTTGCGAGCTCGACCGCGATGTCGGGCGGCAGCAGGTCGCGGCGGGTCGAGAGCGCCTGGCCGAGCTTGATGAAGATCGGTCCGAGCTCCTCGAGCGCGAGGCGGAGGCGCTCAGCGCGCGAAGCACCCTTGCGGCGCTCGAACCAGGTCCAGGGCGAGGCGAGGAACACGAAGCGCAGCGGCCGGTAGAGGTGCGTCTCGCGCACGAACTCGTCGAGACCGTGGCGCACCAGCACGCGCTGGATCCGGATCAGGCGGGCGAGCACGCGCAGCTTCAAGGCGTGCCCTCAAGCCGCGCGAGCAGTGCATCGATGCGCGCGGCGGCGCGGTCGACATCCTCGCGCAGCCGGTCGACGCCCTCCAGGAAGACCTCGGCCTCGGCGCGCGGCACGAGATCGCCGCTCTCATGGGCGAAGTATTCGGCGGCGTTGCGCACCGCGGTGTCCGCCCCGCGCCGCCCGAAGGCCGCTGCGCCGCGGGCGAAGCGCGCCAACTGGTGCGCGGGCGCATCGCCCACCAGCCGCGAGAGCTCTTCCTCGAGGTCGGGGCGCAGCAGCAGGCCGAGTTCGCGGTAGCGCTGCAGCAGCTCGGCATCACCGCGTACCTGCACCGCGCCTGATTGCAGCAGCCGCTCGGGCGACTTGCCGGCGAGCGCGATGAGGTTGAGGGGGCTGCCCGAGATCTCCGCCTCGAATTCGCCCTCGGGGTCGCGCGTGAGCCGCAGCGAACCGCCCAAAGACTCGAAGCCGATGCGCAGGCCGAGGTCGCTCACGCGCACCTGCAGCCGTCGACCCTGCAAGGCCGCGCACAGCTCACGCGCCCGCGGCGACGCGCCGAGGTTGCGGTTGAGCATGTTCTCCACGAGCGAGGTGAGCACGGCGTCGGCGTCGGTCAGTAACGGTAGCCGCGGTGCAGCGCCACGATGCCCCCGGCGAGGTTGTGGTAGCGGCAGTCCTCGAGACCCGCATCCCGCATCATGCCGAGCAGCGTCTCCTGATCGGGGTGCTTGCGGATCGACTCGGCGAGATAGCGGTAGCTGTCCTCGTCCTGCGCGACCACCTTGCCGAGCACCGGCAGCACGCGGAACGAGTAGGTGTCGTAGAGCGGCTTCAGGCCGGGCGCGACGGGCTGCGAGAACTCGAGCACCAGCAGCTGGCCGCCGGGGCGCAGCACGCGGCGCATCGAGGCGAGCGCGGCGGCCTTGTCGGTGACGTTGCGCAGCCCGAAACCGATGGTGACGCAGTCGAAGGTCGAGTCGGGGAAGGGCAGCCGCTCGGCGTTCGCTTGGACATAAGACACGCCGCGCAGCAGGCCGGCATCGATGAGCCGGTTACGGCCGTGCGCCAGCATCGCGCCGTTGATGTCCGAGAGCACCACGAGGCCCTGTTCGCCGACCTGCGCGGCCATGCCGCGCGCGAGATCACCGGTGCCGCCCGCGACATCGAGCGCGCGCTGGCCGGGGCGCAGATGGGTCTGCGACAGCGTGAACTGCTTCCAGAGCCGATGCATGCCGCCCGACATCAGGTCGTTCATCAGGTCGTACTTCGGCGCGACCGAGTCGAACACGCCGCGCACGCGTCTTGCCTTGTCCTCCCAACGGACTTCCTCGAAGCCGAAGTGGGTGGTCTTGCTGTCCTGCGGCGCGCTCATGCCGCGATTGTAGCCGTTGGCCCGACGACCCGGCGGGCCGTATGGGCCGCCCCCCCTTTACATGACGACATGGGATGGATGACACTTGGCCCAACGTCACCGACCCGGAACGGGTCGGCCGAACGGGGGTTGGATAATTACAAGAAGGAACTGGAGGCCGGGCAGGATGCTCGGCCTTTTTTTATGCCTGCCACGCGACCGCTGCGGGCGAGCGTCCGCCGGGTCAGGCCGAGGCCGCGGCCACCTTCTCGAGATAGCGCCGCCACAGCACGGGCTGCTCCCGCCCGAGTTCCCGCAGGTATTTCCAGGTGTAGAGGCCGGTGTCGTGGCCGTCGTCGAACACCAGCCGCACGGCGTACTGGCCCACCGGTTCGACATCCTTGATCCCGACCGATTGCTTGCCGAGCACGAGGGTCTCCTGGCCGGGGCCGTGGCCCTTCACCTCGGCGGACGGTGAATGCACCCGCAGGAACTCGAAGGGCAGGCTATAGCGCTCCTCGGGCCCGAAGGCGACCTCGAGCACCCGGGACTGGCGGCGCAGGCGCAGCTCGGTGGGTACGGGGGCATCCAGGCGGTCTTTCGTGGGGCTTTCGTCCATGGGGCGCATCCTAGCGTCCGTACAGGGCTTGTCCACGGTGACATTTCCGGGCGGCTCTCCGATACTTGGGGACGGGCGATTGACGTCAGACGGGGGTTTGATGGCTGCGACGGATACCTCGCATCCCGACTATTTCCATAAGGTCGTGGATTGCCAGTGGGCGTGTCCCGCCCACACGGACGTACCGGAATACATCCGGCTCATCGCCCAAGGGCGCTTCACCGACGCTTATCTCGTCAACCGACACTCCAATGTCTTCCCGGGCATCCTGGGTCGCGTCTGCGATCGGCCCTGCGAGCCGGCCTGCCGCCGGGGCCGCGTCGAGGAGAAGCCGGTCGCCATCTGCCGTCTGAAGCGCGTCGCCGCCGACCATAAGGACGAGTTCCGCGACCGCCTGCCCGCCATCCCGGCGCAGAAGAACGGCAAGCGCATCGCCTGCATCGGCGCAGGCTGCGCCTCGCTCACCGTCGCCAACGATCTGATGCCGCTCGGTTACGAGGTCACGGTCTTCGAGCAGTTCGCCGTCGCCGGCGGCCTGATGCGCACCAACATCCCGTCGTTCCGCCTGCCGGGGTCGGTCATCGACGAGGAGATCGCCGCCATCGTCGATATGGGCGTCGACCTCAAGCTCGGTCACCGCATCGAGTCGATGCGCAAGCTGCTCGAGGAGGGCGGCTTCGACGCGGTGTTCGTCGGCTCGGGCGCGCCCAAGGGCAAGGAGTTGAACCTGCCGGGTCGGCAGGAGGGCGGCGCCAACATCCACATCGGCATCACCTGGCTCGAGTCCATCGCCTTCGAGCACATCAAGACCGTCGGCGAGAAGGTGCTGATCATCGGCGTCGGCAACACCGCCATGGACTGCTGCCGCAGCTCGCTGCGTCTCGGCGCCAAGAGCGTGAAGGTCATGGCCCGCAAGCCGCGGCAGTTCTTCAAGGCCTCGGAATGGGAGCTCGAGGACGCCGAGGCCGAGAGCGTCGAGATCGTCATCAACCGCTCGCCGAAGTCCTTCGTGATCGAGGGCGGCAAGCTCAAGGGCATGATGTTCGATGTGATGGAATACGAGGTCGATGCGCGCGGCCGCATCACCGCCGAGCGCGTCACGGCCGAGGAGTTCCTGCCAGCGGACGATGTGATCCTCGCTATCGGTCAGGAGAACGCGTTCCCGTGGATCGAACGCGACCTCGGCATCGAGTTCGACAAGTGGGAAGTGCCGAAGGTCGACCCCGTCACCCATGAGAGCACGCGTCCCGGCGTGTTCTTCGGCGGCGATGCGGCGTTCGGCCCCAAGAACATCATCTGGTCGGTGGAGCACGGCCATCAGGCCGCGATCTCCATCCATAACCATTGTCAGGACAAGCCGGCCGCCGAGCGCCTGCCGCCCGGCGTCAACCTGCAGAGCCGCAAGATGGGCATGCACGAGTGGTCGTACAACAACGACTACAGCGGCATCGAGCGCCGTCTCGTGCCGCATGTCTCGCTCAAGGAGCGCTTCAAGAAGATCGACATCGAGGTCGAACTCGGCTTCACCGCCGAACAGGCCGCCGCCGAGGTGCAGCGCTGCCTCAACTGCGATGTGCAGACGGTGTTCGACGCCAAGCTCTGCATCGAGTGCGACGCCTGCATCGACATCTGCCCCGTCGACTGTCTGACCATGACGCCGGACGGCGAGGAGGCCGACCTGCGGACGCGGCTCAAGGCGCCGGCCAAGAACATCACGCAGGCGCTCTATGTCAGCGCGCCGCTCAAGCACACCGGCCGCGTCATGGTGAAGGACGAGGATGTCTGCGTGCACTGCGGCCTCTGCGCCGAGCGCTGTCCGACCGCCGCCTGGGACATGCAGAAATCCTGGGTGAAGTGGCCGCACGCGGTGGACCAGGAGACCTCCCGATGAGCGCCGCGCCGTCCCGCGTCAACGATTTCGTCATCAAGATCGCCACCGTCAACGGCACCGGCTCGGCGAGCGCCAACACGCTGCTGATGAAGTCGCTGTTCCGCAGCGGCATCCCGGTGATGGGCAAGAACTACTTCCCGTCCAACATCCAGGGCCTGCCGACCTGGTACGAGATCCGCGTCTCGAAGGATGGCTATGTCGCCCGCTCCGGCAAGGTCGACATCATGGTCTGCATGAACGCCGAGACCTACGCGCGCGATGTGCGCGATGTGGCGCCGGGCGGCTACCTGATCTACGACTC
>Ga0172372_10010279_pt1 | contig 12021 bp, 7 predicted proteins | sample LakKiv5m_2_FD_114544 | JGI IMG/M metagenome (GOLD analysis project Ga0172372, IMG submission 114544) | Freshwater microbial communities from Kabuno Bay, South-Kivu, Congo - kab_092012_9.5m | ecosystem: Environmental > Aquatic > Freshwater > Lake | place: Democratic Republic of the Congo...
ATAAATCAAAAGTCAGTTATGTAGAAGAGATGCTAAAGGATGAGAAAGGTGTTTTTGTTGCCTCTTCTGATTACATGCGCATTTTGCCTGAGGGCATCAGCAAATGGGTTCCCGGCGGTTTGGCTTGTTTGGGAACGGATGGTCATGGGATGTCTTCTTCGCGTGAAGAGTTGCGTCGATACTTTGAAATTGATGCCGAGTCAATTGTGTTGAAAACTTTGACCACTTTGGCTGAGAGAGGTGAATATGATAAGAAATTGCTTAAAAAAGCGGTGGCTGATTTGGGCTTTCAAGCAGATAAACCAAATCCTTTTCCACTTTAATTTCGGAGGTTCAGAATGTCGACTATAGTCTTGCCTGACCTTGGAGAAGGTGTCAACTCTGGAATCATTGCCTCACTTGCAGTGAAAGTGGGCGATGTGATCAACGATGGCGATACGTTGATGGAAATTGAAACAGATAAAGCCGTTTTGCCGGTGCCTTCAAATATCGGTGGTAAAGTGATCAAAATATTAGTTAAAGAAGGCGATAAAATTGAGGTTGGTCAAGCTTTGGTGAAGCTCGAAGGCGCTGACGTTGTCGTTGAACCCAAAGCCGTTGCGACAAAGAGCGTTCCTGTTGCTGCGAAAAGTTCTGCAGCAACGGAAGCCTTTAGCGTTAACTTACCGGATTTGGGTGAAGGTGTAAGTGGTGGCATTATCAGCTCGCTTTCAGTGAGTGTTGGTGATGAAGTATCTGAAGGCGATGCTTTGATTGAAATTGAAACCGATAAAGCTGTATTGCCTGTTCCCGCTCCTGTGTCTGGCAAGGTTTTGAGCATTGCGGTGAAGGCTGGTGATAAAATTGCCGTGGGTGAGTTGATTGCCAACATGAGTGTCGGTGTGGATTCGGCTTCAAGCAGCGCGCCAGAAGTTCAAGCTACTGTGGTTGAGCCAATAGTGAAAGCGATGCCAGTTGCCAAAACTCAAGTGCGCAGGCCGGAAGTGGTAAAATCTGGAACGGTTGTTCCGGCAGGCCCTGCAACCAGAAAACTGGCTCGTGAATTGGGAATTGAGTTAGCTGAAGTTGCTGGAAGCAAGCGCGGTGGGCGGGTTTCAATTGAGGATGTTAAAGCTTACGTCAAAAGCATGAATCTGAAAGGTAAACCAGCCACCTCCAAGATGGGTGGAACTGTTGCTGCTGCCAATTGGGAGCCCTTGCCAGATTTTTCAAAATTTGGTCCCATTCGCAAAGAAAAAGTTAGCAATTTGCGTAATATCATTTCAAATCGCATGAGTGCGAGTTGGAATCGCATTCCGCATGTTTTTCAATTCAATGAGGTTGATTTTACAAAGATTGTAGAGATTCAAAAACGCTATAAGGACGATTTTAAAGGGCGTGGTAGCAGTGTGTCGCCCACCAACTTTATTATCAAAGCGATGGCGATTTGCTTGAGTGAGTTTCCGCAATTTAACAGCAGTTTTGATGAAGGCAGTGGCGAGATCATTTACAAGGATTATATCAATATAGGTGTAGCTGTGGATACTTCGACAGGACTGATCGTGCCCGTTTTAAAAGGTGTGGATAAAATGACGATATTTGATATCGGCAAAGAGCTCAAGGAATTGGCTGAACGCACACGTGAACGCAAGGTCACACCTGCTGATTTAGCTGGTGGCAGCATGACGCTTTCAAATCTTGGTGGCATTGGCGGGACACATTTTACACCGATTGTCAATTGGCCTGAAGTGGCGATTTTAGGTGTTGGCAAAGGAACGATCAAACCTGTGTATAGCAATGGTGAGTTCGTGCCGAGAATGATGACGCAATTGACGCTTTCCTACGATCATCGCGTGATCGACGGTGCGGATGGTGCGCGTTTTATGGTGCGATTGTCTGAGATACTCGAAGACATTGAGCGCACCCTACTCGGAGGTTAAGTGGTGGCTGATAAAACTCAACTCGTGGTCATTGGTGCTGGCCCCGGCGGTTATACGGCGGCATTCTATGCTGCTGATTGCGGTATGGAGGTCACTTTAGTAGAAGCTGAACATCCTGGTGGCACTTGTTTAAATGTGGGTTGCATTCCCTCCAAAGCCTTGTTGCATATTGCTAAATTGCTCGAGGAAACCCGTCATGCAGGTGAGGCGGGCATTTTTTATGAAGAACCAAGAATCGACCTTAAAAAGGTGCGCGAGTATAAAAATGGCGTTGTAAACCAACTTAAAGGTGGTGTGAGGACTTTGGCGAAAGCGCGTAAAGTCAATTTGATCGATGGCTTTGCCACGTTTGTAGCCAATAACAAACTCAGCATCAAGAATTCAAAAGGTGTGAGTGAGCTTGAATTTGAGCATTGTATCATTGCCACGGGTTCAGTGCCGGTTGTGCCTGGGCCACTTAGAATTGAATCCGAGCGTGTGATGGACTCCACCGGTGCTTTAGAGTTAGCGGATGTTCCAGCTCGCTTTTTGGTGGTTGGAGGTGGTGTGATTGGCTTGGAACTTGGCAGTGTTTATGCGAGTTTGGGTTCTAAAGTCACTGTGATTGAGGCCTTGGATCAAATCGCTAATGGAGTCGATCGCGACATTATTAAGCCTTTAGAAAAGCATTTCAGTGAAAAATTCGAGGCTGTGATGGTTAAAACCATGGTGAAAAGCTTAAAAGAAGCTGGTAAAAAGATTGTGGTTGAGTATGAAAATGCTGGAGGCGTGCATTCTGACCGTTTTGATCGAGTATTGTTGTGCATAGGGCGTAGACCCAATTCCGATAAATTGGAATTGGAAAAAGCAGGTCTTCAGGCCGATGAGAGAGGTTTTATTCAGGTGAATTCTTCAATGGAAACGGCTGTTCCTGGCATTTATGCAATTGGCGATTTGATTGGAAATCCGATGTTGGCACATAAGGCAAGCAAGGAAGCACGAGTGGCCGTGGATAAAATACTCGGTAAAAAATCGGTTTTCGATAATCTATGCATTCCTTCCGTTATTTACACTGATCCGGAAGTGGCTTGGACAGGCTTGACTGAAATCGAGGCCAGAGCAAAGAGCATTCCTTATAAGCTTGGTAAATTTCCGTGGGGTGCTTCGGGCCGTGCTTTGGCAATGGCAAGGACGGATGGACTGACCAAGGTTCTGATCGACCCCGAGACCGAGCGTATTTTAGGTGCAGCCATGGTGGGTGTGAATGCTGGTGAATTGATTGCCGAAGCTTGTTTGGCGATTGAAATGGGCGCCGTTTTAGAAGACGTGACAGGCACGATTCACGCTCATCCGACGTTATCTGAGACCATGATGGAAAGCATGGAAGCTGTTCACGGTTTAGCGACGCATTTATTTTCTCCCAAGAAAAAATAAGTCGTTTTTTCTTGTCTCTTGTGCTGGACTTATTTGAGCGATCCAAATAGTGCACTATAGTGCGTTAAATGGAAAAAAATAGGATGACAAAGCCCAATTTTGCCCTTGGCCTCGACAGCAGTACTCAGAGTTTAAGCGCTGTTTTGATCGATGTTGAATCGCAAAGCATTCATGCTGAAATGAGTTTGAATTTCGATCAGCATTTTCCAAATTACAAAACGGTGAATGGAACTTTACCACATAAGGATCCTAAAATTGTTCATGCACCGCCCTTAATGTGGGTAGAAGCACTGGATAAACTATTTTATAAGATGCAGCAAGAAGCTTGGCCTTTGGATCAAGTTGGTGTGATTGCAGGTTCAGGTCAACAGCATGGAACTGTTTATTTAAACGAAACGGCAGACGTTGAGTTTTCGTGTTTGAAAGCGGAGCAAAGTCTAGTTTCTCAGCTGCAAGGAATTTTTTCGCGTTCTACGGCACCTATATGGATGGATAGCAGTACGGCAATCGATTGTGAGGTCTTGAGCGAAGTTGTGGGCGCCAATGAGTTAGCCAATAGCACGGGTTCATTTGCCTATGAGCGTTTTAGCGGCCCCCAAATTAGAAAGTTTTATCGTGAAGAGCCACAAGCTTATGCTGAAACAAAGTCGATTTGTTTGGTGTCGTCGTTTTTGGCGTCAATTTTGGCGGGGAAAATAGCTCCGATAGATTTGGGCGATGCAAGCGGCATGAATTTGCTGGATTTAAAATCGCGTTCATGGAATCGAGTGGCATTGGAAGCCTGCGCGCCAAAGCTCGCCGATCGCTTGGGGACACCCGTGCCTTCGGATACGGTATTTGCAGATATTGCTCCGTATTTTAGCGAAAAGTATGGCGTGCATCCACAGGCGAAAGTGATGGCTTGGTCGGGAGACAATCCAAATAGCTTGATTGGTTTGGGGCTAACTGAAGCGGGAGACATGGCTTTGAGCTTGGGCACGAGTGATGTTCTATTCACTCTTATGAAAGAGCTTCCCAAAATTCAGTTGAGTGAAGGCCATGTGTTCTATACCCCAAAAAATGATTTCATGGGCTTATTGTGTTTTTCAAATGGTTCGTTGGTTAGGGAAAAAATTAAAGATCATTTTTTGCTGAATTGGTCTGCCTTTGAAAAAGCTGTTGCAGCTAGTCCCATTGGAAATAAGGGCGGCATGATGTTGCCGTGGTTTATACCAGAAATCATTCCAAAAGTCACCCAACCCAATGTTGTGTATGAAGGGATAGACTCAAATGATGCCCCACAAGTGTGCAGAGCTGTACTCGAAGGACAAATGCTATCGAGATTGATCCATGCAGAAAATTTAGGTGTGAGCCCAAAGTGTTTGAAAATTACAGGTGGAGCTTCAAAAAATCAGAGCATCGTTCAAATAGCAGCGGACGTGTTTGGCTGTCCGATCGAATCGATTGAGAGCACGGCTAGCGCAGCTTTAGGGGCGGCTTTGAGGGCGATGTCGGCAATGCAACCAACGGTGCCTTTAAAAGCGTTGGTGGAGCCTTTCGTTAAAGTGGTGCAAACAACTTTGCCGGTGAGTGAAAATCACCAAATGTATAAAGCGATCAAGCAAAACTATCGGGAATTTGAGCAAAAATATGTAAAGTAGGCAAATATAAAGCTTTGTTTCAGTTTTTTTTAATCATACTGGAATTGGATTCACGTGTTGGGGAGTGGACAATTGAAGCGATTCACTTTGATAGAATTATTAATCGTTATTGCGGTACTTGGAATAATTATTTCCCTTTTGCAGCCTGCGATTGTCAAAACATTGGCTTTGGCTAACACCACCACGTGTATGGCACAAGAAAGACAATTGATGATCGGCATCAATTTGTTTGCAGAGGATAAAGAGGGTTTTTTTCCATCACCAGAAGACAGGGTGACAAAGAGCAATCCAAATAGTTGGATCGATGATTACTTGGGTTCTCCTTATGCGAATACGGCTAAAGCTATTGAAGGAGGCGTGTTGTTTCCTTATGTTGGGGATGTGAACCTGTATCGATGTCCTGAAGATGAGAGGCATGCGGTGACTTATCAAATGAGCATGTTCGTGGGTGGAACTTCAACTTCAAGTTTCAATACGACAACGATCCACAAGGTAAATGTACCTCAAAATAAATTAGTTTTTGTGGAAGAGGATTGTTGGCGAACGGTTAGTGCGGGTGCATGGGGAATCTTTGTTTCGACGAGTAAACCTGAAACCAATTTGGGCAGTTGGTGGGATGATGTTGCTAACTGGCATAGCAAAGGCATGAACGTGACGTTTGTCGATGGCCATAGTGAGCATTGGGAGTGGGTGGACCCTAGGACCAGAAATCCTGATCCGATTTCACCCAATGGCTTGGGCACGACATGGCATCAGACGCATCCGGGTAGTTTAGACACAGACAGAACTCAAAGGGCTTATTTGGGTTTGGCTCCAAAAAACTGAGTTTGAAAATTAAGGTCTAGTCGATATGCTAGCCTTTTATTTTAATAAAAATAAGCTCGTCGTATGAATTTAGCTTTTAGTCGAGCAGCTTATGAGATAAATAAAAGTCTCATCAATCAGTTATTGGTAGTGACTCAATCAACTTTTTTTGAAACAGTAGCTGAGCTTCAAAGTTATTATCATGAAGTGATTTTTGATCTCGTTTTCATAGCACCTAGCGAAATGGGTTTTGTTTCGGCAATTAAGGCTCAGTTGATTCCGAGTGCGATCGTGCTTTGCTGTGATGAAAGGGTGAATGTCAAAGATTTTTCTAAAATAGATTTGGAACAAATCGACGAGATTTTAAAACTGACAAAACTTGACTTGGAGGTGTTTCAAGAGTTGCTGCGTTTGATAGTTAAGAATCATCAGATGCAGGGGCAATTGTTGAGATTAAAGAAGGCAAAGGCCAATAGGGATTTGAAACTCACTTTTAGGTATCGTGCTATGATAAGATTGGCGCGTTTGAAGTTCAAGCAAGAGAATTTAGATCTCATTTTTGAAAAAATAGGTAGAATTGTTTTGGAGAGTTTGGGCGTCACTCGCTTTAGCATTTGGTTGATGGATGGACAATTGGAACAACTGGAATGTCAATGCGTGATAACTCCGGAGGATTATGAATACAAACCAAAGAAAGAGATATTGAAATGGCGTCATCACAATGAGTATTTTGAACAATTGTCGAAAGGACGACATGTTTGTATAGATGATCTTGAAGCTGAATCGAAATTTAACCATATTTATGAGATGGAATCCGAAGTATGTCGAGCCGTCATAGAAGCGCCATTGTTTGACAGTGGTGTGATATATGGAACGGTGCGTTTTGAAGATATGAGTCAAATTCGCAATTGGGTGATTGATGATGCCTGCCTTGTCGATGCGGTTAGCGATATGGTGACAATTGCCATAGATCAATGGCAATTTAATCGTTTGGAGTTAGATCACCAACGTCGTGAAGTTGAATTTAGAAAACAATTGGAACAGAGCAATGAGGAATTGCAAGAATTTAGCGCGATTGTTTCACATGACTTACAAGAACCGCTCTACAAAGTTGAGGCATTTGGGGAATTGTTAGAAGAACACAGCAAAACGATTCGCGATGAAAATGTAAGTTTCTACATAGATCGCATTCGCAATGCAGCAAAGAGAATGCGTTGTCTGATTCAAGATATCTTAGCTTTTAGTAGGGTTCAAAGTCAAGGTAAAAGTTTTGAACCGGTTGATTTGAATCAAGTCTGTAAAAATGTTTTGAATGATTTAGAAGTTAGAATTCAGCAAACACAGGCTAAAATTTTTGTGGACAACTTGCCGGTGGTTTTGGCCGATGTAACACAGATAGAACAGTTGTTTAGAAATATTTTAAGCAACGCCCTTAAGTTTTCAAAGCCTGAAGTCGCTCCTGAAATCAAAGTCGCTTTTCATCAAGACATGGATAAAAAAACTCAAACTCTTTATTTTGAAGACAACGGCATTGGAATTGAGCCAGAAGACGAAAGTAAAATATTTGGCGTGTTTCAAAGGTTGTGCCATGCGCAAGAATTTGAAGGATCGGGGATTGGACTTGCGATTGTTCAAAGGATTGTTGAAAGACATGGTTGGTCAGTTTCCGCGTCCGGCGCCTTGGGTTGTGGCACAACTTTCAAAATAGAAATGCCTATTAAAAACACTGTTTTGACGTAAAAGTGAGATTTCTAGTCGTGAAGGGTTTCAAATCAATCTATTTTCAAATTCAGGTCTTGCAACCTCCTGAAAGAGGTGACGATGGAATATCAAGAGCAACCAAGCCCCGAATTTAAGATGTGTCGAATGCGGCCGAAATTTTGGTTTATTTTAACGACGTTAGCATGCCTAGTATTTGTTTGTCATCAAGGTTTTGGTGAGGAAAACAATTGGCTGACGTCAAAATACGATGTCAAAAAAGTGATTTCAGGTGACAAGTTTGCCATAGACTTCAATGGCATTCAGTTGATCGTTAGCTTGGTGAGTTTAAAAATTCTGGATGAAAGTGAGGCTAAGTTGGCTTTGCAAAAGTGGTTGGAAGGGCATCAAGTGACCATCATTCCAGAAGCAGATGCTGGAACGACGCCAGAGGGATTTCAAAGGGTGTACGTCTTTGCTTTTGAAGACTCAAAGACAAGGGTGTTTGTGAATCAAAAAATGATTGAAGAGAATCATGCTGAGTACCAGCAGATCAAGAGTGGTAGTTATGCAAAGTTACAAGATGCCATGAGCAAAGCTCAACAAGAGCGTTTAAAAGAATCGGCATCGTCCAGTTCATCTTTAGACAAGGAGGTGATGGACAAGGGCATGTTCAAAGTGGTGAGTGAGCTTTACAGCAAAAAATACCACCGCACCGACTGTCGCTGGGCCAATATGATTCACCCTCAAAGTCAGATCATTTACGACACTTATCAAGATGCTGAAACAGCAGAAAAAGAACCTTGTAGCCATTGTTGTTATTCACGTGTTCAAGAAAGACGCAAACAAGAGGCGCTTCAAAAGAAGTTAGCTACAGTGGAGAAAGTTGAAGAAAAGTCTTTAGCGCCCGAAGCATCCAAAAATGAAACGTCAGAAAGCAAAAATATCAATGGGCTGTTTGGACTTAAAGGTGATAAATTCTTTTATTCGCCTGTGTCTAAAAAGATTTTAGCTGCAAATGCATCGGAGGTGGTGAAGTTTTCTTCCTTGCTTGAAGCAAAAAAAAGCGGACGTCGTCCTGATCCAGGTTCTTTGCGAATTGAAAATCCGGTGGTTCCCGGTCCTGAAGGGGACGAGTGCATTGGGCGCAGTTTACCTTATTTGAGACCTTGTCGTAGATCGACAGATCATCCAACAGGTTTATGTTTACCCTGCTTAAATGCAAAATCGAAGTGAGCGTGAATGTATAAAGCCATTTTCTTTAGTCTATTTTTAGCCATTCACATTAGCCAAGGTCTGTTTGCGGATCGTTGGGATGATATTTTGAAAAAAGGCAAAGTCGTTGTGGGCATCAAACAAAATGCGCCACCTTTTTCTGTTCAAAATGAAGATGGTGAGTTTTGGGGTTTTGAAGTGGATCTGTTAAAAGCAATGGTTCAAAATTGGGGCTTACAACTTGAATTAAAACCGGTTGAAGCAAAACAGCGAATTCCAGTTTTGCTTCAAAATGAAGTGGATATGGTGATGGCAACGATGACGCAAACGAGAAAGAGGGAGCAAATTGTGGATTTTTCAATCCCCTACTTTCAAGTGGGCCAAGGATTGTTGACGCACACTGAAGGATCCATTCAAAGTTTTTCGGATGTAGATGGAAAAAAAATTGCCTATGTATCTGGCACTCAAGCTTATCGCATGCTCACTAAATTTCACAGCAAGTGTAGACCTGTTGAGGCAAGCAGTTATGAAGAGGCGATACAAAATGTGCTTGATAAAAAAGTCGATGCACTTTGTAGTGATTATTTAATTTTATTGGGTTTGTTTCAGCAAAGTGAAAGCAAAGAAAGTTTGACGGTGCTTTCTGACACTATTGCACCAGATCCTTATGCCATTGCAATTAAAGAAAATGAATCGCGCTTACGTGATAAAATCAATTTGGGTTTAATGCAATTATGGGAGAGTGGCGTGTGGCATGATTCCTACGATACTTGGTTTGGTGAAGGCAGTGTTTACTACCATGAACTTTTTTTCCGCATCAATGTGATTCCGAAGTGAGTTTAATTTTTGGTCTTGTCCATAACTTCGGCAGATGAGAAAAGCATCCGTCATTCCCGCGTACGAAGGGCGGAGCCCGAAGAGTTTGCCCCGTGAAGGCGGGGAAATCTAGGTTGGTGTAGCTTTTACGTCGTTCTGGATACCCGCCTGCGCGGGTATGACGTTTCGCTGATTGACGACTTTAAGGGACAAGGCCTAATTTTTAATTCACTCTAGTGTAGGTCGCCACTAACCTCTGTGCCCTCTGAATCCTGTGGTTTTACCTCATCTTGATAAGCCGTGCCAATTTTGACGGCCCACTCTAGCTCAAAATTATTGAAGTCGTAGTATCAATTTAAATTCGGCAGTTTAGAGGTTTGAACCTAAATTTAAGGTTAAAGTTTTGCCATTTTTAAGGGTTAGGCTCAAGGTTGAGTTTTCGGCGTTGCTTGTGACAAAATCAATTGGCGGAAAATTTCCTGCGTTGAAAAGATGTTGTCCTGTGCTCAGGTAATGAACATGAACAGTTCCAAAATTATCTTGGCTGATGCTGATGTTCCAATGCAGAATGGGGAAGATGGATTGAAAATTGACCCCCAAAGGCATTAAAGGTTTGGCGGGTTTGTGAGATTTTAAGGAGTAGAGCTCGCCTTCTTTTCCCATCACCAGCCAACCATCGTAACCATCGTTGAGAGCAGATTTAAATTTAAGCGCATTTAGTTCCCAAAGAGAGTTTATTTCTCCGGTGAGGGGATTTAAATTTTTAAAAATGGGTTTAGGGAAACTTGAATAGATCAACCAAGGGCCTATAGCTAATTCAGTATTGACCACGGAGTACCCAGGAGGGATAATCTCATCGTAAGCAGGATTTCGATTGGGATCGAGGTGAAACTTGACTTCTAACTCTTCGATAGCAGGAGTTGGTGTTTCCTTCCAGCCATTTTTGAGGTAATCGTGTTTTCTTAGTTTGTAATTCCATAGTCCAAATTCATCTTCTATCACTAAACCTTTAGCATTCCAATTGTAGGCGAGAAGTTTATTTCTATGATAAATTTGAGTGGGAGTTTCCTCTAATGAATTTTGATAAAATAGGTATTCATCGTTATAGCGACCATAATAAAAACCCACAGCGGCCTTTGCGATTTCAAGCGGTTGACGATCATGGGAAGCCATACTGCGATAAGTTTGTAGTTTTGGTGAGTAGCGTATCACTTTGCCGGATTTTGAATAGAAAACGGTTGAGGCATCATCCTTCAATGCGTAGAGCCATTCTTCATTTTGAAAGAAGAATTTCAATTTTAAAAGTTCGCTCGGATCTATTTTCGACAATTGATTGATCGTTTTAGATAAAAATCTAGGTTCTTCTTTAACGACAGGATTAAAATTGTTGTTTTCCAGTTCGATGCCTTCGATTTTTTCAACTCTTGCCGCCAGAAGATAAGTGTACCATTCAATGGCAAAGGGGTCGTGGGTAAAAAGGTCTTTTTTCTTGATGTACTCCAAACTGGAAAGTATCTTTCCAGAATTTACGACTTTTTGAATAAATTGAAATTCAGAGCCCAATTGTGGAGTGAGGGCCATGAATTCAGCATATTGATCCATTTCCTTTTTTCTTTTTTGAATTTGGGTCAAGCTAGTATAGGTGGACATCAATTGAAAAATTTCATCATCCAGATTTTGAATTTTCTTTCTCAATGTTTCACTATTCAATTCAAGGGTAGTTAATTTGCCATTTTGATTGACCAGTTCAGCTTTGGTGGAGGTGACCTTTTCATCTACAATCAATTCATCTAATTCATAGCTTTCTATTTCATCGAGTTTGGATAATTTTCTATCCTGAAGGGATTCGTTGTTTTTAACGAGACGTGCGAGTTCAATCTCTTTTTTCTTTTTTAATTCTTTGAGTTGATTTAATTCATTTTTTTGTTCCAGAAGATCGTTTTCCAACTTGGCTGATTTTCTGCCGATCATTTGAGAGATGTTGAGGGTGATCAATATCGGGATGATGAGCAATATTGTAGATAAACCGTTCCTACTCAGCCATTTTTTGATTTTATAAAGCCCAATGCCATCTCCGAAACCAATGATGGGTTTATCGTTGAAATAGGCGATTAAATCATGTTGTAATTCCTTTGCAGACTGATAGCGAAATACACGTTCTGGTTCGAGTGTTTTTTTGAGTATAAAGATGATTTCAGGTGCGAGTCTTTTTGTATCTGCTTTTATTTTTGAGATGAGCACATCTGACTCAAGTGATTGTGTGTGGCTATCGGCGGCATTGGCAAGCACCTCCATAGCTTTAGTGCCCTTGATGTAAAATTCTAAAGTGATCAATTCATAGAGAACAGCTCCTAAGCTAAAAACATCGCTTTGTTCATTGACCAATTCTGTGCGACCACGTGCCGCCTCTGGGCTCATGTAATAAGGTGTGCCTTTTATAGAGCCGCTCATGCTTTCCAAACTCGTTAAAACGGTGTCTTCAATACGGCTGATAGAACTATCTTCCTCGTTAAAGC
>Ga0172372_10010280_pt1 | contig 12021 bp, 10 predicted proteins | sample LakKiv5m_2_FD_114544 | JGI IMG/M metagenome (GOLD analysis project Ga0172372, IMG submission 114544) | Freshwater microbial communities from Kabuno Bay, South-Kivu, Congo - kab_092012_9.5m | ecosystem: Environmental > Aquatic > Freshwater > Lake | place: Democratic Republic of the Congo...
CAAGCAGCTGCTGCGGGCGATCCTGGCGGCCGGCATGACCGACATCCGCTGGGCTGCCTACATCCGCGCCGACAACCTCGACGCGGAGCTGGCCGAGCTCATGGTCCGCAGTGGCATGAGCTACTTCGAGATCGGCATCACTTCCGGATCCCAGGAGCTCGTGCGCAAGATGCGCATGGGATACAACCTGCGCACCGTGCTCGACAGTTGTCGTCTGCTGGCCACGGCTGGGTTCGACGAACACGTCTCGGTCAACTACTCGTTCAATGTGATCGACGAACGGCCCGAGACGATCGCCCAGACCGTCGCTTACCACCGCGAGCTCGAACGCATTTTCGGAGCCGACAAGGTGGAACCTGCGATTTTCTTCATCGGCCTCCAGCCCCATACCCACCTGGAGCAGTACGGCTTTGACCAGGGTCTGATCCAACCCGGCTACAACCCGATGAGCATGCTTCCCTGGACAGCGCGCAAGCTGCTCTGGAATCCGGAGCCCATGGGGCGCACGTTCGGGCGGATCTGCCTCGAGGCCTTCGCCACAAACCCTGGCGATTTCGGCCGCACCGTGATGGCTCTGCTGGAGCGTGACTACGGATGTGCGCCTTTGGATCAGGCCCTGCACGCGCCGGTTCAGGGACGCGGTGCGTTGGCGACAGCGGTGCGCTGAGGCTCCCACCAGCGGCGTCTGACCCAAAGCAGGGCTGCCAGCCCTGTGATGCCTAGCAGCCCGCCGACCGGATTGGCGCCGGGGCCACCGGGTCCCAGGAGCCAGGCTGGGGCCTGGGGCGCGATAGCGATCAGCCCGTTATGGAGCGCAAACCAGCCGCCCACCAGGCCCCCGTGAAGTCCGATGGCGCCCCAGAGCAGGCCGCCATCGGCGCGGCGCTGCAGGGCAAGGCACAGACCCAGCAGGGTCAGGCCGCCCAGCAGGGCCGGGGCCGCGAGCCCGGGCAGGCGGTACCAGGGATGCAGCAGGGCAAAGATCACCGCCTGGGTGATCAGGGCGCGCCGCGCCCCCAGCAGCAGCTCGAGCTCACCCCAGAGCCAACCCCGGAACACAAGCTCTTCGGCAAAGCCCACCCCCAGCAGCAGGGCCAGGGCATTGAGCCATTCACCAGCACTGAGCTCCCCCAACCAGCGGGCCTGGCCGAGCAGCACCAGCAGCAGGGTGAGGGGGGCCAGCAGCAATAGCGCCTTCAACAGGCCCCGGATCAGGGCACGCAGCGACAGTGCTGACGCCAGCGGCAGCACGCCCAGCCGCCGCCAGGGCTCATGTTCGCCCCATACCCGTAGCAACCGCAGCGGCAGCGTCAGCAGCAGCAGCAGCAGCGAGATGGCAAGCCCGGCGAGATCCACTTGGTCGGTGCGCCAGCCAGGGGCGAGGAGTTCCAGTGGGCGGCTGGCCAACCAGCCCAGCCACACCAGCACTGGCACGTAGAGGAGCGTGCCCCACCACCGAGGCTTCATTCGTCGGGCTCGATCGTGCTGCTCAGGCCCTTGGCTTTGAGAGTCTCGCAATAGAACTCGGCCGGCTCGAGATCGCAGACGATGACAAGGCCCACACCGGTGTTGTGGGCTTCGAGCATCACGGCGATGGCGTCCTGCTCGCTCAGCGACGGCACCACCTGACGCAGGGTCAACACCACGTACTCCATGGAGTTGACCGGGTCGTTGTGCAGCAGCACCTTGTAGCGCGGTGAAGGCTTGCGCACCCGCTCGGGCGCCTTTTCCATGACGGCAGCGCCGCCGCCCTCGCGCGAGGGGGTCTGGGTGGCAGTCACCGAGCTGGGCATTAACGCAGAACCGGCTTGCTGGACAGAGAGTTTACGGAGCGCAGCGGGCGTGTCGCTCAACCGTCCAGTGCCGCCTTGATGCGGCGCATCGCCTCGTCGACGTTGGCACGGCTGTTGAAGGCCGACAGCCTGAAATAGCCCTCGCCGGCTGCACCGAAGCCGCTGCCGGGGGTGCCCACGACATGCGCCTTGTCCAGCAGCAGGTCGAAGAAACCCCAGGAGTCGATCCCCTGGGGTGTCCTGATCCACACGTAAGGGGCCTGCTCACCGCCATAGACCTCCAGGCCGGCGGCGGCCAGCTCGCGGCGAAGGATCGCGGCATTCTCCATATAGAAGGCAATCAGCGCCTTGACTTGGGCCTGCCCCTCGGGGCTGTAGACGGCCTCGGCGCCGCGCTGCACGATGTAGCTCACCCCGTTGAATTTGGTGCACTGACGCCGGTTCCACAGCCCCCAGAGCTCGACGCTCTCGCCATTGGCGGCCGTGCCCATCAGTCCTTTGGGCACCACCGTCAGGGCGCAGCGGGTGCCGGTGAAGCCGGCGTTCTTGGAGAAGGAGCGGAATTCGATGGCGCACGCGCGCGCGCCATCGATCTCGTAGATGGAGTGGGGCAGGCTCGGGTCCTGGATGAACGCTTCGTAGGCCGCGTCAAACAGGATCAGGGCGCCATTGGCGCGGGCGTAGTCCACCCAGGCCTTGAGTTGTTCCCTAGTGGCGACGGCGCCGGTGGGGTTGTTGGGGAAGCAAAGGTAAATCAGATCCACCTTTTCTGTGGGGATCTGGGCGGTGAAGCCGTTGCCTGCGTTGATCGGCAGATAGGTCAGACCGCCGTATTGGCCCGCGTCATCGGCGTCGCCGGTGCGGCCCGCCATGACGTTGCTGTCGACATACACGGGGTAGACCGGGTCTGTCACGGCGATGCGATTGCCCTCGCCCAGGATGTCGAGAATGTTGGCGCTGTCACACTTGCTGCCGTCAGAGATGAAGATCTCCTCCGCGGAGATCTGGCAGCCGCGCGCCACAAAATCCTGCTGGGCGATTGCCTCGCGCAGCCACAGGTATCCCTGTTCGGGGCCATAGCCGCGGAAGCCTTCTCGGGTGCCCATTGCATCGATAGCCGCCTTCATGGCATTGCGGCAGGCCTCGGGCAGGGGCTCGGTGACATCGCCGATGCCCAGGCGGATGATCGGGGCGCTGGGGTTGGCCTCGCTGAAGGCCTTGACCCGCCGGGCAATTTCGGGAAACAGATAGCCCGCCTTGAGCTTGAGGTAGTTGCCGTTGACCTGGGCCATTGCGCGCCTGCTTGATGGCGCGATTGTCCTATGCGGCGGCCCAGCTGGCGCTCAGCCCGCCGGTGCCGCGGCATGAAGCAGTTGCTTTCAACAGGTCTTGGCGGTTGCCTTGCCTACGATTCGAGGAATGGTTGTCACTGCCGACCCAATCGATTTCGACGCCCTGATCGATCTGTCGATCAGCAAGCCGGCCCGTTACCTGGGCAACGAGCGCGGCGTCGAGCCGCGCGACTGGGATCGCGCACAGGTTCGCTGGGCCCTCACCTACCCCGAGGTTTACGAGGTGGGCGCCAGCAACAGCGGCCACATCATTCTCTATTCGATCCTCAACAGCGTGCCGGGCCAGCTGTGCGACCGCAGCTACCTGCCGGCGCCTGATCTGGCGGCGCGGCTCCGGGAGCGTGCGGTGCCCCTGTTTGCCGTGGAAAGCCGTCGGCCGCTCAGCACCTTCGACATTCTGGGTTTTTCGCTCAGTTACGAGCTAGGCGGCACAAACATCCTCGAGATGCTCGATCTGGCGGGTATCCCGCTGCGAGCCGCTGCGCGCGGCGATCTGCCTCTCGATCACCCGGAGTCTCCACCGTTGATCTTTGCCGGCGGGCCCACCGCCACCAGCAACCCCGAGCCCTTTGCGGCCTTCTTTGATTTTTTGGCGCTTGGCGATGGCGAAGAGCTGCTGCCCGAGATCGGCCTGGTGGTGGCGGAGGGACGCGCCGCCGGCCTGGGCCGCCGCGCGTTGTTGCGTGATCTGGCCCAGGTGCCGGGGGTGTATGTCCCGGCGCTCTACGGTCCCGGCCCCGATGGGGTGGCGGTGGAGCGGCTGGAGCCCGGTATCCCGGCACGAATCCAGCGCCGCACCGCCACCCCCATGCCCCACTACGCCATGGGGTTGGTGCCCCACATCGAGACGGTGCACGACCGGCTCACGGTCGAGATCCGACGTGGCTGCACCAGGGGCTGCCGTTTCTGCCAGCCGGGCATGCTCACCCGTCCGGCCCGCGATGTCGAACCGGAGGCGGTGATCGAGGCGGTCGAAGAGGGCATGCGCCGCACCGGCTACAGCGACTTTTCGCTGTTATCGCTGAGCTGCAGTGACTACCTCGCCCTGCCGGCGGTGGGGGTGGAGCTGCGCAATCGCCTGGCAGACAAGAACGTCACCCTGACCCTGCCCAGTCAGCGGGTCGACCGCTTCGACAGCAACATTGCCCACATCATGGGTGGCGCCCGCAAAGGGGGAATCACCTTTGCCCCCGAGGCGGGCACCCAGCGCCTGCGCGACATCGTCAACAAGGGCCTCACTGACGCCGAGCTGCTCTCTGGCATCCGCACGGCGCTGCAGCAGGGCTATCGCAAGATCAAGCTCTATTTCATGATCGGCCTGCCGGGTGAGACCGACGCCGATGTGCTCGGCATCGCCGACACCTGCCGCAGCCTGCAGCAGCAGTGCAGCGATCTGGGGCGCCTGGAGCTGAACCTGACGATCAGCAACTTCACACCCAAGCCCCATACGCCGTTCCAGTGGCACAGCGTCAGCACGGCTGAGTTTGCGCGGCGCCAGCAGCTGCTCAAGGGTGCCCTGCGCCAGCTGCGCGGCCTCAAGACCAACTTCACTGACATTCGCCTCTCTGCCATTGAAGATTTCATCGGTCGCGGCGATCGGCGTGTCGCCCCCGTGATCGAGGCGGCCTGGCGTGCCGGTGCGGGCATGGACGCGTGGTTTGAGTCGGCCGAACGCAGCCACAACGCCTGGAGTGGCGCCATCGCAGGCGCCGGGCTGGGGGGGCGTTATCGCGCTCTTGAGCTGGGCGCCTGGAGCGCGGCCGAGACCATGGACCCTGGCGATCTCGACGCTTTCTGCCGCCAGAGCCTGCCGTGGGACCACATCGATTCGGGGCTTGACAAGCGCTGGCTCGCTGACGACCTCAAGCACGCCCTGGCCGCCACTGTGGTTCCGGACTGCTCTTTCGAGGGCTGCAGTAGCTGTGGGGTGTGCGGCCCGGAGCTGGGCCACAACGTGGTGATTCCGCCGCCACAGGTGCCGCCCGCCCTGCCCCAGCGCCCCCCGGCCAGCGAGCGGATCTGCCGCCTGCGCATCGGCTTTGCCAAGACCGGCTCCCTCGCCCTGATCAGTCACCTCGACACCCTGCGGATGCTTGAGCGGGCCCTGCGGCGTTCTGGGTTGCCGGTGAGCTTCAGCGGTGGTTTTCACCCGCTGCCGCGGCTGCAGGTAGCCCTGTCGCTGCCCCTGGGGGTCATTGGCCTGGGCGAGTGGTTGGATCTCGAGCTCACCGCGGTGGTCGATCCGGCTGTGGTCCGGCAGCGGCTGCAGGCCGAGTTGACCGCCGAGTTTCAGTTGCTCTCTGCCGCTGAGGTGCCGGTGTCCGGCCCCAGCCTCAGCCAGGAGCTCGAGCGTGCCCGCTGGAGCTTTGCTCTGGAGCAGCCGAGCGACAGCGGCGACGTCGTGATGGCCAATGAGCCAGCGCTGGATGCCCTGCTGGCTGCCGACCAGTTGCTCTGGCACGACACCGACAAGAAGGGCCGGCCCCGGCAGTGGGATGGCCGTCCCTCCCTGTTGGGGCTGCAGTGGCGTGAGGGGCGTGTTCTGCTTGAGGCGGCCATCGACCCCCAGGGCCGCAGTCTCAAGCCCGAGCAGATTCGGACCTGGCTTGCTGAGCGGCTCGGCCAGTCGCTGGTAGTGAAGGGTGTTCGTCGGGACGCTCTGTTGCTGCGAGCGTGCTAATTTGATCGAAGATCAGAAATCAGACGAGCCGAAAGCTACACGACAGCTGCGGCCATTACCACGTCTGCCCAGCTGATCCAACGCTTTCCCGAATTTCCGATTCAATCAGACTTCCGGGTGGTGTTCACTGCGGCGCCTCAGGTCGTAAGAGTTCAGTTTTCGTTGTTCCAGCCGGCTGATGGTCGCTGATCAGCCCCAATCGCGTGGGAGATGGCTTCGCCTTTCCTTCGCCGCCAGCATTCAATTCCGTGCTCGCTGCCAGCGGCAGGGATTGCACGACGCCGTAGCCATCGCAAGCTCCCCAGCGACGCCCCAAGGGCTCCACAGAGCTCCAACTCCCTTCCCTTATGTCTCAGCAGATCGTCATCGCCGAGCAACTGCGGATCGCTGCAGTTCTCACCGATGAACGCGTCGATGAATTGATTGTTGCCCAGGGTCGTTACCAGATTGGTGACGTTTATCTGGGAACGGTTGAAAATGTTCTTCCGGGGATTGATGCCGCCTTTGTCAATATTGGAGAAAGCGAGAAAAACGGTTTCATCCATATCACCGATCTTGGCCCCCTGAGGCTCAAGAAGGGAGCTGCGGGCATTACCGAATTGCTTGAGCCACGCCAGAAGGTGTTGGTTCAGGTCATGAAGGAACCCACGGGAACCAAGGGGCCCCGCCTGACCGGCAATCTCACCTTGCCTGGTCGTTTTCTGGTGCTTCAGCCCCATGGCCAGGGCGTCAACATTTCCCGTCGTATCAACGGTGAAAACGAGCGCAACCGTCTTCGCGCCCTTGGGGTTTTGATCAAGCCGCCGGGAGCGGGCCTGTTGATCCGCACTGAGGCCGAATCAGTCAGTGAAGACCTGCTGATCGATGACCTCGAGTCGCTGCTGCGGCAATGGGAGGCGATTCAGGCTGCAGCTGAGAGCGCCAGTCCGCCGGTGCTGCTCAACCGCGACGAAGATTTCATTCATCGCATCCTTCGCGATCACTTCAGCCCTGATGTCGGGCGCATCGTGGTCGACACTGCCGATGCTGTGGCGCGTGTGACGTCGTTTCTGGGGGGCGATCCGGCCAGTCCAGCGGTGGAGCACCACAACGATGGCACTGAGATTCTCGAGCATTTCCGGGTTAATGCAGCGATCCGCGATGCGCTTAAGCCCCGTGTGGAGCTGCCTTCGGGAGGCTCGATCATCATCGAGCCCACCGAGGCCCTTACGGTCATTGATGTCAATTCTGGGTCGTTCACCCGATCGGCCAATGCCCGTGAGACGGTGCTGTGGACCAACTGTGAAGCGGCCGTTGAGATCGCCCGCCAGTTGAAGCTGCGCAATATCGGGGGTGTGGTCATCGTCGATTTCATCGACATGGATTCTCGCCGCGATCAGCTGCAGTTGCTGGAGCATTTCACCCAGGCGGTGCGTCACGATGCGGCGCGACCCCAGATCGCCCAGATCACCGAGCTGGGTTTGGTCGAGCTGACGCGCAAGCGGCAGGGCCAGAACATCTATGAACTCTTCGGACGTGCCTGCCCGAGCTGCGGTGGCCTGGGCCATGTGGCGGTGTTGCCTGGCAAGGACACCCTGCAACCCCTGGCCACCACCTCCGGGCTGGTGCGCTCGGCGGCCTCGGCTCGCTCCGAAGTGGCCAGCCCCGGTGCAGCCGAGAGTGGTGCCCGGCGCCGACGTGGCGGCCGCGGTGGTCGCGGCGCTCAGGAGCCCGGCGAGCTCATCACGGTTGATCTCTCCGGTCCCGACCAGGCCGATGTCGATGACGTCCTGGAACCGTCCACCCATGGCGATGCCCCATCCGCCGCCTCCCGTCGCCCCGAGCTGGAGGTGGTGGCCGTTTCCATGGAGCCGGCCCAGGAGCTTGTCTATGGCTGGATGGGGTTAAGTCCGGCGTTGTTGATCGACCCGTCTCCGCAGGCCGACAACCTGCTGGTTCGGGTGGTGCGTCCCGGCGAAGACACAGAAGCCGTGCTGAACGAAGCACGGCAGCAGCTCGCCGCCGCAGGTGGCCGCCGGCGGCGGCGCGGCCGTGGTGCCAGCGAGGGCGCTCCCACGCTCGAGGCCTCGGGCTCCACCGAAGCTCCGATTGCCGTCGAGATCACGCCCTTGGCCGATCCCGGCCCCAACGAACCCGTGCTGACCGTGGCCTTGCCCAGCCGTGAGCGTCGTGCCGCTGCATCGGCGGCCACACCGAAGGCCACACCAAAGGTGGCGGCGACCGCCCAGGAGGTCGAGGTCGATGACGGTGAACCCCGTCGCCGCCGCCGCCGTTCGTCTGCCTCCAGCTGAAGCCTTCAGCGGTGCAGGTCCGGGGCTGTGTGGCACCGCAAGACCCCTATCGGGGCCTCGATCCAGGGGTCTGCATCGGTGTCGATGAAGTTGGCCGTGGCAGCGTGTTCGGCCCGGTCTTCGCCGCTGCCGTTCAGTTGCCCGCTGCTGCCCATGCGCGTCTGGCAGCAGCGGGTCTGACCGACAGCAAGCAGCTGTCTGCCAAACGGCGCCAGGCCCTGGTTCCCAAGATTGAGCAATGGGCATCCGGCTGGTCCCTGGGCCAGGCCTCGGCGGCAGAGATCGACCGTTTCGGGATTCGTCGTGCCACCGAGCTGGCCATGCTGCGGGCTTTACAGCGTCGTCCGTGGCGACCAGAGTTGCTGATCGTCGATGGCAATCTGCCGCTACGGCTGTGGGCGGGGCCCCAATGCACTCTGGTGGCCGGTGACCGGCACTGTCTGACCATCGCCGCTGCCAGTGTCATCGCCAAGCAGGCTCGTGATGACCTGATCACCCGTCTGGCGGCTCGCTATCCCGGCTTTGGTCTGGATCGGCATGCAGGTTACGGCACGGCGCAGCACCGTCAGGCGCTGCTGCAGTGGGGGCTGACGCCCCTGCATCGCCGCAGTTTTCTGAAAACTTGGACGGCAACTTCCCCCCCCGGCACCCCTTAGGCCGCAGCAGAGGAGTGCGGCGATTCCTGGCACCACCGCTCAAAATCCGCGAGCAGTTGCTTCCCGACCCTGCCCTTGATACCAAGCAGGATGCCGGAGAGCAGGGATTGGCCCGTCGCTTCCAGCACCCCGGCAGGGATCAGACGCAATAGGGGCGGCTGGCTCACCTGCACCGCAAGGGTCGCTTCTCCGCTGAGACCCTGGCCATCGGCACGGAGCCAGGACCTGAGGGTCAGCACGAAGTCATCGACCAGACCCAGCCCTTCGAGCTGACAGTCCCTGGCTTCGAGTTCGAGACGGTCACCCTGAAGCCTGGTCGCCAGCTCCACAATCGGCTGAATCCGCAGTTGAAACACCTGCAGGGGGCTGACCGCATAACGATACCGACCAGGTCCCAGGGGCTCCAGCTGGTCAGGGTCGAGCAGCGCATTGACAACGCGCTGCTCGTGGCGCAGGTAATCCGGCAGGCGATCCCCGTGCTGGTTCACCGCCAGGGTCAGGTGCTGGCTGGCACGGAAGGCCAAGGGCATGGCCAGCTGGCCGAGGCGGCATGATCCTATCGAGCACCCCAGCAGCCCCCATGCGCGTTGCCTTCCTTGGACCGAGCGGCACCTATGGCGAGCAGGCGGCACGGCGCCTGGTCCGGCTCGAAGCCATCGAGGCTGCCGAACTGGTGCCCCAGATCGGCATTCGTGCGGTGATTCAGGCGCTAGCCGCCTCGGCCTGCGATGCGGCGGTGGTTCCGGTCGAGAATTCGGTGGAAGGCGGCGTGACCGCTGCCCTTGATGCCCTGTGGGAACACCCAGAGCTCAGCGTGGCCCGGGCCCTGGTGCTGCCCATCCGCCATGCGCTGCTAGGCAGCGGCCCCGTTGAGGCGGTCAGCGAGGTGCTCTCCCATCCGCAGGCTCTGGCCCAGTGCAGCCAGTGGCTTGCCGACCAGTTGCCCTCAGCCCTGCAGCTGCCGACCAGCTCCACCGCAGAGGCCGCCCGGATGGTGCGTGGTAGCCGCTTTAGGGCGGCGGTGGCATCGCTGGAGGCGGCCCGTGAACACGGACTCACCGTGCTGGCCCATCCGATCAACGATGTCGCCGGCAACTGCACCCGCTTTCTGCTGTTGCGCCGGGGTGAGCGGGCCAGCCAAGGCGATTTGGCCAGCCTGGCCTTCTCCCTGCACGCCAACCGCCCTGGGGCGCTGCTGGAGGCTCTGGCCTGTTTCGAACGCCACCAGCTGAACATGGGACGCATCGAATCGAGGCCCTCCAAGCGCGAGATGGGTGAGTACATCTTTTTTGTGGACCTTGAGCTCCCCAGGGAGTCAGCTGAACAGACCCTGCGGGCAGCTCTGGCTGACCTCACCCCCCTGTGCGAGCACCTCGCCCTGTTCGGGGCCTATCCCTTGACGACCGACCTGGAGATCAGTGCCCAGGAGACCACTGCCCGGGAGAGCATTGACCAGGGGCTGGCCTCCCAGGGCTGATCAGCCTGGCTTCTGCCCCTTGAACACCCCGAACCGCATCAGCCCTGTGGTGAAGGCCCAATGCATCAACAGGATGGTGGGCACCTCGCGCAGGCCCAGCGCCACGCCGCGGGGGCCCAGACCCAGCACAGCAGCGGGACGGCGAAAGCCTTCGAGAATCGAATCAATCCAGGAGGGGAGTGTTGGTTTCGACCAGTCAGCAATCGCGACCCTCACTCCGTCGGCGTGATAGCTGTCCTGCAGATGGCCCCTGAGGCCCTCGATCGAAGCAAATTCAGGGTGTGCCCAGTTGTCAAGGAGCCGCCGCATCACCCAGTGCTCCAGAGGGCTCAGGGGGGTCTGGCTGTCGTCACGGCGATTCCAGTCGGCAACGGCCAGCAGGCCACCGGGCCTAAGCACCCGTAGCAGTTCGTCGGCGTAACGCTGTTTGTCGGCCATATGGGGACAAGCTTCGACGCTCCACACCGCATCGAACCGATGGTCGTCGAACCCAAGCGCCAGGGCGTCCATGACCGCGAAATGGCAGTGATCGCTCAGCTGGTCCGGGGTCAGGGCCTGCGCCCGGGCGATCTGGGCCTGGCTGATGCTGATGCCCAGCACGTCGAAACCGTAGTCGGCAGCCAGGATCCTGGCACTGCCGCCAATGCCGCAGCCCACATCGAGCAGGCGACTGCCCCTGGGCAGCTTGTCGAGGCCGCTCCACCGCACCAGCGCATGCACGAAATCAACTTTGGCCCCACGAAAATCGCGCCGCCGGGAAGGCGATCCGTAATGGCCCAGATGGATGTGGTCGCCCCAGAGACGCTCCAGCAGGGCATCGTTGGTCCAGTTGTCGTAGGCCCTGGCAACGCTGCTGCTGTTGGTGTAGGCCCTGCTCATGGTTGCGTTGCCGGTCACGAAGGGGTCAAGGTGTCCTTGAGGACGGTGCGGGCCGCCAGTTGCCGACGTGTGTGGTCGAGCAGCTGGTACTCCTCACGCAGCCGTTTGCTGGTGTCAGTGATCTCGAGTAAGGCCTGCTGTTGATCTGCCACAGGACCCGCCAGGTGGGCTCCGATCCAGAAGGACAGTTCCCTGGGCAGATCAGGCAGGTCCGATGGCAGGGTTGCCGCTTTGCCCAGCAACTTGCCGGTCAGCTCCACCACATCCCGCAATGCCTGTGTGACGTCGGCCGCCAGGGAGATCAGTTCATCGGGGCTGTCGACGCGGTCGTCCTCGATCCAGCTGACGAGCGCCAATCGGTACGGCGACTCCCGCAGGATTTCGAGCACCCTGAAGCGCTGTTGACCGAGGGTGACCACGTTGCTGCGGTCATCATCCTGCGTGCGGCATTGGATGATTTCGGCGCAGCATCCGACATTCGCCAGGGTCTGGGAGTCCGGATCCCAGCGAACCACGCCGAAACGCTTGTCCTCAGCCAGTGCCGTGCGCAGCATCATGCGGTAGCGCGGCTCGAAAATGTGCAGGGGCAAAACCTCCTGCGGAAACAGCACCAGATCGGGAAGGGGGAACAGCGGCAGTTCTCTGACAGCCAGTTCGCCCATGGAGTCGCTGATTAATGCGTGAATGCTAGGCAGCCAAGCCCGCTGTTCGCTTGGCTGATCGCTGGAGCTCATCACGATGACCAGTCAGCCTTGGGCACACCAACCGACCTGAGCTTCTGTGCGGAACACAGGAGTCAGGCCTCAGCGCTGGAGTCAGACCTCAGAGCTTGACTTCGATGTCAACACCACTGGGCAGGTCCAGCTTCATCAGCGCGTCGATGGTCTTCGAGC
>Ga0172372_10010282_pt1 | contig 12020 bp, 9 predicted proteins | sample LakKiv5m_2_FD_114544 | JGI IMG/M metagenome (GOLD analysis project Ga0172372, IMG submission 114544) | Freshwater microbial communities from Kabuno Bay, South-Kivu, Congo - kab_092012_9.5m | ecosystem: Environmental > Aquatic > Freshwater > Lake | place: Democratic Republic of the Congo...
TGACAAGCACGACTAACAATGCAAACGGCGGGCGGTTTACGATTCCTGTTGGTGTTAGAGTTGAAGGATATAACTCAACAATTGGTGATCTTGGAACGGCTCCGGTGATAAGTGCTGGTACGCTAACCTCGTTTACTATGTGCACGATTAACGCAACCTTTAGCGGAAGGTCGGCACAGCTTATTAACGTGGAATTCGATGGAAACTCGAATAGCACAGTAACGGGTGTTAATGCAACGGCAAATTACACTCAGAATATTCGACGAGTCACTGCACGCAATTGCACAACGGGGTTCAGCGGTAGTTCCAGCCAGACATGCATATCAAATTGTGCTGCTATCAGTTGCGGGACTGGATTTCTCAATTTCTATTTGGCGTTTGCGTGTATCGCTCGATCATGCTCTAGTTTTGGTTTCGATGGTGTTAAAAACGCAGCTTTTTGTCTGGCAATAAATAATGGAAATTCAGGGTTTCGAGCAATAAACATGATTGGTTTTTCATTCGTCAATTGCATTGCTCACGGGAACACAAATTACGGAATCGACAGCAATTACGATATTGGTTTGGTAGCTAATTGCCTTTGCACTTCGAACACTCTGCACGGCTACTCGTTGGGCGGTACAAACTCTTCGACCACGATGATCAACAACGCCAACTGGAATAACACATCAGGGGCGAACAGGTACACGCAGACCGCAGAGATCGGAAAGATTGATTTGACTGCCAATCCTTACACGGACTCAACGAATTTGGATTTTACCATTAACGACACCTCCGGCGGCGGTGCTTCGCTTAGGTCTGCTGGGTTCCCTGGATCGATCATTGGCAGCAACTCCGGGAATCTTGATGTAGGCGTGTTTCAGGTAGCGTCTAGCGGTGGCGGCGGATTGATTTTGCCAAGAGCGATGAACGGAGGTTACTCAGCGTGAAGCGAAAAATTAAAGGCGGGCTAACCTCGGTTTCATTGGGAGTATTTATCGCCGATACATCGAGCACAACAGGCGGCGGGCTAAGCGGAGTGACTCACAGTTCGAGCGGTCTTGTGCTTGAATATCGCAGGGCAGGGCAATCGTCCTGGACAAGCGTAACAGCGGTATCTAAGACGCTTGGCACTTACGTTAGCGGTGGCATAGTCGCGGATGGATCGCTTTCGGGTGCGTACGAGGTAGACTTTCCCGACGCGGCTTTCGCTGCTGGTGCTCGGTTTGTTTTGCTTCGGGTTCGCGGCGTTACGAACATGCTTGCGGTGCTTATTGAAATCGAACTTGATGCGGTTGATTATCAAGACGCTACGTCATTCGGGCTCAGTCGAATTGATGCGACGGTATCAAGCAGGGCAAGCCAAACGAGCCTCGATACGCTTGACGATTACGTTGATACCGAAGTGGCAGCGATCAAGGCAAAGACAGATTTGATTACCACTTTCCCAAGCAACTTCGGAGCGTTGGGGATCAGTGTAACAGGTGCGATATTGACAGTCTCAACGGTCGACGAACTAGGCGCAAACGCATTGACGGCCAATGGTGCGGGCGATGCAATCGAGACGTACGTTTGGGGTGCTTCGCTTGCGGATCACATAACGGCCAACACGTTCGGAGCAAGGGTTGTCAGGTCGCTTGACGCGAACAATACCGTGCAAGTAACGGCATCGCATCACGCAGCGGCGGTAATTCACGACGCTCAGCCTGATTCGATTCCAGAGGATGCGTTTGTTAACGGGGCAGTCTCGGCGCGGGTGTTCGACGCCTCAAGCGAAGTCGCCACAGCGGTCGGCAATTTGCAAGTACTAACAAGACTCGATTCTATGATCGAAAGCGACGGTGCTGGACAATTTCGATTTGATACGATTGCCGTTTCTATGGCGGCTGGAGGTGGGGGCGGTACGACAAACATAACAGTTGAAGACAGAAGCATAACGGTGGCTTAGAAATGGCTAGAATTGTCAGAAAAACATTCAAGGTTGATGGCGTATTGACCAACGTGACTTCGGCTCGATTGTCCGATCCAACGGGGACGTATGGGGTCAAGCGTAATGACACCGATGCAGTTGTGGTTGCTGATAATACGGTAATGACGCTGGTTTCGACCGGAACCTACCAGTATGAGTTTGCCGATATTCCAGGAGTGGCGTACACGGCTTACGTTGAGTTTGTCTATCAGGGTGCGACATACCACTTCGAGGTGGACTTTGCGGCAGTCACAAGTGCCACCAGTGGACCAGTCAGTTACGCAACGCTCAAAGAGCGAGTCGGACACTACTTGTTTGGTGCGGAAGTCGGAACGGCGTTTACGCAGGATCAGTTGACTAGAATCGGATATTGCATTAGCGACGGATTGCGACGAGTGTACGCAGCTCACGAATGGTCGTTTTTCAAGCCGGTGGTCGATGTTACCACTACTGCGCCCTACATCACAGGCACCGTGACGGTCGCAAACGGCATTGTGTCGCTCACTGGAGGAACGTTCCCGTCTTGGGCAGCAAGTGGAATTTTCTTGGTAAACAAAAAGTATTATTCGGTGGCGAGCAGGGACAGCAACACGCAGATTACCCTCGATACATTGACAGTCAACGTCGCCAGCGCGTCAACTTACAGTCTGTCAAGACCCGTCATCCCGATGGACGCGGCGTTCGATTCGATCGCAAACGACAGCGACTTGGCATACTACCCAGGCGATGATCAGTGGTATCCAGCGGCAGTCCAGCGACACGATGCCGCTATCCGGAAACTCGAGGCAGAAAACCCCGAATTTAGCCGACCATGCTTCTATTCAGTGAGGACTGATCGGTTCGATCCAGCGGTTGGAAGTCGGAAATCGCTCGCTTTTTACCCTGCACCGGACGCTGTTTACACGCTTCGCGTGCCGATGATCCTGCGTCCAGTGGACATTGACGATGCGAATCCGTATCCAATTGGTGCGGAAATGCTCAGTCAGGCGATTTTGGAGGCGTGTCTGGCTGCGGCTGAGCACAATTACGAGGAAAGGGAGCATGTCCACGAGAAGCGATACCAGGAAATGATCGTTCTGGCGATCGCCAAGGACATGGACAGGTCTACCCCGACAAGTTTGGGACCAGATGCTCCACGAGGAGAATTTGGAAAGTACAATGTTTTCGATTATGATTACCGGACCAGAGAGCAGCGCATTGGCAGATTGACCATCGGAGGACAGGTGCAATGACAACACAACGATATAGCGTTTCGATTTCATCGGTGGCAGTTGGCACGGCTGTGGCAAATAGTGCGGCAATCGATTTCGAGGCGTTCGAGACGGGCCGAGTGCATATTCCAACCGGGTCTCCGCTAACTACTTTGACGTGGTATTCTAGCTTGACCGAGGACGGAACGTACACGATTGTCAGAGATAGTAGCAACAACAACGTCATATCGGCGGTTGCTGCGGATTACAACTATCAATTCCCCTCAGCCTTAACTGGTGCGAGGTTCGTAAAGATTGTTGGCAACGCTGCTGGCGTTGTTGGTGTTACGTTAAAAGATTGATACTCAAAGGAGAGTAATTATGTCGGCTGGTCACAACATTTTGAATGATTTGCTTCGGGCGTTCACGGACAACGGTCCTGGGGCGGTGAGGCTTACTGCTACGGCAACGGGAGTGCAGATCCCCAATGAACGATTTATCCAAATCGTCATTCCAACGTGGGGGAGTGCAGACAACATCTTGGTTCTGCCAACTCCGGATCCAGGCAAGATTGTTATTATCGCGGGTGCTGCCACAGGCGGCGAATTGCGAACTAACGCGCCTGCAACCGTCGCGATCAATGGCGGTTCTGGTGCAAGTGCTGAATCGGCTGTGGCTGCCAATCAAATGGTCATTTGCATTTGCGAGTCTGCGACTTCGTGGAAGGCGTTTACCATTGCTAGCAACGGCACAACGGCAGGTCTTGAAGCCGCTGCGTAATCAATTACATGGCGATCAAAGAGATACGGTTCCCATCAGGCGTAAATCGACGCTTCTCATTTCGACAAGAAGTGGGCAGGCGGGATCGGTATTTTTGTCCTTGGTCGCTGAATGTCAGGACGGAAGATTTTCAGGGTCGGCTGCGAGGTGGATCTTGGACTCCAACTGCGGCGGCGGTTGTTCCCGCAACGCAAAACAACTTGCTTGTCAGCGGAGGCAGTTCAATCACGGATGACAGCGGTAATCGAATTATCGTCGGCTCAGGCGTGGCGGCTACGCATAGCGGCGGTGTCGTTTATGTCGATCCTGGTACAAATGCTCCAGGTGATCATGCGGCACAATGCGTCTACCGAGATCGATTTATTCGACCGTCTGGCAAGTTGATTTTTGCAAGCAGACAAGGCGTTTATACCGATTGGTCGCTCAGTGCCGATGTAAGCGATATGGGACGACCGTTTGTGATGCAACTGTCTGAGGCGGGTGAGATCGGTGGCGACATCGTGTCGCTAATACCCCACAAGGACGCATATTTGCTTGCGGCGACAAGTGGTTCACTATGGGTTTTGCAAGGCGATCCGACTGCCGAAGGGTCGCTTCAGAACATTACTCGTGAAGTGGGAATGGTCGGAGCGAAGGCTTGGTGTCGTGATCATCTCGATCGATACTACTTCCTTTCGTCGCACGGTCTTTACACTGTGTCAGCATCGGGAGGCGGGTTACAGGCGATTTCCGAGGATGTGATTCCAGAGCAGCTTACGGGGGTGGCAGATGCGAGCACAGTGCTTGAGTACGACCACGAAACCAGAGCTGTCTACATTCACATTCCATCGGCGGCAGTGTCTTGGATGTTCGATACGGAGCGAATGGGGTTCTGGCCGTTTAAGGTCGGCAACTCAAGCTCGCATATCGCTCTTGGGCCTGTTCAGCTTGGGAACGGCAATAGTTACGGCAGGTTGATCCAGTTGCACGGAATTACTGCATCTGGCAGCGTAACCGTGACATGGAGAGTGTTGGTGGCAGATACGGCAGAGCAAGTGAGCGTCAACGCGAAAGCGGCGATCGAGGCTTTGATCGCTGGAAATACGCCAACGAACATTCACAGTAGCGGCACTTGGACGGCGGGTGTGAACCACCGATGCTATCCTCGTGCAAGAGGAAAATACATGATTCTCCTGATTTCAGCTTCGAGTGGAAGTTGGGCTTGGGAGGGTGCGAGTGCAGTAGTAGAGCCTTCTGGGCAATGGAGGTAGGTTGTGCCTGACGTAACGTTTTCACAATGGATTACTGGACTCGCAGCAGACACGCTTGGCGGTGCTGAGAAGTTTCCGTTACTTGACTCGACTACCTCAAAGCAGGTGACTGCATCTGTGCTTGCGGCGTTTGTCATCGATCAACTCCATCAGGCTCCGGTGATCACCACGGTTGCTGATGCCGATGAACTCAACGTGTTTCAATCAGACGTTGAGAAGATCATCACGGCTGACAATTTCTTTAATTGGATTGTCGACAAATTTGAAGCTATCGGCACAAGCGCAACAATCGTATCGGGCGACAAGCTGGTGTTCAATGACGGAGGAGTTCTCAAACAGATCGACATTGATAACGTCAAAACGTTTTTGGATTCATCGGCAGTCGCGCTAGGATCTCAGATCGCCAATCTGTCTGCAGCGACACTTGCCGACTCAGATCAGTACGTGGTATCTCAGACGACCACAGCAAAGAAGACCACGTTCTCAGCGATCGCGGCAAGGGTTCATTCGCAGTTCTTGGCGTATGTCGCATCGCTTTCGGCTGTTGTGACGCTTGCTGACGGCGACACGTTCTATGTCAGCGACAGTGGCGTAGCAAGCAAGGTTACAGCACAAACCATAGCAGCTTACGTGCAAGCCGAAGTTGGCAACGACATTGTGTCGGCGGCATGGGACAATTACTCGGCTCTTGGTGCGGCGGCAAATGCGACGGACGTGTTCCTGCTTGAGCGAAGCGGAACGGGTCGGACGGCGACAGGTGCCAACATTGCCTCGTATGTGGTCGGAACGCAGAATAGTGCGACCAGTGCGGTTGCAGGAGCCACCGGCGACAGTTTCCTGATATTTCGGTCGGGCGTTCAAAACAAGCTGGATATTGATCTGCTGTCCACCTATGTCCTGGCATCCGGTTGGAATGCGGCAAGCGGCAACCCAGTAGTTAGCGGCGACAAGATCACGATCGGTAGGGGTGGAGTCACCTACAGCGTGACGGTGGATCAACTCAAGACGTTTGTGTTAGTTGGGGTGCAAGCTAGCGTTTTGGATTTGACGGGACTATCGAGTGCAACTTTGGCATCGGGGTCGCTTTTCCTGGTTGGGGACGGATCCACAGCCAGGAAGGCGACTCTTGCCGAACTTGAGACAAAGGTGTTTGCAGATTATCAAACCTACGTTTCTGGGCTTACGGCACTGACTGCGCTTGAAGATGCCGACCTGTTCTATGTCATCGAGGGTGCGACACCCAAGAAGATCACAGGCGCAAACATCGCTGCGTACATGGAAACGGAGATGTGGGACAAGTCGGCTGCGTCTCCGGTGCTCGCGGGGGACAAGTTTTGGATGCGAAGATCGACCACAAGTTACACGGTGGATATTGGGGTCTTGGCTACATACGTGGCTGGCGTGGTGACAAGCAGTATTGACGTAGCGAGTTTGTCGGCAGCCTCGCTCTCTGATGGGGACTTGTTTTTGGTCGATGAAGGTGCTTCAAACACTAAGGTGACACTTGCTAATCTACGATCTCACTTTTGGACTGAGTTTGCCGTATATGTCACAGGACTTACCGGTGCTGTGTCGGCTGTGGATGCGGACGTTCTGTATTTGCTGACCGGCGGAGCACCGTTCAAACTGACGGTAGGCGACTTGTGGGATACGCGATTTTTGCTTGATGCAAAGGCGATTAAACTCGACGACTTCACGGCTTGTGATGACAACACCGATTTGAATGCCACAACGTCTGCTCATGGTTTACTACCAAAACTCAGCAATAACAATAGGCAGTTCTTGCGTGGCGATGGGTCTTGGGCGACTTACGCAAGTTCAACGTCAACTGCTACTGCTGCGACAGGAAGCCTTTACACGGACGCTGCGGCTCTTGCGGCTACCAATGTGGTCTACATCACCTCGGACAGTGCGGCAAAGGGTGTGAAGCTACCAACAGGAGCCAGCGGCGACATCATCGAGGTAATTAACACCAGCGCTACGGCTGCTAAGCTGTACCCTGCAACTAACGGAACTCTCAATGGGCAGGCGGCTAACGCTGCCTCGGTGATTCCAGCGAGCAAAGGCGTGACATGTTATTGCTCGGCTGCTGACACGTGGACTGTGTTTGATATGCCTGCTCGTGCGGCGAATGCGTAAGGAGACAAGCAGTGTCTAATACAAATCAAAATGACGTTCTGTCGGTACCGGAAATCAATCCGAATCAGAATTTTTACCAACTTCCAAGAGTCGCCAATCCGTTCGTATCGGTTGCGCAATGGTTTGCGACACAAACGCTTTCTGATATTCCAGAAAACGTGATGGGTTGGCTTGTCGCTCAAGGGTTCGAGATCACCAACATACGGCAGGATAACACCACAGTACCTCCAACGAATTATTTTTCCGTCAGAAAAGATGGTTTGATTCCGGCTGGTGTGCTTCTAAGTCTGTGCAACTCCTACACGATTGAAGCGAACAATGCCAGAGATCAAAACCAAATCAGGTATAAAGAAATACTTGCAAACATGGCGTTGATGGTCGACAGTTCGCACACGCAGTTCGATGCTCAAATTGCCGAACAAAACGCTCAGTCAGGAGTTTTTCTGTCCGATCTCGATGAGTATATGGATGCGATCGAGGCAATGATCAACGACAATCAGTCGCAAGTCGTCGTTGACGCGAACGAAGCCAAGGATGCGCTTGAGGAAATGCTGGACAGACTTGGCGACCTAGAAACTAACGCAAATAACAATGCCAACCAGATCGCAACGCTATTTACCGAACAGGAGACGAGCCTAAACACGTTCGTCAACAATTACGCAAGCAAATTGGCTGAGATGGATCAAAACTTTGCCGCCTACCTTGGCGATGTGCTTGCAAAGATCGCTTCGCTAGGCACGCTACTGGATAGTCACGTTGCCGACTACAACCAGCAGTTTACTATTCTGCAATCTAACTATTTGGCGCACGCAAGCGACATCGAGTCGCAACTTGGCCTTGTTGATGCAAACGTCGACGTTTACGCCAATCAAGTCGATGTGATAATCACCTCGCTTGAGTCGGATTACCAACAGATTGCTAGCGATATGGAAGGGTTTAGCAACCAGTCCGGAAGTTTACTTTCTCAGTACGCTGGAGACTACAACGCAATACTCGCGTTACTGCAAACCGATTATGACACGCACGCTCCGATCGCCAGGAACTTCCTTGACAATCTCGGCGCGACAGAACTGGCGAGGATCAACGAGCAGTTTGCTTCGAGTCTTTCGGCACAAATCCAGTCGCTTGTCAGCAGGGGTCTTTCGACAGCAGGCGTTATTGTCGATATCACAGCTCGCAACACCAGGGACAAAGACGAGCAGATCCAGGCTCTTAACGACCGTCTGAATCGAGAAAAGTTGGACAACCAGCACAGGCTTTATGAGCAACAGGTGGCTGTTAGATCACGCCGGCTGGACGGTTTCGATCGAGTTCACGCTGTTCGTCAAGAAGTGCTTCGATACCAAGCCTCGCTTGTAAGCAGCGTCTACGGTTTGCGTAGTGATGCTACAAACAGGATATTGGCGGGTCGACAGGCGATTTTTGCGGCTAAGGACGCAAACTCGAAGTACGGCATCGAGGTTAGTTCCAACCTGTACGCCAAGTTGCAGGAAGTCCGTCAGCGCACAATTGAGTCGTTGGATCGGGTTTATCAGCTTCGGGATGTGTTTGCGAAGTGGAACACCGAGGAAACCAATCGCCGTTATGAACGATTGCAACAGATCGAGGTTCAGTTTTTGGAAGCGACACAGCGTCGTTTGGCAGCGTCGCAGGACGTTACCAAGACCGAAATGAACGAGCGGCAAACGCTTCTGACACAGTTGCAAGCAGCTCTGACTGCGTTGATGTCCGGCAAGGAGCGATATGCTGTCCTTTTGATGCAAAACGCCAATACGCTTGCCGAACACAAGCATCGAGCGATCGCAGAGATGGTCAACGTCAAGGTTCAGCGTCTCGAAGGCTGGAAGAGTGTTGCGGCTGAGAACATGCGTCTAATGACGTACCAGTTGGACGAACGCAACAAACTGCTCATGGCTGTCTACGCATTCGTCGAACGTCGACAAGACATCGGTCCTGAATGGAACGATATGGCGAAGATGATTGCTGGTCTTGGTGACAGTGGTGGAGGCTGGCTAACGCCGAACTAAGATGTTTCGAAAGAGACGACGACCAACGCCGAATTTCCAGATACCGCCACCGTACAACCCGATACGTGGCGATCACGACGACTTGCAGTTGCATGGCGAGTGGCCGTATTGTGCGATGATGCAGGTCGCTTGCGAGGATGTTTACGAAAACTATGTGGTTTGCCGTGGATTTGATCCGAGAATGCTCAAGTTTGTTGACTACGCGGAAAACAATGCAGACAAGCCTGGGATATCGGTAGCCAAGCCTTTTGGCTGTCGAGTCACCGAGGGTGGAGCCAAGCGGTATCGTATCGGAGACGTGTTTCCCGCGTTTCTCCCGACGCAAGGCATTGCAGACATCGATGTGCATTACGTCCCTCCGTCGCCAATCGAAGTCAAATGGCGAGTAGGTCAGAACCCGGGGGAAGTCAGTGGATCTCCCTATGGTGGGCATCCGAAGTGCCTCGATGATACGATAGCGGTGATGTACGATCACAATGGCAAGGTGGTCAACTGGATGCTAGTTCACACTGAATCAAAGATGTTTCGGTTTCAGTCGACCGAGGATCTGATTGACTCAGACTCGTGTGAGGCTTGTGTAAGGCAAATGTCTGGCTACTGGCCGCACACGGCAACGATCTACGATCCGAACCGAGTGTTTGATGGGATGCTGTCTGGCACAAAGGGCTACGTGATGTTCCAGGAAGGTAAATACTACATCCTAAACGCCAAGTGTGATCCGGACGAAATTGAGGCTTGCGAGTGCGAAGCTGAGGGCGAAGACGACTGCGAGTGTGAGGGATAGTCATGGCATGGAAGAAATGCTGCTGCACTTGCGTTATTTACAAGGACGAGTTTGATCGCGAAGATGGAACGCCGCTGCGTGGTCGCTGGTGCGAAGTAGAGGGTGATTATGAAATCGACGCACAAAGAGCAAGGTGCCTAGTTCCAGATACAGAGGCAATCTTAAATGTCAGGCATCCGGTTCCTGAAAGTAGGATGTATGTCCATTTTATTACTGTGGACGAAAACGCCGACAGTGGAGAAAAGTACCGAATACTGCTCAATGTCGAGCGCACAGCTACCGGGACGCCAACGGTTTGCAATCCCGTAAACTACTATTACGCGGAATTTGAAAGAAACGGGATAAACGATTCCGTAGTAAGGATAGGGATAGGCTCTGGAGGATCGGAAACGGTCATCAAAGAGGATGACATCGTAGGACTTACTGGAACTACCAGGATGTTTACGGCAATGATCGACGAAAATATCATCTGCGCTGGCGTCACAAATGCTGTTTTGTCGCAAGTTGCGGCGTCTCACGCTGGATCATTTACGGATGGGTACTATTCTGGATTTTCTTTGAGTGCTGTCGGTATGCTCATCGACGATTTCACGTTTGAACGAAAAGACACCAATAACACGAGCAACGGGTTGTGCGCCTCATGCCTGTGTACGTGCGAAAACAAGGAGTGGCCGGAAACACTAAACGTGCGAATATATCCAGACCCAGAAGACTGCGATCGACTTGATCAGCTTGATCCGTGCGAATTTGAGATTACTTGGAACCGAGTGTCTGCTGTATGGGAGGGTAGTGCCTCATGCTGCGGTGAAGACGAAACGTTCGATATTGCGGTCTCGTGCAGCGTAAGCTACTACGAAGGCGAAGGCAATCAACTCGCGATTGATATGCAAATCGGCTGCATTAACTCTCACGACGGAAACGACACTGTAGTGCAAGATTGCGACACGCTCTGTGTTACATTCGGACCGTTTTTCGTGTCAGCTACAGATCTCACCTGCTTGTGTTCTAGCATACCGTTCGACCTAATGAATCCAAACGCGAGAGGTAGTTGCAGTTTTTATGTGGAGGTGTGCGCATGAGTCACTTTTGTCCAGAGTGCTCGCTTCCTGTGTCGGAAGACTGCCGCGTACCTTACGTGTGTCCATGCACCAAAGCGGTCCTTACGACCGCACGGAAATGGCTAGTCCCAGGTAGAAAGCAGCAGACATCCGATCTTCGCAAGGGTAAAGACGTAAAAGCTAGGGACGCACAACAACGGAAGGAAGAACGCGGCAGGCAGCTCTGGAGAGCGATTCACTTGCACGAGAACGCAGATAGGGAATGGTACGGTAAATGGCGAAATTACCTGATTAAAGGCAAATGCAACTGCAGCGAGCATTTTCTGGAAATCGAAAAGTCGCATCCAATATCGTTTGAGTCCGAGCAGGAGTTTTTCGAGTCGTCGATCGGTATGCACAATGCGGTAAACAAGCGGCTAGAAAGACCTGCTTGTTCGATGGAGCGAGCCTACACACTATGGCGACACAAGCGACCTGCGACACGGAGTCGTCGTTGCGTTGTCTCAGTGGCGGTCGGTTACGAGATGATAGCGATTGCCAAGTTGACGTGGCCGATCATGCGAGCCTACGCGGAAAGCATTGGTGCCGACTTCATCGGGCTGGACAATCAGACTGAGGACTGGTGGGGACTCGAGAAGTTCCGCACGGCACATTTTTCGCGGCAGTACGACGAAACTCTGTTTTTGGACACCGATTGTGCGGTCAGAAGCGGTGCTCCAGACGTGTTCGCTGAGAACCAAGAGTCGATTTGCATCCTCGAAGAGTTCGACAACTACAAAAATGCCGATTGGCTGACAAAGGAACGGGAAATGGTGTCGAAGTCGTCGGGCGTGAAGATCGCCAA